>Ga0164290_1000093_pt1 | contig 330707 bp, 323 predicted proteins | sample Micstemetagenome_FD_108782 | JGI IMG/M metagenome (GOLD analysis project Ga0164290, IMG submission 108782) | Contaminated culture microbial community from soil near Moab, Utah, USA - Microcoleus steenstrupii SON62 (Illumina Assembly) | ecosystem: Environmental > Terrestrial > Soil > Soil crust... | reverse complement strand
TCGCGCAGCCCGGCCTCCGCCTCGCGCGCGTCGGCCGAGGCCAGCAACTCGTCGGAGCGGGACACCTGCCCGCCCCGTGCCTGCCGCGCGACGTCGCGGGCCAATGCCGCTGCGCTCGCGGCACGCGCCCTGGCGGCGGTGAGCGCAGCCTCGGCGGTCCCCCAGGCCCAGTAGGCATCCCGGACCTCCCCGGCAAGCGCCAGGCGCTGGAGGGCGATCCGGGCAGCGAGCCGCTGCGCTTCCGCCTCGGCCAGGTCGCGCTGGGCACGCGACTGACCGGGAAGCCAGACCGGCACGCCGAGCTCGACCTCGGCCTCGCGGAATCCGCGGTTCTGCGTCAGGCGATCCGAGGTGTAGCCGAAGGCGATGCTCGGGGCGCCCGGGGTCAGCGCGTTGGCCCCGCGCAGCCGTGCATCGATCTCTGCCCGACGCCCTTCCAGCGTGCGGAGCTCGGCGTTCAAGCCTGCCGCCGCATCGAACGCGTCGCGCAGCGGCGAAGAGAGAGCTGGCGCGGACGCAAGCGCCAGCGCGGCACCCATGAGCCATCGAGCAAGCACGCAAATACCCCGGCCACCTGTCCCGCTGCCGGAACATGCAGGCCCTTCACGTCGCCAGGGTTGCGCAAATATGACAAAGCATTGCTGGGGCGCGAGGGGAAGGCGCTGCCTCGTCCCGGCTATAGCCAGCGACTGCTGGCTGCCGCAGCGCCGCTGGGCTAGTGCTCGGCTGCGCTGCATGCTCGGACGACAAGGTGCTCGCGATGGCACGTAACGTCATCGCCTCGACGGTGTCGCCGCTTCTTCATCGTCAGTTCAGGTGACGAAGCGGCGAGTCTCGTGAATGAGTTTCCGTCGTTGAAGTCCTGTTTCTCACCAGGTCATCGGACAAGCTCGGCGCTCACTCGACACGGATCCGTCGCTCGCGCACAACCAGTCCCCAGCGCGCCGTTTCCTCGCGGATGAAGCCGGCGAGTTCGGTCGGGCCCGACGCCGCGGCATCAAGCCCCGCCTGCGCCATTCGGACCTGCACTGCGGACTGGCCGACCGCCTCGCGCACGGCCGCGTTCAGTCGTCCCACGGCTGGCCCGGGCGTACCCGCCGGCGCCATGATCGCGCTCCTACACCATCTACCGTGTCGCGGAGGCGGGGGACGCTCAGGGCCGAATGCTCGGGCGGCGGAGCGCCTCAGCGCTCCGCTGCATCACCGGTGTGACTCCGGCCCTTTTTGTTCCCGGGCCAGCCTCAGGCTGACCCTTTGAAAAATTGGCGGACCCGACACGATTCGAACGTGCGACCTTTGCCTTCGGAGGGCTACCCCCCGGACCCTGATTTGGGCGATATCAACGCCGTAGGCGCAGCTCTGGCCCGGTTCGCCGATGTTCGCATCGACTGGCTTCGCTTCATAGCGGGATGTTTGCGGGATGTAGCTGGAGGGCGGCAGGGCGTCCTGGGTCCCTGCCATCCTCGCTCGACGAAGCGAAACTCCTCGGACCACAACCGGCGCAGCGTTGGCAGACACATGTTCGGCCTGCTCCAAACCGGTGAGTTCATCGACGCCGCAACGCAACCTGACTTGATGGGATGCCGGCCGGCGACATTCGCCCTTGATGCCGATCGGCGACTTTTCTGATAGTCGTCGTTCGGCGACATGTTATGATGTCGCCGAGCGACAACTTTCTCCAGGGTAGATATGCAGATCAGGACGCCCCGCGAACTCGGGGCCTTTGTCCGGGACGCCAGAAAGCGGCGAGAGATGACGCAGGCGCAGCTGGCAGACCGCGTCAGGGTGTCGCGAACCTGGATCATCGACCTCGAGGCTGGCAAGCGCTCGCTGGAGATCGGTCTCGTCATGTCGGTGCTCGAGATCCTCGGGATCGTCATTGAAGTGGGGCATCCGAACGCCGTCCGCGGGCACGCTGCGGCGAAGTCCGCGGCTTACAACTCTCTCGAGATCACGCCGGCCAAGGCGTTGCTGGACCGCGTGGATCCGAAAGCGGGATCGCGCTCGTGAAGGCTCCGAAGCAGATGCTGGTCCTTCTCTACGGTGCCGAGATCGGCACCATCGAGGAGGTCGGTTCACGCCGCTTCGTCTTCCGCTATCTCGATGCCTGGCGAGAGGAGGGACCTGGAATCCCCCTCTCTCTTTCGATGCCCCTGACACAGGCCGAGCATTCGGGGGCGGCCGTCGAGGCCTACATGGCGGGCCTGCTTCCCGACAACCTGCAGGTCCTGCAAGCCCTCGCTCAGAACGCGCCGTACAGAGTGTCTCCGAACAATCCCTTCGCCCTCCTGACCTATGTCGGGGAGGAGTGTCCCGGCGCCGTCCAGTTCGTCGTGCCTGATCGGCTGAATGAGGCGGTCACAGACGGCCCGACCGAGTGGCTGGACGAGGCTGGCGTGGCCGAAGCGCTCGCCCGCGCCAGGCGCGGGCTCCCGCCGGCGTATCGGCAGTCGCGAATGGGCCATTTCAGCCTTCCTGGTGCGCAGCCGAAGATCGCCCTCCATCGGGAGAGGACGAAGACCGCCGAGCGCTGGGGCGTCCCATCGGGACGGACGCCAACGAGCCACATCCTCAAGCCCCCAATCCCAGGTCTCGACGGTCAGGCCGAGAACGAGCACTTCTGCCTGAATCTCGCCCGTGAACTTGGCCTCACGGCCGCCTTGAGCGAGGTCCGGGTGTTCGGCGACGAGAAGGCCATCGTCGTTGAGCGATACGACCGGTACCCCGGCCGCGGCGGCAGGCTCGTACGCAGCCACCAGGAAGACATGTGCCAGGCCGTTGGGGTGCACCCCAGCAGGAAGTACGAACGCGACGGCGGTCCAAACGTGGCGACCATCGTTCGTGACGTCCTGCGTGCGTCAGCGGCGAGCCCGGAAGACGTCGAAAGCGACGTGCGCCGATTCATCGGCGCCATCGTCTTCAACTGGATCATCGCCGGGACCGATGCCCACGCGAAGAACTTCTCCATCCTGCATGACCGGGGAGCTCGCTACAGGCTGGCACCCCTGTACGACCTGAATAGCGCCTTGCCCTACTACGATATCCGGCAGGTGAAGATGTCGCTCAAGGTTGGTGGGTCCTATGACATGAACCTGCAGCCCCGCCACTGGGAGCGTCTGGCCAAGGACTGCCGTGTCGAGCCTCATGCGGTCTTGGCGAAAGTGCGGCGGCTCCTGGCGGAAGTGCCAGATGCGGCGTCCACCGTGGCGGCTAAGTGTGAAGCCTCCGGACTTACCCATCCCGTACTTCGGACGCTCCTCGAAGCGCTGGCGACGCGCTGCCGGGCACTGCGCGCGGCCGGATACGCCTAGGTCACATGGACAGGACGTATCCAGGGTCTTCGCTCTCCTTCAGGAGTCTACAGGTCGGGATGCTCGTGTGGATCAGCATGGAAGAAGGACCCCGCTGAGGGGGTCATCGGCGCCCCCACTGGTGATGGGGTTCACGTTATTTCCTGGGACGACTGGGGGCCGAGTTTGGGATGTCGGTGACAGCACGCGATGCAGCGCCGCCCTGCCGACCGTCGCCAGTCGCCAGACCAAGGCTTCAGTGGTGCCGATGCCTACTCAGAAGCCGCGCCCCTATTGAGCAAACCACCGCGCTCGACCAAGCGGTACGCGTCCAGCGCGGGCTTGGCCTGTTTGGCGGAAGGCTTCTTCTGCCAACCCCCTGCTGCATAACTGGCGATGCTCCGGCAGATCCCCGCCACCTTCCAGTGGATCACTCCAGACTGCTGTCCGCGCTCGGCCACTTCGAGCCAAGTTGTCCCGCTGATCTCCATGCAGCGCGCAATCCGTTCATAGTCGGCGGCCGAGACACCGGCACCGGCAGGCGCCGCGCCCGCGTGCCCGCCCGCGGCGTCGCTGTAGGTCAGTTCGAGCGGTAGGGGATCGGCAAGCGGCGGCAACACATCCTGCAGTCCTGCCCAGCACGCCTCCTTCTTGTACCATTCGCTAGGGTTCAGTTGACCCGCGGACGCGCGCATCGCCGCATCCATCGCCGGAGCCCAGGCGCGGATCAGATCTTCCAGTTCCGTCGAGATCGCCTGTTTCGCCCAGATCCTGTTAAAATCGATACGACCGCCTGTGCGATGGCTGAGCCCGGAGACGATGTAGGCAATGATCTGCGCGCCATAAGCGGGAAACTTCATGGCACGAACGATCCGCCCGGTGCCCCGGTAGAGGATGGCGACAGCGACGAGGCGCTTGAACCAGTCTGTGTCCGGCGGCGGCGGCGGCTCGTCGTTTAGCCGCTGCATAAAGTACTGGAAGTTCTTCTGCCCGCCGAGGCACACACGGTAGGGTAGGCCGGCCCAGGCAGACAGATAACGGGCGACATCGAGCTTGCTGAGCCGCCGCTGCTTGGGCGTCTGTAGCTTGAACGCGTTCTGATCGGTCTTCCGGTACGCGGCCTTGGACTCGGCTGCGAGATACGAGCCCCGGGCACGCTCATAGAACCACCTGCCCTTGCCGTCTTCCAACCAAGTGTTGTTCGCGAGTGTCTCGATATGATGATGGAACGGATCGACTGCGGAAAAATCGGCCAGCTGGACCGTGTTCTTCCTCGAACCGCACAAGAGCGGCATGCCGCACGGCCACCTCCTGGCGATGGTGCCGGACGGCCTTGGACGTAAGGCGTTCGACGAACTGGCACTGTCAGTTTTCGAGGCGAAGGACGGAAATCGAAGACGATATGCCCCAGCGAGCGTGCTGAAGCGCAGCGACCCCGTCACTCGGGACCAGATACCACCGCCAGCTACCACTCGTGCATCGCGCAGGCTTCTGGGATGGGTGCAGTACATGTTCAAGAACCGGCTTTACGACGATCCCGGACCCGATCGCGCCGACCTTGTGACGACGCTCGGCTGGACGAGGCACTTCTGGATCGGTCGCACGATCCGCCAGTCGACGCAGGCCAGCCTCGATGCCCGTCTTCGACGGCACAAGGAGCAGAAGGCGTTGGCTGAAACCGAACCGGAACGGCCGGAAACACGAAAGCCGAGGGAAGTTATCCGTCCTGTGTCAGGAGGGCATAACATCGGGCAGCATGCCGCGAACGGTGCAGCACTGAAGAAGGAAGACGTGAAGGCCGCCACGGAGAAGCCCTCGACCAGCGGCAAGAGGGTCGGCGCGAAGAGAGACCGTGACCGGCGGGCTGGTCTCGTCAGGCTGGACATCGCCGGCCTCCGCGATGACGACGCGGCAGCGTTGAAGGCGGCCGCTGCAGCGGCGAAGGCAGGAACCAGCATGGTGGATGCTGTCCGCGACAGCCTCGGAAGGCAGGGGCGAGCTGAGCTTGGGGATACGGATAGCCTAGGAGCCATGCAGGACGAGGTGGCCATACTGCGGGCCGGAGCGAAGAGTGCACACGCATCCCTCGTCGGCCTAGCCACAGAACTCCGGCGCGCCCAGGCCAAACTCCAGGCGGCGGAGGCTGCCATGGCCGGTCTCCGGCGGGCACTGACGGTGGAGCGGGCGCTCGTGGTCCGAACCCACGGCGAGGTCATGATTCTGAGGGCTGAGCTGACCGACGCGAGGTCCAGCCTCGCAGCCGCCGAAGCGGGCTGGGCGGCCGACCGAACGCGGGCGGAAAAGAAGGCTGCAAGCAACCGCAAAGGCGCCGGCGATCAGCGACCCACGAAGCGGAAGGCGGTACATCCCCGCACGACGAGTTCCGCTACCGGAAACGGCCGCAAGTCGAAATCATGAACTCATGGCCTTGCCGCCGGGCGCCGAACTCACTCTTCACGGCCAGGGTCCAGCGCTGGATCGCAAGAGCGACATCAAGCGTCCGCTTCTCGCTACCTCGTCGCCTGCCCCCTCTCCGTGATGATCCGCCATCCGGCAGCTACACCGTCGAGAGCGTCAGCACAGGTTGCAGAATGACGGTAGAAGCCAGAGGGGTCGTGCCCGATACCGAGAGCGGCCAATCCGACGAGGCCGTGCTCCTCGATCGCTGCGATGGCCGCGGTCAGATGGGACCGCAGCAGGTTCTCCTGACCTCGCACAGCATCTGTGGCACCATCAACGGGCGCACCGTCGGAGAGCACAAGGATTTGGCGAGCGACTGCGGGCACCGCGAGAACACGACGGTAAGCCCAGGCAAGCGCTTCACCGTCAATGTTCTCCTTCAGCAACGCCTCCTTCAGCATTACCCCGAGTCGTCCCGAGGGCCCCTCGAGGGGCTCGTTCCAGGCCTTGTAGACAACATGTCTCAACTCGTTGAGGCGACCCGGTCGCGCAGGCCTACCATCGCGGAGCCATTGCTCGTGGACCCTGCCGCCCTTCCATGAGCGCGTTGTGAAGCCAAGGATTTCGACCATTCCGCCGGCCCTAATGATGCGATCGGCGAGAGTGGCCGCGACGACGGCGGCGACTTTGACATTATGGCCGCGCATGGACCCGGAGTTGTCGATGAGGAGTGTGACCACAGAGCCACGGAGGTCCGCTTCGCCGGACACGTCCGGTTCGGGCGGCAGCAGCTCCAGCTCATTCTCTAGCTGACGGGAGAGTTCGGCAGCTGTGAGGTCGTCGGCGAGATCGCACGCGGCCACCTCCTCATCGAACTCTCTCGTGTAGGCCCGGTACCCGAGAGCATCGTCAGAAAGTCGCGCATCGCCTGGCGGATCTATTGCCGTCCACTCAGGATCTGGCTGAGGGAGAGCGCGCCGGACCTCGGCGGCGCGTTCCAAGTCTGCACTCCAGCGTTCGGCCAACGCGCTGCCCGCCTCGGCCGCGCGGGCCAGCCACACCTGCAGGATGCGGAAGTTCTCTCGCGAAAGCCGCAGCGCCCAGTCGGGTTCGCCTGCCTTCCGTGCGGCGGCGTAGAGCAAGGCTGCGACCTCCTCCACGGCGTCGGCGTAGCCAGATGCGGCATGGCCGGCAGCAGCAATCTCCATGCGCTCCGGCGGCACCACCTGAATGGCAGGTCGGGCGAGAACCGTTGCTCGCGACCGCCCAGTCTCGTCGAGCCAGGACAGCCTGCCCACTCCATCGTCATCCGGTGGCCGCACAAGGATCGGCACATCTGTCGGAATCAGTCGCGACTTCGGAATGGCGCCGTGAAGCGTCACCCCGTGGATACGAGTCACCTCAGCAGTCACCCAGGCACCGACCGCCTGACCCCGTCTGACGTTAGTGACCCCACTCCAGCCATTCTGCTGCCAGGTCGGGACTGCGATGGTCGCGCCCCTTGCAGGTCGGAGGGCGGGTGCCCCGTTGTCGGTGCAGGGGTGCTTCGGCCAGGGAGGACCAAGCTGATCGAAGAAAACTCGGCCTCCGTGCGGAGACTGATAGAAGAACACGCTGGCGCCACAGACGGGACAGCTCGCGTTGGACGTAGCTGGCCGTCAGTACGGATGTGCGACGCCACGGCGATGCTGGGGTAGGCAGGCGCGCGACAGGCGCGCTCCTGTATTTCACGCACCAACCGCATGTGCACGACAGATAGTGGTTGTAGCCCGGCATCGCCGACACCCTGTTCTATCGGCCCACGCCGATTCAGAAGCGATATGGGTTGGCAACTTGCTTGGTGCCACGGCCAGTGTCTGCGGTCTGGGTTGGTGTCACCCTGACGACTGCTGCCGGCAAAGGAATCGAAGGGTGATTCTGCACGAGCCCTGGGCGTCGCAAACGGTGAAGCGGCATCACCAAGTCGAGCGAACGCCACCCCGCGCGGCGCAGAGCGGCCGGACCCCGTGGGTATGGTACTGCCAGCATGCGCCGGGCGGGGCATCAGATTTAGCTCTCGAATTCGTGATGCGCCTATTTTGGCCTATTTGTCGATTTCGGTGGAACTGTCGTTTTGTGTCTCTTATGTTTATCGGGCTCGGAAGAACCCGGGTTCAGCACAAGGAGCCTCTGCACAATGGAAGACACTTCGTCCCTCAAAGAGATCGCCAAGTACGGCGTCGCCGCCAGCGGCGCCGCCGCCCTCCTCAACCCGATTGCAGGCGGGGTCGGCCTGGTCGCCAGCGGTGGCCTCTACATCGCCGCGGGCGTGATCGACCGGCAGAACCGCCGCGATAACCAGAAGGACACCTGATCACCTGACCTGCTCGGAGAGGGGAAGGCGCCTCCCCTCTTCCGCGAGCCACGTCGGCAGCACACAAATACAGAAAGATGCCCAACGACCATCACACCCTCCTCCAAATTCCACTTCCGCACAGCACGGCTCGCCACCTAGAGCAGGTGGCCGTGCAGAAGGGGATGACGGCAGCGGATCTGGCACGTGAGGTCGTCGAGCGCATGCTCGCGAACGAGTGCGTGGTCCATGGCAATCAGACACCTCCAATTCCTGTGCCCGAGGTCGGCTACCGTTGGAAGAATGTCTTCTTGCCAGCAGGCACGGTCCTGTCCTTCACGCATCGCGGCACGCCGCACCTCGCCACAGTGGCCGGGACCGAGATCGTCCACGACGGCAAGTCCGTCAGCCCGTCAGAGTTCGTGAACGGGATCAGCGGCGCTACGCGCAACGCTTGGCGCGACCTTTGGGTGAAGCGGCCAGCCGACACCGAGTGGGTACCCGCCCAGGACCTCCGAAAGACGGCGACCGAGAGAGATCTGATGCGTCAGATCGGCAGCAACACGGGCGCATCGGCGCTTGCGGCTCTTCCCCTCGTTAATGCCGGCGCCGTCGCTGGCGGCGCGGTTGCCGCCACCGCGCTGGCAGGCCTGCTAGGCCGCCGGCGCCGCTTCGGCAGCCTCCCCGTCTCCGAGCGGATGGGGCCGCGCTATCTGCTGGCCTGCCGCGCGGTCATGCGGATCTTCGATGCGCGCGCCGCCAGCGAGGCAGACCTCGAACAGATCAGCGAGGTCAAAGGTATGTTTAACCGCATCGTCAAGCAGGACCGGCACGACTGGCAGCATGTCCAGCAGATGCTCGGCGGGCCCGACAGGTCCGTCTGCATGCAGGCGGTGATGTGGCTGGGCGAGCTTCGCTCCCTCGTGAAGGGAGGCTTACCTGTCCAGGACCACCTCGCTCGGCCCGCCGCTTCCCTTGTCGAGGGCAGCCTCCGCAAGGCATTGCGCGAACTCGACGAGTTGGGCCTCGGCACGATGGCGATCGGTCCGCGGAACGACGGCGATGATGGAGTAGCGTGACCGTGCTACTCCGAAACAAGACTTGCGTGCCAAAGGAGGGCGAGCATGGGCGTTCCAAGTCGCTTCGCCGTCGAGTACCCGCACCGGGCTCTCGAGCTGATCAGGCTCATGGAGCCCACCGCCAGGAAGCGCGACCTCGTCGGCTCGTTCGGCCTTCTGGCTGCTTCGGCGCTTCTGGTCATTCCGTATGAACGGATGCAAAGCCGCCATTTCCTGCACCGGCGTGAGACGGAGTGGGATCTCGCGGGAGGCCTCAGGAGCCTAGAGAAGACTTCCTTCCTCCGCGCTCCCTTTTGGAGAGGTGAGCATCCGGGACTATGGCGGCAGTCGCGTATCATGACCGAAGTTCAGAACGTCGATCGCTGGATCGACGAGGACGGACAACATCCCCTCTCGGACCTAGCCGTCAATCTGATAGCCGACCACACCCGCCCCGCGAGCGGGGTGCTTCGCGTCCTGCGGAACGCCCTGGCCCATGGCAACATCATCTATCTGGACAGCGACTTCCGCGAGAACGCAGGCCGGCGCATGACCCACATGGCCTTCCTGTCGCGCTATGAGGAAAGCAAGGAGCAGATGAGTGCCTCAGTGACGTACCGCCTCGTCGTCACAAGCGAAGATGAGTTCCTGAGGTTCGTGCAGCTCTGGGCGGCGTGGATCGCAAGATTCGCGGATGATGGCGCGATCGCCGAGGCCGCATGAAGCGAGGGGCGGGTTTGCCAGACTGGACATAACGCCTAATGCGAGTGTGCGCGCGCTGGCCGAACAAAGCTTAACAGCAGGCCAAAGGGGACACATCTGGGCAGCGGCAGGTGACCTCTGGATGCGGGCTGCTTCGTTGCCGGGATCCGCCCGCAGGGTGCGATCCGTTCAAGCGCTGTGCTCCTTCAGGGCTGCCCCCTATCCATGGCCTGAATGCGTGGATCTATCGGCGTTCGCTGCTGCGCTTCTGGGCCGGGACGGCGGTCGTCCACCTACACGCTCGCGCTGGTGGCGGAGATCATTCGCTCCAGGTCAGTCCGTGCGAAGCGACGCCATCCGTCCTGGGCACTGACGAGACTCCAGCCGCCCTTGCCAGCTGCTGGCGGCCGGCGCCACCGCGGGTTCGGCATGCGGGCAAGCCGATCGAGGGCTTCCCAGTAGTCCTCGACGTACTCGGGATCGGTCTTCGCACCGATGGCGTAGCGCAGAACACCATCGCGGCCGCGTCTCGCCATGGAGGGCAGGAACGCTGTGCCGTCGCTATCGACCGGCACAAAGACCTGCTCGCCAAGCGCAGCCGCTTCCTCGCCGCTAGGCGCTGCGGATGGCGACACCGGATACTGCCAGTTCGAGCGCACGAAGCCGTCCCGGCGCTCAAGATAGCGAAGCGCCTCCGGCGCAGGGATCCTGCCGTCGGCGTCGACCGGCAGCTCCCGCGACGCAAGGAGGTTGGCGATCGTCTTCGGCTTGACCCCAGCCAGCGACGCCAGGCCATCCGGCGCCACGGACTGGCCATGGTCGATCGCCCATCGCGCCTCGGCGGCCAATAGGGTGTCCACCAGCCATTCGGCGTTCTCGCCGGCAGCGGCGCGGATGCCGGCGTCGCTGACGACACGCCGGAAGTGGACGAGCAGATCCTCGATCTCGGCGCGAGATCGTTCGGGATCCAGATGGCGGCCATATCCGTAACGGGCGAAGGCGACGAGATGCGCGATTTCCGAGGATAGGTCCTGCCAGTCGAGATCGACACTCACTTCGTGGAGCAGAGAGACGTCACCCTCGCGGATCCGGCGGCGAACGTCTTCGTCGTCGCCTGCCTCCGGCATCGACGCGATGACCGCCTCCAGCACCCGCGACACCGCGGTCCGGCCGTACCGCGGACCAAGGGTCAGCATCAGCTGCGCCAGTCCATGCTCGACCAAGGCGAGTTGGAGGCCCTCGATCATCGGGCCCTGGCGATCGAGGTAGTCGTCCACCCAGGCCCTGCCTGCGTCAGCAGCGCGCGCCCGGCCCTCATCGGACAGGTCGGTGTCCATCGGCGTTGTGTTCGTGTTCATCAGCCTTCTCCCGCTGCGCGGATCTGCAGGCTCTTCGGCGAGATCAGCGACGGCCTAGTGACACCATCGGACATGCGCACCGAGAAGCCACGACGGAGGTGGTCAGTCACCTCCTCGATGGTGCGAACGCGCACGGCGAATCTCTCTCTGTGTTTGTCTCTGCCATGAGCGGGGTCCCCCAGGACGTACCAGCCATGCTCCCGCAATGGCGTCTCGGTCCTGCCGGTTTTCGGGTTCCTGCGGGTGATGCTGATGGCATTCATTCGCTGCATCCTTCAGGCGGCGGGCCGGAGGCTAGCCAGGCGTGCGGCCAGCCGCTCGCGAGCCTCATCGATCGGCTCCGGGCGGGTCTTCGCGGAAAGGGCTGCTCGCGCCTTCCTGCCCAGGAAGTAGGCGACGCGTTCCGCGTTGGCCCCACTCGGGTGCGGCAAGCCGTCGAGGATTCGGTCGCGATCGAGAATGCCGAGATGAGCAAGATGCGTCAGCGCCGCGGCCGGCTTCGGGCCGAGGGGTAGCCAGAGCGCCTGAGGCAGCGCCCGCACCTCCTCGGCGAGGAGGGTCTCGACCATTCGGCGCAGGATGGGCGTGCGGAGCATGTCAGGCGCTCCATGGTAGTTCTCGCCGGCGACGAAGACCGGATGGCGAAGCGCAGAGGTGAGGTGGACGAGTTCACGACGCGGGTCGAACACCTCAGCGACGCTTTGCACGCAGAGCACTTGAGGCAGCCCGATATGGTTGCCCATGGCGACCAGGTTCTCGCGCATCGGGCCCGAAAAGGCACCGGTGAGCTTCGCACGGCGCAACGCCTCGGAATGGGAAGCCCCGCCGGCGAGAGCCTGCCGGAAGGCGACAAGGGCATTCTCGGCCTGCTGGCGGCCCGGTGTGATGCCGACGATCACGAGGCGTGCGCTGAGGGCGACATGGTCGAAGGCTGACCAGGCCGCGGTGAGGCTGCCCGCACGGTCAAGGGTCAGGGCTTCAAGCATGTTGCCTTCAAGGAAGGCGCTTCCGCGGTGTGCAGCGACGAGAGAGGCGTAGCGGGCGGCGAGATCGGTCGGGACGGTGGCGTCCAAGTCGGCGAACTCCTGCTTGGGGGTGATTGGGACGACGCGCGAGGTTCAGCGGCGGCGGAAACGCCGAAGCCGGCGGGCTACGGTGATGATGCGGCCATCGTCGGCGACAATGACGTAGGCATCGAGCCAACGCTCGATCTGCTGGTAGCCGTGCTCGCCGACGTCCTCCCTCAGGCGCCGACGTCCCTGTTTGTCGAGAGAGTAGCTGTCGGCGCCGCGCGTCCGCCTCGGGCGGCCGTGATCGAGGATCCCTTCAATCGCTTCATCGCGGATGGACCGCTGCTGCTGGCGGGCCTGGGCATGAGCGGAGAAGGCGAGCGGCTGGGCGGCGAACACGGCGATCGTACGTCCCAAGCGTCAATCTTCGGGAACTCGGGATAATGAAAATTCCTATAAGAGACGCCGTCCATAGGTGTCAAGGGACAGGATGACGGGATGTTTGTATGTCCATTCATTGACGCCGACAGGCCCGTTAGCACCTGCTAACGAGGCCACCTTCGGCAACCAGACTGCGCCGTAGCCCAACGAGAGCATGTCGCATCAGACATGCTCTTTTTGACATCCTTAAAGTGATGCGCTATATATGTCTCTACAGACACGTCTGTAGCCGCGTGAGGAGATCGCCGATGTCTGAAACCTTCGATGCTGGCACATTTCGTGAACTCGCCGGCTCTGCCCTTGGCCGTGGGCTCTGGGCCTTCCTCAATGAGCACGACAGCCTGGTTCGGATGGAAACGGCCACCTACCTTGAGCGCCCGGCCGTTGAGCCGCTCAGCCCGGGTCTCCTGAAGCGCTTCGGCGACGATGTCCGCCAGGACCGCGTGAAGCAGATGATCGGCCGTATGGTCCGCCAGATTCTTGAAGGGCGCGGCTACCGCATCGACCGCCAGAACGTCCGCATTCCGGCGCCGGAGAACATGTTCGCCAGCGGCACCCGCTACACGGGCGACTGGGCTCGGAAGGGCGTCGCCGCGTGAAGGGCGGACGTCGCGTATGTCACCAGCCCACCAACACCTAGGCCACGCGAGGCAACATCAGCCCGGAGACCGCCATGCCTGACGACTTATCGCATCTACGCGACGTGCAGAGCGCACGGAACTACCTGGCGAACGTGAAGCGGCTTGGCCGCTCCGACCTCTACCCCGCGGCCTTCCGGCGCCTCTGCGAGTTGAGCAGTGGAGCCTACGACGACCCCGTGGTCTTCGAGTTCTGGCGGGCCAGCATCGCCCTCGAAGAGATCCTGCGTGACGCACGGGGCAAGACCGTCCGGCTTGGGCGGACGCGCCCGAAGATCAAGCAGGTTGGAGAACTCAGGACGATCGAGGACCTCGTGCTGGCGAAGAAGGAGTCGGAAGGTTTCAGGCTGCTGGTGGAGCACGGTTTGGGCGACCTGACCGCCGAATGCATCGTGTCGCGAAATCCTGACCGCTTCCCGAAAGAAGTCGTGACGGCAGCGCGGACATGCCTCGAAGCCGCCGGCGTGTCCTAGCCTACCTTCTTCGAATCGAGACGCCGCCACGCCTGTCGAACAGCATTATTCCTCTGCTCGCAGGACGAAACCGCGGTTGTGAACGAGCCTACGACGGTTACCGCTTCTCCGATGCCTTACTTCCGAACATGCCTCGCCTCCACGGTTCGCTCAGGGTCCATATGGCCGTAGGTCTTCTCGATCGTCGCGACACTCGTGCCTGTCAGACGCGACACGGTCCAGATTGGTACGCCGAGTGCAAGGAGGTGAGAGATGGCCGAGTGCTTGAGCGTGTGAGTTGTCATTCCTCCGATGCCAGCTGCCCTGGCCGCCCGGGCCATAGCGGTCTTCACGTCGTCGATTGGTCGCCCGTTGTATTCCAGGACATGGGTATTCGTACGAAGCCGCGCGAGTTGGAGAAGCACCTTTAGGCGACTGGGTATCGCCATTCGAATCCGCCGCTTCTTAGTCTGCGTGTCGTTGCCAAGAAAGTTTATGGTGCCGCGTTCCAGATCGACCCATCCACCGCCCTCGCTGTGGCTTTCCCACCGAAGCCGGAGGATCGCCCGCATCCTGGCGCCCGTGTAGAATGCGATCAAAACGAAGAGGGCGAGATAGCGCGCACGCGGGAGCGATCGCGCCGCCCGAACGAGCTTCGCAATCTGGTTTCGAGTCAGGTACCGGTCCCTGGGTTCGGTTTCCGCTGGCAGGCGCATTGGAGGGACATCCTTCAGCGCGTGCGTGAAGTAGGCGTGCCGCAGTGCAGCTCTCAGGGTGACGAGCTCCCTTCGGACTGTCGAGATCGACAGCGTGCGTGGTGGCTTCGGTTGCTTGCCCTTCGCCTTGGCGCTTGCAACGCGTGCGCGCTCGGATTCCGCGAAGTCGGCAAGCCGCTTTTCGATGTACTTGTCGATGCTGTCCTGGTTGACCTCCGCGACCGTGCGGTCGGCCCAGAAGTCCGAAAGCTTGATGATCGCGACGCCAAGCCGGACCCGCGCCTTCACGCGCTTCCCCTGCTTCTCGCCATAGATGGCAAGGACGTCGCCGATCAGAATCTGGTGCGAGGGTCGCGCCCTCGCGACCGGCGGAGCGCCCAGTGAATCGGTTACCTCGTCCTCGACCTGGCGGAGGATTTCGCGAGCGTCGAGCCGATCCTCCGTGCCCGTGCTGCGCTCTCGCTTTGTGCCGCGCTCTGACCAGACGACGTACCAGACGTAGGTCTTGAACCCGCGGCGCGGCGTCGCGCCGTGACGGTTGTCGGGACCGTAGAGAACGAGTCGTGGGCCTTGGTTTGGTCGCGGCATTCCGGCTCCAGAAGTGATCGAATGAAGATGATGAGGTCGATGCCCGCGATGACGGCGGCTCGGCCGAAGTTTGCGGACCGCAAGCGGCCCCGCTTGATGGCGGTCTTGAGGGCAGCCTCCCTCACGCTCGGATGGATGAGCCGAGCGGCTTCCTCCACGCTGTAGAAGCCGTGCGGGTCGATGCCGGTCGGGGACCAGTCAGCGATTGTCGGAAGAATTTCCTTCATTTTTGGCCTACAATCAGACACGAGGTGACAGCTAGCCGGCTTGACGAGTCGCACGCAATCGGAAAAATCTCCGACATGCGACAGACCAACGAATGGTTCGACGTCGGCGGTGACGTCCTGCAGGGCAGAGCCCAGCAGGTATGGAAGGGCGTGCACCCCTCCGCGGAAGAATGGATGGAGGGCCTCGCGGCCAGGCAGAAGCGCTCAGTGGCCACGCTGCGCCGCTGGGCTGCCGGACGGCGCTTCCTTGAGACCGTGGCGAGCCAGCGCGGCTTCCCCGACATCGAGCACCTCCGTCGACTTTCCTTCGCGATCGTCGAGCAGCTGGTGACCCTTCACCGCCTGGATCCCAAGGCTGCGGCCGACCGGGCGCGGCTTGCAACGGGCCGTGGCACGACGATGCGGAGCCTCCGCGAGGACGCCAAGCGCATTGCGGAGCCGCGGAAGTCGGATGCCGTTCGACAGCAGGAGGAGCAGCGGGCTCATCTCCTCACCGGCCTGCATGAGCCGACCGACCTGCGCGCGGTCGAATGGCCAAAGGACTTAGCCTTCCCCGCGCCGGACCTGCTGCTCGCGAACGACGATCGCATCGTCGCCGTCGGGCTTATCGGAGCCGCGGCCGAAGGGCGCTCGAAGTATAGGGTCGCTCTGGCGGTTGCAGTGTCACCGCTCGTCGACGCCGTGTGGCTAATCGGTCCCGCGGGCGGGGCCTTTCCGTGGGAGGCCTGCGAGACGCTGTCGCACCTGGGTCCGGTCGCCGCTCGCATTGGTGTCGCGACGATCGACGAGGCCGGCGACCGCACCATCAAGGTCCTGATGGCGCCGAGGCAGGACGCGCCTGAACCGGACCTCGGGTCACTGCTACGGGACACGATCAGCGCCGGAGCAGCGCGCGCGAGGCGCCCGCGAACGACGTAGCGGGATGTTTGCGGGATGTTGGGCCCGTAAGGCGCGTCCTAGAGACGCCTAAGCCCTTGAAGTTATTGGCGGACCCGACACGATTCGAACGTGCGACCTTTGCCTTCGGAGGGCAACGCTCTATCCAGCTGAGCTACGGGTCCGTCCCGCACTGCATACCCAAAGCGGGCCGCCAGCGAAAGCCCTTGGCATTTCCGCCCCTGCACGCCTCCGCTACCCTGCCGGGCCGGTACGCGGCCACGCCGAACGGACACGTCCATGAACGACGCACCCGCCCCGGGCTCCAACGAGGCCCGCACCCTGCTCCAGGCGCTCTATGGGGAGATGGCGCCGCAGCACCTCTTCCCGCTGTGGGAGGTGCTGCACGCGCTCGTGACCCCGAAGCCGACCTCGCCGGTCGAGCCGCATCTCTGGCGCTACGACACCGCGCGCGCCCACCTGCTGCGCGCCGGCGACCTGATCACCGCCGAGCAGGCCGAACGCCGCGTGCTGATCCTGGAGAACCCCGGGATGTCCGGCAGCTCCTCCGTCACCACGAGCCTCTATGCCGGGCTGCAGCTGATCCTGCCGGGCGAGGTCGCGCCCTGCCATCGCCACACCCAATGCGCGCTCCGCTTCGTGATGGAAGGCGACGGCGCCTTCACCGCGCTGGATGGCGAGAAGGCGATCATGCGCCCCTTCGACCTCGTGCTGACGCCCAACTGGCAGTGGCATGACCACGGCAACACGAGCGGGCATCCGATGATCTGGCTCGACGGGCTCGACATCCCGACGGTGCGCTTCTACGCGGCGAGCTTTGCGGAACGCCTTCCGGACGGCGCCATGGCCCACCCCGAGACGGCGCCGGCCGGCGACACGCTGGCGCGCTACGGGCGCAACCTGCGGCCCTTTGCCGGCAGCGCCGCCGCCCGACGCCCGGCGCGGCTGCCGCTGTTCCACTACCCCTATGCCGAATGGCGCGAGAGCCTGGCCGTGATGGCGCGCGCGGGCGATCCCGACCCGCATCTCGGCCACGCGCTGGAATTCACCAACCCGGCCGATGGCGGGCCGGTCATGCCGACGATCGCCGCCCATGTCCGGCTGCTGCCGGCGGGCTTCACGACACGGCGGCGCCGCGCGACCGACGCGACGGTCTTCGTGGTGGTGGAAGGCGAAGGGCGCGCGCGCATCGGCGGGCGCGAGCTGGCGCTCGCGCCGCGCGACCTCTTCGTCGTGCCGTCCTGGGAGAGCCTGAGGCTGGAGGCGTCGGGCGACCTCGTGCTCTTCGGCTATTCCGACGCCGCGGCCCAGGCGAAGCTCGGGCTGTGGCGGGAGGCGCGGGAGTAGCCGGGGCCACTCCCGCGGAACCTTGTCAGCGGCGCAGGCCGAGGCGGCCGATCAGGGCCTCGTAGCGCGACTGGTCCTTCTTCTTCACGTAGTCCAGCAGCCCGCGGCGCTGGCCGACCAGCACGAGCAGGCCGCGCCGGCTGTGGAAGTCCTTCGGATGCGCCTTCAGGTGCTCGGTCAGGCTCGAGATCCGGTCGGAGAGCAGGGCGACCTGCACCTCCGGGCTGCCGGTGTCGCCGGGCCCGCGGGCATAGTCCTGGATGATCTGGGCGCGGCGGTCGGTGGTGCCCGCCTCGGTCGTCGTCGACATCGCGTGTCCTTCGCGTATCGGGGTTATTCGCCCCCGGCCGCTGCGCGCTCTCCGGTGAGCAGCCGCTCGGGCTGCATCCATCCGTCTTCGAGCCGGCAGAGGCCGATCAGGCGCCCCCCCGCCATGGTGCGGACCAGCCCGCCATTCGGGTCGGCCGCATCGGGAACCCGGCCCATCAGGTCCACCAGGCTGATCGCCTGGCCCTGAAACAGTCGGGCGGCCTCGCTCTCGGTGACGGCCAGTGCCGGGATGTCGGCCAGCGCGGTCAGCACCGGAAGCAGGAGGTCCGGGGAAGGGGGCGGGGTATCGCCCGAACCGAGCAGTCTGTCCAGGGGAATCCCGTGCTCCTCGAGGAAGGGGCCGACCCGCAGGCGGCGCAGGGCGGCGATGTGGCCGACGGTCCCGCAGGCGCGCGCGAGGTCTCGCGCCAGGCTGCGCATGTAGACACCCTTGCCGGACTGCACGTGGAACACCGCCGTGTCGGCATCCGGCCGCTCGATCAGCTCGAAGCGGTCCACACGGGCGGGGCGGGGCGCGATCTCCACCGCCTGGCCCTCTCGCGCCAGGTCATAGGCGCGCTCGCCGCCGATCTTGATGGCGGAATAGATCGGCGGGACCTGCATGATGTCGCCGCGGAAGGCGGACAGGGCCGCGTTGATCTGCTCGTCGGTCGGGCGGGCCTCGGAGGTCTCCGTCACCTGCCCGTCGGCGTCGTCGGTGTCGCGCGCCTCCCCGAAGCGCAGCGTGAAGCGGTAGGTCTTGGTGCCGTCCATCACGTAGGGAACGGTCTTGGTCGCGGCGCCGAAGGCCACCGGCAGCAGCCCCGTCGCCAGCGGGTCGAGCGTGCCGCCATGGCCCGCCTTCTGCGCGTCGAACAGCCGCTTCACCTTGTTCACCACATCCGTGCTGCCGATGCCGGAGGGCTTGTCCACGATCAGCCAGCCATCCAGCGGCCGGCCCTTCGGCTTGCGATGCGGCCTGCGATGGCCGCCGGGGCGGTGGCCGCCCCCCTTACGTTCACTCATCACGCGCTCCGGAAGAGCGCGCGGGCTAGCACGGAACCTCGGCCGCATCACCCCGCGGCGAAAGCAGCACTGGCCAGATTCTTGTCCTTCGCCTCCACCTCGAGGTCGCTCCAGGCGAGATGCCGGCGCGCCCAATCCGCATGCGGCCCGTTCCAGAGCCGCGGCGCATGCGCCCGCAGGTCGCGCGCGCTGACGCCGGCCGCCAGCAGCGCGGCGCGGTCGGGCAGGTCCTGCGTGGCGCCGACCAGCTCCTCGCGCGGGGCGCTGACATGCGACATCGGCCGCACGCCGCGCCAGGAGGCGGCAACGGTCGCCACGCGCCAATCGTCCGGCTCGATGTACTCGCCCGTCGCGACCCAGTGGTGGTGCAGGTCGAGCACCATCGCGACCTCGCCTGCCAGCGGCAGCAGGTCGCCGAGGCCATAGGCAACCTCGTCGTTCTCCACCGTCAGCAGGTTGCGGGCGGCCTCCGACAGGCGGGACATCCCGGCGCGGAAGGCGTCGATGCCGGGTGCGCGGGCGCCGCCATGGATGTTCACGTGGGTCCCGCGCGGGTGCCAGGACCCGGCCAGGCCAAGCAGGCGGAACAGCTCGACATGGTACTCGACCTCGTCCACCGAGCTCCGCAGAACCTCCTCCCGCGCGCTGGTCAGCACGCAGTACTGGCCGGGATGGGTGGAGAGGCGGACATCGCCGGCGACCGCTGCCTCGCCAATGGGCGGGAACAGCTCCTCGATCGCCGCGCGCAGCGCCGGCTCGTCGTAGAGCGGGCGGGTGGCGGGATGGGTGTAGCAGGGCCAGGCATGGCTCGCGATGCGCATGGCGCGCTGGCCGGGCGGGAGTGCGGCCGTCAGCGCCACCTGCCGGCCGAGCGCGGCCGCGTTGTGCGCGACGAGGTCGAGCAGCTTGTCCACCCGCGCCACGAGGTCGAGGCGGAGCAGGGCGGCGACGGTGGTATCGCGGAGGTTGAAGGCCTTCGCCTCCTTCTCCTTGAGCTCCGGCACGAGCCAGTTGCAGACCCAGCCGATGCGGGCCTGCGGCAGGTCGAAGGGTGCGTCCATGCCGCGCCAACGCGGCATGGCGCGCGGGGATCACCCGGCCGCGTCGTCCTCGGCCGGCTTCGGTGCGGGGCCGAGGTCGCGCTGGACCTCGGGGCGCTTCAGCACGGCGTCGATCTTCATCGCGTAGTCGAGCGCGGTGTCGGGCTGGAAGTGCAGGTCGGGGGCGAATTTCAGTCGCACCGCCGCCGCGACCTGCCGCTTGAGGAAGGGCGAGACGCGCCGCAGCCCGGCGAACTGCTCCTTCGTCAGGTCGCGCCCGAGCCCGCTGACGAAGGCCGTCATGTGCTTGAGGTCGGGGGAGGCGCGGACCTCGGTGACGGTGACGTGCAGGTCGTGCAGGTCGGGGTCGTGGAAGGTCTCCCGCGTGAAGACGGCGGAGAGCGCATGGCGCACCTCCTCCGCGACGCGCAGCTGGCGCTGCGACGGGCCGAGCGCGTCGGGCTTGTGGTGGTCGGGCTTCCGGCGGTCGGCCTTCCCGTGATCGCCCTTCGGCGCGTCGTGCTTCTGGCGATCGTTCCTGCGGGCCATGGCGGGGCCTCCTTCAACGCGAAGGGGCGCGGTCCTGCGACCGCGCCCCCTGCCTGTTCAACCGGGTGACGCGGACTACAATTCCGCGGCCACCGTCTCCGTCTCGTAGCACTCGATCTGGTCGTCCACACGGATGTCGTTGTAGTTCGCGAAGCCCATGCCGCATTCGTAGCCGGACGTCACTTCCTTCACGTCATCCTTGAAGCGGCGCAGCGTGCTGAGCTCGCCCTGGTGGATCACCACGCCGTCGCGCAGAAGCCTGACGCCACAACCGCGGCGCACCACGCCTTCCGTCACGCGGCAGCCGGCGACGTTGCCCAGCCGCTTGACCTCGAAGACCTGCAGGATCTGCGCGTAGCCGAGGAACTTCTCGCGCTGCACCGGGGCGAGCTTGCCGCGGACCAGCGTCTCGATGTCGTCGGCCACCTGGTAGATGATCGAGTAGTAGCGGATGTCCACGCCCTCGCGCTGCGCGAGCTCGCGGGCCTGGGTGGTCGCACGGACGTTGAAGGCGACGATCACCGCATCCGACGCCTTCGCGAGCTGGATGTCGGTCTCGGTGATCTGGCCCACGCCGCTGAGCAGCACGCGGACCTTCACCTCCTCGTTGCCGATCTTGCCGAGCGTGACGGAGATCGCCTCCGAGCTGCCCTGCACGTCGGCCTTGACGACGACCGCCACCTCCTTCTGCGCGCCGGCCTGGATGCGGGCGAGCATGTCGGTGAGGCTGCCGCGCCCGGCGCTGATCGCCGCGACCTGCTTCTCGCGGTTCTTGCGGGTGCGGAAGTCGCTGATCTCGCGCGCCCGCGCCTCGTCCTCGACGGCCACGAAGGTCTCGCCGGCCGCGGGCACGCCCGACAGGCCGAGGATCTCCACCGGCAGGGACGGGTCGGCTTCCTTCACCTGACGGCCCTTGTCGTCGAGCATCGCGCGCACCCGGCCCCATTCGGCGCCGGCCACCACGATGTCGCCCTGGCGCAGCGTGCCGCGCTGCACCAGCACGGTCGCCACGGGGCCGCGGCCGCGGTCGAGCTTGCTCTCGATCACCGTGCCCTCGCCGGCGCGGTCCGGGTTGGCTCGCAGGTCCAGGATCTCGGCCTGCAGCTGGATCGCCTCCAGCAGCTTGTCGAGGTTGATCTTCTGCGTCGCCGAGACCTCGATCTCCTGCGTCTCGCCGCCGAGGCTCTCCACCACGATCTCGTGCTGCAGCAGCTCCTGCCGCACGCGGTCGGGCTTCACGCCCTGCTTGTCGATCTTGTTGATCGCCACGATCAGCGGCACCTGGGCCGCCTTGGCGTGGCTGATCGCCTCGATCGTCTGCGGCATGACGCCGTCATCGGCCGCGACCACCAGCACGACCATGTCGGTCACGCTGGCGCCGCGCGCGCGCATCGCCGTGAACGCCTCGTGGCCCGGCGTGTCGATGAAGGTCACGCGGTTCCCGTCCGGCAGCGCGACCTGGTAGGCGCCGATGTGCTGCGTGATGCCGCCAGCCTCGCCGGCGGCGACGTCGGCCTTGCGCAGCGCGTCGAGCAGGCTCGTCTTGCCGTGGTCGACATGGCCCATGATGGTGACCACGGGCGGGCGGGTGACCAGCGCCTCCGCGTCGTCCTCGGTGCCTTCCAGGCCGATCTCCACGTCGCCTTCCGCCACGCGGCGGACGCGGTGGCCGAATTCCTGCACCACCAGCTCCGCCGTGTCGGCGTCGATGGACTGCGTCAGGGTGGCCATCACGCCCATGCGGAACAGCGCCTTCACCACCTCGCCGCCACGGGCGGCCATGCGGTTCGCGAGCTCCTGCACGGTGATCGTCTCCGGGATCACCACGTCGCGCACGACGCGCTCCTGGCCGGCACGGAGGCGGGCGAGCTCCTGCTGCCGCCGCTCGCGTTCCCGCGCACGGCGCATCGAGGCGATCGAGCGGACCTTCTCGTCCTCGCCCTCGATCGCCGCGCCGATGTCGATGCGGCCCTCGCGTCGGTTGAGCGCGCTGCTGAGCGTGCTTTTCTTCTGCGGGACGGGGGCGCCGCCCTTCTTGGCGTCGGGGCCCATGTTGCCGCGGCGGTCGTCGTCCCGCCCGGTGCGCGGGCGGAGCGTCAGGCGCGACGGCGTGTCGGTCGGCGGCGCGACCGGCAGGCCGGCCGAGGGGCCGCCCGGCCGACGGGGACCGCCGAAGCCGGTCGGCACGGGACCGGGGCGGCCGCTGCGGAGCGGCGCGCCGGGGCCACCGGGCGGGCGCGGGCCGGCGCCGGGACCACCCGGGCGCGGGCCGTAGCCGCCGGGGCGCGGGCCGTCGCCGCTGCGCGGCGGCGGGCCGTCGCGGCGGGGGCCGGAGCCGTAATCGGGACGCGGGCCGGCCGGGCCGTCGCGGCGCGGGCCGGAGCCGTAGTCGCCACGCGGCGCACCGGCGCCGGCGCCGTAGTCGCGGCGGGGGCCGGAGCCGTAGTCGCCACGTGGCGCGCCGGCGCCGGCGCCGGCGCCGTAGTCGCGGCGCGGGGCGTCACGGCGAACATCCTCGCGGATCGGCGCCATCGTCGCGCGGGCGGCCAGCGGCACGGGGCGCTGCGGCTCGGGTGGGCGGGCGGGGACCGCCGGGTCGGCGGCGCGCGGCGGCTCGGCACGCGGCGCCTCGGGACGCGGCGTCTCGGCCTGAGCCGGCTCGGCGGGGGGCGGCTGGGCTGCTGCGGGCTCGGCGGCGCGCGGCTCCTCGGCACGCGGCGGCTCGGCACGCGGGGCTTCGGCGCGCGGCTCCTCGGCGGCGCGCGGCGCTTCGGCACGCGGCGGCTCCTGCGCGCGCTCGGCCTCGTACGGCTCCTCGGCGCGCCGTGCGGCGGCTTCCTCGGCGGCGGAGCGGACGTTGAGCGCCTGGCGCTCCCGCTCCTCGCGCTGGCGCGCCGCGTCGGCCTTGCGCTGCTCGTCGAGCACGCGGGCGCGGGTGGCGAGCTCGGCCTGGGTCAGCGGCCGGCCGGCGGTCGGCTGCTTCGCCGCGGGCGGCGTGCCGCCCCCCGCCGCGCCCGGCCTTGCGCCGGGGGCGGCCGGCTTGGCGCCGGGCCCCGCCGGCTTGGCCGCGGGCGCGCCGGCGGCCGGGCGCTTCTTCAGCACCTCGACCTGCACCACCTTGCTTCGCCCATGGCTGAAGGACTGCCGGACGCTGCCCGCGTCCACGGCCTTGCCCAGGTCCAGGCGTCCACCCGGCCGCAGCGAGAGCCGGCCCTTGCCTGCGTCCTGGTCGTTCTGGTCGCTCATCCGCCGTTCCGAACCCGATCCTAAACCTATTCCACTACGCCGGCCGCGCCGTCGCGGCCGTCGTGTCCCGCATCGCGTGGGACGCTGTCCTGCCCCGTGCCCCGTGGGACGCGAGGATCCTCCGGGTCGCCGCCCGGCTTGCGGCCGTCACGCGACCGCGTGGCGTCCGGGAGGGGCTTCAGCCCCTCAAGTCTCGCGGCGTCGGCCGCGATGCGCTCCGCCAGCCGCCCGCGGGCGATGGCGACATGCACCGCCCGGTCCCGGCCGAACGGCGCACCGAGCGACGCCGCGTCCAGCGGCGCCACCACCGGCACCTGGCGGTTTCCGACGAACCGGGCCTTCTCGGCCGGGCTGCCATCCGCCGCCTGCACCAGCAGCCCTGCGCGGCCGGCCTGGAGCCATTCCCGCGCCGACTGCCAACCGCTGACCGCCTGGCCCGCGCGCCGCGCGAAGCCGAGAAGGTCCCGGATGCGCCCCCTCAGGCCATCCTCGATCGTCGCGCGAAGGTCGGGGGGCAGGTGCACCTCGCCGCGGACGGCCTTCGCAAAGGCTCCGCGGCGCGCCGCCTGTTCTATCACATCGGCCCTCGCGCTCAACCACATTCCCCGCCCGGGCAGGCGTTCCGCGAGATCGGGAACGATCCGGCGCTCCGGGCCGAGCACGAAACGCAGCATCGCCTCCTTCGGCAGCCGCTCTCGCGTGACGAGGCAGCGGCGGAGCGGGCCGCGCTCCGGCTCGTCTTCGCCCTCCGTGGCGGGAAGCTGGTCAGCCGGCGCGGTCGTCTGCCGCCTCCCCGCCCTCGGCCGCCTCGACGACCTCGGTCTCCTCATCGGCCTCGGCCGGCCCGTCGCCCGCGTCGTCGTCGCCCGCCTCGATGGGCTCGTCGCCGAACCAGCCCGCCGCCTGGCGCGCCGCCATAATGATGGCGTTGGCGCTCTCCTCATCCACCGTCTCGGCGCCGAGGATCTCGATCAATTCGTCGCCTGCGAGGTCGGCCAGGTCCTCGAGCGTCTTCACGCCCTTCTCGCCGAGGGAGACGAGCATCTGCGGCGTGAAGCCGCCGACCTCGGCCACGCTGTCCTCGACGCCCATCTCGCGGCGCTTCGCGTCCAACTCGGCGTCGCGCTTCTCGAGGAAGGCGGCGCCGCGGCGCTTCAGCTCGGCGGCGATCGCCTCGTCGAAGCCCTCGATGCCGGCGAGCTCCTCGTCGTCGACGGCCACGATCTCCTCGATGGAGCCGAAGCCCTCGGTGACCAGCAGGCCGGCGATGACGTCGTCCACGTCGAGGCCCTCGACGAAGAGGCCGCTGCGCTTGCGGAAGTCCTCCTGGCGGCGCTCGCTCTCCTCGGCTTCGGTGAGGATGTCGATGTCGAAGCGCGTCAGCTGCGAGGCGAGGCGGACGTTCTGCCCGCGCCGGCCGATCGCCAGGCTGAGCTGGTCGTCGGGCACCACCACCTCGCAGCGCTGGCCCTCCTCGTCGAGGACGACCTTCGTCACCTCGGCCGGCGCCAGCGCATTGACGATGAAGGTGGCGTGGTCGGGCGACCAGTTGATGATGTCGATCTTCTCGCCCTGCAGCTCCGCCACCACGGCCTGCACGCGGCTGCCGCGCATGCCGACGCAGGCGCCGACGGGGTCGATCGAGCTGTCGCGCGAGATCACCGCCATCTTGGCGCGGCTGCCGGGGTCGCGGGCGACCGCCTTGATCTCGATGATGCCGTCGTAGATCTCCGGCACCTCCTGCGCGAAGAGCTTGGCGAGGAAGCCGGGATGGGTGCGGGAGAGGAAGATCTGCGGGCCGCGGGGTTCCTCGCGCACGTCGTAGATGTAGGCGCGGACACGATCGCCGTTCTTGAAGGCCTCGCGCGGGATCGTCTCGTCGCGGCGCAGCAGCGCCTCGGCCCGGCCGAGGTCCACCATCAGGTTGCCGTACTCGGTGCGCTTGACGACGCCGTTGATGATCTCGCCGACGCGGTCCTTGTACTCGCCATACTGCTTCGAACGCTCGACCTCGCGCACGCGCTGCACGATCACCTGCTTGGCGGTCTGGGCGGCGATGCGGCCGAAATCGATCGGCGGGAGGGGGTCCACGATGAACTCGCCGGCGGCGATGCCGGGGCGGATCTTCTGCGCGATGCGCAGCGACAGCTGGGTGGCCTCGTTCTCGACCGGCTCGGCCTCCACCACCTCGGTCCAGCGGGAGAGCTTCACCTCGCCGGTCTTGCGGTCGATGACGGCGCGGATGTCCTTCTCCTGGCCGTACTTCGCGCGGCCGGCCTTCTGGATGGCCTGCTCCATCGCCTCGAGCACTTCCTCGCGCTCGATCATCTTCTCGCGCGCGACGGCGTCGGCGACCTGCAGCAGCTCGGGGCGTGCGATGGCGACGTCCAGGGCCATTGTCGTCAGTTCCTTTTCGCGTCCGCCGCGGTGGCGGCGATCAGTTCATCGGTCAGCACGAGCTTCGCCTTGCGGATGTTGCCGCGCGGGAAGACGGCTTCCCCCCCGTCCTCGAGCCGCAGCCGCGCCGTCGCGGCGTCGGCGCCGAGGGCCGTGCCCTTGAAGCGCTTCCGGCCGTCCTGCGGGACCACGAGCTCGACGGTCGCAAGGTGGCCGGCGAAGCGGTTCCAGTCCTTGACCCGGGTCAAGGGCCGGTCGATGCCGGCCGAGGAGACCTCGAGCGTCCATTCGCCGCGGATCGGGTCCTCGACGTCGAGCACGGCGCCGATGCCGTGGCTGATCGCCTCGCAATCCTCGACGAGGAAGGGCGCGCCGTCGGCGCGGTCGGCCATGACCTGAACGACCGGCCGTTCCTTGCCGCTGACCTGCACGCGCACGAGCTCGTAGCCCATCTGGCGGAGGCTCGGCAGGATCGCGGTGGCGATGCGCGCCTCGAGCCCTTCGTGATGGGGCAGGTCGTCGTCGGCGTCGGTCGGGACGGGGTCGGCGGAGTCGGTCATGCGTATCCAGGGGCGTCCCCGAGCCCAGGGCGGAACCAACAAAAAAGGTGGCCCGGTCGGGCCACCTTCCGTTGAGCTCGGAAAGCGATGTGATCCGCGATATAGGCGGTCGCGGCGCGGTCGGCAAGCGCGGCGCGGGCTACTCCGCCCCGGGCGGGGTGGGGACGCGGGCCAGGTGGGTCACGCGCCGCCGGCCATGCGCCTTGGCCGAGAGGGGCGCGGCGTGCAGGCGGTTGTCATAGACCCGTGCCCCGCCGCGGCGGGCGACCTCCAGCAGGCAGAAATGGTCGGTGACGCGGGCGAGCCACCAGCCTTCCGGCAGTCCGGCGCGCACCGTCTGCGACAGGGTCGGCTTGCCCTCGACCGGCCGCGGCTGGGCCGGCACGCCGGCGAGGTCGAGCGCGGCGACGAGGTCACGCCACCAGGCCGTCACGATCTCCCGCCCCGGCGGGTATCGCTCCGGCGCGACGCGGGCGAGCAGCTCGCAGGCGCTGCCATAGGTGACGCCGGCCGCGGTCGCGACGGCGGCGGGGCCGCACCAGGGGGCGAAGCCGCCCCGCTCGCCGGCGAAGTCCTCCGGCCGGCGGAGGCGGCGGGCGCGGTCGTCGTTGCACGCGGCGAGCTTCATGCGAGGACCCGGGACGGCGGATAGGCCCTCACGATAGCGTGAAGTATACGCTCACACAATCGAGAGCGGCCACCGTTCCGCCTCCGGTGCGGCGCCGGCAGGGATCAGCGGCGGGCGAAGGTCCAGTAGATCGGCCGTCGCCCTTCGCGCAGCGCCTTCGCCTCGTAGCGTGTGCCGGGCCAGCCCGCGGGGCGGGTGTCCTCGCGCGCAACCGCGCTGAAATCGGCCGCATCCGCCATGACCTCCTCCACCCAGCCCTGGTAGGTCGGGTCGTCGGAGGCGATGCGCCATTCGCCGCCCGGGCGGAGCGCGCGGGCCACGAGCGGCAGCAGCGAGGGGTGCACGAAGCGGCGCTTGGCGTGGCGCGCCTTCGGCCAGGGGTCGGGGAACATCAGGAACAGCCGGTCCAGCGCGCCTTCGGGCAGCGCGCCGAGCAGGTGACGGGCATCCTGCGGCCATAGGCGCAGGTTCCGCGGCAGCGGGCCCGTTTCCTCCTCGCCCTCCGCCACCAGCCGGGACAGCAGCGAGCAGAGGCCGTTCTCGAACACCTCGGAGGCGATGTAGGCGACCTCCGGCTGTGCGGCGACCTGGTCCAGGGCGTGCTCCCCGCCGCCGAAGCCGACCTCGAGCCAGAGCGGCGCGCCCGGCATGGCGAAGGCCGCGAGCGGGTCGCGGGCCCCATCCCCCATCAGGCGGATCCGCGGCAGGGTGATGTCGAGCAGGCGCTGCTGGCGCGGCCGCAGCGGGTGGCCGCGGCGGCGGCCATAGAGCCGGTCGGGCACGCCCTCGGCCAGGGGGGGACGGTCGGCGGTCATCGGGTCTTCCAACGAGAAGGGGCGGCAGGCTCGCGCCTGCCGCCCCGCATCGGACGCGACGTGGCGTTCAGCGCCCGAAGGCGCGCCGCAGCTCGTTCACCAGGTCGGTCTTCTCCCAGGTGAAGGTGCCCTTCTCGGCGTCCGGCGTGCGGCCGAAATGGCCGTAGGCGCTGGTGGGCACGTAGATCGGGCGGTTCAGGTGCAGGTGCTCGCGGATGCCGCGCGGCGAGAGGTTCACCAACCCGTCCACCACCTTGGCCAGCTTCGCCTCGTCCACGTCGCGCCCGGTGCCGTGCAGGTCGAAATAGACCGAGAGCGGCTTCGAGACGCCGATCGCGTAGCTGACCTGGATGGTGCACTTGTCCGCCAAATCCGCCGCGACGACGTTCTTCGCCACGTAGCGCGCGGCATAGGCGGCCGAGCGGTCCACCTTCGTCGGGTCCTTGCCGCTGAACGCGCCGCCGCCATGCGGGGCCGCGCCGCCATAGGTGTCCACGATGATCTTGCGCCCGGTCAGGCCGCAATCGCCGTCGGGCCCGCCGATGACGAACTTGCCCGTCGGGTTAACGTAGAACTCGTTCTCGGGCGGCATCCAGCCCTTGGGCAGCGTGCTCTCGACCAGCGGCCAGAGCATGCGCTTGATCTCGGACTGCTCCATGCCCTCGACATGCTGGGTCGAGACGACGACGGAGGTCGCGCCGACCGGCTTGCCGTCGAGGTAGCGCAGCGTGACCTGCGACTTCGCGTCGGGCAGCAGGCCGCGGACCATCGCGTCGCCGTTGCGGCGCAGCTCGCTGATACGGCGCAGGATGGTATGGGCGTAGTAGAGCGGCGCGGGCATGAGCTCCGGCGTCTCGCGGCAGGCGTAGCCGAACATGATGCCCTGGTCGCCGGCGCCCTCGTCCTTGTTGCCCGCGGCGTCCACGCCCTGGGCGATGTGCTCGGACTGCGCGTGCAGGTGGCAGGCGATGTCGGCGTTCTGCCAGTGGAAGCCGTCCTGCTCGTAGCCGATGTCGTGGATCGCCATGCGGGCGAGATGGATGAGGTAGTCGGGGGTGACGGAGCCGGGGCCGCGCACCTCGCCGGCGAGCACCACGCGGTTCGTGGTCACCAGCGTCTCGCAGGCGACGCGCGAATAGGGATCGGCGGTCAGGAAGGCGTCCAGCACCGTGTCGGAGATGCGGTCGGCCACCTTGTCGGGATGGCCCTCGGAGACGGATTCCGAGGTGAAAAGATACTCGCCCGTATCGCGCATGGCGTAATTCGGCCTCTTGTCGCGGAAGGGCCGGGTCCCCCGGCCGATGGACCCGGGGAATCCGGGACGGGGGCGTATCGCAGCGGCGTGTGGCGGGGTCAAGGCAAGCGGAAGGCGGGTCCGGCATGCCTCCGGCAGGGCTACATCCCGAGCACGTCCTTCATCCCGTAGAGCGCCGGCACGCGGCCGCGCAGCCAGAGCGCGGCGCGCACCGCGCCGGTGGCATAGGCGCGGCGGTCGAAGCTGCGATGCGTCAGGGCGATGTGCTCGGTCGCCGAGGCGAAGAGCAGCGTGTGCTCGCCGACCACCTGGCCGCCGCGGAGCGCCGCGAAGCCGATCGCGCCGGTGGCGCGCGCGCCGGTGTGGCCGTCGCGTCCGCTCTCCGTCCCGGCTTCCTCGAGCGTCGTGCCGCGGCCCTTCGCGACCGCGCGGCCCATCGCGAGAGCGGTGCCGGAGGGGGCGTCGACCTTCTGGCGGTGATGCATCTCCACGATCTCGGCGTCGTACTGCGCGCCGGGCAGGGCGGCGGCCATGCGCTCGGCCAGCGCCAGGACGAGGTTCACGCCGGGGGCGAAGTTGGCAGCATAGACCATCGGAGCCTGCGCCGCGGCTTCGGCCACCGCTCGCTCCTGCGCTGCCGAGAGGCCGGAGGAGCCGAGGACGAAAGGCCTGCCGAGGCGCGCAGCGAGTACTGCGTGCGGCACTGCCTCCTCGGCATGGGTGAAGTCGATGACGACGTCAGACGCCTCGAACAGCGTGGCGGCGTCTGGCAGCAGGGCGACACCGGGCGGCGGTGCCTTGTCCGAGCCGGGCCGGACCGTGCCGCCAGCGAGCGTCGCGCCGGCCGCGACGACCTCCTCGGCGAGCAGCCGGCCCATGCGTCCCGCGACGCCAGCGATCCCGATGCGCATGCGACCCTCCCCAGGCTTGGGCAGGCTTCGCCTGTGAATGTGGGGAAGGTCAAGGCGGACAGCGCAGCGAAAGCGCAGCAACGCGGGATGCGGCGGCCGCCGCGCCGCGACAGACCGCACGGCCGCGTCATGCCTGCGGCGCGCAAGCCAAGCCGCCGGAGGCGGCGCCCTCGAGGGCACCTCCAGAAACACAAACGGCCCCGCCGAATGGCGGAGCCGTTTGAGGGGGGGCGGGCGGCGGCGCGGGTGGGACCGTCTCCGCGCCGCCGCCTGCCGGGGGCCGTCGCTGGGGGGGATGCGACGGTTGCAGCATGAACGTGGGGCCCGGGCAAAGGTTGCCTGCGTGGGCAAGCCTCGGACCCGGCACGACACGGTCACATCCGCGTTGGCTCAGCGCCCGCTGAACCCGTCCCAGAATTCCTTCACCTTGGCGAAGAACCCCTCGGATTCCGGGCTGGAGCGGCCGTCCTTCTCCGCCTCGCGCTCGAACTCCGCCAGCAGCTCCTGCTGGCGCTTGGTCAGGTTCTGCGGCGTCTCCACCGCGACCTGGACATACATGTCGCCGCGCGCCGCGCTGCGCAGCACCGAGAAGCCCTTGCCGCGCAGGCGGAACTGGTCGCCCGTCTGGGTGCCGGCCGGGATCGTCACCTTCGCCCGCGCGCCGTCCACCGTCGGCACCTCCACCGCGCCGCCGAGCGCCGCCTGCGTCATGCGGAGCGGGACGCGGACGAAGATGTTGGCGGCGTCGCGTTGGAAGATCGGGTGCGACTTGAGCGCGATGTCCACGTAGAGATCGCCCGCCGGCGCGCCGCGCAGCCCGGCCTCGCCCTCGCCCGAGAGGCGGATGCGGGTGCCGTCCTCCACCCCGGCGGGGATCGTCACCGCCAGCGTGCGGTCGCGCTGCACGCGGCCCTGGCCGGCGCAGACCTTGCAGGGATTCTTGATCGTCCGCCCCGTCCCGCCGCAGGTCGGGCAGGTGCGCTCGATCAGGAAGAAGCCCTGCTGCGCCCGCACCTTGCCCGAGCCGCCGCAGCCCCCACAGGTCGCCGCCGCCTGGGCCGCGGGCCCCTCCGCGCCGCTGCCCTTGCAGGCCTCGCAGGCGACGGTGGTGGCGACGCGGATGGTCTTCTTGGCGCCCGCGAAGGCCTCCTCGAGCGTGACCTCGACGGCGGTGCGGAGATCGGCGCCGCGGCCGACCGGGCCGCCGCGCCGCCCGCGGCCGCCGAGGCCGCCGAACATCTCCTCGAAGATGTCCTCGAAGGCGCCGCCGAAGGGGTTGCCTCCCTGGCCGAAGGGATTGCCGCCGCCGGGGCCGCCGCCGCCTTCGAAGGCGGCATGACCGTAACGGTCATAGGCGGCCCGCTTTTCCGGGTCCTTCAGGACGTCATAGGCCTCGTTCAGCTCCTTGAACTTGGCTTCGGCCGCCTTGTCGCCCGGGTTGCGGTCGGGGTGGTGCTGCATGGCGAGCTTGCGAAAGGCCTTCTTCAGGTCCTCCTCGCTAGCCTCCCGGGTGACGCCCAGGATCTGATAGTAGTCGCGCTTGGCCATGGGGCCGTGGGTCCTTAGAGCGCAGCGTCAAGCTGAACAGGACGACGCCCGACCCCCTTGCGGAAGCCGGGCGCGCCGATCCGTCGCCGAAGCGAAGAGCCCGGTTAGGAGGGCTTCTTCTTGTTCGGGTCCACTTCCTCGAACTCGGCGTCCACGACCTTGTCGTCCGGCTTGCCGCCGGCACCCGGCTGGCCCTCGGCGCCCGGCTGGGCACCCCCTGCCTGCTGGGCCTTGTAGATCGCCTCGCCGAGCCGCATCGCCGCCTGCGACAGCTTCTCCTGCGCCGCGCCGATGGCCGCCGCGTCCTGGCTGTCCATCACCGCCCGCGCCTCGGCCATCGCGGCGTCGATCGCGGCCCGGTCGGTGTCGGAGACCTTGTCGCCATGCTCCTTCAGCGACTTGTCGGTGGAGTGCACCAGCGCGTCGAGGTGGTTGCGCGCCTCCACCGCCTCGCGCCGCTTCTTGTCGGCTTCCGCATTGGCTTCGGCCTCGCGGACCATGCGCTCGATGTCGGTGTCCGACAGGCCGGACTTGGCCTGGATGCGGATCTGCTGCTCCTTGCCGGTCGCCTTGTCCTTCGCGCTGACCGAGACGATGCCGTTCGCGTCGATGTCGAAGGTGACCTCGATCTGCGGCACGCCGCGGGGCGCGGGCGGGATGCCCTGCAGGTCGAACTGGCCGAGCAGCTTGTTGTCCGCCGCCATCTCCCGCTCGCCCTGGAAGACCTTGATCGTGACCGCATTCTGGTTGTCGTCCGCGGTCGAGAAGACGGACGACTTCTTGGTCGGGATCGTGGTGTTGCGGTCGATCAGGCGCGTGAAGACGCCGCCCAGCGTCTCGATGCCGAGCGACAGCGGCGTGACGTCGAGCAGCAGCACGTCCTTGACGTCGCCCTTCAGCACGCCGCCCTGGATCGCGGCGCCGATGGCGACGACCTCGTCCGGGTTGACGTTGCGCGCGGGCTCCTTGCCGAAGAACTGCTTCACCGCGTCGATGACCTTCGGCATGCGGGTCATGCCGCCGACCAGGATCACCTCGTCCACCTCGTTCGCGGCGAGCCCGGCATCCTTCAGCGCCTGGCGGCAGGGCTCGAGCGTCTTGGCGATGAGGTCATCCACCAGCGCCTCGAGCTTGGCGCGCGTCAGCGTCAGCACGAGGTGCTTCGGGCCGGAGGCGTCGGCGGTGATGAAGGGCAGGTTGATCTCGGTCTGCTTCGAGCTCGACAGCTCGATCTTCGCCTTCTCGGCGGCTTCCTTCAGGCGCTGGAGCGCGAGCTTGTCGCCGCGCAGGTCGATGCCCTGGTCCTTCTTGAACTCCTCGGCCAGGTAGTCGATCACGCGCGCGTCGAAATCCTCGCCGCCGAGGAAGGTGTCGCCGTTGGTCGACTTCACCTCGAAGACGCCGTCGCCGATCTCGAGGATGGAGACGTCGAAGGTGCCGCCGCCGAGGTCGTAGACCGCGATGGTGCCGCTCTTCTTCTGATCCATGCCGTAGGCGAGTGCCGCGGCGGTCGGCTCGTTGATGATGCGCAGCACCTCGAGCCCGGCGACCGCGCCGGCTTCCTTCGTGGCTTGGCGCTGGGCGTCGTTGAAGTAGGCCGGGACGGTGATGACCGCCTGGCTGACCTTCTCGCCGAGATAGGCCTCGGCGGTCTCCTTCATCTTCGTCAGGATGAAGGCGCTGATCTGCTGCGGCGCATAGGTCTTGCCATCCACCTCGACCCAGGCGTCGCCGCTCGGGGCGCGGACGATCGCGTAGGGCACGAGGCCCTTGTCCTTCGCGACCATCGGGTCCTCGTAGCGGCGGCCGATCAGGCGCTTGACCGCATAGAGGGTGTTCATCGGGTTGGTGACTGCCTGGCGCTTGGCGGACTGGCCGACCAGGCGCTCGCCGTTCTTGGCGAAGGCGACCATCGAGGGCGTGGTGCGGGCACCCTCGGCGTTCTCGATCACCCTGACGTCCTTGCCTTCCATGATGGCGACGCAGGAATTGGTCGTGCCGAGGTCGATGCCGATGACCTTGCTCATCCGTAGAAGTCTCCTCTGTGGCGGGCGGGGGCGGCCCCTGAGGCACCGCGCCCGCCCCCGTCCGTGCGACGGATGGGGTGGCGATAAGGGGTAGGACCGGCCGGAAGGCCGTCATCCGGCGATGTATTGAGGCGCCGGGGCGGGGACAAGGGGGCGGGGCGGGGGAGGAACGAAAAGCGGCCCGCGGCCGGGGAGGGGCAGGAATGCGAAAGGGGCCGCCCCGGGTGGGACGGCCCCTCTCGTTGGCGGGAGCCTTAGGGCGGGACCGCAGTCCCGACCGTGGCGCTCAGCCGAACACGCCGCCAATCGAGAAGTCGCTGTTCACGACCTTGCAGATGAAGCCGGACTCGCTCGACTCGCCGAGCTCGTTCAAGCCCTCGAAGATGCCGCCGAGGTAGCTCCGTTCAGCGGCGTCGTCGGCGCCCGGCAGCGCGTCGTTCTGGCTGTTGAAGGCCTGCCTGACAAAGGCAAGCACGTCGTCGGTCGTCATCGCATAGTCCACCGTGTCGGCGAGCGAGTTGAGGAGCGCCGCCGCCGAGTGCCGGAGGAATGCGCCCTGCGCGCCGCCGCCCTCGATCGAAAGGGCGTCCAGGAGAGTGCCCTTGTCGATGTCGAAGCCGACAGTCTTGTTGTTGACTCGCCAGGTGACGTCGTTGCCGGCCTTGTCGAGGTCGGCGATGCCGAACGCCTGTTCGTAGGTGAGCTTCAGGAGGTCGGCATACTTCGTCAGCCCAAGATATGAGCTGTCCATCATCGCCTTCACATCGTAGTTCTGTGCCTGCTTCCAGAAGCCCGGTGTGCGGCCCTCGAAGCAGGTCTGGGCGTTGATGAAATCGTAGCTGTCAACGGTGGAGTTGTTGCCGATCACCTGCCCGGACGTGGTCACGGAGAAGGTGAACTCCTTCGCGCCGACATTGTACCAGCCCGACTTGACCTCCTCGACGATCTTATAGGAGCCAGTCACCAGCTTGTCGAAGCTGTAGACACCGTCGGCGTTGGTCGTTGCCTCGCCGAGCTTGCTGTCGGTGAAGCCGTCGCCGTTGATGTCTGTGCCGTTCTCGTAGAGGAAGACCTTCCAGCCCGCCACCTTGGTGAGTTCGCCGCCGTCGAGTTTGCCGTTGCTGTCTCGGTACTTCTCACCCGTGATCTTGCCGTACTCGGTGTTAGCGAAGTCTGCCGTCGCCTGGCCGCCGGAGACGGCCACCGACGTGGTGATGCCGCCGATGCCGACCGTCTGATACCACGCCGCCTTCTGCGCATCGGTCATCACCTCGGTGACGGTGTAGTTCTGGCCGATCTTCAGCCCGGTGAAGGTCACCGAGCCGGACGCGTCAGTCTCCAGCCGTTCGCCGACGTCGTCCGTGTCGCCGTCGCCGTTGATGTCGACCGCGAAGGTCCAACCCGCGAGCTTGGTTGTCTCGCCGCCGTCGATCACGCCGTTTCCGTTCGCGTCGAGGTACTTCGTAACCTTCAGCGAGCCGAACTCCGTGTTGACGAAGTCGTAAATGTCACCCTTCGTCCCGCTGCTGCCGAGATTCTCGCCTGCATTGGTGATCTGGAAGGTGAAGGACAGCGGGGCGACATTGTACCAGCCGCCTTGCATCACCTCCTCGACCTTGTACGAGCCCGCCATCAGATCGGCGAAGCTGTACACGCCGCTGGCGTCGGTGTTCACCGTCTTGAAGACGCCGCCATCGTTCTCGAAATTGCCGTCCTTGTTGGCGTCGTAGTACAGGTTGATGGTCCAGCCGGACTGCGCCGTCAGGGTGCCGCCCGCCAGCGCGCCGTTGCTGTCAAGGTACTTTTCGCCCGTGATGCTGCCGAGCTTGGGGAAGTCGCCCGTGAGCTTGCAGGAGTCTTCCCGGTCTCCATCGACAGTCCCTACACTCTGCAGTCGGATCGCGAAGTCCGCGCCCTGCAGGTCGGACAGCGACAGGCCCGTCAGTGTGAAGGTGACCTGCTGGTAGTCGCCCTTGCCGGCTCCGATGCCGCCGACCCCGAACTGAATGCCGAAATCGAGATCGTCAATGCCAGCGCCTCCGACATTGGCGTTGGGATCGTCCAGCGAATCAAGGTCGTCGTAATTGGGCGGTGTGCCGCTGACGATCGAAAGCGTCAGGTCCTCGGCCGTCGTGTACCCGCCGGCGTTGTCGAAGCTGCTGCCCGAGCCATCTTTGATGCCGAGGCCTGCGATCAAGCTTTCCTTGCCATCTGCAAGATCCACGAAGAAGCCGAGGATGTCGCCGATCTTGCTAGTGGGGCCGGTGTTCGCCATGGACAAGGTGAACCGCAGGTCCCCGTCCACCTGCTCTACAGTGACGAGAATGTCTGGGCAGTCGTCACCGCCGCTGATCGTGAAGGATGTCGTGGTCATTGTTGCTTGGCCTCCGGGCGTCTCGTTCGTGCGGGGGGTCAGGACGGCGGACGCCGCGAAGGCGTCAGCGCGAGGCCCGGCGCGGGGGCGCGCGGTGCCTGCAGTCGCGAGTGACGCATCGAGCAACTCCGTTCGCCTGGGGGGTGGGCGACACACGCAGCGATCGGTGCGCGTGTGACACGATTTCGAAACACTTGAGGCTGCGCGTCCACGCACCTGCGGTCGTTGCAATGAGCGTGAATCGCGTGCTTCGAAGCGGTCGGTGCTTTGACGCGCCATTCACGCGAGTCCGACCGATCGGTGGCGTCTAAAATTCCGGTGTCGACATGATTTCGGTGCGGAATCGCAATGCAACCTGTGGTCTGCTTATGTGGCGGATCAACCGTTTGTGCCGCACCTTTCAGCAGCGATCTGACCGTTCAAACACGAACACGCAGCCGAAATGAAAGTTGTTTCATCCGCGTTCGAAACGGCTACCTGAGCCGCTTGCCAAAGCCCGCTGGCCGGATCCCACACCCGAAGGCTATATCTCGCGCCTCGATATGATCTCCGCCCTCCCCCTGCATCCCGACCGCGACCTGCTCGCGGGGGAGCTGCACGCCCGGCCGCCGCTGCCGCTCGCCACTCCGGTCGCGATCAGCCGCCTCGCGAATGTCGGTGAGCCCGGCGCGGCGCGCGGCGCCGCCATCGAACACCTCGCCGTGCTCTGCCGCCGCTACGGGGTGACGCCGCCGGCGCCCGGCGCCGACTTCGTGCTGGCCGATTTCGGGCGATTCTCGCTGCGCTACGAGCGTCACACCGAGTTCGACGGCTGGACCTTCTTCCGCCAGTCGGACTCGCTCGTGCCCGGCGCCGCCGACCCGTTCGAGGATACCGCGATCGAGGCGGTGCCGACCGACTGGCTCGCCGGGCTGCCGGGCAAGACGCTGGTGGCCTGCCACATCGCGGTGCTGCGCACCGGCGGCGAGGACGAGCCGCCGCCGCCAGGCTGCTTCGTGCCGGACAACCTGGCCGGCGCGAGCCTCTCGGCCGGGGCGGCGACCTGCTGGACCGATTTCCGCCTCGGGCCGGACGGCTTCACCCGCCTGCTGCTGCAGGACCACGGGATGACCGCCGCACTCGCCGGCCGCCTCGCCCAGGGGCTGTGGGAGATCGAGACCTACCGGATGCTGGCGCTGCTCGCGCTGCCCTCGGCGCGCGCTGCCCAGGCAGAGCTCGGCCGCGCCTCGGAACAGCTGGCCGCCATCGCCGCGCGCCTGCCGGGTCTGGCGGAGCTCGAGGAGGAGCGCAGCGCGCTCGAGGAGCTGACGGCGCTCGCCACCAGCATCGAGCAGCAGGCCGCGACCACGGCCGACCGGTTCTCCGCCGCGCGCGCCTACCACGCGCTGGTGGGGCGTCGGCTGCAGGGGTTGCGCGAGCAGCGCCTGCACGGCCTGCCGACGCTGACCGAATACCTGGAACGGCGGCTCGATCCGGCGATGTCCACGGTGGATGCGGCGCGCACGCGCATCGCGGCACTCTCCACCCGCTGCGCCCGCGCCGTGGAGCTGCTGCGCGCCCGCGTCGCCGTGGCGCAGGAGGCGCAGACGCAGAAGCTGCTCGCCGCGATGGCCGAGACCGGCCGCGCCCAGCTTCGCCTGCAGGAGACGGTGGAGGGGCTCTCGGTGGCGGCGATCAGCTACTACGTGCTGTCGCTGCTGGGCTACGCCATCAAGCCCTTCGCCTTCGGCGGCTGGCTCAAGGGCGAGGCGATCGTGGCCGTGCTGGTGCCGATCGTGGCCGCCCTCGTGTGGATCCGCATGCGCCGGCGGCGCATCCGGCCGCTGATCTGATCCCCACGAAGCCGCTGCGCGGCTCCGCGGGGGCCCCGGGACTGGCGCCTGATCCGGTTCATGCGGCTCATCCTCCCGCGGCAAAGCCGCGGGAGGGCCCCGCGGGGCGGAGGGCTGCGCGGGACTGACCGGTTTGCGGCCTGCCCGGCGGCACGCTGTTCGAAAGGGGCGCTCAGCCCTTCCCGGCCACCACCACCATCGCCGGCTTCAGCAGCCGCCCGTTCAGCGTCCAGGCCGGCGTCCAGGCCTGGATGACGGTGCCGGGCTCCACGCCGGACGGCGCGGGCTGCTCGGCCATCGCCTGGTGCAGCTCCGCATCGAAAGGCACGCCCTGCGCCTCCACCCGCTGCACGCCGTGGCGCTCCAGCACGGCGACGAAGGCGCGTTCCACGCCCTCGAAGCCGCTGCGGAGCTTGGCGATCAGCTCGGGCTCGTCGGCGGCGGGGGCGGGGAGGCTGTCGAGGCCCCGGCGGAGGTTCTCCGCCGTCTCCACCACGTCGCGGGCGAATTTCTGCACGGCGAACAGCCGCGCCTCCTCCGCCTCGCGCTTGGCGCGGTTGCGGAGGTTCTGCATCTCGGCCTCGGCGCGCAGCCACTTGTCGCGCAGCTCCGCCGCCTCGGCCTCCAGCGCGGCGAGGCGGTCGGCCTCGGCAGCCTCGGTCTCGGGCGGGGCGGCGGGATCGGTGTCCGGCACGGGCTCGGCCGGGGTCTCGGTCTTGTCGTTCATGGTCCCGGAGGGATGCGAGGGTTGGCCGCCGATCGGCGACCCTGTCACGCCCCCACCTAGGCGCATGGCGGCGCAAGGACAACCCGCATCCGGGCCGGGCCGGTCCGCGCCGGCCTTCCGGCCCCGTGGCAAGGCTGCTACCCCGCGCCTGATGCTCCGCAGTGTCGCGACCGTCGGCGCCTGGACCATGGCCAGCCGGGTGCTGGGCTTCGCGCGCGACATGCTGATCGCCGCGAAGCTCGGCGCCACGCCGATGGCCGACGCCTTCTTCGTGGCGCTGCGCCTGCCCAACCTGTTCCGGCAATTGTTCGGCGAGGGCGCCTTCAACGCCGCCTTCGTTCCCGCCTTCGCCGGCACCTACGCCGCCGACGGGCCGGCGAAGGCCCGCGCGCTGGCCAATTCGCTGGCCGCGCTGATGGCGGCTTTCCTCAGCGGGCTGGTGATCCTCGGCATCGTCTTCATGCCGCAGCTGCTCTTCGTGCTCGCGCCGGGCTTCGTGGGAGAGGTGGTTCGCTTCCCGCTGGCGGTCGAGCTCACCCGGATCACCTTCCCCTACCTGCTCTTCATCTGCCTCGCCGCGCTGGTCTCGGGCGTGCTGAACGGGATGGGTCGCTTCGGCGCGGCGGCGGCGGCGCCGATCCTGTTCAACCTGGTCTCCATGGCCGCGCTGCTGGGGCTCACGCCCTTCGTCGCGACGCCCGCCCATGCGCTGGCCTGGGGCGTGGTCGCCTCCGGCGTGCTGCAGCTTCTGATGCTGATCGGCGCGGCGCGGATGGCGGGGATGGCGATCAACCCTTTCACGGTCCCGCACCTGTCGCCCGAGGTGCGGACCGTGCTGCGGCGGATGGGGCCGGGGCTGGTGGGGGCGGGGATCACCCAGCTCAACCTCGCCATCGGCATCATCATCGCCTCCCTGCTGCCGGTGGGGGCGGTGAGCTACCTCTACTATGCCGACCGGATCTCGCAGCTGCCGCTCGGGGTGATCGGGGCGGCGGTGGGCACGGCGCTGCTGCCGACGCTGGCGCGCCAACTCCGCACCGGGCAGAGCCTCTCGGCGCATCGCAGCCAGAACCGGGCGATCGAGCTGACGCTCGCCTTCGCGCTGCCGGCGGCCTTCGCGATGGCCGTCGTGCCGGGGCCGATCATCTCGGCGCTGTTCGAGCGCGGCGCCTTCGATGCGCGGGCGGCGGCGGCGACCTCCGCGGCGCTGGTCGCCTATGCGATCGGCCTGCCGGCCTTCGTGCTGGTGAAGGCGCTGACGCCTGGCTTCTTCGCGCGCGGCGACACGGCGACACCGGTGAAGATCGGGCTGCTCGTCGTGGCGCTGAACCTGGCGCTGAACCTGATCCTGACACGGTATCTCTCGCATGTCGGCATCGCGCTCGCGACCTCGGCGGCGTCCTGGGTGAATGTGGCGCTGCTGGGCTGGCTGCTGACGCAGCGCGGTCAGCTGGTGCTCGACCGGCGGCTGCGCCGCGCCGCGCCGCGGCTGCTGGGTGCTGCGCTCGTGATGTCGGCTGTGCTCGTCGTGCTGCAGGCCGCGCTGTTTCCGATCGCGAGCGGCTGGTGGCGGCTGGCGGCGCTGGCGCTGCTGATCTCGGCGGGGATGGCCAGCTACTTCGGCGCGGCGCATCTCCTCGGCGGCCTCAACCTGCGCGAGGCGCTGCGGCTGCTGCGCAGGCGGCGGAGCTAGATCAGCACCTCGACGCCGCGCAGCCCCGCCTCCAGCACGGCGCGGAGGTCGCGCGGCGCGAGCGCGACGCAGCCCTCGGTCGGGCGATAATCCTCGCGCGCGAGGTGCAGGAAGATCGCGCTGCCGCGGCCGCGCTCCGGCGGGTCGTCGTTCCAGCCGAGCACGCCGACCACGTCATAGACGGCATCCTCCCGCCACAGCCGTTCATGGGACGCGTCGAAGGGCGGGCGGACCGGGCGGTTGTAGGCGCGGTGGGCGGGGTCGTCGCACCAGCCATCCTCGGGCGCGACCGGCTCCACCGGCACCGCGCAGCGCGGCGGCAGGCCGCGATCGGCGCGGAAGAACACGCGGCGCAGCGCCATCCGCGCCGCCGGCGTCGCGCCGTCGCCCTCGCGCTTCTCCCGCGCGTCGCGTACGCCGCCCTTGCCGAGCGCGCAGCGCAGCACGCGCCCTTCGAAGACGAAGCGCCCGTCCGCGAAGACGCGCGCGAAGCCGTCGCCCTCCGCCACCGCGCGGCTCAGGTCAGCAGGTGGCCGAAGCGGCGCGCCTTGGTCGCGAGGTACTCGTCGTTCACGCCATTGGCGGCGAACTGGTGCGCCTCGCGCCCCTCGACCTCGACGCCGCAGGCGGCAAGTCCCGCAAGCTTGTCGGGGTTGTTGGTCAGCAGCCGCACCCGCCCGATCCCGACCGCGCGCAGCATCTCCGCCGCCACCCAGAAGTTGCGCTCGTCCGCGCCGTAGCCGAGCGCCCGGTTGGCATCGAGCGTATCGAGCCCCGTGTCCTGCAGCGTGTAGGCACGGAGCTTGTTCACGAGCCCGATGCCGCGCCCCTCCTGCGCGAGGTAGAGCAGCACGCCGCCGGCCGGATCCTCGGCCATGCGCCGGATCGCGCCGCGCAGCTGCGGCCCGCAATCGCAACGGAGCGAGCCGAGCAGGTCGCCCGTGAAGCATTCGGAATGGATGCGGCTCAGCGGCACGCGGCCCTCGGCCAGCGCGGCCTCGGGCTGCCCGACGAGGATCGCCAGGTGCTCAATGCCGCCATCGGCGGCGCGGAAGGCGACGATGCGCGCTTCCGGCGCATCCTCGAGCGGCACGCGCGCCTCCGCCACGCGGATGAGCGTCGTCGCGGCGGTTTCGGGATAGGCCAGCACCTGTTCGGCCGAGACGGCCAGCAGGTCGTGCCGCGTGGCCGCGGCCTCCATCGCCGGCGCGGCGACCATCGCCGGCAGCAGCCGCGCCAGCTTGGCGAGCGCAAGGACGGCGGAGGCGAGCGGGGGCGCCGCCACACGCTCCGGCTCCGCCGGCAGCAGCCGCTCGGCGGTGGGATCGGCGAGGCTCCGCAGCGCGACGGGATCGAGCAGGCCCGATGGCAGGCGCAGCGCGACTGCGCCGCCGTCGTCGCCCGGGCCCGGCTGCGGCACCGGGCGCTGCAGCACCGCCGCGGCCCGGACCGGCGCGAGCAGCAATATCGCCGGCGCGCGCGCCGAGGCCGCGAGCTCCGCCAGGCCGCGCGCCGACACCGTCTCCGCCGCGGCGGCGACGAGTGGGCCGTCGACGCCGCGCAGGATCACCGGAGTCCCGCGACGCAGCTCCGCCATCGCCCGATGAACCGCGCGCATCGCCCGCACCGCCCCATCGGGGCCACCCGCCTTGTCGCCGCGTTCCGCCTCGCGAAGGTGTGACGCGACGTGTCCCGTAAGTGTCATTCGTCCCTGTCCGTGGCTGGCCCGCCCATTCACGAAGCCGAATGTGGCGTGCACAAGGCGTTTGGAAGGGGCTGAACGGGTGAAAAACGTTCCGCCGTCAAGCGGAGGTGATGCTCCGTGAGGCGTTACAAGACTTGCCCGCGCCGTGAGCGCTGCGGCAATGTCCGCTCCGTGAGCAAGGGGGGCGCTGTCTCCGATGGACGCCGGATCCTTGCATGAAGCAGGCGAAAGACGGGCGAAGCCCGTCCGACCCTTAGAAGCGGGAGCGAACATGGCCGGTCCCCGACCGATCCTCGTCGTGGACGACGACGAGGCGCTGCGCGAGACGCTGTCCGAGCAGCTGGCGCATGACGGCGAGTTCGCGCCGGAGCAGGCAGGCAGCGCGTCCGAGGCGCTGGCCCGCCTCTCCGCCGACGATGCGCGCTACGACGCCGTGATCCTCGATATCGGGCTGCCCGATGGCGATGGCCGCGAGCTCTGCGCGAAGCTGCGCAAGGGAGGGCACCGGATGCCCATCCTGATGCTGACCGGCGCCGACCAGGAGCAGGACATCGTCCGCGGCCTCGACAGCGGCGCGAACGACTACATCGCCAAGCCCTTCCGGGTGAGCGAGCTGACCGCGCGGCTGCGCGCGCAGCTGCGCGTCTTCGACAATTCCGAGGACGCGGTCTTTACCGTCGGGCCCTACACCTTCCGCCCCTCGGCGAAGCTGCTGCTGGAGGCGGCGCGCAACCGCAAGATCCGCCTGACCGAGAAGGAGGCGGCGATCCTGAAGTACCTCTACCGCGCCGGCGGGCGCCCGGTCGGGCGGCAGATCCTGCTGAACGAGGTGTGTGGCTACAACAGCGCGGTGACGACGCACACGCTCGAGACGCACATCTACCGCCTGCGGCAGAAGATCGAGCCCGACCCGTCCCAGGCGCGGCTGCTGCTGACCGAGGGCGGCGGCTACCGTCTCGACCCGCATGCGGGCCGGAGCACGCAGCAGGCGGCCTAGATCCCCGCGGCAACGCTTCGCGTTGCCCCGGGGGCCCCGTGTTGGGGCTGATCCTGGAGTGATGGCTCATCCTGCCCTGGCAAAGCCAGGGCAGGGCGTCGGGGGGCGGCCAGTTGGCAGGGCGCCCCCGTCTCCCTCTCCCGCGTCACGCCGGAGGCGTGCCTTCGGCACGACGCGGGGAAGGGTCGGGGTGGGGGGCTCTCTACCCCTACGCCATGCCCGCCCGCGCCTCCCGCGACGCTTGCGCGGCACCCTCGCCGGGGCGGAGCGCCGGCAACGCGCTGCCGCGGGACATCTCCTCGACCGACTCCCGCAGCGCGCGGCCGACGGAGCGCACCGCCGCGTCGGCGACTGCCCCGAAGGAGTCGCGCCCGATCGTCGCCGTCTCGCGCAGGCCGCCGGCCTTGGCGACGCCGACGCCGTGCTCGTAGGACATCCGCCCGCCGAGATAGGCCGAGTAGCCCATCGCTCCGAGCGCCACGAGGCCGATCGCGAAATAGCCGTCGCCTGGCCGGCGCCGCCGTGCGCGGGCGACCGCCATCACGCCGAGCAGCGCGGTCAGCGTCACGTTCATCGTGCGGTGGGTGGTGAGCAGCGCGCGCGCCTCGCCCTCCTCCACCTTCGCCGCGCCCTGCGCGAGCGCGCCGGTGACCCCGGCGAGCACCGCGCCGCCGAAGGCCGCGCCCATCAGCAGCCGGCCCGCATCGGCCATGCCGCCGCGTCCGGCGGCGGCGCCGATCGCGTCGCAGGCGAGCGCCGCCGGCAGCAGCGCGATCGGCAGGTGGACGACGCCGGGGTGGATCTCGGTGAGGCGGAGGGTCATGGCGGGCTCGTCTCCGGGGAATGGCCCCGGTCAACGCGCCCGCCACGCCGCGGCTCCGCCGCTATTCGAAGCGGCAGGCCTCGTCGAAGGACAGCCGCGGGCTGCGCGGGAAGAGCCCCGTCGGGTCCCCGTAGCCGAGGTTCACCAGGAAGTTCGACTTCCAACTCGTGCCGGCCAGGAAGAGCTCGTCCACCTTCGCGTTGTCGAAGCCGCTCATCGGCCCGGCATCGAGCCCGACCGCACGCGCCGCGAGGATGAGGTAGGCGCCCTGCAGCGTGCCGTTGCGGAAGGCGGAGGTCTCGGCGAAGGCCGGGTTGCCGGCGAACCAGGACCGCGCATCGGCATGCGGGAAGAGGAAGGGCAGCTTCTCGTAGAACTCGACGTCGTGGGCCACGATCGCGACGACCGGCGCGGTCATCGTCTTCTCGATGTTGCCCGCGCTCAGCGCGCCCTTGAGCTTCGCCTTGCCCTCGGCAGTACGGACGAAGATGAAGCGCGCGGGGGAGGAGTTGGCCGAGGTCGGCGCGAACTTCAGGAGGTTGTAGAGCTCCTCGAGCTTCGAATCCGGCACCGGCCGGTCCTGCCACTTGTTCTGCGTCCGCGCCTCGCGGAAGAGCTGGTCGAGGGCCGTGTCGTCGAGGGTCGTCGGGTCGGACAGCATGGTAGGCTCCGGCTGATTGCGTCTGGCGCGCATATGGGGCGCCGCATGCGCGCGGCAGCCCAGGCGGAGCGCATGACGATCATCGACCGGGTGAATGACGTGGGGCGCCGGAATGCCCGGCGCCGACGGGATCAGGCCTCGACCTGCTCCACGCGCACCACTTCCGGCACGTAGTGCCGCAGCATCGTCTCGACGCCGTGCTTCAGCGTCGCGCGGGAGGAGGGGCAGCCGCTGCACGCACCCTGCATGCGCAGGCGCACGATGCCTTCGCGGAAGCCGCGGAAGACGATGTCGCCGCCGTCGCCGGCCACCGCCGGGCGGACGCGGGTGTCGAGCAGCTCCTTGATCTGGGCGACGACCTCGCCGTCGGCGGCGTCGAAATCCTCCTCCTCGACGGCGTCCTCGACCCCCTCCACGACCGGCAGGCCGGTCAGGTAGTGCTCCATGATGGCGCCGAGCACGCGGGGCTTGAGGCGCTGCCAGTCGGCATCCTCGGTCTTGGTCACGGTGACGAAGTCGTTGCCGAGGAAGACGCGCGCGACGTCGCCCACCGCGAAGACGCGCGCGGCCAGCGGGCTGCGCCCGTCGGCCTCGGCGGCGCCCGTGAAATCGGCCGTGCCGCGCCCGCCCATCACGTCCCGCCCGGGCAGGAACTTGAGGGTCGCGGGATTGGGGGTGCCTTCCGTCTCGATGAACATCTCTCTCGTCCGCAAGCTGGCGTTATTTCCCGACCAATGTGGTCCGCTTTCCCCTGGCCTGCAATGCGAAGCCGGGCGGACAGCCCCCTGCGAGGCGCAGGGCGGGACGCCGGACGGCAGCCAGCACGTCTGAGCCCGCGGCGTGCGCCGATCCGCGGATGAAGGGGTAGCGAGGGGCGCGCCAGGCCTCTCCTGCGAGGGGGCGCGTAACCCCCCACCCCGGCCCTCCCTCGCGAGGGGCGAGGGGGCAGGAGTTGGCGCTACCTGCGAGGATGCGGCCGCAAGGCGGCCGCCGCGCCGCGACCAACCGCGCCGCCGGGCGCTCCGTGCCTGCGGCGCGCAAGCCAAGCGCGCGGAGCGCGCGCCGGTGCTTGAGGCACGAACTAAGTCACCCGCTCCAGCTCCTCCTCGCTCAGGTCGCCGGGCACGATCGTCATCGGCACGGCGAGCTTCGCGGCATAACGCCCGGCCAGCGCCGAGATCAGCGGCCCCGGCCCGGACCCGCCCGTCGCCGCCGCCAGCACGAGGATCGAGATGCGCGGATCCTCCTCGAGCAGCGCCAGCAGTTCGTCGCGCGGATCGCCCTCGCGGATCAGCAGGATCGGCAGGCCGCCGGTGATCTCGCTCACCTCGGTGGCCATGGCGGAGAGCAGCCGCTCCGCCTCCTGCCGGCGCTCCTCCGCCAGCATGGCGCCGACGCCGGCCCATTCCACCTGGCCCGCCGGCTCGATCACCCGCAGCAGCGCGACGCGCCCGCCGCTCTTCTTCGCCCGCAGCGCCGCGTAGCGCAGCGCGACCCGCCGCTCCGCGCTGTCGTCCACCACGACGAGGAAGACCCGGTCCCGGCGGGCCTGCGCCGCCGCCTCGGCTGCCGTCTCGCCCATCAGCTCCTCCGGAACAGCACGCTGCCGAGCCAGCCGGCCAGGGCAGCCAGAAGAATGCAGGCCAGCCCATACAGGACCGGCTGGTTGCGTGCGACATCGGCGATCGAGGCCGCGGTGCCGACGCGCACCACGTCGAGCTGCAACTCCTGCCGCGCCGCCACGCGCCCCTCGCGCACCAGCATCACCTGCACGCGGTAAGTGCCGGTGGCGACGGTGGAGGGCACCGGCAGGCGCGCATGGAACAGGCGCCCGCCCGAGACGTCGATCGGCGCGGCCTCGTCCAGCCAGACCCCGTCGCGCTGCTTCAGCTCGCGCAGCGCATCGCGGAACTGCGGCCCGCGCGCGCCGAGCTGCGGAAGCTGGATGAGGTCGAGCCCGAGCCGCAACTCGCCACGCTCCTCCGCCGTCAGCAGGGCGGCGACCGGCCCCGTGCCGGCCAGCGCCCAATAGGCCGGGATGCGGTTGAAGCGCGCGGACGGCCCGTTCACCCAGAAGCCCAGCACCTGGACCTTCTGCCGCACGACCATGGAAGTGAGCGGCCCGCTGGCGAGCACGACGATCTGGTCGCCCCCCTCGCCGATCAGCCGCTCCGTCGCGCCGAAGACGAGGATCTCGCCACCCGTGAAGGCGGTGGTCACCTCGATCCGCCGCTCGGCGAGCTCGGCGGCGAGCGAGGGCGGCCGCACCTGCTGCGCCTGCGCGAGCCCGGCCGTCGCGAGCAGCGCAAGCGCGGCGAGGGCGTGTCGGGAGGGGCTTCGCCCCTCCCGAACCCACCCCACCAAGGGCCGGAGGGCCCTTGGAACCCATGAGTTTATGGGTGGGAGAGGGAGGGGCATCGTCGGTGCGCCAGATGGTGTGGGCGCGCCATGCCCCTCCCTCTTCCACCCATGACTGACGCAGGTCCAGGAGCCTCCAGGCTCCTGGTGGGGTGGGTCCGGGGAGGGCGGAGCCCTCCCCGACGAGGCATCGTGGGCCCTCACGGCGCAGGGCCGATCACGAAGAGCTGGCCCGGCACGCGCAGCAGGTCCCACAGCAGCGCGCCCGCCACCGCGAGCACGAGGGCGCCGAGCAGGGCGCGGGTTTCCTCGCCGCGCAGCTTGCCGCCCATCGCCGCGCCGAACTGCGCGCCGACGACGCCGCCGGCCAGCAGCAGCAGCGTCAGCACGATGTCCACGCTGCCGACCTGGATCGCCTGGAGGAAGGTGACGTTGGCGGTGACGAAGACGACCTGGAACAGGGAGGTGCCGATCACGACGGCGGTCGGCATGCCGAGCAGGTAGATCATGGCTGGCACCAGCATGAACCCGCCGCCCACGCCCATCACGGCCGACAGCAGGCCGATGAAGAAGCCGACCAGCAGCGGTGGAATGACCGAGATGTAGAGCCGCGACTTGCGGAACCGCATCTTCAGCGGCAGGCCATGGATCCAGAAATGCTCGTGGAGGCGTGCCACGCGCGCCCGCCTGCGGCGCAGGATCGCGCCCACGCTCTCGCGCACCATCAGGGCGCCGACCGTGCCGAGCACCACGACGTAGAACACCGCGACGGCGACATCGACCTGGCCCGCCCGCCGCAGCCAGGCAAACAGCTGCACGCCGGCGAAGGAGCCGATGAGGCCGCCGACGAGCAGCACCGTCCCCATCCGCACGTCGACGTTGCCGCGCCGCCACTGCGCCATGAGGCCCGAAACCGAGGCGCCGAGCGTCTGGTTCGCTCCCGATCCCACCGCGACGGCGGAGGGGATGCCGATCAGGATGAGGAGCGGCGTCAGCAGGAACCCGCCGCCGACGCCGAACAGGCCCGAGAGCCAGCCCACGCCGAAGCCGATGCCCAGCAGCAGCAGGGCATCCACCGACATCTCGGCGATCGGCAGATAGACCTGCATCCCACCACCCGGTCAGTGCCCCGCGGTGCGAGACGCGAAGCCGCGGGACGAACGCGGGCAGCCCGCCGGGCGCTCCCCGCCGACGCCCGTGGCACGATTCTCCCCCCGCCAGCCGCCATCGGCAAGAACCCCCGGGCGCACGAAGCGTTGGCCGCGCCATTCAGACTGCTCGTGAGGATTGAACAATGCAGGCCCGTACAACCACGGCCGACGCCCCGATGGGTGTCGGCACCGCCGTCCCGGAGGGGGCGCCGTCGCTGCCGCCCCGCATCTCCTGGGGCGCCGTCCTCGCCGGTGCCATCGTCGCCGTGACCGTGGGCGCGATGCTGAACATTCTTGGCCTCGCCATCGGGGCGACGACGGTCGATCCGGCCGCGGCGGGTGAGTCGCCGGCGGCCTCCACCCTTGGCATCGCCGGCGGCATCTGGCTGCTGGTCGCCAACCTGCTCGGCCTTGCGGTGGGGGGCTGGGTCGCGGCGCGGCTCTCCGGCACGGCGGACGGCACGGATGCCAGCCTGCACGGGCTGTCGGTCTGGGCGATCGGCTTCCTGATCTCGGCGATGCTGCTCGGCAACGTCGTGGCTGGTGCGACCTCCACGGCGTTCCGCGGCGCGTCCTCGGTCCTCGGCGGCACGATGCAGGGGGCCGGCCAGGCCGTGGGCCAGGCGGCGCAGGCCGTCGCGCCGCAGGTAGCCGGTGCGGTGAACCCGGAGCAGCTGGTGGAGCGGCTGCGCAACGGCCTGCAGACCGGCGGCGATCCGGCCTCCATGTCCTCCGACCAGCGACGTGCCGAGATGACGCAGCTGCTCGCCGAGCGCGTCCGCCAGGGCGCCTTCCAGCCGGGCACCCGCGACCGCCTGTCGCAGCTCGTCGCCGCCGAGTACGGCATCCCGGCGGCGCAGGCCAATGAGCGGATCGGCCAGATCGAGAACCAGGCGACCGAGGCGGCGCGCACCGCCGAGACCCGCGCGCGGGAGGCGGCCGAGACCGCGTCCAACGCGGCGGCGACCGGCGCCTTCTGGCTCTTCGCGGCGATGCTGCTCGGCGCCATCGCGGCGGTGCTCGGCGCGCGCATCGGCACGCGCCGCGCGCTGGCCACCGGCTACGCCCGGACGGCCTGACCGGCCGGCGCCGCGACGCCTCCGGCTGTCATGCATTGGCGCATGACAGCCGGAGCGCCCGCGGGTTAACTGCGGCGATGATCAGCCGCCGCACGCTTCTCGCGGCAGGGCTTGCCCTGCCCGTGCTCCGCCCCGCCGCCGCGCAAGGCGCCGTGCGGGTCAGCCTTCTCCATCTCAACGACTTCCACAGCCGGCACGAGGGTGCGGGGGCGAATGGCGCGGCCTGCCGCGCGGACCAGCCCTGCCTCGGCGGCAGCGCGCGGCTGGTCGGCGCGGTGAAGGCGGCGCGCGCCGCGGCGGCCGGAGAGGGGCGCGGCGTGTTGGCGCTCGACGGCGGCGACCAGTTCATGGGCAGCCTGTTCTACACGGTGCATCGCGGCCTGGCGGAAGCCGCGATCCAGGGCGCCTGGGGCGTGCAGGCCATGGCGCTCGGCAACCACGAATTCGACCACGGGCCGGAAAATGCGGCGCGCTACATCCGCGCGCTCGGCGCGCCGGTGCTGGCGGCCAACCTCGACACGGCGGAGGAGCCGGCGCTGGCGGGGCTGGTGCGGCCCTTCGCCGTCTTCCAGCATGGCGCCGCGCGGATCGCGGTGATCGGCCTGATCACGGAGGAGACGCCCTCCATCGCCTCCCCCGGCCCGCGGCTGCGCTTCCGCGATTCGGAGGAAGCGGCGGAGCGCGCGATCGCGGAGGTCCGCGCCTCCGGCCCCGCGACCGTCGTGCTGCTGTCGCATCGCGGCTTGGCCGCCGACCAGCGCCTCGCGCAGCGTGTGCGCGGCGTGGACGTCATCGTCGGCGGGCATTCGCACACGGTGCTGGCGAATGTCCCGGGCGCCGCCGGGCCGCATCCGGTGGTGGTGGACGGGCCGGAGCGCGCGGTGCGCATCGTGCAGGCGGGCGCGCTCGGGCGCTTCGTCGGGCGGCTCGACCTTGATCTCGCGCCGGACGGCCGCGTGACGGCGCATGGCGGGCAGGCGCAGGAGATCGCGCCGAGCCTGCCCGAGGACCCGGAGGCCGCGGCGATCGTCGCGCGCTTCGCCGCGCCGCTCGGCGAGGTGCGGGCGCGGCCGGTCGCCACCTCGCTCGGCGCCTTCGACAACGGCGCCTGCCGCGCGGGGGAATGCGCCATCGGCAACCTGATCGCGGAGGCGATGCTCGCCGCCGTGCCGACCGCCGACATCGCGCTGCAGAATGGCGGCGGCATCCGCGCGAGCTTCCCCTCGGGCGCGATCACCTATGGCGACGTGCTGACGGTGCTGCCCTTCGGCAACACGGTGGCGACCGCCACGATCCGCGGCGGACACCTGCTGGAGGCGCTGGAGGCCGGGCTGTCGCAGCCGGGCGCGGGGCGCTTCCCCCAGATCGCGGGCCTGCGGCTCGTGGTGGACCTGTCGCGCCCCGTGGGGCAGCGGATCGTCTCCGCCGAGGTGACGCGCGGCGAGCGCGCCGGGCGGCTGGATCCGGAACGCGCCTACCGCATCGCCACCAACGACTTCCTGCGCCGCGGCGGCGACGGCTATGTCGCGCTGCGCGACCGTGCGCTGGAGTCCTACGACACCGGCCCGCTGCTCGAGGAGGTGGTGGCGGCGCATCTGGCGAACCTCTCGCCGCTGACGCCGCGCACCGATGGGCGGATCGCGACCCGCTGATCGGGCTCAGTCCCGCTGCGCGAGGTAGTGGGCAAGCGCCGCGATGTCGGCGTCGCTGAGGCGATAGACCGCGCTGTTCATCTGCGGGTCCGCGCCGACCCGCGTGCCGTTGCGGTAATCCGTCAGCGCATGGACGAGGTAGTCCTCGCGCTGCGCCGCGACGCGCGGGATCTGCGCCCGGCCGCCATAGTCGGAGACGTGGCATGTCGCGCAGTGGCGCGGCCCGCTCAGCGCCTGGCCGGCGGCGAACAGCGCCGGGTCGCGCGGGCGCCGGTCGTCGGGCGGACCCGGCGGCATCGCCGCGAAGAAGGCGGCGAGATCCACGATGTCCGCATCCGGCAGGTTGGCGGCGAAGGCGTTCATCGCCGGCACCTGGCGGATGCCCTCGCGGAACAGGATCATCTGCGTGACGATGAAATCCGCCGGCTGGCCGGCGAGGGAGGGAATGCCCTCGGTCTGGCTGCGGCCATTCGCGCCGTGGCAGTTGGTGCAGGCATGACCGGCCAGCGTCCCGCCGCGCGCGGCATCCTGCGCGACGGCGGGGGCGGAGAAGAGGGCGGCCGCAAGCGCGGCCGCCACCATGATGGAACGAGTCATCAGTGACGATGGGTGATCCGGTAGATCGCGCCCATCTGCTCGTCGGCGACGAGAAGCGATCCGTCGCGCATCATGTGCACGTCCACCGGACGGCCGAGGAAGCGCTGGTTGGCGTCGTCGCGGAAGCCGGTGAGGAATTCCTCGAGCCGCGTGACGTTGCCCTGCGCATCAAGATGCGCGACCACCACGTCGAAGCCGGAGAGCCGCTCGCGGTTCCAGGAGCCGCGGCGGGCGATGAAGATCTGGTTCCGGTAGGCTTCGGGGAACATCGTGCCGCTGTAGAAGCGCATGCCGAGCGCGGCGGTGTGCGGGCCGAGCAGCGCCGCGGCCGGCGAGAACTCGCTGCAGTTGCGGTTCGCGTTGAACTGCGGGTCCGGCGCGCCGGCGCTGCAGAAGGGGAAGCCGAAATCCTCGCCGGCGCGGCGCACGCGATACAGCGTGTCGTTCGGCCAGTCGTTGCCGGCCCAGTCGCGCGCGTTGTTGCTGGCCCAGAGCTCGCGCGTCACCGGGTGATGCGCCATGCCGACGCTGTTGCGCACGCCGCGCGCCTCGATCCGCCGGTCGCTGCCGTCGGGGTTGAAGGAGACGAGCAGCGCGAAGCGCTCGCGGTCGAATTCGCACACGTTGCAGGGCGTGCCGACATTCGTATAGATCCGGTTGTCCGGGCCGAGGATGGTGAACTTCCAGCTGTGGTTGCCCTGGTGCTCGGCATCGGACGGCAGGCCGAAGGCCTGGGTCAGCTCCACCGGCTGCGGCACGGCATCGAGATTCGCCTCGATGTTGTCGTAGCGCAGCACGCGGTTGACGGCGAAGACGTAGAGCGCGTTGCCCACCATCACCACACCGTTCGGCTGCGTCAGGCCCTGCGCGATGACGCGCGTGCGCGTGGTGCCGTCGGCGTTGCGGCTGATCGCGTAGACGCGGCCGATGGCGCGGCTGCCGGCGAAGATCGTGCCGTTCGGGCCCTCGGTCATCATGCGCGCGCCGGGCATGCCGTGCGCGAAGACCTCGATCGCGAAACCCTGCGGGACGCGGAGCGAGGCGACCGGCAGCTGGTCCTGCGGCGTGACGGTCAGGCGCGGCGCATGCGGCGCGAGGGTCGAGCCTTCGGGGCGCCCGACGGCCCAGCCCGGGACGGGCGGCGCGGCGGGCGCCTGGGCGAAGGCGGGCAGGGCGGTCAGCACGGCCAGAAGGCCCGCTGCGGCGGTCCGTTTGAGCATGGTGTTTCTCTCCCTCGCCGGCGGCTGCGTCCGTCAGCGAGAGACGAGCATGTGCCGATGCCACGCCCGGTGCAACCTGGCCGCGCGCCGCCGCGCTTGACCGCACGCGAGGTTGTGCCGGAGATGGCGCGATGAGCGACGCGAAGCCGCACTGGATCTCGGACGACGTGCCGGTGGACCCGCCGCGGCTGACGGCGCCGGCGGCGGCGCGCAACCGCGACCCGATCCTCGCCGTGCTGCACCGCGTGCTGCCGGAGCGCGGCACCGTGCTCGAGGTGGCGAGCGGCACCGGCGAGCATTGCGCCCATTTCGCCGCCGCGCTGCCCGCGCTGACCTGGCAGCCGACCGAGCCCTCGGCGGAGGGGCGCGCGAGCTGCGACGCCTGGTGCGCGGGGCTGCCGAACGTTCGTCCGGCGCTGGCATTGGATGCAGCGGCGGCGGACTGGCCGGTCACGGCGGCCGATGCGGTGCTCGCCATCAACATGGTGCAGGTCGCGCCCTGGGCTGCGACGCTCGGCCTGCTGCGTGGCGCGGCGCGCGTGCTGCCGGCGGGCGCGCCGCTGGTGCTCTACGGGCCGTGGCTGCGCGAGGGTGTCGAGACCTCGCCGGGCAACCTGGAATTCGACGCGACCCTGCGGGCGCGGAACCCGGATTGGGGCCTGCGACGGCTGGACGACCTGGCCGCGGCCGCGCGCGGCGACTTCGACGCGCCGGAGGTGATCGAGATGCCTGCGAACAACGTCACGATCGTGCTGCGGCGGAGCTGAACCGGGCGCCGGACCCGGATGGCACGGCGCTGGCCGGGTCTCTCCCCCGGCGGTCCCTGTCACCATCCGCCCCCAGGCGCCCCCCCCCGGCGGCTTCGCCGCGGGAGGATGGCCGGGTGCAATGGGCGGGAGCCACGCGGGCCCCGCGGGGCGACGCCGGAGGCGGCGTCGTGCGGAGGATCAGCCGCCGCGCGTCGCGAGGAGCTGCTTGATCTCGCCGATCGCCTGCGCCGGGTTCAGCCCCTTCGGGCAGGTCCGGGCGCAGTTCATGATGGTGTGGCAGCGATACAGCTTGAACGGATCCTCGAGCGCATCCAGTCGCTCGCCGGTGTGGTCGTCGCGGCTGTCCGCGATCCAGCGATAGGCCTGCAGCAGCACCGCGGGGCCGAGGTAGCGGTCGCCGTTCCACCAGTAGCTCGGGCAGGCGGTGGTGCAGCAGAAGCACAGGATGCACTCCCACAACCCATCGAGCTTGGAGCGTTCCTCCTTCGACTGCAGCCGCTCCGCATCCGGCGGCGGCGGCGTGTCGGACTTCAGCCAGGGCTCGATCGAGCGGAGCTGCGCGTAGATCTGCGACAGGTCCGGGACGAGGTCCTTCACCACCGGCATGTGCGGCAGCGGGTGGATCTTCACGTCGCCCGTCACGTCCTCGATCGGCTTGAGGCAGGCGAGCGTGTTCAGCCCGTCGATGTTCATCGAGCAGGAGCCGCAGATGCCCTCGCGGCAGGACCGCCGGAAGGTGAGCGAGCTGTCCACCTCGTTCTTGATCTTGATCAGCGCGTCCAGGACCATCGGGCCGCACTGGTCGAGGTCGATCTCGAAGGTGTCGGTGCGCGGGTTCTCGCCGCTGTCGGGATCCCAGCGATAGATCTTGAACGACCGCACGTTCTTCGCGCCCGCGGGCGCGGGATAGCGCTTGCCCTCGGTGATCTTCGAGTTCTTGGGAAGGGTGAAGGTCGCCATGGGGTCCTCAGTACACGCGGGCCTTGGGCGGGAAGACCTGGACCTCGTTCGTCAGGGTCCGCATCTTCACGCCCCGGTAGTCGAGCCGGACGTTGCCGTCCGCGTCGCACCACGCCAGGCTGTGCTTCATCCAGTTGTCGTCGTCGCGATCCGGGTAGTCTTCCTGCGCGTGCGCGCCGCGGCTTTCCTTCCGCGCCTCGGCGCTGACGATCGTTGTCATCGCGTTGCCGAGCAGGTTGTCGAGCTCCAGCGCCTCGACCAGGTCGCTGTTCCAGATGAGGCTGCGGTCGACGACCTTCAGGTCCTCCATCCCGCCCCAGATCTTCCGCATCTTCTCGACGCCTTCCTTCAGGCTGTCGGAGGAGCGGAACACCGCCGCATGGGTCTGCATCGTGCGCTGCATCTGCTCGCGCAGCTTCGCGGTCGGCGTCCCACCCTTGGCGTGGCGGATGCGGTCGAAGCGGTCGAGCGAGGCCTCGCCGGCGCCGGCCGGCAGCGGCGCTTGGGATGCGCCCGGCTTGATCGTCTCCGACGCGCGATGCGCCGCGGCGCGGCCGAACACGACGAGGTCGAGCAGCGAATTGGTGCCGAGCCGGTTCGCGCCATGGACGCTGACGCAGGCGGCCTCGCCCACCGCCATCAGCCCGGGCACCACCGCATCCTCATCGTCGCGCGTCGGGCGCAGCACCTCGGTGTGGATGTTCGTCGGAACGCCGCCCATGTTGTAGTGCACGGTCGGCAGGATCGGGATCGGCTCCTTCGTCACGTCCACGCCGGCGAAGATCTTCGCCGTCTCGGAGATGCCCGGCAGCCGCTCGTTCAGCAGCTCGGCGCCGAGATGCTCGAGGTGCAGCAGGATATGGTCCTTGTGCGGCCCGACGCCGCGGCCCTCGCGGATCTCGACCGACATGGCGCGGGAGACGACGTCGCGCGACGCGAGGTCCTTCGCCGTCGGCGCGTAGCGCTCCATGAAGCGCTCGCCCTGCGAGTTCGTCAGGTAGCCGCCCTCGCCGCGCGCGCCTTCCGTGATGAGGCAGCCGGCGCCGTAGATCCCCGTCGGGTGGAACTGGACGAATTCCTGGTCCTGCAGCGGTAGCCCGGCGCGCAGCGCCATCGCGTTGCCGTCGCCCGTGCAGGTATGCGCCGAGGTGCAGGAGAGATAGGCGCGGCCATAGCCGCCGGTGGCCAGCACCACGGTCTGCGCCCGGAAGCGGTGGATCGAGCCGTCCTCGAGGCACCAGGCGGTGACGCCGCGGCAGCGCCCCTCATCGTCCATGATGAGGTCCATGGCGAAGTACTCGACGAAGAACTCGCAGCCATGCTTGAGGCTCTGCTGATACAGCGTGTGCAGGATGGCGTGGCCGGTGCGGTCGGCGGCGGCGCAGGCGCGCATCGCCGGCGTCTTGCCGTAGTGCTGCATGTGGCCGCCGAAGGGGCGCTGGTAGATGCGCCCGTCCTCGGTGCGGCTGAAGGGCACGCCGTAATGCTCGAGCTCGATCACCGCCGGGATCGCCTCGCGGCACATGTATTCGATCGCGTCCTGGTCGCCGAGCCAGTCCGACCCCTTCACGGTGTCGTACATGTGCCAGCGCCAGTCATCCTCGCCCATGTTGCCGAGCGCGGCGCCAACGCCGCCCTGTGCGGCGACGGTGTGGGAGCGGGTCGGGAAGACCTTCGTGATGCAGGCCGTGCTGAGGCCGGCCGCACCCATGCCGAAGGTGGCGCGCAGACCGGCGCCGCCCGCGCCCACCACGACCACGTCATAGGTGTGGTCCACGATCCGATAGGCGCCCCGCGAGGGCTTGGAGATGGCGTTCATTCTGCCGTCCGATTGCCTGGCCGCGCCCGGGATCGGGCACCGCCTGTCACGTTTAGGAATTTGGGCCTTTTTCGCCGGAAGCCAACCCTCAGACCGCGATCCGCAGCACCGCCAGCGCGGCGGCGATGCCGAGCAGCCAGCAGGCGCCCTTCACAGCGAGGATGCCGCCGATCTTCAGCCATTCCTGGTTGGTGTAGTCCTCGATGATGACCTGCAGGCCCGAGGCGGTGTGGTGGAAGGTCAGCGCGATCAGTGCCAGCAGCAGCACCGCGTTGAACGGGGTGCCGATCCACAGCAGCGCCTCGCCATGCGTCATGCCCGCATTGGTGGCGAGGGAGGCGATGAACCAGATCGTCAGCGGCAGCAGCGCGATCGAGGTGACGCGCTGCATCATCCAATGATGCGAGCCCTGCTTCGCCGATCCCGAGCCGCGCACGCGGCCGAGAGGCGACTGCAACGAAGCCTGGCGGGCCGGCTGGCCGGAGGTCGTGTGCGACATCGTCAGCCCCTCACCAGGAGATCAGCAGCGCGAGCCAGGTCAGCGCGGTCAGCACGGCGGTGCCGATCAGCACCGCGCGGCCGGTCTTGTAGGTGGTCGGGATGTCGTAGCCCCAGCCCGCATCCCAGGCGAGGTGCCGGATCCCGCCGAGCGTGTGGAACCACGCCGCCGCGGTCACGCCCATCAGCAGCAGGATGCCGAGGAAGGAGCCGAGGAACCACTGCACCGCCGCGAAGGCGGAAGGACCCGTGGCGGCCGCGACCAGCCACCAGACCATCACCAGCACGCCGGCCACCCAGATGACGCCGGTGATCCGGTTGGAGATCGACAGCGCGCTCGTCATCTGCAGCATGTCGTAGACCTGCAGGTGCGGCGAGAGCGGGCGACGCACCAGCGTGCCGTCCGAGCGACGGCCGACCATCGTCGCCTCGCGCGAATCCTTTATGATCGACATCAGAAGCACGCTCCGACTCGCGCGCCGTCTCGCCGACCGGCGGGGCGCGCACCTTCCTCGTGACGCTGTTTATGGTGCGCTGCGCCAAAGCGTCAACGCAGGGTCCGGGGCGGGCCTGATCGTCGGATCGTGCATGCATCCGCCGAATAGGAATGTTATCCTTCACCCATGTGGACCCGCCGACCGAGTCGCCCGAAGCCCGGCGCCAGCCCGGCCGGCTGCCCGAAGCCCGCTCCGCCGCGCGGCTGGGCGTCGCGCGCCTTCGACCTGCTGCACAAGCTGGTCACCGCCGGGGCCGCGCTGGCGACGCTGGTGAAGGTCCTGTTCGGGTGACCCCGCCGCGGCCGCGTGCACGCGGCCGGGCGGCATCACGTCGAGGTTGCAACCACGGCGCGAGTCGTGATCCAACCTTCCCTCGCCGCATCGATCGCACCAGCGTTCGGGGACGCCGCATGACCGACCAGCCCATGGCCATCCTGCTGCTGCGCGAGACCCTGCCGCCCCCGGAGGTGGCCGCGGTGATGCGCGGCATGCGCGCCCTCGCGCCGAGCGACGTCGCGATGCTCCGCCCGGCGGGGCGACCGGGAAGCTGGCCCGTCACGCTCGGGCTCGGCGCGGCCACCTTCCATGCCGCGCTGCTGCCCGCGCCGCTCGGCGGGGCCGAGGTGCTGGCGGATGCGGCCTATTGGTGGCCGGGGGCGCGCGCCGCCGTCGCCGCCCATCGTGCCCAGCTTGCCATCTCGGTCGCGCCGCCGCCGCGCGCCGGCGACACCGCCGCGATGCTGACCGCGTCGCGGCGCGTCACGCGTCTCGTCGCCACGCTCGCCGAGCTTGCCGGCGACGGCGCGCTCGGCATCCTCTGGACCGGCTCCGGCGGGCTCTGGCCGGTGCCGACCTTCGTGGCGGAGGCGCGGCTGCCGCTCGCGCTGCCCGTCTGGATGGCGCTGCAGCCGCGGCGGGGCGCGGAGCGCGGCGCGATCGGATTCGCGACGCGCGGCCTGCGCCCCTTCATCGGGCGCGAGATCCGGTTCGAGCCCACCACCGTCCTGCCGCCCGACGATCTCGCGCGGCGCTGCGTCGCGCTCGCGCGGCAGTTCCTCGCCGGCGGCGAGGTGCGGGAAGGCGTCATGATTCTCGGCCCCGCCGAGCGCATCCGCGTCCGCTTCGCCCAGGACGCCGAGTTGGGTGGCCCGGTCCTCGCCTTGTCGGCCGAGTGCCTCGAGATCGCGCGGTGACGGTCACTCCAGCAGCTTGAGCCGGACCAGCTCCTCGGCCACCTGCACGGCATTCAGCGCGCCGCCCTTGCGGAGCGTGTCGGTGGCGCACCAGAAGGCGAGCCCGTTCGGCACGGTCAGGTCGCGGCGCAGGCGGCTGACATAGACGGCGTCCTCCCCGGCGACCTCGGCGGGCGTCACGTAGCCGGCCTCCTCGCGGCGATCCATCACGATGACGCCCGGCGCCTCGCGCAGCGCGGCCCAGGCCTCTCGCTCCGCCACCGGCCGCTCGAACTCCACCACGACGCTCGCGGCGTCGCCGATGAAGACCGGCACGCGCACGCAGGAGGCGATGGCGGCGAGATCGGGGTCGATCAGCTTGCGCAGCTCGAGCGCGATGCCGGCCTCCTCGGTCGTCGCGCCGTCCTCGCCGATGTCGCCGACCTGCGGGATGAGGTTGAAGGCGATCTGTTTCGGGAGCTGCTCGGGCGGCGGCGTCTCGTTGACATAGACGCCGCGGGTCTGCGTCCAGAGCTCGTCCATCGCCTCCTTGCCGGCGCCGGCCACCGCCTGGAAGCCGGTCACGACGGCGCGCCGCGCGCCGCCCAGCGCATGCAGCGGCTTCAGCGCCACCGCGACGAGGGTGGAGATGCCGCCCGGGCAGGCGACGATGCGGCGCTTGCGGGCGCGCGTGAGCGTCGCCGCATTCGCCTCCGGCACCACGAGCGGGACGTCGGGCTCCATGCGGAAGCGGGGCGAAAGGTCGATCACCATCGCGCCGGCCGCCGCGGCGCGCGGCGCCTCCGCCGCGCTCGCCGCCTCGCCGGCGGCGAAGAAGACGAGGTCGATGTCGCGGAAATCCTGCCCGTCGAGGCCGCGCACGAGCAGCACGCGCTCCTCGCCGTAGGAGACCTCGGCGCCGCCGCCGCGCCCGGGCGCGAGCGCCAGGACCTCGCTCGCCTGGAAGTCACGCTCGGCGAGGGTGCGCAGGATCTCGCGCCCCACCCCTCCGGTGGCGCCCACCACCGCGACCTTGATGCCCATCTGCCGTCTCCGCCTTGGGCGGCGGAGGTAGGGCGGCGCGGCGGCCGCGGCAACCTGCCGCGCTACATCGCGCGCACGGCGGCGAGGAAGCCGCCCGCCTTCTCGCGCAGCGCGGCGGCCTGGGAAGCGAGCGCGCCGCTGTCGTCGCGCATCGCGCCGGCCGAGGCGCCGGTGGCCTCCGCCGCGCCGCGCACGCCTTCGATCCGGCCGGCGACGGTCGCCGTCGCCTCGGCCACCTGGGCGGCGCTGCGCGCGATCTCCTGCGTCGCGGCGCCCTGTTCCTCCACCGCGGCGGCGATGGTGGTGGCGATCTCGCTCGTGCGCTCCACCGTCTGGCCGATGCCGCGGATCGCCGCCACCGCCTGGGCGGTCGCCGCCTGCATCTCGGCGATCTGGCGGCCGATCTCCTCGGTCGCCCTGGCGGTCTGGCCGGCGAGGCTCTTCACCTCCGACGCGACCACCGCAAAGCCCTTGCCCGCTTCGCCGGCGCGCGCCGCCTCGATCGTCGCGTTCAGCGCGAGGAGGTTCGTCTGGCCGGCGATGTCGCCGATGAGGCGGACGACGTCGCCGATGCGGCTCGCCGCTTCCGACAGGCCCTGCACCGTCGCATCCGTCGCGCGCGCCTCGGCCACCGCACGGCCGGCGACTTCCGCCGCCTCGCCGACGCGGCGGGCGATCTCGGTCACGCTCGCCGCCATCTCCTCCGCCGCCGCGGCGACCGACTGCACGTCGCCGCGCGCCCGGCCGCCGGCCTCGGCGACCGCCGCGGCCTCCTCGCGCGAGGTCGCGGCGGTGCTGGACAGGTCGCGGGCGCTGTCCTGCAGCCGCTCCGCCGAGGTCGCCACGGCGTCCACCACGGCGCCCACCTCGCGCTCGAAGGTGTCGGCCAGGCGGACCTTCTCTGTCGTGAGCTGCCAGGACAGCATCGCGCCGGTATAGGCGCCGGCGGCGTCCCGGATCGCCGAGACCCGCAGCTCCACCGCCTCGTCGCCGAAGCGGAGGCGCGCGGTGTGGGGCAGGTTGGAGGGGTCGGCCAGGTGGGCGCGCTCGTGCTCCGGCGTGCGGAGCAGGACGTCGATGCGCTGGCCGATGAGCTGATCGGGTGGCACGGGCAGGTGGTCGCGGATGCGGTCCAGCAGCCGGAGCGCCTCGGCGTTCATGTAGGTGATTCGGAAGTCGTCATGCGGGTCGGCGTTCATCACCGCCGCCGGCAGCTGCTCCAGCATCTGGCCCTGGGCGAAGGCGCGCCCGACCGTGCCGCGCAGCGCCTCCAGCGCCGAGGCGATGGTGCCGATCTCGTCACTGCGGCCGCGGTCGGCGACCGTCACCGCCGTGTCGCCCGCCGCGATGGCGCGCATCGCGCCGGACAGGCGCCGCAGCGGCGCGCCGACGCTGCGCGCCATCGCGACGCCGGAGAGCACGACCAGCCCCGCGATCGCCAGCCCGATCCAGAGCGTCGCGTCGCGCGCATGGTCCAGGGCCAGGACGAGGCTCGACCGCCGTTCGGCGGCGATGATCCCGCCCGCCTGGGCGATCGCCTCGAGCTGCCGCGCCATCGCGTCGCGCCCGGGCTGCACCCGTTCGACGCGCAGCCGCGCGATCGCCTCGCCCGCCGCCAGCACCTCCTCCGCCGCGGTCGCGACCGCCTGGGCCCGCTCGTTCAGCCGGCCGAGGTCCTGGCGCAGCTGCTCCGGCGCTTCCGTCGCGGAGAGGCTGCGTCCGTGCACCCGCAGCTGCGCGATGCCGCGCCGCACGCGCCGGAGCTGCGATTCCTCGCCGGTGGCGAGCAGACGCTGGGCGCCGAGCCGCATGTCGTTCAGCGCCGTATGCACCGTCATCAGCCGCTGCCGCGCCTCGTCCTGCTCGGCGCCCTGCAGGTCGAAGCCGATGGCGCTGCTGACCGCTTCGAACAACGGGTCGTATTCGGAGGAGGAAGCGAAGAACCGCTCGTCGCGTGCGTGGATCAGCGCCACCCGCGCGTCGGCAAGCGTCGAGAGCGCATCGCGATAGGCCGCGACCGCGGCCCGCAGCGGGTCCAGCGCGCGCGACAGCGCCGGCGCCTCGGCCGCGACGATCCCGGTCGCGACCTCCGCCAGCCCCTCTTCCAGCCGCCCGAGCAGGCGCGCGCGCGCCGCAGCCTGGCCCGCGGCGTCCTGGGTCAGCAGCAGGTCGCGCTCCAGCATCGGCGTCTCGCGCAGCGCATCGGCGCCCGCCTCTATGCGGTCGAAGGCGGCTTCCTGCCGGCTCTGGGCACGCTGCAGCGCCCCCACCTCGCTGGTCTGCTCCCAGACCGCCGCCACCAGCGCCGTGAGCATGATCACCGCGAGCGCGGCGGAGGCGGTGAGCTTCCGCCCGACGGAGAGGTTGAGGAAGATGCGCATGGACGGCCTCGGCCCGGGATCGATCCGATCCGCCTTGCCATGCCGGCGCTTGACGCGGCGTGAACGCTGGCCCCTTGCGCGGACTCGCCGGATTGCGTCATGGCACCCGCAACATGCTCCACATCATCAAGCTCTGCGTCGGGGGGAAGGAAGTCGCCGAGCTGGCGGAGTGGCAGGCAAGCCGCGCCCGGCAGGACCCGCCGCTGCGCCATCAGACGCGCATGATGCCGAAGCGCGTGCCCGAGATCCTGGATGGCGGCTCGCTCTACTGGGTGATCGGCGGCTTCGTCCGCGTCCGCCAGCGAATCCTCGACGTGCGGGAGGAGAGCTGGGACGACGGCACCGCCTGCTGCGGCCTGGTGCTGCACCGCGAGCTGGTCCCGGTCGAGCTCCGCCCGCAGAAGCCCTTCCAGGGCTGGCGCTACCTCGACCCCGCCGCCGCGCCGCCGGACCTGGCGCGCGGCCAGGTGCCGGCGGTCGGGATCGAGAAGCTGCCGCCCGCCCTGCGCAAAGGGCTGGCGGAGCTCTGTCTCATCTGACGGCCGCCGGCTAGGCTCCCCAGGACCACGGAGGGACCGCCCATGCCATCGCCGCTTCACGCCCCGCTGTTCGACCTCAGCGGGCGCGTCGCGCTCGTCACCGGCGCCTCCCGCGGGCTCGGCGCCGCGATGTCCACGGGCCTTGCCCGCGCCGGGGCGGAGGTGATCCTGAATGGCCGCGACCCGGCGACGCTGGAGGCGCAGGCGGAGGCGATGCGCGCCGAGGGCCTGAAGGTCCGAACCGCCGCCTTCGACGTGCGCGACCTGGCCGCGATCGAGCGTGCGGTCGCCGCGATGGGGCCGGTGGACATCCTGCTGCACAATGCCGGCAACCAGTTCCGCGGCCCCGTCGAGGAGCTGACCGAGGAGGGCTGGCACAGCGTGCTCGACACCCACCTGACGGCGCTGTTCCGCCTGTCGAAGCTGCTGGTGCCGGGCATGAAGGAGCGGGGCAGGGGCAAGATCATCGCCACCGGCAGCCTGGCCTCGGATCTCGGCCGCGGCACGATCACGCCCTATGCCGCGGCGAAGGGCGGGCTGAAGATGTTCATCCGCGCGCTCGCGGTGGAGCTCGGCCCGCACAACATCCAGTGCAACGCGATCGGGCCGGGCTGGTTCGATACCGAGATGAACAAGGCGCTGCTGAACAACCCCGAATGGCTGGCGACCGTGAAGCGTCGCTGCCCGGCCGGGCGCTACGCGGCGCCGGAGGAGATCGCTGGCACCGCCGTGTTCCTTGCCTCCCCGGCGTCGGACTTCGTCTCCGGCCAGCTGATCTTCGTGGATGGCGGCGTGACAGCGAACATGATGTGAGCACCGCCTTCGACGAACTGCTCGCTGCCATCTGGCGCGGGCACGATCCCTATGCCGGCTTCGACGAAGCGGCCCACGCCCCCGACCGGCAGGGCTGGAACAGCCGCCACCCGTATCTCGCCGACGCGGTCGCCACGCTGCGGCCCCGCATCATCGTGGAGGTCGGCGTCTGGAAGGGCGGTTCGGTCCTCACCATGGCCGATGCGCTGCGCGACCACGGCGTGGATGGCTGCATCGTCGCGGTGGACACCTGGCTCGGCTCGGTCGAGCACTGGCGAGCCCGCCAGTTCCCCGACAACCTCGCCATCCGGCACGGGCAGCCAGGGCTGATGGGGATCTTCATGGGCAACGTGATCCGTGCCGGGCATGCACGGCGCGTCATCCCGCTGCCGCTCGACTCGGTCAACGCCTCGGCCCTGCTGCGGGCGTGCCGCGTGGCGCCGGACCTACTGCATATCGACGCCGGGCACGACCAGCGCTCCGTCGTCGCCGATCTCGAGCAGTGGTGGCCGATGCTGAAGCCGGGCGGCATGCTCATCGGCGACGACTACAACCCGGCGCCATCGCCGCACTGGGCCGAGGTCCGCCAGGGCTTCGACGAGGTCTTCGGTCGGCTCGGCTTGACCCCGCTCGAGAATGCCGCCGGCAAGTGCCGCGTCAGCAAGCCGCTGGCCTGAGGATCACAGCGCCAACCCCGCCGCGACGAGCGCCGCGTTGCCCGGCGCCGTCGTGCCGTCCGGCAGTTCCGCCAGGTCCTCGAGGCCGAGCCGCAGCATCAGCCCGAGCGCGGCGGCGCGGCGCGCCATCGGCCAGGCGCTGCGGCCGAAGCCGTGCAGCTGGATCTCCTGCCCGCCCCGCAACCGTGCCAGGATGCCGGCGGCGACCGCCTCGGCCGCCTCCGGCTCGATGTCGTCGATCTCAACCAGCACGCGCCGGCACCGCGGCAGGAGGCGAAGCGCGAGCAGCCGGCCGGCATCGGCCTCCGTGCCCAGCCCGGCCTCGATGCCGATGCCGCCCGCCAGCAGCGCCTCCATCACCTCGGGCGCGGTGCGCTCGGACAGGTTGACCGAGGCCTCGTCGGGCCGCGCCGCCGCCGGCAGCGCCGCCCAGCCAAGGATGCAGGCGATCTGGCGGGCATCATCCGCCTCGATCCAGTCGCCGGTGCTGACCGAGACCGGCAGGCCCGGCGCGGCGCGGCGCACCGCCGCGACGGCGGCGCCGACCGCCGCCGGGTCGAGCGTCTCGGCGCCCGCCGCATCGCGCGGGTGGATATGCAGCGCGACGGCGCCGGAGGCGGCGCAGCGCGCGGCGTCGGCGGCCAGCGCCTCCGGCGTCACGGGCAGTGCCGGGTGGAAGCCCACCGCCCGCGCGCCGTTGAGACATGCCTGGATGCGACGTGCCACCTGCGGCGCGGCCCCCTGCTGACGTCGCCGGAGTATGCGCCGCGCCGCGCCGCACGCCAGGGGGCCTTCCCCGAGCCTTGCGCCCGCGGGCCAGGGGCGACCATATCCCGCGCATGGATCTCGACTTCACCGAGGACGAGCTGCGCCGCTACTCGCGCCACATCCTGCTGGCCGAGGTCGGCGCGGTGGGGCAGGCGCGGCTGCGCGCGGCGCGGGTGCTGGTGGTGGGCGCCGGCGGGCTCGGCTCGCCGCTCGCGCTCTACCTGGCCGCGGCGGGCATCGGCACGATCGGCCTTGTGGACCATGACGCGCTGGAGCTGTCGAACCTGCAGCGCCAGGTCGCGCACGCCACCGCGCGCGTCGGCCGCAACAAGGCGGAGAGCGCGGCGGAGACGATCGCTGCGCTGAACCCGGAGGTCCGGGTCGAGGCGCATGCGCGGCGCATGGACGCCGAGGCCGCGCGCGACCTCATTCCCCGCTACGACATCGTCTGCGACGGCACCGACAATTTCGCCACGCGCTTCCTGCTCGGCGATGCCTGCCACCTGCTCGGCCGCCCGCTGGTTTCCGCCGCCGTGCTGCGCTTCGAGGGCCAGCTCTCCGTCTTTCAGGGCCATCTCGGCAGGCCCCATCCCTGCCACCGCTGCCTGCACCCCGAGCCGCCGCCGGAGGGCCTCGTGCCGACCTGCTCGGAGGCTGGCGTGCTCGGCGCGGTGACGGGCGTGATGGGCACGCTGCAGGCGACCGAGGTGCTCAAGCTGATCCTCGACATCGGCGAGACGCTGTCGGGCCGGCTGCTGCTGTGGGATGCGCTCGATGCGCGCTTCCGCACGGTGAAGTTGCGGCGCGACCCGGCCTGCGCGCTTTGCGGCGAGGCTGCGACGATCCGCGACCTCTCGGCACATGGGCAAGCCTCGCCTCCGGTCTGCGCGGTGTGAGGGGGCCGCTCGGCATCCTGCTGCTCTCGGGCGGGCATGAGCGCGCGCATTACGCGCTGGTGCTGGCCACCGGGGCGGCCGCGGTCGGCCGCGACGTGACGCTCTTCGCCACCAATGCGGGCTGCCGGCTGTTCGACGCGGCGCGGCCGCTCGAATCCGATCCGCGCGAGGCGGTGCTGGCGCAGCGGGGCGTGGCGGGGATCGCGACGCTGCTCGCCGCGGCGGAGGAACTCGGCATCCGCCGCATCGCCTGCGAGGCGGGGCTGCGCGCCGAGGCGATGGCGCCGGATTCGTTGCGTTCCGGCGTCGAGGTGGCCGGCGTGGTGACCTTCCTGGCCACGGTCGGCGACGGACAGATCGTCAGCCTGTGAACGCGGCTTGACCCGGCGCGCGGACGTGGCAGAGGGATCGGCCATGCCCCTTCAACTCGTTCGGCGCGGAGCCGGGCCGGCGCTGCTTCTCCTGGCGCTCGGCATCGGCCCCGCATGGCCGCAGCAGCAAGTCGCGCCCGGCAGCCTGCCGCCGCCGCGGCCGATCCAGTCGGCTCCCGCCACCACGACGGGCACCGCGCCGCCGGCCACGGCCACGCCACCCGCCCCGCGGCAGGCCGCGCCCCCGGCACAGCCGCGCCCGCCCCAGGCTCAGGCGCCACGGCCTGCCCAGGGAACGACGCAGGGGGGGACGACGCAGGCAACGCCGCAGGCGGCCACCCGTCCGTCCCAGCAGGGCCAGGGCCAGCGGCCGCAGGGCCAGGCGCCGGCGGTCGGCGCGCAGCCCCAGCCGCAGAACCGGCGGCCCGCTTCCGGGGCGGCGGCGGGCGCAGCCGCCGGTGCCGCCGCGGCCGGTGCCGCCGCCGCCGCGACGCGCGCGCCGGAGCCCGCCCAGCCCGCGCCCGCCGGTCCGCCACCGCTGCCGGCTCCCTCCACCGGCACCGTCAGCGGCCTGCCGATCCCGCGCTACGCCTCGCTGCGCTCCGACCAGGTCAACATGCGCGTCGGGCCGAACACGACCTTCCCGATCGAATGGACCTTCCAGCGCCGCGACCTGCCGGTGATGATCGTCGGCGAGTTCCAGGTCTGGCGCCGCATCCGCGACGTGGACGGGGCGGAGGGCTGGGTGCATCAATCCACCCTCGCCGGCCGGCGCACCGCGCTGGTCCGCCCGGCCGGCTCCGTGCAGGAGGTGACCTTGCGCCGCCGCCCCGAGGACTCCGCCGTCGCCGTCGCGCGGCTCCGCACCGGCGTCATCGCGCGCATCCGCGAATGCGAGCCGTCGAGCGCGTGGTGCGAGGTGCAGGTCGCGACGCATCGCGGCTACATCCGGCGCAGCGAGGTCTGGGGCCTGCTGGAAGGGGAGGAGATCAAGTGAGCGACGAGACGCCTGCGCCCGCCACGCACGACCTCGGCGGCGCCGCGCGCTTCCGCTGCACGCCGGTCGAGCCCGACGACGCGCCGCCGGATGCCTTCGGCAAGCGGGTGGACGCGCTGCGCCAGATCCTCGCCCGCAAGGGGCTGATGACCGTGGACGAGCTGCGGCGGGGGATCGAGGCGATCCCCGAGGCCGAGTACCACGCGCTCGGCTATTACGAGCGCTGGCTGCGCTCCATCTCCGGCCTGATGGTGGAGAAGGGCGTCGTCGCGGCCGAGGAACTGCGGCCGTGAGGTTCGCCCCCGGCAGTGCGGTGCGCGTGAAGCGCGACTTCCCCGAGACGCGCGGCCCCTGCCACATCCGCACGCCGCACTACCTGCGCGGCCTGGACGGCGTGGTGGAACGCCCGCTCGGCGCCTATCCGAACCCCGAGGACCTGGCCTTCGGCCGCCCGGCCGCGAAGGTGCCGCTGTACCATGTGCGCTTCGACCAGCCCGCCCTGTTCGACAAGGGCCGGTCGGGTGATTCGCTGCTCGTCGAGATCTACGAGCATTGGCTGGAGGACCGTCCGATGACCGGAGGGCCAGCGGCCCGCAGGCCTGAATCGGTCGGGCAGGAGAACGGCTGATGGCAGCCCCCCCGCGCCCCGACTCCGTCGCGCTGCTGGATCGCTTCGTCGCCGCGCTCCTCGCCCGCGGCGTGGTCACCGAGGCCGAGATCGCGGACCAGGTCGCGCGCACCGATGCGGCGAGCCCGGAGGTCGGCGCGCGCATGGTCGCCCGCGCCTGGACCGATCCCGCCTATCGCGAGCTGCTGCTGCGCGACGGCAGCGCCGCTGCGGAACAGGCGGGCGTATCTATGGCCGGCATGCCGCCGCTCGGCGTGCTCGAGGACACCGACCGGGTGCATCACCTCGTCGTCTGCACGCTGTGTTCCTGCTACCCGCGCGCGGTGCTCGGCTATCCGCCGCACTGGTACAAATCGTCCGCCTACCGCGCGCGCGCCGTGCGCGACCCGCGCGGCGTGCTGGCGGAATGGGGCACGGCGCTGCCCGACGGCGTCGAGGTGCGCGTCGTGGACAGCACCGCCGACTACCGCTGGATGGTGCTGCCGCAGCGGCCCGCAGGGACCGAAGGCTGGGACGCGGCGAAGCTGGCGGCGATCGTCACGCGCGACGCGCTGGTCGGGGTCGCGCTGCCGCGCGCGGGATAGACGGCGCTGCCGAAGCTCCCCTGACGCTTCACGCATGACGCCGCGCGTGCTTCCATCCGCGGATGCGCCGGTGGCCCGCAAGGGCTGAAACGGGAACGCGAGAGGATGGCAGCGCGCCGTCCAGTCCGCGGCTGCCCCCGCAACTGTAGGCGGAGCCGTCCACCCCACACGCCATTGGGCCGCGCGCCCGAGAAGGCGGGGCGGACCCCGGAGACATCTCCGGCACTCCGCGAGCCAGGAGACCGGCCGGCGCAGAGACGTCCCGCGCGTGCCGGGCGGGGTGCACCGGCGCAACGGAGCGACAGCCATCCGGCGACGGGTGGCGCTCGGCTCCGCCTGCGGCGACGACGCCAGCCGTCGCGCGTGATCCCTCACGCGCGGCATGTCGTCACGCCGCACGGAGGACCCGATGCGCCGCCTGTTGTTCCTCACCACCGCGATCCTCGCGGCCGCGCCCGCTTACGCGCAGCAGACGGTCCCCGAGACCGTCGTCACCGCCACCCGCGTGCCCACGCCGATCGAGCGCATCCCCGCCGCCGTCACCGTCATCACCCGCCAGGACATCGAGGAACGCGGCTACCGCACCCTGCCCGAGGCACTGCAATCCGTCCCCGGCCTGCGGCTGGTGCAGGGCGGCGGCATCGGCCAGCAGGCCAGCGCCTTCATCCGCGGCGCCGCGTCGCGCCAGGTTCTCGTGCTCCTCGACGGCGTGCCCGTGAACGATCCGTCGGAGCCGAACGGCGCCTTCAACTTCGGCAACGAACTGCTCGGCGACATCGAGCGGATCGAGGTGGTGCGCGGCCCGGCCTCGTCCCTCTACGGTTCCGGCGCGATCGGCGGCGTGATCAACCTCATCACGCGCCGCGCCCCCGCCGGCACGCCGCTGCAGGGCTTCGGCGAGGCCGCGCTCGGCACGCAGCGCACCGCGTCGGGCAACATCGGCGTCGCCGGCACGACGGAGCGCTGGAACTACCTCGCCATGGCGCAGGGCCTCTCGACCCGCGGCCATGACGCGACGGCGCCGCGCTTCTGGTCGAACACCGGCGAGCGCGAGAGCTTCACCGGCGCCGCCACAACCGCGCGCTTCGGCTTCCGCCCCGATGCGGGCAGCAACGTGGAAGCGCTGCTGCGCTGGCGCGAGAACCAGGCGGGGCTCGACAACATCCCGCGCGATGATCCGAACAACGAGCAGACCGACCGTCGCATCTACGGCCAGATCCGCGCCGAGACGACGCTGTTCGGGGCCTGGACCACGGGGCTGCGCGCGAGCTTCACCGAGGACAAGCGCCGCAACGTCAACCTGCCCGATGCGGCGTCGCGCAGCCGCACCGACGACCTCTTCCGCGGCCGGCGCGAGAGCTACGAATGGGGCAACCGCGTCGCGCTGCCCGATCTCGGCAGCCTGCGCTTCGTCAACGTTACCTTCGGCGTGGCGCATGAACGCGAATCGAGCGACAGCGTCTCCGGCATCGCGCCCTTCCAGACCCGCACCGATGCGAGCGCGAACGCCACCGCCTTCAACATCGGCTTCCAGGCCCGGGTCTTCGACCGGCTCGACGTCACCGCCGGGCTGCGCCGCGACGAGGCCGAGGACTACGACGGCTTCACCTCCTGGCGGCTTGGCGGCGTGCTGGCGCTGCCGGAGCTGGGTTCGCGCGTGATCCTCTCGGCCGGCACCGCCTTCAAGGCGCCCTCGCTCTTCCAGCGCTTCGGCACCATCGGCACCACCTTCCGCGGCAACCCGGACCTCCGGCCCGAGGACAGCTTCAGCTGGGAGGCGGGCGTCGAGACGGATGTCGCCGGCTTCGGCCGCGCCGATTTCGCGACCTTCGGCGCGACGTATTTCGACACGCGCTTCCGCAACCTGATCAACTTCAACGCGGCCTTCTCCACGCTCGAGAACGTGGACCGCGCGACGGCGCGAGGGGCGGAGATGGCGTTGACGCTGCGTCCCGCGCCCTGGCTCGACCTGCGCGGCGCCTGGACGGTGACGGAGACCGAGGACGCGGCGACAGGCATGCCCCTGCCACGACGCCCGCGCAACGTGGTCTCGGCGGGCGCGCGGATCGTCGTGGACCGGCTGGTGATCGCGCCCGAGCTGCTCTTCACCGGCCCCTCGCCGGAGGGGCCCTTCGCGAGCTATCGCGACAACGGCACCGCGATCACGACGATGGCCTACAACAAGTCCGGCACGGTGCTGAACCTGGCGGCGAGCTACCGCGTGACGGAGGCGGTCACCGCCTTCGCCGAGGGCCGCAACCTCGGCAACAGCCGCTATGAACCGGCGAACGGCTTCGTCGTGCCGGGAAGGTCGGCGCTGGCCGGCGTGCGCTTCGTGTTCTGAACCCTCTCCCTCCCCCGCGAGGGGGGAGGGAACAGGAGGGCTCCGGACCTCAAACCCCCTCGGGCCGCCCCGCGATCGCCACCGCCAGCGCATCCGGCTGCAGCAGCTTCCGCGCGACCGCGGCCGTCGCCGCCGGCGTCAGTGCGCGCAGGCGTTCCGCCCGCTCGTTCAGCCAGCCTATCGGCCGGTTGTTCCGCCTGAGCGCGAGCAGCGTCCCCGCGATCCGCCGGCTGTCGGTGAATTGCAGCGGCAGGTTGCCGGTGAGGAAGGCCACCGCGTCGTCCAGCTCCTCGCGCGTCGGGCCCTCACCCGCCATGCGGCGCCATTCCTCCTTCGTCACCGCCAGCGTCTCGGCGACGCGTGCGTTGTCTGTCGCGGTGGAGCCCACGATCACGCCCTGGCCGAACAGGCTGTCGAGCCCGACGCCGATGCCATAGGTCAGGCCGCGCCGCACCCGCACCGCCTCCATCAGCCGCGAGGAGAAGCCGCCGCCGCCGAGCACGCGCAGCACGACCTGCGCCGTCTCCCAATCCGGATCGGCGACCGCCAGCCCGGCCTGGCCGAACAGCACGGCCGATTGCGGCGCGGCGACCTCGACCACGCGGCGTCCGAAGCTCGTGAAGGCGGGCAGCGCCGGCGGCTCGGCCGGCGCGCCCTCGGGCAGGCCCTCGAACAGCGCGGGGATGACGCGGGCGAGCTCCTCGGCCGAGATCGCGCCGGCCGCGGCGAGGATCAGCCCGTCGGCCCGGATCTGCCGCGACACCGCGCCGCGGATCGCCTCCTCCGGCAGGCTGACCAGCGTCTCCACCGTCCCGGCCGTCGGGCGGCCCGCCGGGTGGTTCGGGAAGGCGGCGGCCCAGAAGGCGCGCCCGACCTGGCCGCGCGGCGTCTCGAGCTGCGCGCGCGCGCCCGCCACCGCCCGCGCCCGCACCCGCGTCACCGCGGCCGCGTCGAAGCGCGGCGAACGCATCGCGAGGTTGGCCAGCCGCACCGCCTCCGGCAGGGCGCTCCGCAATGCGCGCAGGCTGCCCTCGAAGGCGTCGCGCTGCGCGTCGAAGCCGAGCCCGATCGCCTCGTCGCGCAGCGCATCGGCGAAGGCGACGTTGTCGAGCGGCCCGGCGCCTTCGGTCAGCAGCGCGGCACCCATCGACAGCGCCCCCGCATGCGCATCCGGGTCGAGCGCCGCGCCGCCACGCCAGCCCCAGGCGATGGAGACGACGGGGACGGATTGGTCCTCGATCAGCCAGGCCGAGCGGTTGCCCGCAGTGACCTGCTGGATGTTGAGGCGAAAGGTGCCGCTCATACCCGCACCTCCGCCGGCGCGGTGGTGCCCTCGGGCAGTAGCCATCCGCTGCCGCTCGGCATGCCGCCGAGCACGTGGCGCGCGGCCTCGGCCACCGCATCGCGCGTGACGGCGCGCAGCCGCCGCGGCCAGAACTCCACGCTGTCGAGCGGCAGCCCGATCGCCAGCGCATTGCCGATCATGCGCGGCGCCGCACCGAGCCCATCCAGCGCCAGCAGCGCGCCCGCCGTCATCTGCCGGATGGAACGCTGCACCTCCGCTTCCGTCGGCCCGCCCTCGTCGAGCAGGCGCTTCACCACCTCCACCACGGCGGCCTCGACGCGCGCGGGCTCCACCTCGCGCCGCGGGGTCGCGGAGATGTCGAAATCCGTCCAGCCCGCGACGTCGGAATCGTAGGACGCGCCGGCCGACACCGCGAGCCCGCCCTCGACCAGCGCGCGATGGAGGCGCGAGCCGGGGCCGCCGCCGAGCAGGTGGCGCAGCACCTCCAGCGGCTCCCCATGGCGCGTCTCTCCGTCGGTGGACGACGGCGCCTGCCAGGAGCGGACGAAGGTGGCCTCGCCGCGCAGACGCGGGTCGTTGCGGACATAGCGCGGCGTCGGCGGCTGAGGGGGCGGCGGCGCGCGGTCGCGCGGCACGGCGAGCCCGACGGGCAGCTTCGACCAGTGATCCTCGACGGTGCGCCAGAAGGCCTCCGGCGCGACGGCGCCGGTCACCACCAGCACGGTGTTGCCGGCCGCGTAGCGGGTGCGAAAGAAGGTCGCGAGGTCCTCGCGCGTGATGGCGCGGATCTCGTCCTCCCAGCCGATGATCGGGCGGCCATGCCAGTGCTGCGGGCCCCACATTGCCGCCTGGTACCCCTCGAAGAACAGCGCGCGGGGGGAGGATCCGGTGCGCTGCGCGCGCTCCTCCAGCACCACCTGGCGCTCGCTCTCGACCTCCTCGGCGGGGATCTTCGGCGACAGGAAGCGGTCGGCTTCCATCATCGCGATCAGGTCGAGCCGCCCGGCCTCGACATGCTGGAAATAGGCGGTGACATCGCGCGAGGTGAAGGCGTTGTCGTTGCCGCCCTCGCGCGCCACGCGGCGCGAGAACTCGCCCGAAGCGACGCGCGGGCTGCCCTTGAACATCATGTGCTCGAGGAAGTGGGCGACGCCTGACTTGCCCGCCGGGTCCTCGGCGCCGCCCGCGCTGACATAGGCGTATTGCGCGACGACCGGGGCGCGCCGGCTCTCCACGAAGGCGACCCGCAACCCGTTCGGCAGGGTGCGCAGCGTCGCGCCGAAGAGCGGGCGTTCCGCCGCCGCGGCGTTGGCGGCGACCGCCTGGGCATGGGCTTCGGGAGTCAGCGCGCCGGCCGCGGCAGCGGCGGCGGCGGCCTGGAGGGCGGCGCGGCGGGTCAGGGGCGTCATGCACCGGAAGGTGGCCCCTGGCCCGGATCGGGCCAAGCCCCGGCTCGGTATCGGAACGTGACCCGGCCTGCGAACGCGCCGCCGGCTCACGCGGCGCGGAGCTGCTCCGCGAAGCCGGCGACCTCGCGCCGCAGCGTCTCGCCTTCGGTCCCGACGGCCACGGCGGCCTGGCGGACCCGCGCGATCCCCTCGGCGCTGGCCGTGACCTCCTCGCGCAGCCGGGCGATGTCGGCCGCGGCCTCGTCCGTCCCGGCGGCGGCCTCGGCAGCGTTCCGCGCGATCTCCCGGGTCGCGGCGCCCTGCTGCTCCACCGCCGCGGCGATCGCGCCGGTCACCTCCTCCATCCGCGCGACCGCGCCGGCGATGCCGCGCACCGCGGCGACCGCGCCGTCGGTCGCGCTGCGCATCGCGCCGATCTGCGCGGCGATCTCCTCCGTCGCCTTGGCGGTCTGGGCGGCCAGCCCCTTCACCTCGCCGGCCACCACCGCGAAGCCCTTGCCGGCCTCCCCGGCGCGCGCCGCCTCGATCGTCGCGTTCAGCGCGAGCAGGTTGGTCTGGCCGGCGATGTCGCTGATCAGCCGCACCACGTCGCCGATCCGCGCCGCGGCCTCCGCCAGCCCCGCCACGGTGCCGTCCGAGGCCCGGGCCGCGGCGGCCGCGTCCGCGGCGCTCCGCGCGCTCTCGGCCACCTGGCGCGTGATCTCGGCCACCGAGGCGGCGAGCTCCTCCGCCGCCGCGGCCACCGCGCCGACATTCGCCGTCGCGCCGGCGACCCGGGCCGCGCCGGCCGAGGCCGCCGTCACGCCCCGCTCGCCGGCCGCGCCGGCAGCCTCGGCGGAGCGGCGCAGACCCTCCGACGCCTCGGCGAGGCGGGTGGCGATCTGCCCAACGCTCTCCTCGAGCCGGTCGGCGCCGGAGCGGCGCTCCGCCGCGCGGCCTTCCCGGGCTGCGGCGCGCGCCGCCTCGGCTTCCGCCTGGGCCGTGCGTGCGGTGGCCGCGGCGTCGCGCAGCGCCGCCACCGCGCGGCCGATCTCGCCGAGCTCATCGCCGCGGGCGGTGCAGGGCACCTCCGTGTCGAGCTTGCCGGCGCCGATCTCGCGCAGCGAGGCCGCGAGGCCGCCGAGCGGATCCAGCATGCGCCGCAGCAGCCACCAGAGCGCGAGGCCGATCGCGGCCGCGATGCCGAGGGCGAGCAGGGCGCTGCGCGACGCATCCCGCCACGCACGCTCCTGGATCGCCGAGAGGTCGGCGCCGACGAAGAGGATGCCGACCTGCCGCCCGGCCTCGTCGCGCACCGGCTGATAGACCGACAGGTGCGGGCGGCCGAGGATCACCGCCTCCCCGCGATAGGTCTCGCCGCGCCGGACCGCGTCGCGCGCGGGGCCCTCGCCGAGCGTCGTGCCGACGGCGCGCGTGCCGTCCGGCCGCTGGACATTGGTGGCGATGCGGGTCTCGCCCGCGAAGATCGTCACGACGCCGCCGCCGACGCTGCGGACGCGGTCGGGCAGGTCGTTGAAGTCGTTCAGCTGCAGGCCGCCGAGGTAGAGGCGGTTGCCGGGCTCGAGCCGCCAGCCGCGACCATAATTGTCGAGCAGCATGTTGAGCAGCAGGAGGTTGCGGTCGATCCGCTCGGCCGCGGCCTGGCGGTCGGCGGCGACCTCCTGGGCGGCCTGCTTGGCCACGAGGCTGGCCATGCCGAGGGTGAGGGCGAGCAGCGCGGCGCAGAGGATACGCGTGCGGATCCCGATGGTGGCGAGCGGGGCCGCGAGGCGGCGGAGGAAGGCGGGCATGACGGCTCTCGGCGGTTCAGCCGCGAGCCATGCCAGGGAAGCGTGAATGTGCGGTGAAGCGGGCGGCGTGCCGCCGCTCAGCCCGTCACGCCGGAGGCGTGCGGAGGATCAGGTGGGCGGCCGGCGCGGGCTCAACCCGCGCCGAGCGCGTCACGCCGGAGGCGTGCGGAGGATCGGTGGGCGGCCGGCGCGGGCTCAACCCGCGCCGAGCGCGCCACGCCGGAGGCGTGCGGAGGATCGGGTGGGCGCTCGGCGCGGGCTCAACCTGCGCCGAGCGCCCACAGCAGCACGCCCTTCTGGGCATGCAGCCGGTTCTCTGCCTCGTCGAACACCACGCTCTGCGGGCCGTCCATCACCTCGTCGGTGATCTCCTCGCCGCGATGCGCCGGTAGGCAGTGCATGACGATCGCGTCCGGTGCCGCGCGGCGCAGCAGCGCGGCGTTCAGCTGGTAGGGCGCGAGCAGGTTGTGGCGGTTGATCGTCGCGGCGTCAGGCTTCTCGTCCGACATGCTGACCCAGGTGTCGGTCACGACGCAGCGCGCGCCCTCCACCGCGGCGACCGGATCGGAGGTCAGCTCCACCTCCGCTCCCTCCCGCCGCGCCCAGTCGACCAGCGCGGCGGGCGGTGCCAACTCCGGCGGCGTGGCGAGACGCAGCCTGAAGGAGAATCGCGCGGCGGCCTGGAGAAAGCTCTGCGCGACGTTGTTGCCGTCGCCGGTCCAGGCGACGGTCTGTCCCGCGATCGGGCCGCGATGCTCCTCGAAGGTCATCACGTCCGCCATGATCTGGCAGGGATGCGACACATCGGTGAGACCGTTGATCACGGGCACCGTCGCATGCGCCGCGAGCTCGCGGATCTTCGCCACGCTGTCGGTGCGCAGCATGATCGCGTCCACGTAGCGCGACAGCACGCGCGCGGTGTCGGCCGGCGTTTCGCCGCGCCCGAGCTGCATGTCGCGCGACGACAGCACGATCGCGTCGCCGCCGAGCTGGCGGATGCCGACCTCGAAGGAGACGCGGGTGCGGGTGGAGGGCTTCTCGAAGATCAGCGCGACGGTCTTGCCCGCCAGCGGCTTGCCCGCCACCGCGCCGCGCTTGGCCTGCACGCCGAGATCCAGCATGCGGCGCAGCGTCGCCGCGTCGTGATCCATGATCTCGAGGAAGTGGCGCGGAGCTTCCCGCTCCGCGCCGGCGACCTTCAGCGCCACGCTCACTTGGCGGCGACCTTCACCGCTTCCAGCCGGCGGATGGCGCGTCCGAGCAACTCCACCGCCTCGTCCACCTCGGCCTCGGTGATGATCAGCGGCGGTGCGAGGCGCAGCACGTTCATCCCCGCCGCGACCGTCAGCAGGCCTTCCGTCACCGCGGCGTCCTGCAGGGCGCTGTTGGTCACCGCCTCGTGTAGCTTCAGGCCGAGCAGCAGCCCCGCCCCCTGCACGCCCGCGATCACCGAAGGGTGACGCTCCGCCAGCCCGAGCAGCCCGCGCCAGAGATGCCGCGCCACGCGGTCCACGCCGTCGAGGAAGCCGGGCGCCAGCACCACGTCGAGCACCGCATTGCCCGCCGCGCAGGCGAGCGGGTTGCCGCCATAGGTCGTGCCATGCGTGCCGGGCTTCAGGTGCTTCGCGACGTGCTCCTTCGCGAAGACGGCGCCGAGCGGGAAGCCGCCGCCGATCCCCTTCGCGCTCGACATCACATCCGGCTCGATGCCGGCCCATTGATGCGCCCAGAGGCGGCCCGACCGGCCCATGCCGGTCTGCACCTCGTCGAGCGCGAGCAGCAGGCCGAACTCGTCGCAGGCGGCGCGCAGGTCGCGCAGGAACTGCAGCTCGGCCGGACGCACGCCGCCCTCGCCCTGCACCGGCTCGATCATGATCGCCGCCGTCTCCTTCGTGATCGCGGCGCGGACAGCGTTCATGTTGCCGAAGGGGACGTGGTCGAAGCCTTCCACCGGCGGGCCGAAGCCGGCGAGGTACTTCGCGTTGCCGGTGGCCGAGATCATCGCCAGCGTGCGGCCGTGGAAGGCGCCCTCGAAGCAGATGGTGCGGTAGCGTTCCGGGTGGCCGGTCTCGGCGTGGTACTTCCGCACCGCCTTGACCATGCCCTCGTTCGCCTCGGCGCCCGAGTTGCAGAAGAAGACGCTGTCGGCGAAGGAGGCCGCGACGTGGCGCGCAGCGAGTTCCTCGGCCTGCGGCACGCGGTACAGGTTGGACACGTGCATCACGCGCGCCGCCTGCTCGGCGATCGCGCGCACGAGATGCGGGTGGCCATGGCCGAGGGAGGAGGTCGCGATGCCGGCGCCGAAATCGAGGTATCGTCGCCCGTCCGAGGCCCACAGGCGCGCGCCCTCGCCCCGCTCGAAGGCGAGGTCGGCGCGGTTGTAGTTGGGCATCAGGGCGGGGATCACGGTGTCCTCGCAGCCTCCGGGCTCCGCGCGGCCGGTTGCGGGATGCCCCGGCGGGCGCGGAAGCCGGCGAAAATGCCCGAAACGTCGCGGAGGGTCAAAACGAAGCGGGCCGGAGAGGCCTGCACGCCCCTCCGGCCCGCCATGCGTCGGCGCGTTGCGACGTCAGCGCTGCGGCACGCCGCCGCTGTTGGCCGGATAGGCGCCCGAGGTGTTGGACCCCGTCGCGCGGTCATAGGCGCGCGAGGCCGCGGTGCCGGGCGGGTTCACCGCCGTGCCGTCGCGCTGCGAGGGATAGGCGCCGGAGGTGTTGGTCCCCGCCGCGCGGTCCAGCGCGCGGGTCGCCGCCGTGCCGGTCGGGTTGTTGCCGGTGCCGTCGGCGCTGGTGCGCGGGCTGTCGGTGGCGCGGTCGAAGGCGCGCTGCGTCGCGGTGGAGGGCGGGTTGCCCGGCGTGCCGTCCGTCCGGTCGGCGCAGGCGACGAGCGGCAGCACGAAGAGCGCTGCCAGGGCGATGCGTTTCATTGCGGTTCCTTCTCTCGTTGCCCCGGGCCGCGCCGCGGCGCGTCGAGGGTGCGGAAACAGAACGTCCCGCGACGGCGGTGGTTGCCGTCGCGGGACGATCCGCATCCGCCGGCCCCGCTCGCGTGGGGGGCCGGCGCAGGAGGGGGCGGTCAGCCGCGCCGGTTGCCATCCTCGTAGGTGTGGGCCGGCAGCCGCTCGAGGCTCTCCTTGCTCGCGCCGGGCAGCACCCAGCGGTCGCGGTCGGCGGCATGCTGCAGCCGCTCATACGGCACGGCGACGAGCCGCGCGCCGATGCCGAGGAAGCCGCCAACGGAGATGATGGCCACCGGCTGGTTGGTGCCGGCGGGGATGATGATGTCGTCCACCTCGCCGATGCTCTGGTTGTTCTCGTTGTAGACGTTCGAGCCGATCAGGCGGCTGGCGCGGCGCCCGCCCTGGATGCGGGCGCTGTCCACCGCCATCGCACCCGCAGTCGCGCCGGTCGCCGCGGCGCCGGCCGCAGCACCGGTGGCGGCACCGCCCGTGGTGCCCAGCGCGCGGCCGACCGCCGTGCCGGGCGGGTTGTTGCCGGTGCCGTCCGGATCGGTGCGGTTGCCCGTGACGGCATCCGCTGCGCGCCCCGTCGCGGTCGAGGGCGGGTTGCCCGGCGTGCCGTCGCGGGTGTTGGCCGTGCCCGGCGCCTGCGCCGTGCCGCCCGTGGCGCGATCGATGGCGCGGCCCGCCGCGGTGCCGGGCGGGTTGTTGCCGGTGCCGTCGGGGCTGGTGCGGTTGCCGGTCACCGAATCCGCGGCCCGCTGCGTGGCGGTGGAGGGCGGGTTGCCCGGCGTGCCGTCGGTGCGGCTCGCGGCACCCGGGCGGGCGTCGCCGCCGGTCGTGTTGCCCTCATTGTTGCGGATGCGGTCGAGCTGCGACTGCGACGATCCGGGCGTGCCCTGGGTGGTCGCACCGGGGGCGCCTGGCGCCGCGGCACGGCCGCCGGTGCTGCCCAGCGCGTCGCCGGTCGCGTTGCCGGACGGGTTGGTGGTGCGGCCGGTGCCTTGCGCGCTGCCGGTGCCCGCGCCGCCGGTGTTCGGCGCCTGGCCGGTGTCGGAGCCGGTGGTGGCAGCGCCGCGGGCGGCGGGCATGCCGCGCTCCGTGCCCTGCTGGGGCGTGGTCTGGGTGGTGCCCTGCATCTGGCTGCTGCCGCCCGTGTTCTGCTGGCCGAAGGCCAGGATGGGGGCGGCGCAGAGGGCGGCGGCGGTCGTCATCAACAGGTAGTGCCGTGTGCGGACCATTGTTCGCTCCTTCTCGGGCCGGGGGTCCCGTGCCGAAGCCAACGCCGCCCCCTCGGGCGGGGTTTCGGTGCGGGGACGGTCCCGACATGGCCGGCCGGCGCCCGGGGCGGGTCGCCAACCCCCGGCGGCGCATGGCATCAAGGCCCCATGCCGCAGCAGAGGCGCCCCGCCGGCCCGCCCCCCGACGCGGCGCGGTTGCAGGAAGCCGCGCTCGCCCACCTCGCCCGCTTCGCCGCCACCGAGGTCGGGCTGCGCCGCGTGCTGCTGCGCCGCGTGGATCGCTGGGCGCGCGCCGCGGAGGCCGAGGGCCACGAGGACGTCGCCCGCCGCGCCGCCGCCGCGAAGGCCGCGGCGGCGGAGGTCGCGAAGCGCATGGTCGCCCAGGGCGCGGTGGACGACGCCGCCTTCGCCGAGAGCCGCGCCCGCCGCCTGCAGCGCTCCGGCCGGTCGCGCCGCGCCACCCTGGCGCATCTCCGCGAGAAGGGCGTGGACGCCGAGACCGCCGCCGCCGCCCTGCCGGAGGGCGAGGCGGCCGAGCTCGACGCCGCGCTCGCCTTCTGCCGCCGGCGCCGGATCGGCCCCTTCGCGGCCGGAGAAGCCTCGCCCGAGGCGCGGCTGAAGGCGCTCGGCGCGCTTGCCCGCGCCGGCTTCGGGCGCGACGTCGCCGGACGCGCGCTGCGCATGGACCCCGACGCCGCCGAGGCGCGGCTGATCGCGGCGCGCCAGGCGTGACCGGGCCAGGGGACCGCCTGCCCCGCGTGACCTTCACGCGTGCCGGCGTCTGGCGCGGCGCGCGGGCGAGCCTGCCGCTCTGGCTCGGCATGCTGCCCTTCGGGATCGTCGTCGGCGTGCTGGCCGATGCGAAGGGGCTGGGCTTCCTCGAGACGGTGCTGATGAGCGCGATCGTCTATGCGGGCGCGGCGCAGTTGCTGGCGCTCGAGCTCTGGGCCGATCCGGCGCCGGTCGCGGCACTCGTGCTCGCGGCCGCGGTGGTGAACATCCGCATGGCGCCGATGGGCGCGGCGCTCGCGCCCTGGCTCGACCGGCTGCGCGGGTGGCGGCTGTGGGGCACGCTGGCGACGCTCGTGGACCACAGCTTCGCCATGGCGGTGGCGGAGCAGCGGCGGGGCGGGCGGGATGCCGGCTACCTGCTCGGCGTCGGGCTCAGCTTGTGGGTGGTTTGGATCGCGACCACGGCGGTCGGGCACCTGGCGGGCAGCGCGATCCGCGTGCCGCCGGGGCACCCGCTGTTCTTCGCCTCGGTCGCGGCCTTCGTCTCCATCCTGGTCGGGCTGTGGCGCGGGCCGCGGGTGGACCTCGGCCCCTGGATCGCGGCGGGGCTGGTGGCCCTGGCGGCGCATCGCGCCGGGCTGCCCGTGCCGGTGCCGCTGCTGCTCGGCAGCTTCGCCGGCGCGGCGCTCGGGGCGTGGCTGGAGTTGCGCGCGAAAGCGGCGCGGCCATGACGCTCCGGCCCGACGTGCTGCTCGCGATCCTCGGCATGGCGCTGGTGACCTATGCCTGCCGCGCCGGCGGCTATGCGATCCTCCGCAGCGTCCGCCCGCCCGCCTTCGTCGAGGCGATGCTGCGCCACCTGCCAGGCGCGCTCTTCGTCGCTTATGTCACGCCGCCGCTCGTCGCGGGCAGCGTGCCGGCCCTGATCGGCGCGGCCGCGGTGGTCGGCGTCCAGCTCGCCACCCGCAATCTCGGGCTCGCGATCTGCGCCGGCGTCGGGGCGGTCTGGGGCGCGCAGGCGGCGCTGTGGTGACCGTGCTTGACCCCCGGGCGGCACGGTCCGCATATGAGGGGCATGTTCCGGGTGCGCGGCTCCGCTCGAATTACCCTCCCGGTCCTCGCCTGAGGGCCGGGCCAGACCTGCGCGCAATCCGCTGACCCTTGCGGCCCCGGCTTCCGGTGCCGCCCGAGACCCGCACCATGAACGACGCACCCGAGACGCAAGCCGCCCGCGACTACCGCGGCACCGTCATCCTGCCCAGGACCGACTTCCCGATGCGCGGCGACCTGCCGAAGCGCGAGCCCGACTGGCTGCGCCGCTGGGAGGAAGGCGATCTCTGGGGCCGGCTCCGCGCGAAATCCGCCAACCGGCCGAAATTCGTCCTGCATGACGGCCCGCCCTACGCGAACGGACCGACGCATATCGGCACGGCGCTGAACAAGATCCTGAAGGACGTGATCAACCGCGCCGCCCAGATGGCCGGCCATGACGCCGACTACGTCCCCGGCTGGGACTGCCACGGCCTGCCGATCGAATGGAAGGTCGAGGAGGAATACCGCGCGAAGAAGAAGAACAAGGACGAGGTCCCCGTCCTCGACTTCCGCGCCGAGTGCCGCCGCTACGCCGAGCAGTGGCTCGGCGTGCAGCGCGAGGAGTTCAAGCGCCTCGGCGTGCTCGGCAACTGGCCCGGCCGCTACGCGACGATGGACTTCCCGTCGGAGGCGGTGATCGCCGAGGAGATCGGGCGCTTCCTGATGAACGGCTCGCTCTACCGCGGCCTGCGCCCGGTGATGTGGAGCCCGGTCGAGAAGACCGCCTTGGCGGAAGCCGAGATCGAGTATCACGACCACGTCTCGCCGACGCTCTGGGCGCGCTTCCGCATCGCGGAGGCGAAGGCCGAGGATTTGCGCGGCGCGAGCGTGGTGATCTGGACCACGACGCCCTGGACCATCCCCGGCAACCGCGCGGTCGCCTACGGGGACGAGATCGACTACGCGCTGGTGCATGTCGAGGGCGTGGCCGAGGGCAGCCACCTGAAGGTCGGCGAGTTCCTTCTCGTCGCCCTCGCGCTCCTGCCGGGCTTCGAGAAGGATGCCGGCCTCGGCGCGCACAGCATCAGGCGCGTGCTGAAGGGGGCGGAGCTCGCCGGCGTCGTCGCCGCGCATCCGCTGCGCGGCATGCCGGAGGCCAAGGGCGGCTACGCCTTCCCGGTCCCGCTGCTGCCCGGCGACTTCGTCACCACGGAGGCCGGCACCGGCTTCGTGCACATCGCGCCCGGCCATGGCGAGGACGACTTCAACCTCGGCCGCGCGCATGGGCTTCCCGTGCCGGAGACGGTCGGCGACGACGGCAGCTTCACGCAGCACGCGCCGGGCTTCACCGGGCTGCACGTCTTCAAGGCGCATGACGCGGTCTATGAGGCCTGCGAGGCGCTCGGCACCCTGGTCGCGAAGGGCAGGCTGACGCACAGCTACCCGCATTCCTGGCGCTCCAAGAAGCCGGTGATCTTCCGCGCCACGCCGCAATGGTTCATCGCGATGGATGACGCGAACGCCATCCGCGCGAAGTCTCTGGACGCGATCGCGGCGACGCATTTCGTCCCCGACATCGGACGCAACCGCATCGGCAGCATGGTGCAGAACCGCCCCGACTGGTGCATCTCCCGCCAGCGCGCCTGGGGCGTGCCGATCCCGGTCTTCGTCGCGAAGCAGTCGGGCGAGCCGCTGCGCGACCCGGCCGTGATGGACCGCATCGTGGCCGCCTTCCGCGAGGAGGGCGCGGACGCCTGGTACAAGCCGGGCGCGGCGCAGCGCTTCCTCGGGCCGGACCGCGACGCCGACACCTATGAGCAGGTGATGGACATCGTGGATGTGTGGTTCGAGAGCGGCTCGACCCACGCCTTTACGCTCACGCCGGAGCGTGGCCTGCCCTGGCCGGCGGACCTCTACCTCGAGGGCTCCGACCAGCATCGCGGCTGGTTCCAGTCCTCCCTGCTGGAGGCGGTGGGAACACGGGGTCGCGCGCCCTTCAAGGCGATCCTGACGCATGGCTTCGTGCTCGACGAGCAGGGCCGCAAGATGTCGAAGTCGCTCGGCAACACGGTCGCGCCGCAGGACGTGGTGTCGAAGTCGGGCGCCGACATCCTGCGCTTGTGGGTGATGAACACCGACGTCACCGAGGACCAGCGGATCGGGAAGAACATCCTCGAGCAGCAGGGCGAGCTGTATCGCCGCATCCGCAACACGCTGCGGTGGCTGCTCGGCAATCTCGACGGCTTCGACGGCAGCGAGATCGTCCCGCATGCGGAGCTGCCCGAGCTCGAGCGCTGGGTGCTGCACCGGCTGACGGAGCTGGATGCGAAGCTGCGCACGGCGCAGCGCACGCATGACTGGACCGGCGTCTATCCCGAGATCCATGCCTTCTGCTCGGCCGATCTCTCCGCCTTCTACTTCGACATCCGCAAGGACAGCCTCTACTGCGATGCGAAGGACAGCCCGCGCCGGCGTGCCGCGCGCACGGTGATCGACCAGCTGCATCGCTGCCTGACGGCCTGGCTCGCGCCGGTGCTGGTCTTCACCGCGGAGGAGGCGTGGCTCGCGCGCTTCCCGGAGGCGGAGAGCATCCACCTGCAGGACTGGCCGGCGCTGCCGGAGGTGTGGCGCGACGAGGCGCTGGCGGCGAAGTGGGATGACATCCGGGATCACCGTGGCCTCGTCACCACTGAGCTTGAGTCGCTGCGCACAGCGAAGCAAATCGGATCATCGCTTCAGGCTGAAGTCACGCTCAACTTCACTCAGGGAATGCCCGAGCGTTATCCGGCATCGAAGCTGCTCACCGAAGCGGAGTGGGCAGAGATAATGATTGTGTCCTCTGTGCGCGTACGCGAACTGCCTTCTACGGAGGCCGATGGAGTGGCGATGCACGTCGTTGGTGTTGCCGCCGGCCAGAAATGCGACCGGTGCTGGCGCGTGCTCCCGGAAGTCGGGCAGTCGCACGCCCACCCGGCGCTCTGCCGGCGCTGCGAGGCGGTGGTGGAAGGGCAGCCCGGCGCATGATGCGCCTCGGCCTCTCCCTCGCGGCCGTCATCCTCGTCGCCGACCAGGCGTCGAAGTGGTTCATGCTGGAGGTGCTGGACCTGCCGGAGGTGCGGCACATCCCGCTGCTGGCCCTCGGGCCGTTCGGCTTCGACCTCACCATGGTCTGGAACCGCGGCGTGACCTTCGGGATGTTCGCCGGCGACAGCGCCTGGACGCAGGCCGTGCTCGGCGCGCTCGCGCTCGCCATCGCGGGCTTCCTGCTGCGCTGGATGGCGCGCGCGGAGAACCGCACCACCGCCCTCGCCCTCGGCGCCGTGGTGGGCGGGGCGGTCGGGAACGTGATCGACCGGATCCGTTTCGGCGCGGTGGCCGATTTCTTCGACGCCCATGCCTGGGGCTGGCACTGGTACGTCTTCAACGTGGCCGACGCGGCGATCGTTCTGGGAGTGATGACGCTCGTCCTGGACGCCTTGTTACGGCCATCCGGCAGCGTTAAGCGTTCCGCCCCATGAGACCCTTCCGCACCGCCCTCCTCGCCTTGCCGCTGGCGCTGGCCGGCTGCGGTGGCGACACCGCGCGCACGCTGGGCTTCACCCGCGACGCGCCAGACGAGTTCCAGGTGACCACCCGCGCGCCGCTCTCGGTGCCGCCGCGCCTCGGCGACCTGCCGACGCCCACCCCCGGCGCGCCTCGCCCGCAGGAGCAGCGCTCGGCCGCCGGCCTGCTCGCCCCCGGCGCGACGGCGGCCGCGGCCAGCCCGGCCGAACGCGCCCTCGTCGCCCGCGCCGGCGGGCCGGTCGAGGCCGACATCCGCCGCCAGGTCGACCAGGAGAGCCTCCGGCTCGACCGGCCGTCGCAGGGCGCGGTGGACCGCATGATGTTCTGGCAGCAGCCGCCGCCGCCCGGCATCGCCGTCGACCCGACGCGCGAATCGCAGCGCCTGCGGGAGGCCGCGGCGCTCGGCCGCGATCCGACCGAGGGCGAGACGCCGATCGTCCAGCCGCGCCCGCGCAACTGGTTCCGCGACTTCTTCGGCCTGTAGCGCCGCGTCAGCGCCGCTGCAGCGCCCGCGTCCCGAAGGTCAGCGCCGCCGCGAGGCAGCCGAGCGACAGCGCCGCAAGGCCGAGCGCCCCTCGCGGCCCGATCGCCTCCCAGATCTCCCAGGCGAGCGCGGCAGCCAGCAGGCCCAGTGCCGCGAACACCGCCGAGCAGAGCGCCGCGCTGCGTCGGCCGAGGCCGCGGGTCCAGTCTGGCTGCGTCTCGGCAAGCGGGGCGGCGCCTGGGGCGATGGCACCGAGGAGTGCGACGAATAGACCGGCCATCGCCAGCCCGGCGAGCCCGAGCCCGGTCGAGGCGGTGCCGAAGGGCAGGGCGCCGAGGCCGGCCGCGGCGGGTCCCAGCAGGGGGATGGATGCGCTCAGCATGGCGACCGCTTGGCCATGACGTGCTCCTTCGCGAACAAGCGCCCGGCCGTGACCGGCGCGGTTGTGGAACACCTTGCCTGCGCGTGACATGGCATCCATGCGCGCCCGTTCCAAGGGGGTGGCATGGCCGGGATGCCGTGCCGACCCTATCTGACGTGCCGACCCGTTCCCGGCTGAGATCCCTTGACCGACCCGACCGCCCCCTCGGCCACCCCGGCCTTCCTCAACCATGACCGCCCGCCGGTGCCCGACATCGTCGTGCCCCGCGGCGTGCAGCCCTTCCACCTGCACCTGAAGCCGGTGCGCGGGCGGCTTGTGCGGCTCGGCCCGCTCGCCGAGGCGCTGCTCGGCCGGCATGCGAACCAGAACGACGCGGTGCTCGCCCTGATGGGGGAGGCGCTGGCCCTGACGGCCGCGCTGGCCACGGCGCTGAAGTACCGCGGCTCCTTCAGCCTGCAGGCGAAGGGCGACGGACCAGTGCCGATGCTGCTGGCCGACTGCACCGATGCCGGCGCGCTGCGCGGCTATGCCCGGGCGGAGGCCGGGGAGCTGGCGCGGATGCTGCGCGCCGATCCGGCGCCGCCGGCCGGCGCGCTGCTCGGCAAGGGCTACCTCGCCTTCACCTGCGACCAGGGCCCGGAGATGGACCGCTACCAGGGCATCGTGGCGCTGGAGGGCGTGACGCTCGCCGAGATGACCGGCAACTACTTCCGCACCTCGGAACAGCTGCAGAGCCACGTGCACCTCGCCTGCGCGCGGACCGAAGGGGGGTGGCGCGCGGCCGCGCTGGTGATCGAGAAGGTCGCCGGCGAGGGCGGCGTCGATCCACAGTCCGACGCCGAGGCGCAGGAGGAGGATTGGCGCACCGCCCAGGCGCTGGCGGCGACGATCACGCCCGAGGAGATGCTGGACGACCGGCTGTCCTCCGACCGGCTGCTGCACCGGCTGTTCCATGCGGAGGGGCTGGCGCTGGATCGGCCGCGGCCGCTCTCCTACGGCTGCCGCTGTTCGCGGGCGCGGCTGGCCGGGGTGCTGGAGGGCTTCCCGCCCGACGACCTCGACCACATGGCCGAGGCGGGGGCGATCACCATGACCTGCGAGTTCTGCAACCTCGCCTTTCGATTCGAGCGCGACGAGGTGCAGGGGAAGGCGGGAAGGGCTTAGCTTTGCCTCAGACCCCGGCGCGCGCTCCGCGCGCTTGGCTTGCGCGCCGCAGACATGGCGCGCCCGGCGGGGCTGATGGCCGCGGCGCGGGCCGCCTTCGGCGGCCGGGGGACGTCGCCTCGCGGTGCGCTTGGTCCTAAGTTCTGTTCGATTCGCCGGGAGGTCGGGATGCTGCGACGTGGGGTGCTGGTGCTGCCGATCGGGCTCGCGGCCTGCGCGTCCACGCCGTCCGAGCCCGAGGCGCTGCCGCCGCTGGTCACCGGCTACCGGCACCTGACGCCGCTGCGGCTCGATGTCGCCGAAGTGCAGGTCGTGCCGCCGGCGCCGGGCGTGGTGCGCGTCGACGCCCCGGCGCCGGTCCGGCCCGACGCGGAGATGGCGCGGATGGCGGAGGAACGGCTGCTCGCCGCCGGCTCGGCCGGCCGCGCGCGCTTCACGCAGCGCGTAGCGGAGTTCCGGCGCGACTTCCTCCAGACCTCCTCGGGCGTCGGAAGCTGGTTCGCGGGCCAGCCCGGGGAGCGGCTGACCTGCCGGCTGAGCTGCCGGCTCGAGGTCGCGATCGGCGACGAGCGCAGCGGCTTCGTCGAGGCGGAAGCGCGCGCGCAGCGCACCGTGCCGGATGGTGCGACACCCGCGCAGCGCAGCCGCGCCGCGGAGGAGACGGTGCGCCGCGCGATGGAGAACCTGAACGTCGAGCTGGAATTCCAGGTCCGGCGGCAGCTGCGCGCCTTCCTGCTGGAAGGTGCCGCGCCGGCGCCGGGCGCGGTGGAACGCGAGGACCTTCCGAGGGGGTGACGATGCTGCGCTTCGACAATCCGGCCGGCGTGCACGCGCCCGGCTCGCGCTACAGCCATGCGGCGATCGTCGAGGGGGCGTCGCGGCGGCTGGTGGTTTCGGGCCAGATCGGCGTGGCGCCGGACGGGACGGTGCTGCCGGGCGGCGAGGACCAGATCCGCCAGGCGTTGGCCAATCTCGGCGCGATCCTGGCGGCGCACGGGATGGGGCCGGCGAACATCGTGAAGATGGGCGTGTTCCTCACCGATCGCGGCCTCATCCCGGCCTGGCGGGCGGAGCGGGAGAAGCTGCTCGGCACGCTCGCGCCGGCGAGCACGCTGCTGATCGTCGCGGGGCTGGCCGATCCGCGCTTCGTGTTCGAAGTGGAAGCCGAGGCGGTGGCCTGAGCGACCGCTTTACGGCTTTGCCACTTTGCCGCTTTGGCCGGGTGCAGTTCGGACGAATTGCGTAGGCTCACCCGGTCGGAGGAGGGAGCCCCATGGTGGCGACGCGGCGTCTCGTGCTGATCGGAGGCCTGGCGCTCTCGGCGCCGGCGCGCGCGCAGGAAGCGGTGCGGGTGCGCGGGCGAATCGCGGCGCTGGAGGGCGAGACGCTGCGCGTCGCGGCGCGCGAGGGCGGCGAGGTGGCGGTCCGGCTGGGCTCGGCGACGGTCGCGGCGCTGCGCCGCGTGGCCCCGGGCGAGCTGGCGCCGGGCACCAATCTCGGCGTGGTGGCGGAGCCCTTCGGGGACGGGCTGCGCGCGGTCGCGGTGACGGTGCTGCCGCCGAGTGCGACGCGGCAGTTCCAGTCGGCCTGGGACCTCGGAGAGGGCAGCTCGATGAACAACGGCGCGCTGGCCTCGGTGGTGGGCGGAGATGGGGGGCGGCTGGTGCTGTCCATCAACGGGCGCGAGGTGCCGATGCGGATGGACGAGCGCACGGCGATCCTGCAGCCGGTCGAGGCGACGCGCGCCGATCTGCGGCAAGGGGCCGCGGTGCTGGTCAATGCGACACGCGGCGCGGACGGGTCGCTGACGGCGACGCGGGTGACGGTGGAGCGCGACGGGGTGGCGCCGGCGAGCTGAGCGTTTCGGACAAAGCCACGGGGGTGATGCGGACGGAACGTCGCGCGTGAAGCGGGACGCGGGCTTGGTGGTTTCGGACAAACTCCACGGTCCGTGGGGGCAACGGATTCAGGCTGTCAAAGATCGCGGTCGCGCCGGCTGGGCGGGCCGAAGGGCTGTCCGCCAGCCGACACCCGACGGACCATATTCCTATCTTGCGCCCAGACGGCGCAGGACGTCCAGCGCATTCACGGCGGCCGGCCGAAGGCCCGTCATCGGGCCCCGGTCGGCACGCCTGATCCGCTGAGCCTGAGGCGGGTCGTCAGCCCTCCGCGCCGGGGCGCGGGGCGGCGATCATGGCGAGAAACTCGCGCCGCGTGGACGGGTCGTCGCGGAAGGCGCCGAGCATGCGGGACGTCGCCATGGTGACGCCCGGCTTGTGCACGCCGCGCGTCGTCATGCACTGGTGCGCGGCTTCCACCACCACGGCGACGCCCTTCGGCTTCAGGACGTCCTGGATCGTGTTGGCAATCTGCGCCGTCAGCTTCTCCTGGATCTGCAGCCGCTTCGCATAGGCGTCCACCACGCGCGCGAGCTTTGAGATGCCGACCACGCGGCCATTCGGCAGGTAGGCGACATGCACACGGCCGAGGATCGGCGCCATGTGGTGCTCGCAGGTCGACTCCAGGCGGATGTCGCGCAGCAGCACCATCTCGTCGTAGCCGTCGGTCTCCTCGAAGGAGCGGGCGAGGAGCTCGACCGGGTCCTCCTCGTAGCCGCAGAACCATTCGCGATAGGCCTTGGCGACGCGCTTCGGCGTGTCGAGCAGGCCCTCGCGCGCGGGGTCGTCGCCGGCCCAGCGGAGCAGGGTGCGGATCGCGTCCTCGGCCTGCTCGCGGGTCGGGCGGGGCTCGGCGTCGGGCCTCGCCTTGGCGAGACGGCCCTTGGGCGTCTGGATGTTCACGGGCGATATGTCCTTGGGCGCTCGGCCCGGGTGGTCGTCACGGCGGTCAGTCCCGCGCCGCCGCGGCACGGCGCCTTCCTCGAGGCGGGAGATGGGGGCGGTGGCGGATCGCGCAACGGTCCCGATCATGTGCCGCCCGGGACCATCCCATCGTGGCGGCGCATGGCCGGAACACCGAGCACGGCGTGACCGTTCCTCCACCCCGCCCGGTTGACGGCCTGCCGCGGCGGCGCCCAGCCTTGTCGGCGCGCAGGGGGGGAGCGGGACGCATGCTGCTGGAAGGTTTCCGGAAGGACCGGATCAGGACAAGCGGGGCGGAGATCGTCACCGCCTGGGCGGGCAGCGGCCCGCCGCTGCTGCTGCTGCACGGCAACCCCTTCACGCACCTGTCCTGGCACGCGGTGGCACCCAGGCTGGCGCAGGACTTCACCGTCGTGCTGATCGACCTGCGCGGCTATGGCGACAGCTCGAAGCCGCCGGGCGGGGCGGACCACGCCGGCTATTCCTTCCGCGCCATGGCGCAGGATGCGGTGGAGGTGATGGCGCATCTCGGCTTCGCGCGCTTCCAGGCCGGCGGGCACGACCGCGGGGCGCGGGTGCTGCACCGGCTGTGCCTGGATCATCCGGAGAAGGTGCAGCGCGCCGCCTTCCTCGACATCCTGCCGCAGCACCACCTGCTGAACAACGTGACGCGGCAATGGGCGACCTTCTCCTGGCACTGGTTCTTCATGATCCAGCCCAGCCCGACGCCGGAGCGGATGATGAGCGCGGATCCGGAGTTCTTCATCCGCCGCAAGCTGTCCAAGACCGACCAGGGCACGAGCTTCTTCCACCCCGAGGCGCTGGCCGAGTACATCCGCTGCATCAGCAATCCCGAGACGGTGCACGCCATGTGCGAGGATTACCGCGCGACCTTCGGCGTGGACCTCGCGATGGACACGGCGGATTTCGAGGCGGGGAAGCGGGTGACCTGCCCGTCGCTGATCCTGTGGGGCGCGAAGGGCGGCGTCGGGCGGAACCACGACGCGGCGAAGGTGTGGCGCGACTACGCGACGGACATCGTGGCCGCGAAGACCGTGCCGTCCGGGCATTACCTGCAGGAGGAATGTCCGGAAGAGACCTATGCGGCGCTGCGGGAGTTCTTCGTGGTGGGGTGAGGGGAGTTGGCAGCCTCCCCGACCCTCCCCCGGGAGGGGGAGAGGGCAGGAGGTGGAACCCCCTGACGCGGATGCGGCCGCAAGGCGGCCGCCGCGCCGCGACCGTCAGTCGCGCCTGGCGCGCCATGCCTGCGGCGCGAAAAGCCAAGCGCGCGGAGCGCGCGCCGGCGCCTGAGGCATCACGAAGCCTCCGCGCCGGCGCTTGAGGCGCGACTAATGAACCCGACTTGTCGGGCTATGCGGGCTGTCGAGGCTGAAGGCGGGGATCGTGACGTCGAAGGGCTCGCCGGTCGCGGTGACCACCATGTGGTAGGCGCCGCGCATGAAGCCCGACGGCGTCGAGAGGGGCGTGCCGGAGGTGTATTCGAAGCTCTGGCCGGGCTCGAGCACCGGCTGCTCGCCGATCACGCCTTCGCCATGCACCTCCTGGGTGCGGCCCTGGCCGTCGGTGATGCGCCAGGTGCGCTTCAGCAGCTGCACCGTCTCCTTCGCCTCGTTGGCGATGGTGACGCGATAGGCCCAGACATGGTGGCCGCGCTCCGGCTCCGACTGGTCGGCCAGGTAGAAGGCCCGCACGGAGACGCGGATGCCGCGCGTGGTCTCGGTGTAGTCGTCGCGCATGGCGGGCCTCGCGGGGTCGTAGCTGCGCCCCTTACCGTCAAGCGCGGCGGAGCGCCACGGTCAGGCCGGCCCCGACGAGGACGGCGCCGCCGGCCCGGTTGAGCGCGCGGCGCAGGCCGGGCCGGCGGACGGCGCCGGAGAGACGGCCGGCGAGCACCGCATAGGCCGTGGCGTTGAGGGCGGCGAGGATCACGAAGGTGGCGACCAGGATCGCGGCCTGGCTCGCGAAGGGCCGCGCGGGGTCAAGGAACTGCGGCACGAAGGCGACGAAGAAGACGATGCCCTTCGGGTTCAGCGCGGTCACCACATAGGCCTCTCGGAAGGCGCGGCGGGCGGAGAGCGGGGGCGCGCCCTCGGCGGTGACGGGGGCGCGCCACATCTTCACGCCGAGCCAGACGAGATAGGCGGCACCGGCCCATTTCAGCGCGGTGAAGGCGGTGGCCGAGGCGGCCAGGATCGCGCCGAGGCCGGCCAGCGAGAGCGTCATCGCGGTGAGGTCGCCGAGCGCGACGCCGGCCGCCAGCGGAAGCGCGTTGCGCGCGCCGCCGCCGAGCGACTGGCCGATCACCAGCAGGATGGTCGGGCCCGGGATCAGCAGCATCACCGTCGCGGCGGCGACGAAGGCGAGCCAGGTGGTCGGGTCCATGCGGGATGCTCCGTTGCGTGCGGCGGCGGGGCCGGTCGTCGGGAAAACGGGAGCACGATCGCGGCCTGATCGCCAATCCGTGTGCAGACTCCCGCGGTCGCGACGTCGCATCGTGGCTGGCACGGGAACGCGGGCGCGGCTTGCGCTTTCTGGGGTCGGGCACCCTCGACGGAGGCCAGGCGTACCGGACACGCATTCGCGCCCGGCCCCGCCGTTTCCCGTCGCGGCTGCACGGAGGATGGTCCGCATGGCTCTCGATATCCGGCTCGAGCGGGCGCTCGAGCGAGTCGAATTGGTGACCGGGGTCGGCACGCGCGACACCGGACGGATGTGCGTCATGTCGCTCGTCGCCTGTCTCGCCGGCGAGGAACACACGGACAGCCCGGGCTGCGCGTCCCCGCTGATCCGCGCCTTCGCGATCCCGCTGAACGACAACATGCCGCATGCGGTGCGCCAGCGGCTGAAGCCCTTCGCGCCGCGCATCCTCGGCACCCAGGACGGGCAGGATGCGCAGCGGGCGGAGCTGCTGCGGAAGGCGCTGGCGGAGGAGATCCTGCCGACGCTGTCCGGCAAGACCCCGCCGCCGGCACGACGCTTTGCCGGGCCGCTGTGGCGGCTCTGGTCCATGCTGGGGATGCGCCGGCTGGAGCGCGAGGCGGAGTGGATGATGGACCGCGCAGTCGCGCTGGCCGATGGCGCCGACATGGCGCGGGCCGTGGCGGCGGCGGGCGCGGTCGGGCGGCTGCTGGCCCGCGCGGCGCGCGAGGCGTCGGACCCGCGCGAGGCCGACCGGCTGTGGGACATGGCGATCGGGCTGCTTGACCGGCTCTGCGAGGCGGGCGGCGAGCGCGTCGGTGCGCCGGCGACCTGGGCCAACCGGCTGGAGCAGGTCTTCGACGGCAAGGCGGCCAAGGGCGCCGCGGAGTCGGCGCGGGCCTGACCCAAGCAGGCCGGGCCCGAGGGCCCGGATTTGGAATGCGGGCGCGGCGGTCACCGAGGGGTGACCGCCGCGCCTTGCGTTGCGGGTGGGGTGCGCGACGATTGCGGTTGACCGGGTCGGGTGCTCGCCTCTAGCCTCCGTTCGTATCTGGATGATGCGTTCATATTTGAACGTGTCGGCTCCGGGCGAACGAGAGGCGGCATGGCTTCCCTGGCGGGACGGACGGTTCTGGTGACCGGGGCGGCGCGCGGCGTCGGGCGCGCCATCGCCGCGGCCTGCGTCGAGGCCGGCGCACGCGTCCTGATCGCCGACCTGCTGCTGGAGCAGGGGCGCGCCACGGCGGCGGAGATCGGCGCGCGCTTCGTGCCGGTGGACCTCGCCGATCCGACGAGCATCGCGGCGATGGCCGCGGACATCGTGGGCCATGAGGGCGTGCTGCACGGGCTGGTGAACAACGCCGCCATCGCGACCGGCATCGGCGGGCCGGAATACGACGCGATCGATATCCCGACCTGGGACCGCGTCATGACGGTGAATGTCCGCGGGACCTGGCTCGTCACGCGCGACTGCGCGCCGATGCTGGCCGCGGGCGGGGCGGGGCGGGTGGTGAACCTCGCGTCCGACACCGCGCTTTGGGGCGCACCAAGGCTGCTGGCCTATGTCGCATCGAAGGGCGCGGTGATCTCGATGACGCGGAGTCTCGCGCGCGAGATGGGGCCGAAGGGCATCGGCGTGACGGCGGTGGCGCCCGGCATCCTGCGGAACGAGGCGACGGAGTACGTGCCGGCCGAGCGGCACCGGATGTACGAGACCGGCCGCGCCGCTCCCGGCGCGATGGTGCCGGAGGACATCGCGCCGACGGTGGTGTTCCTGCTCACGCCGGGCGCGCTGGCGCTGACCGGGCAGGTGCTGCCGGTGAACAACGGGTTCGTCTTCGGATGACCGACCATGTCTGACGCCGAGGACGGCTACATCTCGCCGCCCGTGCAGCGCGCGGCGCGGCTGCTGCGGCGGATCGCGGAGGGCGACGCGGTGGCGAACATGTCGCGCACCGCGCGCGAGCTCGACATCAGCCGCACCACCCTGCTGCGCCTGCTGCGCACGCTGGAGGCGGAGCGCTTCATCGAGCCGCGCGCCGGCGAGGGCAGCGGATGGCGGATCGGGACGGCTCTGCTCGGCCTCGCGGCGCGCGGCTTCGCGGGGGAGGACCTGGCGGAGGCCGCGCTGCCGGTGCTGGCGCGGCTGGCCGACGAGCTGGGCCTCTCGGCGCATCTCGGCGTGCTGGATGGGCGGGAGGTCGTGTACATGGCGCGCCGCGCGCCGAACCTCTCCTTCGCGAGCAATATCCGCGTCGGATCCCGGCTGCCGGCGCATGCGGCCAATATGGGGCGCATCATCCTTGCGCATCTGCCGGAGGCGGAGGTGCGGGCGCTGTTCGCGGGCGCGCCGCTGCCGGCCTCCACGGCGCACACGCCGACGAGCCCCGAAGCGCTGCTGGCGCGGCTGGCGGAGGACCGCGCGGCTGGGCTCGCCTGGAGCGAGGGGCATTACGAGCCGGCGATCGGATCGGTGGCCGCGGTGCTGCGCGATGCGAGCGGCCGTCCGGTGGGCGCCATCAACGTCAGCGGCCAGGTCGCGTCCTTCGCCGAGCCCGAACGGCGCGCGCGGATCGGCGCCGCGGTGGCGGCGGCGGCGGCGGAGATCTCGGCGCGCCTCGGCTTCGGCGGCATGCGGAGGGTCGCGTAGATGGACCTCGGCTATCGCGATCGCGTGGCGGTGGTGACGGGCGGCAGCTCCGGCATCGGGCTGGCGACCGCGCGGCTGCTGCTGGCGGAAGGCGCGCGCGTGGCGATCTGCGGGCGCGATCCGGCGCGGCTGGAGGCGGCGCGCGAGGCGCTCGCGGGCGGCGAACGGCTGCTGGCGGTCGCGTGCGACGTGCTGGACAAGGCGCAGGTCGCGCGCTTCGCCGAGACGGTCGGGGCCTGGGCGGGCCGGCTCGACCTGTTGGTGAACAATGCCGGTCAGGGGCGCGTCTCGACCTTCGGCGAGACGAGCGACGAGGATTGGCGGGAGGAGCTGGAGCTGAAGTTCTTCAGCCAGATCCTGCCGATCCGCGCCTTCCTGCCGCTGCTGCGGCGGTCCGACCAGGCTGCCATCGTCGGCGTGAACTCGCTGCTCGCGCTGCAGCCGGAGCCGCACATGGTCTGCACCAGCGCCGCGCGCGCCGGCGTGCAGAGCCTGCTGAAGTCGCTCGCAACCGAGCTCGCGCCGGAGATCCGTGTGAACTCCATCCTGCTCGGGCTGGTGGATAGCGGGCAGTGGCAGCGGCGCTTCGCGGCGCGGGCGGACCAGGGCCAGACGCGCGAGCAATGGTATGGCGAGCTCGCGCGGCAGAAGAAGATCCCGCTGGCGCGGCTCGGCGAGCCGGAGGAGCCGGCGCGGGCGATCCTGTTCCTCGGCTCGCCGGCCGCGGGCTACGTCACCGGCGCCAGCCTGGAGGTTTCGGGCGGCGTGTCGCGGAGCATATGACGATGGATGCGGTGACCGACACGACGGTGGTGGAGGAGCCCGTCGGCGACCTGATCGCCGCGGCGCTGGCCGATCTCGGCGTGACGCATGCCTTCGGCGTCATCTCGATCCACAACATGCCGATCCTGGACGCCATCGCGCGCCAGGGCCGCATCCGCTTCGTCCCGGCGCGCGGCGAGGCGGGGGCGATGAACATGGCCGACGCCCATGCGCGCGTGACGCGGTCCTTGGGCGTCTGCATCACCTCGACCGGCACCGCGGCGGGGAACGCGGCGGGTGCGCAGGTGGAAGCGCTGACGGCGGGCAGCCCGGTGCTGCACATCACCACGCAGATCGACCGGCCCTTCATGGACCGCGACCGCGCAGCGATCCACGACGTGCCGCGCCAGCCGGACATGCTGCGCGCGATCAGCAAGCAGGTGGTCCGCGCGTGGGAGCCGCACAATGCGGTGGATGCGACCCTTGCCGCGGCGGCGGCCGCGCTGTCGGCGCCGACCGGCCCGGTCTCGCTCGAGATCCCGATCGATGTGCAGCGGCTGAGAGTGCGGCGCCGCGGGGCGGCGCGGATCGCCCCGCAGGCCGTGGTGCCCGACCCGCATCTGCTGGACGCGCTCGCCGACACCATCCTGCACGCGGAGCGGCCGATGCTCTGGCTCGGCGGCGGGGCGCGCGGCGCGGCGGAGGCGGCAACCGCGCTGGTCGAGCGCGGGATGGGCGCGGTGACGAGCACCAATGGCCGCGCGACGGTGCCGGAGGGGCATCGCTGGTCGCTCGGAGCCTTCAACATGACGCCGGATGCGGCGGGCGTGTACGAGGCGGCCGACCTGATGCTGGTGGTCGGCTCGCGGTTGCGCGGCAACGAGACGCGCAACAACGCGATGCGCCTGCCGCGGCTGGTGCAGGCGGACGCGGATCCGACGCAGGCGGGACGGAACTATCCGGCCGAGCTCTTCGTAGCGGGCGATGCGCGGCTGGTGCTGGAGGGGCTGCTCGCGCGGCTGCCGGCGAAGCTCGCCACCGATGCGGGATTCCTCGACTCGATCGGGGCGGCGCGCGCGCGGAGCGAGGCGGCACTGGCGAAGATGCTCGGCCCCTATGCGGCGGTGGCGGAGGCGATCTCGGCGCGCGTCGCGGAGGGGCGGCCATGGGTGCGCGACGTCACCATCTCCAACTCCACCTTCGGCAACCGCTTCGTGCGGCTCGCGGCGCCGAATTTCGGCGTTCATGCGCTCGGCGGCGGGATCGGGCAGGGCATCGCAATGGGGATCGGCGCGGGGCTGGCGGGCGCCGGCAAGGCGATCGCGCTGGTCGGCGACGGCGCGGCGCAACTTTCGCTCGGCGAACTGGCGACTGCTGTGGAGAGCGGTGCGGAGGTCGTCTTCGTGCTGATGAATGACCGCGGCTATGGCGTGATCCGCAACATCCAGGACGCGCAATATGGCGGCCGGCAGCACTATGCCTCGATCCTGACGCCTGATTTCGGGCTGGTCTGCCGTGCGATGGGCCTGGCGCATGCGCGCGTGTCGCGCGTCGAGGATTTCGGCCCGGCGCTGGATGCGGCCCTCGCCGCGCCGGGGCCGGGGATGGTCGAGGTGGACATGGTCGCGATCGGTCCCTTCGCCGAGAGCTTCGCCGGGCCTCCGGCGGGTGCCGCGGGGAGCGCGCGATGAAGCTCGGGCTCATCGGCGCGGGCGGGATGGCGGCGACGCTGCTGGAGGCGCTGGCAGCGCATGCGCCCCGGCCGCTCGACCATCTGGCCGTGCTGGTGCGCGACCGCACGAAGGGGGAGGCGCTGTTGGCAGCGCATGGCGAACTGGCCCGCGTGGCGAGCATCCACGCCGATCTCGACGGGATGCTGCACGCCGGCGCCGGCGTGGTCTGCGAATGCGCGGGTCACGGCGCGGTGCGGGAACACGGCGCGGCCGTGCTGGAAGCCGGGCGCGACCTGATCCTGGCGTCGACCGGCGCGCTGGCGGATGATGCGCTGTTGCTCGCCCTGCGCGCGGCGGCGACGCGCGGCGGGGCGCAGATCCTGCTGCCGGCCGGCGCGGTCGGCGGGCTCGACGCGCTGGCCGCGGCGCGGCTGCGCGGCACGCCGCGCGTCACCTATGTCGGCCGCAAGCCGCCCGGCGCCTGGCGCGGCACGAAGGCGGAGGGGCTGATGGACCTCGGCGCGCTGACAGCGCCTGCGACCTTCTATGAGGGCAGCGCGCGCGACGCCGCGCGCGACTTTCCGCAGAACGCCAATGTCGCGGCCACGATCGCGCTGGCCGGCGTGGGGTTCGAGGCGACGCGGGTGAAGCTCGTCGCCGATCCCGGCATCGCGCGGAACCTGCACGAGCTGGAGGTGGAGAGCGAGGCGGTGCGTTTCCATATCCGGCTCGAAGGCGTGCCGAGCCCGGCCAATCCGAAGACCTCGCTGACCGCCGGGCTCAGCATGGCGCGCGCGGTGCTGAACCGCGATGCGGTGGTGGCCGTCTGATGCGCCGCGCGCTCCGGATGCGTCGGATGGGTTGGGAAGCGCCGGGCGTGGTGTCGCTGGAACTGGTCGCGCCGGAGGGCGGCGCGTTGCCGGAGTGGGCGCCGGGCGCGCATCTCGACCTGCACGTGCCGGGCGCGCCGGTGCGGCAGTATTCGCTCTGCGGGGATCCGGCGCAGCGCGCCACCTGGCGCGTAGCGGTGCGGGAGGTCGCGGGCGGGCGTGTCTCGGGCCTCGTGCACAAGGCGCTCCGGCCGGGGGCGATCCTCGAGGCAGCGGGGCCGCGCAACAATTTTCGGCTGCTGCCCGCGCCGCGGTACGTTTTCGTCGCCGGTGGCATCGGGATCACGCCGATCCTGCCGATGCTGCGCGCGGCGCGCGACGCCGGCGCGACGGCAAGCCTGCTGTTCTGCGCCCGCAGCGCTGCGGAGGCGCCGTTTCTGGAAGAGGCTCGGGCGCTCTGCGGCGACGTCGTGCTGCACGCCTCGGCCGAGGGGACGCGGCTGGATGTCGCGACGCGCCTCGCCGCACCGCAGCCCGACACGCTCGTCTATTGCTGCGGGCCGCAGCGTCTGATGGAAGCGGTGGAAGTGGCGACGGCGGGCTGGCCCGAGGGCAGCGTGCGCTTCGAATGGTTCGCGCCGCGCGCGCGGCCGGCTGGCGAGGCGGATGGCGGGTTCGAGCTGGCGCTGGCGCGATCCGGGCGCAGCATCGCGGTCGCGCCGGGGCAGAGCGTGCTGGCGGCGCTGCGCGGCGCGGGCTTCGACATTCCTTCCTCCTGCGAGCAGGGCGTCTGCGGCACCTGCGAATGCCGCGTGGTCGCGGGCGAGGTGGACCACCGCGATTCGATCCTCTCGGCCTCCGAGCGCGCGGCGAACGACGTGATGATGGCCTGCGTGTCGCGCGCCAGGGGGCCGCGGCTCGTGCTGGACCTGTGACGGGAGTGACGCGATGGCGACCTACCGGTTTCCGTATCTCGACCCTCACCAGTCGCGCGAGCGCGAGCCGACCGACTGGGAGATGGCGCTGGCCGGCGCGATCGAGGCCGCCTTCGGCCAGGGCCACCACGAATTGCCGGCGCTGGTCGCGGCACTGAACGCATCGCGCGTGCGGCCGCAGGGCGGCGGCCAGTGGACCGAAGAGAATGTCCGCGCGCTGATGCGCGAGCTGGGGAGGTAGGGCGATGAGCAGCGTGCTCGAACGTCCAGCGACGTTGGCGCCGACCGACCAGGAGGTGCAGGGCTACCTCGCGACCGGCCTCAGGAACCGCTGGTATCCGGTGCTGCCGTCCCGCTTCGTGGAAACGGGCGGGCGGCCGGTCGGCATCACGCGGCTGGCCGAGAAGCTCGTGCTGTGGCGCGATGCGGAAGGCGCCGTGCATGTGCAGACCGATCGCTGCCCGCATCGCGCCGTGCCGCTGTCCAAGGGGATGAACGAAGGTGACCGGCTGCGCTGCGCCTATCACGGCGTGGAGGTCGGGCCCGACGGCACGGTGCTGTCCGTGCCGGGCCAGCCGGGCTGCCCGCTGGAGGGCCGCAAGGCGGTGCGGACCTTCCCGGCGGTCGAGCAGGCGGATGCGATCTGGGTCTGGTTTGGCGATGCGCTGCACCCGGATCCCGCGCCCTTCAGCCCGCCGGAGCAGATCGCCGGCGGGGACTGGGCAAGCTTCTGCTGCTACGCCGACTGGAACGCCTCCTGGCGCTACATCTACGACAACCTCATGGACCCGATGCACGGGACGTTCCTGCACGCGAACTCCCACACCATGTACCAAGGGGACACCCAGGCGACCTTCGTCACGCGCGATACGCCGAAGGGCTTCTTCTTCGAGAAGGCCGGGCAGCGCGACGTGAATTTCGACTGGTCGGAGTTCCTGGACGACGCCGCGCTCTATGTCCGGCTCGAGATTCCCTATCCGAGGACCGGCGGTCCGGGTGGCAATTTCGGCATCGTCTCCGTCATCACGCCGATCGACGAGACCAACTCCGCCTGCTTCTTCTTCCGCGTCCGCCGCGTCCAGGGCTGGCAGCGCGACGTGTGGCGGTTCCTGTATCGGACGAAGCTCGAGCCGCGGCACTGGCACGTGCTCGAGCAGGACCGGGAGATGATGGATGGCTGCGGCCTCGGGCTCGAGAAGCATGAGATGCTCTACCAGCACGACGCAGGGCTGATCCGGCTGCGGCGGTATCTGGCCAAGGAGGCGCGGGCGCAGCTGATGGCGCTGCGGGAGGCGGGGAAGGCATGAGCCTCATCGGAATCCTCGGCGGCGGGATCGGCGGGCTCGCCGCGGCCATCGCGCTGCGTCGGATCGGGCGCGAGGTGGTGGTGTTCGAGCAGGCGCGACAGTTCGGCCGCGTCGGCGCCGACATCAACCTGACTCCGAATGCTGTGCGCGCGCTGGACGGGCTCGGCCTGGGCCCGGCGCTGCGCGAGACGGCGGCGCGGCCGCGCTTCCGCATCAGCCGGATGTGGGACACGGGCGAGGAGACCTCGCGCCTGCCGATGTCGGATGCGGCGGAGGCGAGCTACGGCGCGCCGCAGCTGACGCTGCACCGCGCCGACCTGCTCGGCGCTCTGGAGCGTGCGGTGCCGGCGGCCGCGATCCGGCTCGGCCACCGCGCGGTGTCGGTGCAGGCCGATGCCGATGGCGTGACGCTCGGCTTCGAAGGTGGCGCCTCGGCGCGGGTGGATGCGCTGGTCGGCGCGGACGGGATCCATTCGGTCGCGCGCACTGCGCTGCACGGGGCGGAGGCACCGCGCTTCACCGGCGTCGTCGCCTTCCGCGCCGTGGTGCCGGCGGAGCGGCTGGCGGGCGTGCCGAACCTCGACAGCTTCACCAAATGGTGGGGGCCGACGCCGGACAGCCAGATCGTCACCTTCCCGCTCAACCGCGGGCGCGAGATCTTCGTCTTCGCCACCATCGGGCAGGAGAGCTGGCGGCATGAGAGCTGGACGCAGCCAGGCCATGTGGAGGAGCTGCGCGCGCTCTACGCGGACTATCACCCGGAGGCGCGCGCGCTGCTGGATGCCTGCGACAGCGTGCTGAAATCGGCACTGTGGGAGCGCGACCCGCTGCCCTTCTTGTCGCGCGGGCGCGTGACGCTGCTGGGCGACGCGGCGCATCCGATGCTGCCCTTCATGGCGCAGGGAGCGTGCCAGGCGGCGGAGGATGCGGTGGCGCTGGCGAGATGCGTCGAGGCGGCAGCGGACATCGAGACGGCGTTCGCCGACTACGAGCGGATGCGCCTGCCGCGGACGGCGCAGATCCAGCTCGGCTCGCGCGCGAACACCTGGCTCCGCACGCATGGCAATGCCGACTGGCTCTACGGATACGACGTCTGGCGTGCCGCACGCGGCGAGGCGGTGGCGGCATGAGGCGGCGCGGGCTTCTCGGCGCCGGGGCGGCGCTGCTGGCGGGGCCGGCCTGGGCGCAGCTTCCGGCAGGCTTTCCGAACCGGGCGGTGACGCTGGTTGCGCCCTTCACGCCGGGCGGGCCGATCGACGTGCTGGCGCGGGTGCTCGCCAACGGGTTCCAGGCGCGCGGCGGGCCGCCGGCGACGGTGGACAACAGGACGGGCGGGGCCGGGACGATCGGCATCGACCTCGTGCGGCGCGCGGCGCCGGACGGGACGACGATGCTGGTGATCCCGGCCGGGAACCTCACGATCAGCCCGACCATCACGCGCAATCTTCCCTACGACGTGGAGCGGGACTTCGCGCCGGTCTCGATGATGGCGACGACGCCGAACGTGATCGTCGCGGCCGCCGGCGGCCCGATCCGGACTGTCCAGGATCTGGTGGCGGCGGCGCGGGCGCGGCCGGACGCGATCTCCTACGGCTCCTCCGGCGTCGGCAGCCAACTGCACCTGCAGATGGAGCTGCTGCGGTCGAAGGCCGGGATCGAGATCCAGCACGTGCCCTATCGCGGCACGACCCAGGCGCTGACCGACCTGCTCGGGGGGCGGATCGCGCTGCTGTCGTCGAACCTGCCCGTGGTGCTGCCCGGCGTGCGGGAGGGGCGGCTGCAGGCGGTGGCGGTGACCACGGCGCGCCGCGTGGCGGAACTGCCGGAGGTGCCGACGCTGATGGAGGCCGGCTACGACATCGACGTGACCTCCTGGTACGGGTTGCTGGTGCCGCGGGCGACGCCGGCAACGACCGTGCGCGCGGTCGCCGAGGCAACCGAGGCGGTGCTGCGCGACCCCGGAACGGCCCGCGGGCTGGCCGCACAGGGACTCGACATCCTCTGCGAACCGCCCGAGGTTTTCGCGGCTCGCATCCGGCGGGAGACGGCGCTCTGGGCGGAGGTGATCCGGGCGCGCGGGATCACGGCGGAATGAGCCACGAGGAAGGGAAGCTGGGAATGGCTTTCTCGGGGGTGGATGCCGTGACCTTCGGGGTCGCGGACATGGCGGAGGCGCGGCGCTTTCTGGACGATTGGGGGCTGCGCCAGGTCTTCGCCGATGACGACCGTCTGGTCTACGAGACGCGCGACGGCGGCGAGGTCATCGTCCGCCCCGCGGACGCGCCGGACCTCCCGCCGGCGATCGAACCGGGCAACACGCTGCGCGAGGTGATCTGGGGGGCCGCGGATGCGGCGGGGCTGAAGGAATCGCTTGCGCGGCTCTCGGCGCAGGGCGCGCTGGTGCCCGGTCCGGACGGATTGCCGCGCGCGGTGGATCCAAACGGGCTGCGCCACGCCTTCCGCGTCAGCCGCCGCCGCCAGGTGAAGGTCACGCCGACGCCGGTGAACGCGCCGGGCAACCCGGCACGGATCGACCGGCGGTCGCCGGTGCATGAGCGGGTGGAGCCGATCAAGCTCGGGCACATCGTGCTCTTCGCCGCGGATTTCCCGGCGATGCGCGCCTTCTATACCGAGGCGATGGGCTTCGTCGTCTCGGACGAGTATCCGGGCCACGGCGTCTTCCTGCGCTGCCGGCGGCGCGGGGAGCACCACAACCTCTTCATCCTGAACCGCCCCGGCAAGCCGGGCGTGAACCACGTGGCCTTCACGCTGACCGACGTGCACGAGGTGATCGGCGGCGGCATCGCGATGGCGCAGAAGGGCTGGCGGACCGAGATCGGGCCGGGGCGGCACCCGATCTCCTCGGCCTATTTCTGGTACTTCCACAACCCGCTCGGCCCGCCGCTGGAATACTACGCCGACGACGACTACTGCACCGAGGCCTGGGTGGCGCAGGAATGGACCCGCAAGCCGGAGCTCTTCGCGGAATGGGCCATCGCGGGCGGCATCGACGGCACGACGCGGCGGCAGAAGGTGGCGACCGACGACAGCGGAAGAGGCCACGCCTGATGCGCCGCTCCGCGCGGAGCGCGGCCCATGCGCCCTGAGCTGCGCCGCATCGTCGCGGTGGAGGCGCAGCGCCGGCGGAGCGGGCGGCTGCCGCGCGTGGTGCATTCGCTCGGCACGGGCGAGAGTTTTCGCCTGTTGCCGCGGGAGGACGGGTTTTTCGACGTGACGAGCGGGATCGAGGTGCGGGCGGAGGATGGGCGCATCCTGCTGCCGGGCGGCGCGGTTGCCTTCGCGCTCGACGGCGATGTGGGTTTCGCGGGCTATGACCCGGAAACGCGCGAGCGCTTCACCGGGCGCGGCGCGGCGGGGGCCTCGGTGACCGTCTACGATGGGCGCGGCGACTTCTTCCAGTACGCGATGCTGGATTGGGAGGAGGCATGAGGACGACGCGCCGCGCGCTTCTCGCGCTCGCTGCCCTCGGGCCCGCCACGGCGGCCGCGCAACCCGCCTTTCCCAGCCGGCAGGTCTCGATCGTCGTCGGCGTCGCGCCCGGCGGCACGGCCGACATGGCGGCGCGCCTGCTGGCCGCGGAGTATCCGCGGCACTTCGGCGAACGGCATCCCTTCGTGGTGGAGAACCGGCCGGGGGCGGCGACGCAGATCGGCACGGCGCATGTCGCGCGGCAGCCGGCGGATGGCCACACGCTGCTCGTCGCCGGCGCGCCCTTCGCGATCAATCCCGGCCTCTTCCCGCAGCTGCCCTACGACACGGCGCGCGACTTCGCGCCGGTCACGCTGCTGGTGCGCAACGGGCTGTTCCTCATTGTGCCGGCGGCGCATCCGGCGCGCGACCTGGCCGGGCTGCTCGCCTTCGCCCGCGAGCGCGGCGGGGCGAATGTCGCCTCGGCCGGCAATGCGTCCATGAGCCACATGGCGCTCGAGCTGCTGGCGAGCCGCAGCGGCGCGCCGCTGACACATGTCCCCTTCCGAGGCAGCGGGCCGGCGATGCCGGCGCTGCTCGGCGGGCAGGTGGATGCGATGTTCGAGAACCCCTCCACCGCGCTGCCGCTGGTGCGCGAGGGGCGGCTGCGGGCGCTGGCCTTCACCGGGGAGGCGCGCAACCCGGCGGCGCCGGAGGTGCCGACGGTGGCCGAGGCGGCGGGCCTGCCCGGCTATCTCGCGGTGAACTTCTTCGGGTTATGGGCGCGGGCGGGGACGCCGGAGGCGCTGCTCGGCCGGCTGCATGCGGCGACGGTCGACATCCTGGGACGCGCGGATGTCGTGGAGCGCTTCGCCCGCGATGGCGTGGAGACGGCGCCGATGTCGCGCGAAGCGTTCGGCGGCTTCGTCGCGGAGCAGATGCGCGTCTGGGCGGCGGTGGTGCGGGAGCGCGGGATCCAGCCGGGCTGACGCGGCCGGCGCGTTGCCGCGCCGGCCGGTCCCGTCACGCAGCTTCGAAGCGCACCGTCTCGGCGCCGCTCTCGCCGACCACGACCCACGCCGTGCAGGGGCCGATGCCGGCGTTGCGGAACCAGTGCGGCCGGCCGGCCGGCGTGAAGAGCAGGTCGCGCGGGCCGAGTTCCATCTCCACCGTCTCACCGTTCTCCTCCCAGCCGACGGTCAGGCTCCCCTCCAACACCATGATCGCGTCCTCCACCGCGCGCAGATAGGGCTTCACGCAGACGCCGGCGGGGATGCCCCACATCTCCTTGCGGCAGGTCTCGCTCTCGACGCCGCCGGGGCCGACATAGACGCGGCGCTGGAAGCCGGCGGCCTCGCGGATCGCCGGCGCCTCGGCGTGGCGGATGACGTAGGGGGCCATGGCGCGCTGCAATTCGTGGCTGCCCTCCGAGTCGAAGGGAATCGTCCTGCCGGGCTGCGCGCCGAAGGCGCGGGCGAGCGCGGGATCGGTGCCGGTCTTCGGGTGATAGAGGTAGCGCGGCGGCAGCGGTTTGCCGACATCGACGCTGATCGTCATCAGCACCGGCTCGATCCCGTCGTTGCGGAAGCCGTGGCCGATGTCGCGCGCATTGAGGATCATGTCCTTCGGGCCGAGCCTGACCTCGCAGACCTCGCCGTCGCGCTCCCAGCCCACCGTCAGCACGCCGTCGAGGACCAGGAAGCTCTCCTCGATCTCATGCGCGTGGCAGGCGGCGTAGTTGCCAACGGGCTTGTGGATGAGGCTGAGGGTGAAGTGCTCGGGCGGCAGCGTGCCGGGCTCGCCGACCTTCGGGCTGCCGCCGGCACCGATGTAGCGCATCTGCGCCCGCGCCAGCTCGGGATAGCCGCGGTTCGAGGGGAAGGCGTCCCAGTCGAAGCTCTTCTGGACGTGGCGCACGACATGGCCGCGCAGCGCGGCGGCGAGCGGTGTGGGCGCGGGCTTCGTCATCACGTTCATGGTCGCCTCCTCGGTCTCTGCCGAAGGGATAGCGAGCGGGCGGCCGGAAGCGTAGGCTACGTTTCATGGGCAAAACGCCTGAAGCGGGGCAGGACCGCTACCTGGTGCCGGGCCTGGCGCGTGGTCTTGAGGTGCTCGGCTGCTTCGGGGCGGAGGCGCCGCGCCTCTCGCCGGCGGAGTTGGCCCGCGCGCTCGGCGTCACGCGGTCGGCGCTGTTCCGCACGCTCTACACCCTGACCGAGCTCGGCTTCCTGCAGCACGATGCCGCGAGCGGGCGCTATGCGCTGGGGCCGGCGCTGCTCAGGCTCGGGCATGGCGTGCTGCCGGGGCGCGACGTGGTGGAGGTGGCGCTGCCCATCCTCGCCCGGCTGCGCGACGCGACGGGCTGGTCGGCGCATCTCGGCGCGCTGGAGGGGGCGGAGGTGGTCTACCAGCTCCGGCTGCCGGCGCGGCCGGGCGCGCGCAGCCTGGTGCGCGTGGGCTCGCGGCTGCCCGCGCATGCGACGGCGATGGGGCGCGTGCTGCTGGCGGGGCTGGGCGAGGCGGAACTGGCGGAGCGGGTCGCGGCGGGGAGGCGCGCGCCCGCGCTCGGCCTCGTGCTGCGCCGGGCGCGGGCGGACCGGACGCGCGGCTTCGTCGTGCATGCGGGCGAGTTCGAGGCTGGCGTCGCCTCCGTCGCGGCGCCGGTGCGGGATGCGGCGGGGCGGGTGACGGCGGCGGTCGGGCTTGCCGCGCCGCTGGCGGAAACGCCGGAGGGCGCGCGGCGCGCGGCGCGGGAGGCGGCGGTCGTGGCGGCGGCGGAGGTCTCGCGCGGGCTCGGCTGGGCGGCGTGACGGCGCGGAGCCTTCCGCGCCGCGCCGCGTTCGGCCGCCAGCAGCGAGGAGCAGGACATGGCCGAGCCGAAGGGATTGCCGAAGGGCGGCGACCCGACCGAGATCGAGCCGCGGCCGCAGCCGGCGTCGGATCGCGGGCCGGGTGCGACGGTGGCGCAGCTCAAGACCGACATCGACAGCGGTGCGGCGGGCGACAAGACCGCGGTGTTCGATCCGGGGATGGCGAATCTCGGCACGGGCGCGGAGGCGACCGGGTTTCCGATGACGCCGGAGATGGTCGAGCTGGATCGGAAGAACCAGCGCATGCAGGACGCGCCGCCGGGCGATCCGGGCAAGCGCATGGGGATGGGAAAGGGCGCGATCGTGGGCGGCGTGCTGGCGGTGCTGGTCGCGCTGGGGGTGGTGGCGACGTTCTTGGGGTGAGGGGCTGGCCCGCCCCCACTTGCGGCGGGCAACGCCAAGGGCGTCTGACGCCAGCGTTGCGGCGGGCGCGGCGCCGGTTACGCAGGCTGGTGGGGTGGGCGCTGGTGGATCAGGGCGCCGTTCATCCTCGAAGCCCCACCCCGGCCCTCCCCCACGAGCGGGGGAGGGAGACAAGCAGGCGGGCGGGAGCGGCGTGTCAGATGCCGCTGGCGGTGCGCTTCGCGCCGGCGACGGAGGCGAAGGTGCCGGGGACCGTGCGGGTGGTCAGCGCGGCGCCGATCTCGAACAGGCCGAGCACGAGATGCGGCAGCCACACGCGCTCGTCGAAGCCGAACAGCCAGGGCGACGACGCCAGCAGGATCCCCGACGCCGCGTCGAGGAAGAGGTGCACGCGCATCGGCATCGCGCGCACCGCGCCGAGCTCGTAGTTCGTGAAGAGCGAGTAGAAGATCGCGCCGACGCCGAGGATCTGTGGCAGCCATTGCTGGATCGTGCCATCGGCGAAGCCGAAGAGGTAAGGCGCGGCGATCAGCAGAAGGCCGGAGGCGTAGTCGAGCATCCCGTGGATGCGGGTGGGAATGAAGCGCATCTTGTCCTGTCCTGGCGCGGGGCGCCGCAAGGTGTTGCTCGGCGAACGCCCGCGGGATGCCGCGGGTTCTGACGGAAACGGGAACGGTGGAGCGCCGCCGGCCGGGTCTTGACCTGTCGGCCGAATGACGTATCTGCAATTTCAGAAATTCCTGAAATTGTCGAAGGGCGCCTCTGCCGATGAACCTGCCGCCGCTGATCCAGGCCTTCGTGCTGCATTTTGGCGAGATGGGCAGCCGCTGGGGCATCAACCGCACCGTCGGGCAGATCTACGCCCTGCTCTACGTCTCGCCCGAGCCGCTCAATGCCGACGCCATCGTCGAGGCGCTGGGCGTCAGCCGCTCCAATGTCTCGATGGGGCTGCGGGAGCTGCAGGCCTGGAACCTGGTGCGGGTGCGCCACGTGCCGGACGACCGGCGTGACCACTTCACGACGCCGGGCGATGTCTGGGAGATCCTGCGCGTGCTGGCGGAGGAGCGGAAGAAGCGCGAGGTGGACCCGACGCTCTCGGTCCTCCGCGAACTGCTGATGCAGACCCCTGCCAGCGAGGCGGAACGCCACGCGCAGGCCCGCATGGGCGAGATGCACGGGCTCATTGAGCAGCTGACGAATTGGTACGAGGACGTCAGGAAACTGGAAACCGAGCGGCTGGCAGGGCTGCTCGCGCTGGGGTCGCGCGTCGCGCGGCTGGTGGAGGCGACGGACAAGGTCGTGTCGCTCGGGCGGTCCAGGAAGAAGGAGCCGAAGTGATGGATGCGCTTCTGCTCGGTCGCATCCAGTTCGCGGCCAACATTTCCTTCCACATCCTGTTCCCCACCATCACCATCGCGCTCGGCTGGGTGCTGCTGTTCCTGAAGCTGCGCTTTAACGCCACGCGCGACGAGGCGTGGATGGACGCCTATCGCTTCTGGGTGAAGGTCTTCGCGCTGTCCTTCGCGCTCGGCGTCGTGTCGGGCATCACCATGAGCTTCCAGTTCGGCACCAACTGGCCGGGCTTCATGGAGCGCGTGGGCAACGTCGCCGGCCCGCTGCTGGCCTATGAGATCCTGACCGCGTTCTTCCTGGAGGCGACCTTCCTCGGGATCATGCTGTTCGGCTTCCGGCGCGTGCCGGGCTGGGTGCATACGGGTGCGACCGTGCTCGTCGCCTTCGGCACGACGATGAGCGCCTTCTGGATCCTGGTGCTGAACAGCTGGATGCACACGCCGGCGGGCTACGAGATCCGCGACGGCGTCGTGCATGCCACCGACTGGTGGGCGATCGTCTTCTCGCCCTCCATGCCGTACCGGCTGGCGCATATGCTGATCGCGTCGGGGCTGACGGTGGCGTTCCTGCTGGCCGGGATCTCCGCCTGGCGCTGGCTGCGCGGCGACCGCGCGCCCGGCGTGCGCGTCGCGCTGCGCACCGGCGTCGTGCTGGCGGCGGTGCTGGCGCCGACGCAGCTCGTCGTCGGCGACCTGCACGGGCTGAACACGCTGCAGCACCAACCGGCCAAGGTCGCGGCGATGGAGGGCAACTGGGAGACGCGCGGCGGCGTGCCGCTGGTGCTCTTCGCGATCCCGGACGAGGAGACGCGGAGCAACCGCTTCGAGATCGCGATCCCGTACGGTGCCAGTCTCGTGCTGACGCACCGCCTCGACGGCCAGGTGCCGGGGCTGAACCAGTTCGAGGGCAAGCACCCGCCGGTCGCGCCGGTCTTCTACGCCTTCCGGGTGATGGTCGGCACGGGGATGCTGATGATCGCGATGGGGCTCGCCGCCGCGTGGTTCCTCTGGCGGCGCGGCGAGCTGCCGAAGCTGATGCTGCGGGGCCTCGTCGCCATGACCTTCGCGGGCTGGGTCGCGACGCTCGCCGGCTGGTACGTCACCGAGATCGGGCGGCAGCCCTGGCTGGTGACGGGCGTGCTGACGACGGCGGATGCGGTCGGGCCGGTCGGGCCGACGGCGGTGGCCTCGACGCTGGTGATGTACCTCGTGCTCTACGCGGCGCTGCTGGTGGCCTACATCGCGACGCTCTACCGCCTCGCGGCGAAGGGGCGCGCGGTGGAGCACCTGCCGGGCAACGTGCCGCTGCCGGCGAGGGCGTGACATGACCCCCTTCCTCTCCCCCGAGGCGCTGGCGCTGGCCTTCGCCGCGCTGATGGCGGGCGCGATCCTGCTCTACGTGGTGCTCGACGGCTACGACCTCGGGGTCGGCGTGTTGCTGCAGGCGACCGAGGACGAGGCGGAGCGCGACCGGATGGTGGCCTCGATCGGGCCCTTCTGGGATGCGAACGAGACCTGGCTCGTGCTCGGCGTCGGGCTGCTGCTGGTGGCCTTCCCGACGGCGCATGGGATGGTGCTGACGGCGCTCTACCTGCCGGTGGCGCTGATGCTCGTCGGGCTGACGCTGCGCGGGGTGGCCTTCGAGTTCCGCGCCAAGGCGGCGACGCCGGTCGACAAGCGGCGCTGGGACCATGCCTTCATTGGCGGCTCGGCGCTGGCCGCGCTCACCCAGGGCTGGATGCTCGGGCGCTACGTGCTGGGCTTCGACGAGAGCCGGGGCGCGGTCCTGTTCGCCGCGTTCTCTGCGCTCGGCGTCGCGGCGGCCTATGCCTTCATCGGCGCCTGCTGGCTCATCTGGCGCACCGAGGGCGCGTTGCAGCGGCGCGCGGTCGCCTGGGCGCGGCGGACGCTCTGGGTCGTGGCGGCGGGCATCGTCGGCGTGTCGGTGGCCACCCCGCTGGCCTCCCCGCGCATCCTGGCGCGCTGGTTCGAGATGCCGAACCTTCTCCTGCTCGCACCGCTGCCGCTGGCCACCGCGGCGCTGGTGGTCGGGCTGCATGCGCTGCTGCGGCACATGCCGCTGCCGGGCGATGCGCTGCGGCGGGTGCCGTTCTGGGTCGCGGTCGGGCTGTTCTGCCTGTCCTTCGCCGGCCTCGCCTGGTCCTTCTTCCCCTACGTCGTCCCGGAACGGCTGACCCTGTTCCAGGCGGCGAGCGCGCCGGAAAGCCTGACCCTGATCCTGGTCGGCGCGGCCTTCGTCATGCCCGTGATCCTGGCCTACACGGTGCTGGCCTGGCGGATCTTCGGCGGGAAGGCGGCGCACCTGCGCTACTACTGACGTGCAGGATCGCGTTGTCGGGTTGGGCGCGGCGCGCCGGCGCGCGTTCGGCCCGCCTTCGGCGAGCCGCCCGCGGCGGTTGACAGGCCGGCGCCCGGAACGCGAGAACCGGCCAACCGCCGGAGACACCACTATGACCCCTCGCCTGACGAAGCGCGCCCTGGTTGCGGGCGGCGCCGCAAGCCTTGCCGCGGCCGCCCTGCCGGGCGCGCGCCCCGCCGTCGCGCAGACGCCACGCACCGCGATGGTGATCGCGGCGCAGATCGATGACATCGTCGCGACCGACCCGCACCACACCTTCGAGATCAGCGGCAGCGACCTGATCAAGAACGTCTACGACCAGCTCTTCATCATCGACGAGAGCAAGCCGACCGCGGAGATCCTTCCCGGTATCGCCGAGGGCTTCAGCGTCTCCGAGGACGGGCGGACCTTCACCCTCCGCATCCGCCAGGGCGTGCGCTTTCATTCGGGCAATGCGCTGACGGCGGCCGACGTCGCCTTCTCGCTCCGCCGGCCGCTGCTGATCAACCGCACGCCGGCCTTCATGTACCGCTCGGTCGGGCTGACGCGCGAGAACATCGAGCAGACCGTCCAGCAGACCGGCGATTTCGAGGTGCGCGTCACCTTCGACCAGGCCTATGCGCCGACGCTGATCCAGAACCTGTTCACGGCCTCGATCGGCTCCGTGCTCGACAGCCGGCTGGTGATGCAGAACGCCGGCGAGGACATGGGCAACACCTGGCTCAACCGGAACAGCGCCGGCTCGGGCGCCTTCCGCCTCACGCGCTACCAGCCGAACGAGAGCTACACGCTGGACCGTAACGACAGCTGGTGGCGCGGCCGGGCCGGGCTGCAGCGCGTCATCGTGCGCCACGTGCCGGAAGCGGCGACGCAGCGGCTGCTGCTGGAGCGAGGCGACGTGGACGTGGCGCGCAACCTGACGCCGACGGACATCGCGGCGCTGCGCGGGCGGCCGAACATCGAAATCGCCGATTTCCGCCGCACGGCGCTGCAGTACATCTGCGCCAACATGGGCGACCCGGTCCTGTCCAACCCGCGCGTGGTCGAGGCGCTGAAGTGGCTGGTGGACTATGATGGCATCACGAACAACCTGCTCCCGGGCCAGCTCGTCACGCACCAGTCCTTCGTGCCGCGGACCGTCCTCGGCGAGACCGATGCGATGCCCTATCGCTACGATCCGGACCGCGCGCGCCGGCTGCTGGCGGAGGCCGGGCACCCGAACGGCATCCGCCTGACGATGGACACGGCGAACACCTTCCCCTCGCTCGACATCGCGCAGGCGCTGCAGGCTGCCTCCGCGCGCGGTGGCGTGACGCTGGAGGTGCTGCCGGCGACGGGGGCGCAGGTGCTGGCGAAGTTCCGCGCGCGTAACCACCAGCTCTTCATCGGCAGATGGGGGCTCGGCTATCCGGATCCGCACTACAATGCGGACAGCTTCGCGCACAATCCGCCGGGCACGGCCAACCCGGGTAAGCTGACCTGGCGCAACAACTGGAATATCCCGGGCATGACGGCCGCGACCGAGGCCGCGATGCGCGAGCGCGACGCGAATGCGCGCGCGGCGATGTACCGCCAGATCCAGGAGGAGTTCATGAACACCTCCCCCTTCGCGATCATCGGGCAGGAGACGCTGCAGGTCGGCGTGCGGGCGAATCTTCGCGGCTACCTCGGCTCCTCGCCCGGCCTCGCGGCGGTCTACTGGATGGCGACCAAGACGTGAGGCGCGGCGCCAGGTCGCGATGGTGATGCCCCCACCTCGGCCCTTCCCCGCAAGCGGGGGAGGGAGAAGAGGATGACCGCGCTTCGGCAGGCGCCGGGGTTCCTGCTGCAGGTCGGGCTGACGCTGCTCGGGCTGCTGGCGGTCACCTTCCTCATCGGGCGCGTGGTGCCGATCGATCCCGTGCTGGCCGTGGTCGGCGACCAGGCGCCGCGCGACGTCTATGAGGCGGTGCGGCGCGAGCTCGGGCTCGACCAGCCGCTGTGGTGGCAGTTCGTGCTCTACGTGCAGAAGATGGCGGTGGGGGATTTCGGCACCTCGCTCGTCACCAACCGCCCCGTCATCGAGGATATCGCGCGCGTCTTCCCCGCGACGCTCGAGCTCGCGACGATCGCGACGGTCATCGGCGTCGCGCTCGGCGTGCCGATGGGCATCGCGGGCGCGGTCTGGCAGGACCGCTGGCCGGACCAGCTCGTGCGCGTGGTCGGCCTCGTCGGCTACAGCGTGCCGATCTTCTGGCTGGGCATCGTCGGCCTGCTGGTGTTCTACGGCATCCTCGGCTGGGTCGAGGGACCAGGGCGCCTCGGCGTCTTCTACGAGGACCTCGTGCCGGTGCGCTCCGGCGTGATCCTGATCGACGCGGCGATCGCCGGCGAGTGGGAGGTGTTCCGGAACGCGCTTGGGCATGTGGTGCTGCCATCCGCCGTGCTCGGCTATTTCTCGGTCGCCTACATCGCGCGCATGACGCGGTCCTTCATGCTGGAGCAGCTGACGCAGGAATACGTGGTGACGGCGCGCGCCAAGGGCGTGTCGGAGGCGCGGATCGTCTGGGTGCACGCGCTGCGCAACGTCTCCGTCCCGCTGGTGACGGTGATCGCGCTGTCCTATGCGCGGCTGCTGGAGGGTGCCGTGCTGACCGAGACGGTCTTCGCCTGGCCGGGGCTCGGGCGCTACCTGACGACGGCGCTGCTGGCGGCCGACATGAATGCGGTGCTGGGTGCGACGATCGTCGTCGGCGCGGTCTTCGTCGGCGTGAACCTGCTCTCCGACCTGCTCTACCGCCTGCTGGACCCGAGGTCGAAGTGAGCGGCGCGACACCGTCCTGGCGCGATCGCCTGCTGACCGACACGCCGCGCTCGCGGCGGGAGGCGAAGCTCGGCGCGGCCTATCGCGGCTGGCTGCGGTTCAAGCGGAACCGGCTGGCTCTGCTGGGGCTGGCGATCGTGGTGGCGCTGGTGCTGGTCGCGGCGCTGGCGCCGCTGATCGCGCCGCACGATCCATATGCGCAAAATCTGGCGCGGCGCCTGCTGCCGCCGGGCGCACCGGGCCACCTGCTGGGCACGGACGAGTTCGGGCGGGACATCCTCTCGCGCCTCGTCTACGGGGCGCGGATCACGCTCTACATCGTCGCCCTGGTGGCGGTGATCGCGGCACCCATCGGGCTGATCGTCGGCACGGCGGCGGGCTATCTCGGCGGCTGGGTGGATGCGGCGCTGATGCGCGTCACCGACGTCTTCCTGGCCTTCCCGTCGCTGATCCTCGCGCTCGCCTTCGTCGCCGCGCTGGGGCCTGGGATCGAGAATGCGGTGATCGCCATCGCGCTGACCTCCTGGCCGCCCTATGCCCGCATCGCGCGGGCCGAGACGCTGACCATCCGCAACAGCGACTACATCGCGGCCGCGCGGCTGCAGGGGGCGGGCACGGGGCGCATCCTGGCGCGGCATGTCATGCCGCTGTGTCTCTCCTCGCTGACGGTGCGCGTGACGCTCGACATGGCGGGGATCATCCTGACGGCGGCGGGCCTGGGCTTCCTCGGCCTCGGCGCGCAGCCGCCGCTGGCTGAGTGGGGCGCGATGGTGTCGTCGGGGCGGCGCTACATCCTCGACCAGTGGTGGGTGGCGACGATCCCGGGCATCGCGATCTTCGTCGTGTCGCTGGCCTTCAACCTGCTCGGCGACGGGTTGCGCGACGTGCTCGACCCGCGGCAGAAATCATGATGCCCCGGACGCCGGCCGCCCGGTCAAGACGGGCGCAGTCCCGATGAGTGCCCTGCTCGAGGTAGACGACCTGCGGGTGACCTTCCAGACGCCGACCGGGCCGTTCCGTGCGGTGCGCGGGGTGTCCTTCACGCTGGGGCGGGAACGGCTGGGGATCGTCGGCGAGTCCGGATCGGGCAAGTCACTGACCGGGCGCGCGATCATGCGGCTGCTGCCGGCGAATGCGAGGCTGGAGGCGCGGCGGCTCATCTTCGACGGGACCGACCTGCTCACCGCCTCGTCGCGCACCCTGCGCGGGATTCGCGGCGCGCGCATCTCGCTCGTGCTGCAGGACCCGAAATACTCGCTGAACCCGGTGATGACGGTCGGCGAGCAGATCGCCGAGGCCGCGCGGGTGCATGGCCGCATCGGCGCGAAGGCCGCGCGCGAGAAGGCGCTCGAGATGATCGCCGCCGTGCGCATCCGCGATCCGGAGCGGGTCTATCGCCTGTATCCGCACGAGGTCTCGGGCGGGATGGGCCAGCGCATCATGATCGCGATGATGCTGGTGCCCGAGCCCGACCTGCTGATCGCGGACGAGCCGACCTCCGCGCTCGACGTCACCGTGCAGATGCAGGTGCTGGCGATCCTCGACGACCTGGTGCGGGAGCGCGGGATGGGGCTGATCTTCATCAGCCACGACCTCGACCTCGTCGCGAGCTTCTGTGACCGCGTGCTGGTGATGTATGCGGGGCGCGTGGTGGAGGCGATCGCGGCGCGCGACCTGGCCTCCGCCACGCATCCCTACACCCAGGGCTTGCTGAAGAGCCTGCCGCGGATCGGGGAGGAACGTACGGAGCTGCCGACGCTCTCGCGCGATCCGGCCTGGCTGGAGGGGTGAGATGAGCGGCCCTGCAGTTTCCGTCCGCGATCTCTTCGTCACCTTCGGCAAGGGTGCGGATGCGGTGCGCGCGGTGCGCGGCGTGTCCTTCGACGTGGCGGAGGGCGAGAGCTTCGGCCTGGTGGGCGAGAGCGGCAGCGGCAAGTCCACGGTGCTGCGCGCGCTGGCGGGGCTGAACCGCGACTGGACCGGGCAGGTGAGCATCGGCGGGCTCGATGTCTCGAAGCGGCATCGCGTGCTGCCGCGCGTCGCGCAGATGGTCTTCCAGGACCCCTACGCGTCGCTGCATCCGCGCCACACGGTGGACCGCGTGCTGTCGGAGCCGCTCGAGATCCACGGGATCGGCGAGGTGGACCGCCGCGTTTCGCGCGTGCTGGAGGAGGTCGGGCTCGGGCCGTCCTTCCGCTTCCGCTATCCGAACCAGCTCTCCGGCGGGCAGCGGCAGCGGGTCGCGATCGCTCGCGCGCTGATGCTGGAGCCGAAGGTGCTGCTGCTCGACGAGCCGACGAGCGCGCTCGACGTCAGCGTGCAGGCGGAGATCCTGAACCTGCTGCGCCGGCTGCGCGCGACGGGGCGGCTGACGATGGTGCTGGTGAGCCACAACCTCGCCGTGGTGGCGCATATGTGCGACCGCCTGGCGGTGATGAACCGCGGCACCGTCGTGGAGGAGATGGACGTGGCGAGCCTGCGGCGGGAGCGGCCGAAGGTGGCCTACACGCGGCAGCTGCTGCTGGCGAGCAAGGGCTATGACCGCGAGGTCGCGGCGCGGATGGTCACGCACGACTGACGCCGGATCACCGCGTCATGGCCGGCGGAAGGGTCTGGTGAGGTTCGTGGAAACGGAACGTGACGCGCGCGCTGCGCGCCGCGTCACGCATCGGTCCGGTCCGTGCCGCGCGTCAGCGCAGCAGGAAGCGCAGCATCAGGCTGACGGCGAGCGCGGCGGTGGAGGCCGCGGCAACGTCGTAGGTCATGTCGCGCTGGAGGAGAAGGTTGGAGGCGGTGAACACGGCGGCGAAGACCGCGAGGCCGCTCCAGAAGACGCGACGTGCGTTTCTTTCCGCCCAGACCAGTTGATGCCGCTTCGTGTCGCGGTTGGCCCGGTCTGCGTAGCTGAGGACACGCTGGCGTCTTGCCATCATCTTGGCTGTACTCCTGGGGGATTGGAGCGCGACCATCGCCGGTCTGGGTCACCGATCGCCGGCGAGATGCCTATAACACGCAGATTCGGGAGATTCGCCAGGGTTTCCGAGCACCTCACGAAACCGTGAGCGAAATGTTTCGGTTCACAACTCGAAGTAATCGGAGGTCTTCCAGTTTGTCCCTAAGGTAAATTAGAGAGAACAATTTTTAGACAAATTGTCCCGCGAGGTGAGAGTGTGACCGCGTCCTGCCGCCTCGCCAGGGGCGCGGCGGGTGCGGCGACGCTCTGCGGCGTTTGATCACCCGCTGCGCAGGGCGCGGGCGAGCAGCGCCGCTGCCGCGACGAGCCCGAAGGCGATGCCGACCTGCATGAGCAGTCCCTGCGACCAAGCGACCAGCACGCCGAGCGCGGCGACGAGGCACAGCAGGGTCATCATGAGCAGGTCCGCCGCGCGCAGCAGCGAGGAAGGGTCCATTGCCGTCTCCCGGCCCCGGTTCTGGCTTAAGCGCGCCTCGCGGGCTGGCGTTCGACCGGTGCGGCGATGTGACCGGGCGGGAGCCGGAGCGTGCGGCGGAACGGGCGGCATCGCTCTCCCGTCGCGCAGCCAGGCCGGTCGGAGCCGGGGCAGCGGCGTCTGGCATGAGAGGACAGCGCCGGTGGGCATGGGGACCGGCGCGCAGCCCGTCGGGATCACGTTCGCCGCGCCTAGGCGCAGAGGCGCGGACGGGCGATGGTGCCGACACCCGGATTTGAACCGGGGACCTACTGATTACGAATAGGCGCCCGCGGCGCGGTAAATGTGCCCCGGGAAGCTGCGACGCTCGCCAATATCCCGTAAAATGGCTTGCTACCTGCCTACCGTTGTCTATACGTATCTACCTGTGTCGCACGGTTCTTGTGCCCCCGGTGTGCCCCCGAGAGGGCGCGGGGGCACAAGCCGGGGAACGGATCGGGGCGGGCGGGATGAAGCGGGACCTCAACGACATGTGGCTGCGGAGCGTGAACCCGCCCGCGGCCGGCCGCCTGGAAATCCGAGATGCCGAGGTGGTCGGGCTGGTCCTGCGCGTCACGCCCAACGGCGCGATGACGTGGAGCGTGCGGACCCGGACCAAGGACGGCAAACAGACCCGCCCGAAACTCGGCACCTATCCGGCCATGGGCATCGCTGCCGCACGCAAGGCCGCACGCGCCGCCATTGGCGGCATCGTGGCCGGCGCCGATCCGGTGGAGGACAAGCGCAAGGCGCGCGAGGCGCGGCGCAACCGGCTGGCCGAGGCGACCGTCGCGGACCGGTTGGCCGAATGGCAGGCGACCCGTCAGGCGAGCCTCGAAAAGCCCTGGTCGGATCGCTACGCGGGCGAGGTGGCGCGCGTGTGCGCCCATGACGTGATCCCTGCCCTCGGCAAGCGGGCGCTGGCCGAGACGACGCGGGCGGACTGGACGGCGCTGATCGCGGCGAAGCGCAAGCGGGCGCCCGCGATGGCGGCGGCGCTCTATCGCGTTGTCTCGTCCTTCCTGAACCATGCCGAGGCCGAAGGCTGGATCGGCGCGCCGATGCTGCCGCGGAAGGGCGCGGCGAAGCTGGCGCCGATGCCGCCGGCCCGCGCCCGCGTGCTGACCGACGCCGAGTTGTCCGAGGTTTGGGGCGCGAGCGAGGGCGAGCCGGCTAAGGCGCGAGCGTTCGTGCGGCTGCTGATCCTGACCGCAGCACGGGAGATGGAGGTGGCGGACGTTGCGACCGGCGAGGTGCAGCGCACCACCGCGCGCTGGTCCATCCCTGGCGCCCGGACAAAGAACGGCGAGGGCTACGCGGTGCCGCTGTCGCCGCTGGCGGTGGCCGAGGTGGCGGCGGTGTGGCCGTCGCACGACGACGCGGGCGCCGACTGGCGCTTGCTCGGCAGCATCAAGGGCAGCGGGTATCGCGGTTTCTCGAAACTCAAGGCGCGGCTCGATGCGCGCATTGCGGCGAAGCGTGGCGAGGCTGGCGTCGCGGAGCCGATGCCGGCCTGGCGCTGGCACGACCTCCGCCGCACCGCCCGCACCGGCATGACGCGGCTCGGCATCCCGCGCGACCATGCGGAAGCGGCGATCAACCATGTCTCGGGCCGGAGCGCGCTTGAGCGGACCTATGACCGGCACGACTACTCGGCCGAAATCGTCGCCGCGCTGACCCGCTGGCAGGCGCATGTTGCGGAGCTGGTAACGGTGCAGCCCGTCACAGAGGTGGTGAGCCTCGCGGATCGGCGGCGAAAGGGCCGCTAATCCCGCTAAGGCTGCTAAACGGTGCCGGCCCTGTTTTCCGTTAGCGCGCCTTCCTCGCGCTGGCGCCAGTCGGGCCGGGTATCGGCGGAAAGCTGAACCCGGACGCCGCGCCGACCGCACCGGCTGCATCGCGCTCGCCGGCCCAAATCCCCCACTGTGTCAGCGCAGCGGGGCCTCCACGGGTACGCCAAACCAGCAGACATGCTCCGAGACTAGGTCGAAGATCAGCGCTGCCGCAGTCTCCGGCGGGGTCAGTGCGGCCGTCAGGACCGCGGAGCCGCCTGGCTCAAGAGCCGCCGCCGGCACGGTCAGGCGGGTCCAGTTCTGCGTGACGATCCCCTTCGCGTCGCGCAACATTGCGCCGACCCTCACAAGCCCGACGCTGCCGGGCGTGCCGACGGGAGCGACCCAGCGGAACGGGCCGGGGTTCTCGACCAGCAATTCGATCTCGACCTTCCCGCCGCGGCGCTCGAGGCGGCGCAGCGTGAGCCGTCCCGCCGCACCCTCGCCGTTCGGCCCGGCCGGGGCAATGGCGCGGGCGTCCGGCGCGCCGCCGCCCTTGCGTAGCGAGAAGATCCGGCGGTCGCGGGTGTTCGGCGCCAGTGCCTCGAACAGTCGCGCCGTCACCGCTGCGTCGGGGGGGGCGTCGGCGTAGACGCGGGCCAGCTCCAGGCGGAACCCCTCGAAGGAAAGGGTTGGCACGCGGCGCATGGTCAGAGCGACCTCGCCAGGGACGAGGCCATTCGCCTCGGCAATCCGGCCGACTGCGAAGATGTCGAAGTCGGCTTCGATCACGCCGTGGGCGCGCATCTCGGCTTGCGAGCTGGCGTGTTGGCTGTGCCGCTCGTTCGGCTCGACGAAGACGGCAACCCCGCCGGGCGCCAGGACGCGCGCCATCTCAATGATCACCGCGCGGGGGTCGGGCACGTGGTGCAGCGCGTCGTAGCAGAGTATCCGGTCCACGCCGTCGTCCGGCAACGGGATGCGCGGCCCGTCAAGCAGGTGCCAGCGGATGCGCTCCACAAGGTCGGGTTCCGCGCCGCGGGTGTAGGCCTCCGCCAAGCGGAGCGCGGTGGGCGCGACGTCGCAGGCGTGGACCCGCATCTGCAGCCTGGCGAGGACGCGCGAGATCCAGCCCAGCCCGCAGCCGAAATCCAGCACGCGCGCCATGCGGAACGGCCGCAGCAGTTCCAGCGCGGCGCGCAACTTATCGAGGTTCTCGTCCGTCTGCTCCAGCGTGCCCCAGGGCTTGGTCAGACCCTGTGTCGCAAGCTCGCCGCGCGCGAAGTAAAGGTCGGCGCGCCGCGCATGCTCGGCGTCGTCGAACGCTGCCACAAGTCGGGCGGCATCGATCGTACCGTCCTCGCGGAACACCTCGGGCGGCAAATCGGTGAGGGTGCTCATAGACATAATCTAAAAGATTGCACGCCGGTGGGTGCCGTGAAACCCCACTGAGGGCGATCGCGAACCGTGGCGAGAGAACGTTGGAGCCCCCCACGGCCCGGTCGTGCTGGTGGACCAGCGCGCGCCGCAAGCTTAGGCGGAACGGGCCGCGCTACCGGGACGTTTCGAGGCCCGCGCGCGTTTCAGGTAGCGGGCCTTCCTCGCGCTGGCGCCAGTCGGGCCGGGTATCAGCGGAGAGCTGAACCCGGACGCCGCGCCGGCCGCACCGGCTGCATCGCGCTCGCCGGCCCAACTCCCCAACCGTGGCGCGAGGCCCGAGGCGCGCCACCGCTGCCGCCACGCCGAACGGCGCAATGTGGCCGCATCCTCCGCAGATGAGCGCAAACCAATGGGCATCCGCGGCAGGCACATAAGCGCCGAGGCGCACGGTGCCGTCAGGCCCGATCGGGTCCGCCTTCAAGGTTCACCTCAACTCCCTGATTCTGGACATCACGGTGGTTGAGCGAGCGGCGCGATAGGTCGCTGCGGCCCGCTTCACTAAAGGGGTAGAACCGAAAGATCGCGGAAAACCAACGCTTTCTGTGCCCCGCCTGCGCAACGCAATAGGCAACAACAAAAAACGATGCACGCCGATCCATTCGCGGCTAACTGCAATGGGTCGGCTCCGCGGAAGCACCTAGGTGCCCACCGGCCCGACAAAGCCCGCCGCAGCGTGCGCCAGGGTGGCGCGTGTGTGAGCGGTGTCCCTCTGGTGGCCGCCAATCGGCGCTTCGGCGCTGAAAGGTGGCCCCCCCGCGCTGGAACCGCGGAGGGGCCGGGCTTCATGGCTAGATGAAGGGCAGCTGGGCCGCCGCAGAGACAGTATCGCACCTGAGGCTCGGACCCTAGTCCTTCCTCATCACAGACATGGCGAAACCGTTTGCGGCCGGCTGTCCCGAAAGGGGTAGCGGTGAACGAAACTCGTGCCTTTGAAACTGGCGGCGTCCGGCGGAAGCGGAGGGCGACCAAGCCGCTCCCACCGCCCCCCGCGTTTCTCGCGGATGATACGCTGCTGACGGCGCGCGAAGCCGCCGCCTATCGGCGGCAGGCCATCTCGACATTCTGGCGCGACGTGCGCGCCGGCCTAGTGGCGAAGCCGATTTACGTCACGCCGAAGGCGCCGCGTTGGCGGCTGTCGGTCCTGCGTGCTGCTGAGATGGCTGCATGAGCCGGCTCGCGCTCTCCGCACCGCTGGTCGCGGTTGCCCTGGTGCTGCTGATCCTGGCGGCGCTGCGGCTGCTGACCTTCACCCCCTGAAACAGAACCGCCCGGCGCGCGAGGCACCGGGCGGGGGAACGCTACGCGGATTTGGGCCGCGCAGACTTAGCGCACCGCGTTGCCTCCTGCCACCGCTTCGCACGTCGCGGCACCGCAAGAGGACGCCATGACGTTCATTCCCCTGACGGACCCGGCCCGGATCACGACGCTGATCCGGGACCTGGACGCTGCCGGCGCGCCTTGGCACGGGCCGCTCTTCCGCGCCGCGCTGGCCGGCGAGTTGCAAATTCTGCTGGTGCAACCGGGCGCCCGCGTGCCGCGCGAGCTGCTCAACGGCGCGAACCATCCCGCGCCGCTGGCGGTCCTGCTAGCCGGCGACGGCTACGGTCCTGCCGATCCCGACGCCTTTCCGCAGGCACAACGCCTCATGCGTTGGGCGCGCTTCGTCCTGCTGCATGGTGCAGGCGGTGAGGTGTGGCACTACCGGCTGGCCGTGGAGGCGGCAGCGGCGCACCGCAAGCTGCTGATCGCGGAGACGACCTCGGCGGCGCTGCCTGCCTGGATCGCGCTCAAGCGCGCGGTCGCGGCCGGCACGCGCGGCCTGGTGGTCGCGGTGCCCGAGGGCGCGCCGCCGCACCCCTCCATGCCGGCTCGGCCGGGGGCGGTGGTGCGATGAGGCGGACGGTTTCGAGATCAATACGCGCGCGCGCGCGTAACGCGGAGAAAATGCCCTCGCGGCTGCCGCTGTTCGATTGGGCGGACCGGAACCGGCCTGCCCAAGTGCCTGAGAACAGGGGCGCTGAGAGGATCGCGGCGCGGATCGTCCTGCGTGCCGACCTCCGCGACGCCGAGGGCGAGCCGCGCGCCTGCATCGCCATCCCCGGCCGGCCGCCGCTGGCCTTCCCGTCGATCTCTGCGGCTTACGCCGCGCTCAACCGCATGGAGGCCGCCCATGCCGGGCGCTGACACGACCGACCCGCACGCCCTGACCCTCGCGACCGCGTGCGGGCGGCGGCTCTGTAAAACGCGCCACGCGACCGGCGCGGTGCAGGATTACGACGCCGCCTATCGCTTCACCCTTGGCGTAGCCGAGGCCGCGGACCTCGACGCGCTGGCGGCGCTGCTGCGTGTCCTAGAGGGCAGGCGGGATACCTGCGTGCTGCGCGGCGCGGTCCGCGATCAGTCGCGCGCGCGCGGCGTTCGGCGGCTGCTGCATCCCGACAACGCGACGGGCGAGGCGCCAACGCTGGCGGAGGTGCCGCGCGCGTGGCTGGCGCTCGACTTCGATAGCCTGCCCCTGCCCCCCGGCGCCGATCCGCGCGACCTCGGGCGATGTGGCGACCTGGCGCGCGCGGTGCTGCCCGCGGTGTTCCACCGGGCCGGCTGCGTCGTCGCGGCGACCGCGGGGCATGGCTTCAAGCCGGGCGCCCGGCTGCGGCTCTGGTTCCTGCTGTCGCGCCCGCTGACCGGCGCCGAGTGCAAGCGGTGGCTGCGCGCGGCCCCCGTTGACCGGACCGTGTTCGGGGCGGCGCAGCCGATCTACACGGCGGCACCGGTATTCGTCAGCATGGCGGACCCGCTTCCGGTGCGGCTGGCGCGGCTCGACGGTGCGGAGCGTGTGGACGTGCCGCCCGCGGCGGCGCTCGCGCCACCCCTGCGACCACCGTTGCGGAAGATCCAGGCGGAGGACGTGACCGCGCGTTTCGCGGCGCTGATCCGGCTGGTCCGCGACGCCCGCGAGGGCGAGCGCCATCCGAAACTCTATTGGGCTGCCTGCCGGGCCGGCGAGCTGGTTGCGGCCGGGGAGGTGGATGGCACGCGGGCCGCGGAAATCCTCGCCACCGCCGCGATGGATGGCGGCGGCGCGGATCGCGCGCGGGCGCTGGCGACGGCGCAGGACGGGATCGCACAAGCTACGGGGAGCGCGCGCCGATGAACGCCCGACCCAATTACGACCGCGCCTATGCCGAGGCTGCCGGCGCGCTGGTGCAGCACGCCGAAAAGCGCCCGCTGTTCCGGCCGCTGCCGCCGCCTGCAGAATTTCCGCTCCATGCCCTCGGCCCACTCAAGGCCGCGGCCGAGGCGATCCACCACCGGACGCAGGCGCCGCTGGCGCTCTGCGCGCAATCAGTGCTGGCGGCGGCGACGCTGGCGGTGCAGGCGCATTGCGACGTGGAATTGCCGGGCGGTGGCCGGAAGCCGCTGACCGGGCTGTTCGCATCGGTCGCGGATAGCGGCGAGCGCAAATCGAGCGTGGACCGCCTGGCGCTGGCGCCGGTCTATCGGCTCGAAGAAGCCTGGCGCGCGGATCACGATGCGGCGCTGGATCGGCACCGCGCCGACCTCGCGGCGTGGAAGGAAGCCGCGGAGCGCATCAAGAAGGACCGCAAGGCTGACCGGGGCCTGATCCGCGACCGCCTGCTTGCCCTCGGCAGCGAGCCGAAGCCGCCGGCATCCCCGATGTTGCTGGTGGCAGACCCGACGCCCGAGGCGCTGATCCTGCATCTGCGGGACGCGCGGCCCTGGGGCGGCGTATTCACGGCCGAGGGCGGGGTGCTGCTCGGCGGTGCCGCGTTCAACGACGAGAGCCGGATGCGGACCGGCGCGCTGTTCAACACCCTCTGGGATGGCGAGCCGATCCGCCGCACGCGCGTGCTGACCGGCGGCGCCTATCTGCCGGGCCGGCGGTGCAGCGCGCATGTGATGATGCAGCCGGCCGTCGCGGACCGGCTGTTCGGGGATGCGATGCTCGACGGGATCGGGATGCTGGCGCGCGTGCTGCTGGTGGCGCCGGAAAGCACCGCCGGCACTCGGCTGTTCCGCGAGGCATCGCCCGCCTGGGCGGTCGCGCTGGCCGAGTATGAGGGGCGCCTAAGCGACCTGCTGGCCCGACCGCCGAGGATGCGGGACGGCACGCATGACGTTCTGGACCCGCGGGCGCTGACCCTCTCAACAGACGCGCGCAGGGGCTGGATCGGCTTTCACGACGCCGCCGAGAGGAACGTGGCCGAACGGGGCGCGTGGCGCTCGATCCGCGCGTTCGGTGCCAAGGCTGCGGAACATGCGGGGCGGCTGGCCGCGATCCTGGCGGCTTACGCGGACCCTGACGCGCGTGAGGTGTCCGCCGACCACGTCGAGTGCGGCATCGTGCTGGCGCGACACTATGCGGGCGAGTTGATCAGGCTAGCAGGGGCGGCGAGCGTCGCGCCCGATTTGCAAGCAGCGGCGGCGCTGCTGCGCTGGTGGCAGGCGCGCCCGGGCCCGCAATGCCACCTCGCCGCGATCTACCAATTCGGCCCGAACGCGATCCGGTCCGCCCCGACGGCGCGGGCGGCGGTGGCGGTGTTGGAGGATGCCGGCTGGATCAAGCGCCTGCCGCCGGGGAGCGAGATAGACGGCGCGCCGAGGCGGGAGGCTTGGGAGTTGCTGCCCTGATCTGATCAGCGGATTAGTGCAACCAGCGGGGGTGGCAGCGCCAATCTGGCCGCGCCCCCCGCTTGGTGCGTCCAACTCAGGCCAGCGCCTTCGCGCCGCAGGTGAACTCCGGCGCGTTCCGGCGCAGCACCGGCCACCACTGGCCTTTGTCGCCTGCCATCTGTTTGTTGAGCGGCAGAAAATCCTTGAGCGAGATGCGGCTGCGCGGGGCGTTCTCCGGATCGTGGATAATTAGGGTGCCGCTATCGATCCCGATCAGTACGGATGCATGTCCGTACGTCTGACCCTTGGTGTTTGTTTTCATCCAATACACCAGCAACGGCCCATATTTCTTGAGGGCGATCAGTACGGCAGCTCCTGTCTGCGGGAACCCGCCATCAAGCTTTGTGAGGTTCTCGTTCTTCATGAACGTTGGGAGCCATTCGAGCGGCATGGCCCAGTGCCCGACGCCCGCAGAGCCGTCCGCGTGGGTGACCGCCATGCTGTAGAGTGCAGGCACCCCGAGCCTCGGTCCGGCCTCGAAGGAGTAATTCACCATGCAGGCGCTAGCATACCAGCAACCTGTCGGGTCCATTTGATTTTTGCCGCCGCCGAAGTTGAGCTGGGTGACAAACGGGACGTCGAGATACATCGCGGTCGGCCCCAAACATTGCCGTGTAACGATACGAGGCCGGGGTGTTAGCTGGAAGGGGGGAACTCTTAAGGCCCCAGTTCGCAGCCGCCGCGCAACGTCCCCTTGGAAGCGGCTGTCTCGCTTGGTGAGCCCGGGTTCCTCGCCACGGTGCGCCTACGCAGGCGGCTTGCGCGTGCCGTTCGCTTAGAGCCCGCTTCAGAATGGTCGCCGAACAGCCTCTTCCGACCCGGAGCGGATATTCCCCGGCAGCACAGGTCAGCGCGATTGGACGCGGAAGCCTGTAGAAGGCGGGCGCTGGTCCGGCGAGCCGGTCCGAAAGCCTCGCGGGGACGTGACCAGCGCCGCCGTCGAAGTATCCCGTAATGGTATTCTACTCTGCGGCTCGCACGGCGGCGTTACGGGATGGAAATTCGCAACGATTTCGGCACGGCCGAGCCCGGCCTCCGCCGTGCCGCGGGAGCAGGTTTGCGCGCCGCCGTGCAACGTCGCGCACCCAGGCTGCTGGTGCCGGCCGCCGTCCTCCTTCCGATGCTGATGATGGCCGCCGGGGCGCTGTTCTCCTGGGGCCAAGCCTGGCGCGAGGCCGAGGCGGAGGTGACCCGGACCGCGGAGGCCGGCGGCGAATACGCGCGCCGCATCCTTGACAGCCTGCTGCTGCGCGCCGACCGCGTGAACGAGTTGCTCGCCGGCCTGTCGGACGAGGAGATCCGCGCCCGCGAAGGCGAGTTGCACCTCGTGCTCCGCGCCTTGGCGGAGCGTACGCAGGATCGCGGCACCCTGCATGCCTTCGTGCACGACCGGGAGGGACGCTCGCTGGTCAGCGGCGAGATCTTCCCCGTGCCGCCGCCCTCCGTGAGCTTCGCCGACCGGGAATACAACCGCGCCCTGCGCGGCCCTGGCGCGGCGGACTTCCATATCGGCGAGGTCTTCGTTGGGCAGGTGCTCCAGCGCCCCTTCTTCGTGCTGGTGCGAAAGCGGGACCGCACGGGTAACGACATGCCATCCGGCGCCTATGACGGGATCGTCGCCGTCTCGGCCGATGCGAACGCCGTCGGAGCGGGCCTGCGCCGCCTCGTACCGGGGGGCGACGCCTCGTCCGACGTGCTCGCCCTCATACGCGGCGATGGCCATGTGCTGTCGCGGTCCACCGGCCTGGCCGGGCCGCTGCCGCCACTGCCCGCGACCAATGCCGTGGCGCGGGGGATCGCCACCGGCAGCGGTCCGGAGCGCGAGGTCTTCGTCCGCGTTTCCGGCATCGATGGCGTCGAGCGCCTCGCCGCGCTGCGGCGCGTCGAGGGATGGCCCGCCTTCATCTCGGTCGCCCGCCCGCGCTCGGCGATCGTGGCGCAGTGGCGCGCGGCAGTGGCAGGGCAGCTCGCCCTGGGCATCCCGGCCACGGTCGGGCTGCTGGCCCTTGCGCTCGTCGTCCGGCAGCGGACGCGGGATCTGGCGAACGCCAATGCGCTGCTGGCGCGCCGTGTCGAGGAACGCAGCCGGGAGCTGGTCGAGAGCGTCGCCGCCCGCAGCCTCGCGGAGCGTCGCCACGCGGAGGTTCTGGCGAGCATCGGCGAGGTGATCTACGCGCTGGACGCCGACACGCGCTTCGCCTTCGCGAGCGACCGTGCGCTTCAGCTCTGGGGCCGGGACCGGTCGGAACTGATCGGCGTGCCCCTGCTGGAGGCATTTCCGAACGCGGCGGGCAGCGTCCCATGGCAGGCGCAGGTCGATGCGATCGTGCGACGCGAGGAGACGCATCTCTGTGTCGTCTCGCCGGTCATCGGCCGCTGGATCGAGATCGACATCTACCCGCGGGAGGGCGGCGGCATCACCGTCGCGTTTCGCGACGCGCACGACCTGCGCGACGCGCATTTGCGGCGGACCGCGGTGGAGCGGCGGCTGCGGCTGGCGACGGCTGCCGGGCGCCTGGGCCTCTTCGAGATCGATTTCTCGCGCCGGACTATCACGCGCTCGGGCGAGGTGGTGCCCGGCCGGCCAGACGTGCCGCTTGCCGACCTGCCGATCGAGACGTGGCTTGCGCGTGTCCACCCGGACGATCTGCCCGACGTGCGCGCCGCGCTGGCCAGGGTCGAGGCCGGGCACGCGCGCGACTACCGGATCGAATACCGGTTCCGGCCCGACCCGCGGGCGCCCTGGATCCGCATGTCGTCGCAGGCGGTGGTGGCGGAGCTCGAGGCATCGACTGGGCGCCCGATGTTCATGGTTGGCGTGACGCGGGACGTGACGCAGGAGCGGGCAGCGGAGGAGCGGCAGCTCCTCATGGCGCGCGAGGTGGACCACCGTGCGAAGAATGCGCTGACCATGGTGCAGAGCGTCCTGCGCCTGACCCGTGCGGACGATCCGCGCGCCTTTGCGCAAGCCGTGGAAGGGCGCGTCGGGGCACTCGCACGGGCGCAGGGACTGCTCGCGGAGGTGCGGTGGGCCGGCGTCGAGCTGCGCGCGCTGCTCGTCGCGGAGCTGGCAGCCTTCCTGCCGGCCGCGGGGGCCGTCAACGACGCGCCGGGCCTGCACCTCGATGGGCCGCCGGTGATGCTCGCCCCCGATGCGGCGCAGCCCGTTTCCATGATCGCGCATGAACTGGCGACGAACGCGACGAAATATGGCGCCCTTTCGGTGCGCGGCGGCCGGGTGGCGCTCTCGTGGGCGGTCGACGGCGCTGGCGGGACCCTGGAGCTGCTCTGGGAGGAGACGGGCGGACCGGTCACAAGAGAGCCGGAGCGGCGCGGCTTCGGCACGCGCGTTATCGATCGGCTCGTTGGGGGCCAACTCGCTGGCAGGATCTCCCGCAGCTGGGCGAGCGGCGGCCTCACCTGCCGAATGGTGCTCCCGCTCACCCGTGTGGTCGCGGACCAGGCCGCTGCGGACGCGGAGCCCTTCGTGGCGGAAGAGGTCGAAGCCGAGCCTCTTCGCTCGTAGCGGTTCGGCTCGGCAGGCAGCACGGGGCATTGCCCCCGGCCTGCGCTCAACGCCAGGAGGTCCGCTCCACGGCCAGCTGCTTCGACCATTCCGCCTCCATTCTGAAGCGGGCTCTTAGGCGCGTCGGCGCCTACGAGAACATCTCTTGCCGTGGCGCGCGGCTTGAGCGCCGGTGACTTGAGTGGCGATTAGCGGACTAGCGGCATTAGCAACGGGGGCCGCGGAGCCGATTGGGTAGGACGTATTCAACAGACGGGAGGTTTTCGCGGGCGTGCGGTGGGGCGCGGGTCCCTCCTGGCGGTGTGCCTATGCGGGCGGCTTGCGCGCCCGACCTCGCTAGGCGCAACGCTGCCCTAGCGGGAACATCCACCCATCCGGAGAGTGCTGGGAGGGAGCGCGCGGCGCTTTTGTGCCCCCGGTGTGCCCCCAAAATCCGAGAGTGGTGCCGACACCCGGATTTGAACCGGGGACCTACTGATTACGAATCAGTTGCTCTACCGCTGAGCTATGTCGGCCCAAGAGGGGGCACCCTCGGCAGGCGGGCGCTATAGCGGGCGGCGGCGGAGGGGGCAACCTCCGCTGCGCTCGCAACCCCCGCGGTTGGTGCTAGTCTTTCCGACGATATGCCACGCCGCCTCCTGATCCTCCTCGCCGTCCTGGTCCTCGGCGGGGGCGGGGCTTGGATCTGGTGGACGCTGCCGCCCCGGGTGGCGATCGCCGCCGCCGCCTCCGGACCCGCCCTCGAGGCCGTCTATGCGACCGGATCGGTCGAGCCGGTCCATTGGGCCCGGGTCGGCCCCGCCACCCGCGCCCGCATCGTCGCCGTCCTGGCCGAGGAGGGCGCTCGGGTGACGGAAGGCCAGCCGCTCGCCCGGCTCGATGACCGCCAGGCCCGGCTGCTCGCCGACGAGGCGGAGGCGCGGGCCCGCTTCGCGGCGGAGGACCTGACCCGCACCCGCACCCTCGTCGCGCGCGACATCGCGGCGCGTACGACGCTCGAGCGCGCCGAGCGCGACGCGCGGGCCGCACGCGCGGCGGCCGATGCGCTGATCGAGCGGCTGAACGACTTCGTCGTGCGCGCGCCGACCGATGGCGTCGTGCTGCGCCGCGACGCCGAGGTGGGCGAGGTGGTGGACACGCCGGCCAGCCTGTTCTGGATCGGCGAGCCGATGCCGCTGCGCGTCACGGCGGAAGTCGACGAGGAGGACATCGCCCGCATCGCGGTCGGCCAGCGCGCGCTGCTTCGCGCGGATGCCTTCGCCGGACGCGTGCTGGCCGGCGAGGTGGCGCAGATCACGCCGAAGGGCGACACGACGCGCAAGGCCTATCGCGTGCGCATCGCGCTGCCGGAGGACACGCCGCTGATGATCGGCATGACGGTGGAGGCGAACATCGTCCTGCGGGAGACGCCGCAGGCGGTGCTGGTGCCGCCCGGGGCGGTCGTGCTGCCGGAGGCGCCGCGCCGCGCCGGCGGGCCCGCCGCGCCCCCCCCGCCGGGGGCCGGCGCCACCCGCCGCGCGACGGTGTGGGTGGTCGAGAAGGAAGCCGTGCAGCGCCGCGAGGTCGAGATCGGCGTGCAGGGCGCGCGCTCCATCGAGGTGCGGCGCGGGCTGGAGCCGGGCGAGGCGGTGATCCTCGACCCGCCGGCGACCCTGCGTGACGGCCAGCCGGTGCGGCTCGCCGGGCCGCCGGCGACGTCCGCGGCGGCGCGGACCGCCCAGGCCGATGAGGCGCCGCGGTGAACCTCATCCTCGAGCTCGCGCGCGGGATGCTTCGGCGGCGGCGGCGGCAGACGATCGTCTCGGTCTCCGGCGTCGCGCTCGGCGTCGCCTTCTTCATCGCGATCGCGGCGCTGATGCGCGGCTTCCAGACCTACTTCGTCAACCAGATCATCGACGTCGCGCCGCACATCACGGTCAAGGACGAGACGCGGCGGCCGCCAGCCCAGGCCGCGGAACTCGCCGCGCTGGACGGGGCGGTTGTGGTGCATGGCGTCAAGCCGCGCGACCGCATCCGCGGCATCCGCGCCGCCGGCGACAAGCTCGCGATGCTGGAAGCGATGGAGGGCGTGGCGGCGGCGCCGGTGCTGTCGGGCCAGGCGCTGCTGCGCTACGGCTCGCGCGACGTCTCGGCCTCGGTCACGGGGATAGACCCGGCGCGGCATTCGCGCGTGTCGAACATCGAGAAGGACATGGTCGCCGGCAGCCTCGGTGACCTGCGCAGCACGGCGAACGGCATCGTCATCGGCGAGGGGCTCGCCTTCAAGCTCGGCGTCTCGCTCGGCGACACGATCACCGCCGTCTCGCCGGCGGGGGTGACGCTGTCGATGAAGGTGGTCGGGCTGTTCCGCACCGGCATCCAGAACGTGGACCAGGCCTTCGCCTATTCGCTGCTGAAGGTGAACCAGGTCCTGCAGGACCGGCCGAACGTGGTGAACCAGATCCTGGTGCGGCTGGCCGACGTGACGCGGGCGGAGCCGCTGGCGCGGCAGATCGAGGCGCGCTTCGGCGACCGGTCGGAGTCGTGGGAGGAGCAGAACCAGAACATCCTCACCGTCTTCGTGATCCAGAACGCGATCATGTATTCGGTGACGGGCGCGATCCTGCTCGTCGCCGCCTTCGGCATCTACAACATCATCTCGACGGTGGTGTTCGAGAAGACGCGCGACATCGCGATCCTGAAGTCGCTCGGCTTCACGGAAGGCGACATCCAGCGGCTGTTCCTGGTGCAGGGGATCATCGCCGGCATCCTCGGCGCGATCGCGGGCTGCATCCTCGGCGCGCTGATGGTCGAAGCCCTGGCGCAGGTGCGCTTTGGGCTCGAGACGCCGGCCGGCAACGACCGCTTCATCCTGGCGCGCGACTGGAGGGTCTATGTCGCGGCCTGCATCTTTGCCGTCGCCGCGGCCGGGATCGCATCGGTGATCCCGGCGCGGCGCGCCAGCCGGCTCGACCCCGTGCAGGTCGTGCGCGGGGCGGCGTGAGGCTTGCGGCGTGAGGCGTCAGGGGCGGCGCGGCGCCGCGTCCGCGCCGCCGGCACCCGCCGCGGGCTGCGGCGGGACCTCCACGCCGGTGCGCGGGCCAGGACCTTCGCCGTGGTAGTGCTCCTGGCCGCGCCAGAAGCCGGCGGGCGGGGGTTGGGCGCGCGCGTCGTCCTCGTAGTCGTGCCGCGCCCAGGCGAAGAGCGGGCTGTTGGTGGCGTAGATGCCGTAATGCGCGCCGGTGTAGGCGAGCATCACCGCCGCGAGCGCGACCGCGAGGCCGGCCGGCACGCCGAGCGTCAGCCGCGCCGCCCCGCGCGGTGCGCCGGAGGCCATGCCGTGCACCAGCGCGAGCGAGCCGGCGCGGGAGCGTTCCGGATCCAGCACGCCGATGAGCAGGGCGGCCAGGATGATCGCGTGCCCGATGAGGTCCACCCGGCCGAAGGGATAGACGGCGGCGAACATCAGCGCGAAGAGCGCGGTTGCGGAGAGGCGGCGGACCAGCGGCGTCCAGAGCAGGCCGAAGCCGAGGGTGAACTCCGCGACGCCCGCCATCGTCGTGTAGGCGTCGAAGGGCAGGCCGAAGGCGAGGTAGGGGCGTTCCTCCAGCAGCGGGGTGAACCACTGCGGGTACATGAACTTCTCCATGCTCGACCACATGAGGCTGATCGCGATGCCCCAGCGCAGCACGGCGAAGCGGCGGGAATGCCAGCGTCCCTCGGCAAAGCCCGCCAGCAGCAGGTAGCCGGCGACGCCGAGGCCGAGCGCGAGGTAGTCGAAGAGGTGGAACAGGTCGTATTCGCGCAGCGTCAGCAGCCAGACGCCGACCAGGCCGACCGCGGCCAGCGGACGCGTGCGCCGGAAGGCGAGCAGCAGCGCCAGCACCAGGTGGATCCACGGCACCCATTCGGCTTCGGTGCGCAGCTCGGGCGTCAGGTAGGTGCCGCCGATCGCGAAGAGCGAGACGAAGAAGGCGGTCAGCACCCAGAGGAGGAAGCCGTCCGCGCGGTCCTTCAACGGGTGCAGCGTCGCGTCCATCGCGTCCAGCGCGCGCTGGCCCGCCGCGGTGCGCTCCACCAGGATCGCGGCGGCGAAGAAGCCGACCACGAGGGCGAGGCCGATCCAGAAGGCCGGCAGGGCCAGGGTCTCGGCTATCGCGACCGGCGGCTCCGCCACCTCGTAGGGCTGGAACCACTTGATGTGGGCCAGCGCCGGGGTGGGCAGCAGCAGCGCGGTCGCGGGAAGCAGGTGTGCGGCGCGGGACATGCCTGCGGAAACCCCGGCCCTGGCGCGGGGTTCGTGCCGTGTCCGTGACGTCCGACGAGCCCGCCCTGCTCGAGGCGCGCGGGATCTCCCGCACCCTGCCGGAGGGGGCGACGCTCGTGCGCGACGTCACGCTCGGCTTCGCACGCGGCGAGTTCGTCGCCGTCACCGGGCCGTCGGGCTCGGGCAAGTCCTCGCTGCTCTACCTGCTCGGGCTGCTCGACCGGCCGAGCACGGGGCAGGTGCTGCTGGAAGGGCGCGACACCGCGAAGCTCGGCGCGCCGGAGATGGCGGCGCTGCGCCTCGCGCGGCTCGGCTTCGTCTTCCAGTTCCATTTCCTGCTGCCGGAGTTCTCGGCGCTCGACAACGTGCTGATCCCGATCCGGCGGCTGGGGCGGCTGCGCGACGCGGCGGCGCGGGAACGCGCGATGCGCCTGCTCGACGGGGTCGGGCTGGCGGACGCCGCGGCGAAGCTGCCGGAGCAGCTCTCGGGCGGCATGCGCCAGCGCGTCGCGATCGCGCGCGCGCTTGCCAACGACCCGGCGCTGATCCTGGCCGACGAGCCGACCGGCAACCTCGACACGAAGAACGCGGCGGCCGTCTTCGACAGCTTCGCGCGGCTGGTCGCGGAGGAGGGGCGGACGGTGATCGTGGTGACGCACGACCCGGACCTCGCCGGTCGCGCGGCGCGGCGGGTGCACCTGGTGGATGGGCGGGTGGTGTCGGACGGACCGACGGCCCCGCATTGAACCGCTTGCGCGCGCGGGCGGCTTCGCCGTAGTCGCAGCGCCATCCGGGCCGCCGGGGCCCGCAACGGGAGAGGCCGACCATGACCATCCAACGCCGCGCGCTGCTCGGCGCAGCCGCGCTCGCGCCGCTCGCCGCCCCCCACGCCGCGAAGGGGCAGGGCGCGCTGACCAATGTGCGCTTCATCCTCGACTGGGCCTTCTTCGGGCCGCAGGCGCCCTTCCTGATGGCGCTCGATCGCGGCTACTACCGCGAGGAGGGGCTGAACGTGACGGTCGACCGCGGCTTCGGCTCGGGCGACACGCCGATCAAGGTGGCATCGGGCGCCTACGACATCGGCATCGCTGACCTCTCGCCCACCATCCGCATGCGGCTGACCCAGCCGAATGTGGACCTCGTCACGCCCTTCGTGATCCAGCAGGGCAGCCAGCTCTGCATCATCAGCCTGCGGCGGGCGAACATCCGCACGCCGAAGGACCTCGAGGGCAAGCGGATCGTCGCGCCGGAGACGGATGCCGGACGCCAGCTCTTCCCCGCCTTCGCGCGCGCGACCGGAATCGACGCGTCGCGCATCAACTGGGTCACCGTCACGCCGCAGCTGCGCGAGACGATGCTGGCGCGCGGCGACGCGGAGGCGATGTCGGGCTTCGAGACGTCCGGCCTGTTCAGCCTGCGCACGCTGAACGTCGCGCCCGCCGACATCGTGTCCATGCGCTACGCCGCCGCCGGCGTGCCGTTGCTCTCCACCGCGCTGCTGGTGCGCCGTCCCTATGCGGAGGCGAATCCGCGCGTGGTGACGGGGATGATCCGCGCCATCGTGCGCGCGCACAACGAGAGCTGGACGAACCAGGAACTGCCGATCCAGTCGCTCACGCGGCGCGATCCCACGACGAATGCGGCGCTGGAGCGCGAGAGGCTGGTGGCGAATTTCGAGTTCATCCGCACGCCGGAGGTGCTGTCAGGCGGCTGGGGGAACCTCTCCATGGAGCGTGTCCAGGGCGCGATCGAGACGGTGCGGACCTCCTTCGACATCGCGACGCCGCTCGCGGCGCGCGACCTCTACCTGCCGCAATTCCTGCCGCCGGCGGATCAGATGCGCTTCCCTGCCGCGGCCGGCTGAACGGCCCGGCCCCGCAACGGGACACACCGGGAGGGGGAGCTTCCCCCCTCCCGCTCGCGTGTGTGGAATGTGGCAGGATCTGGGCATATATTGGGCCCGATGCCACATTCGAGCGGATCCTTCTTCGTCATCCTTTGCCTCACGGCCGGCTTCGCCGCGCTGATCGCCCTCTCGAGCGTCGCGGCGGTGCTGCTGATGGGCTTCGGGATGGCGGTGCTCCTCCTCGCGCTGGGCTGCGCCGCGGTGGCGGCGACGAGCGGCGTCTGGGCGGCGGTGCTGGCGCTGGCCGCGCCGCGCTCCTCCCGGACGGCCATCTCAGGGTAGCAGCAGGCGCAACGGGCCGGGCGCGTCCTCGACCGCGACGGGACAGGTCCCGGCGGGATCGCCGTCGCATTGCACCGCGACCGGCGCCGCGGCGGCCATCGCAACGCGCCGCGCAGGCAGGATCTCGACGCCGGGCACGCGCGGGACGAGGCCGATCGGCAGCGCCGCGCCGGCCAGCGCCGCCTGCAGCGCGCCGGGGCAGCGGAACAGCACGACCTGGAAGCCGGGCTCGGCCGGGCGGGCCGCCGGCGCGATGCAGTAGCGCCCGGCATAGAGCCGGCCCTTGGTGACGATGACGCTCGCGGCCGGGACCGCTGCCCCGTCCAACGTCGCCGCGATCGGCGGGAAGCCGTAGCGGCCGAGTTCGCGGAAGGATTGCCAGACATAGGCGGCGCGCCCGATGCGGCGCTTCAGCCCGAGGTCGAGCCGCGCGACGACCTCCGCGTCGAAGCCGGCGCCGAGCATCTGTACGAAGAGGCGCGTCCGGCCGTCTGCGAAGCGCGCGATGCCGGGATGCAGCAGCGATGCGCGGCCGCCGGCGACGATCTCCGCCGCGCGTTCCGGCTGTCGGGGCAGGCCGAGTTCCCAGGCGAGCACATTGGCGGTGCCGAGCGGCAGAACGCCGAGCGCCGCGCCGCTGCCCGCCAGCCCTGCCGCGACCTCCGCGATGGTGCCGTCGCCGCCGGCGGCGACCACGACCGGCACGCCGCGTCCCGCCGCCTCGCGCGCCAGCGCCTCGGCATGGCCCGGGCCGCGCGTCTCGGCCAGGTCGGGCCGCAGCCCGCGGGCGAGCAGCGCGGCGAGGGCGCGGCCGAGGCGACGCCGCCGCCCCGCACCGGCCGCCGGGTTGAACACGATGAGCACGTGCGGCGCGTAGCGCGACGCCGTGACGATTCGGAAGCGGCCCGGTGACGCCTGCGTGACATGCGCGCGCCGCATCGGTCCACAGCGTGCCGCGTGGCGGATGTCACCCAGGATTCACGTCGAATCGGAGCGCGGCCCGCTACAGCGCGGCAACGCAACGGAAGCCGCCGCGTTGGCCGCCCAGGGGTCACACGCCCGGGGTCACTCGGCGGGCCACGCCGCGGGAGCGGGATGCATGCACACGACCGAGCCGAAGCGTCGCTACCGCACGATCTTCCTGTCCGACGTCCATCTCGGCACCCGCGGCTGCCGCGCCGATTTCCTCGCGGATTTCCTGCGGCGCGTGGAGTGCGACCGGCTCTACCTCGTCGGCGACATCGTGGATGGCTGGCGGCTGCGGAAATCCTGGTACTGGGACGCGGCGCATGACGAGGTGATCCGCCTCGTGCTGCGCGCCGCGCGCGGCGGCACCGAGGTCACCTACATCCCTGGCAATCACGACGAGATGTTCCGCGACTGGCTGGGGATGGAGATCGCCGGGGTCCGGCTGGTGGACGAGGCGGTGCATGTCGGCGCCGACGGCCGGCGCTACCTGGTGCTTCACGGCGACCGCTTCGACGGCGTGATCCGCTATGCGAAGTTCATCGCCCATCTCGGCGACTGGGCCTACGACACGGCGCTGACGCTGAACCGCTGGTTCAACGCGGCGCGCCGGCGGCTTGGCTATCCGTACTGGTCGCTGTCGCAATGGCTGAAGCACCGCGTGAAGGAAGCGGTGAAGGCGATCGACCGTTTCGAGGTGGCGCTGGCGGGCGAGGCGCGGCGGCGGGGCCTCGACGGCGTGGTGTGCGGCCACATCCACCATGCCGAGATGCGCGACGTGCAGGGCGTGGTCTACATGAATGATGGCGACTGGGTCGAAAGCTGCACGGCGCTGGTCGAGCACGGCGATGGCCGGTTCGAATTGATTGACTGGGCGCGCGAGAACCGCTTGACCTTCTTCCCCACGGGCGTGCGGGAGGTCCCCGCGGCGGCGTGAGGCGGGGGATGGGTTGGACGGCTCGATAGGCGTCTGGGGCATGGGCGCCCTTCCCCCCGGCTTTGCCCACGGCGGCGCGGCGCCGCGGCGGATCCTCGTGGTCAGCGATGCCTGGCATCCGCAGGTCAACGGCGTGGTGCGCACGATGCAGACCGTGGTGGAGGAGCTGCGCGCGACCGGCGACGTGGTGGAGGTGATCGGCCCCGACCGCTTCCCGACCCTGCCGACGCCGGGCTATCCCGAGATCCGGCTGGCCGTCGCGCCGCGGCGCAAGCTCGCGCGCCTCGCCGATGCCTTCGCGCCGGAAGCGGTGCATATCTGCACGGAAGGCCCGCTCGGCTGGGCGATGCGCGCGATCTGCCGCCGCCGCGGCTGGCGCTTCACCACCGCCTACCACACGAAGTTCCCCGAATACCTGCATGCGCGCACGCGCATCCCCGTCGCGTGGTCCTTCGCCGGGATGCGCCGATTCCACGCCGCCGGGTCGGGGACGTTGTGCGCCACGCCCTCGCTCGCGCGCGAGCTCGAATCGCGCGGCTTCGCGAACGTGGTGCCCTGGTCGCGCGGCGTGGACCTCGACCGCTTCCACCCCGCCACCGCCGACCATGGCGAGGCGGATGCGTGGGAGAGGCTGCCGCGGCCGATCTTCCTCTATGCCGGGCGGATCGCGGTGGAGAAGAACATCGCCGCCTTCCTCGCGCTCGACCTGCCGGGCAGCAAGGTGGTGGTGGGTGACGGCCCGCAGCGGCCGGCGCTGATGGCGCGCTTCCCGGCGGCGCATTTCACCGGCTGGCGCGACAACGGGGCGCTGGCGCGCGCCTATGCTCGGGCGGATGTCTTCGTCTTCCCCTCGCTGACCGACACATTCGGGCTGGTGCTGCTGGAATCTCTCGCCTGCGGCACGCCGGTGGCGGCCTATCCGGTGACCGGGCCGCTCGACGTCCTGGGCACCGCGCCTGTCGGCGCGCTGGACGCGGATCTGCGCGCCGCCTGCCTGCGCGCGCTGGAGGTCGACCGCGGGCTCTGCCGCGCGCATGCCGAGCGTTTCTCCTGGGCGGCCTGCGCCAAGCGGTTCCGGGACGCGCTGGTGCCGGCGGCGCCGGCCTGACATTTCCTGTCGCGCGGGGGGCGTGCTAGGGCAGCGGCGATGGCCCACCACCCTGCCCGGGGCTGATGCGCAAGCTCATCCGCCATCCCGCCGTGCAGGCGGGTCTCGCGCGGGGCCTCGGCGCCTACATCGCCCTCGTCGCCCGGACCACGCGCTGGCGCCTGATCGGCGCCGGTCCCGCGCTTGCCGAGATCGCGGCCGGGCGGCCGCTCGTCATCGCCTTCTGGCACGAGCGCCTGCCGGCGATCCCTGCCCTGTTCCGCCTGGCCGCCGCCGAGGAGCCCGCGGTCGGGCGCGTGACGCCGCATGTGCTGGTCAGCCGGCACCGGGACGGGCGCTTCATCGGCGATGCGGTGGCGCGCTTCGGGGTGCGGATGGTCTATGGCTCGACTACCCGCGGTGGGGCGCAGGCGCTGGTCGAGATGCTGCGCGTGCTGCGCGCCGGCAACCCGGTGCTGATCACGCCGGACGGGCCGCGCGGGCCGCGGCGGGTGGCCGCGCCCGGCGTCGCCCAGCTGGCCGCGGTCTCGGGCGCGAAGGTCGTGCCGGTGGGTGCGGCGACGGCGCGGCACCGGATCCTGCCGAGCTGGGACCGCATGATGCTGCCGCTGCCCTTCGGCCAGGGCGCCATCGCCTGCGGCGAGCCGATCGAGGTGCCGCGCGACCGGGCGGAGGCGACGCTGCCGGCCATCGCCGCGGCGCTCGACGCCGCCTGCGACGCAGCGGATGCCGCCGTGGGGCGCGGATGAGCCTCGCCCCGCTCGCCTGGCGCGCCGGCGCGACCCTGTTGGCGCCGCTGCTGCCGCTGCATCTCGCGCGGCGTGCGCGAAAGGGGAAGGAGATCGCCGCGCGGCTGCATGAGCGCCGCGGCGAGGGCGCGGAACGCCCGCCCGGGCGCCTCTTCTGGCTGCATGCGGCGAGCGTGGGGGAGACGCTGTCGGTCCTGCCGGTGATCGAGGCGATGGCGGCGCGCGATCCCGCGCTGTCCTTCCTGGTGACGACGGGGACGGTGACCTCGGCCGAGTTGCTGGCGCGGCGCCTGCCGCCCGGCCTCGCGCCGCGCGTGGCGCACCGCTTCGCGCCCCTCGACGTGCCGGCCTGGGCGGCGTGCTTCCTCGAGGGCTGGCGGCCGGATGCCGGTGCCTTCGTCGAGAGCGAGCTGTGGCCCAACCTGCTCGGCGCGGCGGCGGCGCGCGGGGTGCCGATGGCGCTGGTCAATGCGCGCATGAGCCCGCGCAGCTTCGCGCGCTGGCGGCGGATGCCGGGGCTGGCGCGGGCGGCGCTGGCCACCTTCCGCCTGGTGCTGGCGCGGTCGGAGGCGGACGCGTCGCGGCTCTCGGCGCTCGGCACCCCGGCCGCCAGCTGGGGCGACCTGAAATTCGCCGCCCCGCCGCTGCCGGCGGATCCGGTGGCGCTGGCCGCGCTGCGGGAGCTGGTGGGCAACCGGCCCGTCTTCCTCGCCGCCTCCACCCATCCGGGGGAGGATGGGGCGGTGCTGGCGGCCCATGCGGCGCTGGCGGCATTGCTGCCGGGGCTGCTGACGGTGATCGTGCCGCGCCACCCCGACCGCGGCCCGGCCGTGCTGGCGGAGGCCGAGGCGGCGGGTCTGGCCGCGACGCGCCGCGCGGCGGGCGGTGCGCCGGGGCGGGAGGTGGCTGTGCATGTCGCCGACACGCTCGGCGAGCTCGGCCTGTTCTACCGGGTGGCAGGGGCGGCGCTGGTCGGCGGGTCGTTGGTGCCGCATGGCGGGCAGAACCCGCTGGAGCCCGCGCGGCTTGGCTGCCCCGTCCTGTTCGGGCCGAACATGTGGAACTTCGACGAGCCGGTGCGGCGGCTGCTGGAGGCCGGGGGCGCCGTCCCGGTGCCCTCTGCGGCCGCGCTGGCGCCGGCGGTCCGCGGCGTGCTATCGGAACCCGGCCGGGCGCGGGCATTGGCCGAAGCCGCCGCGACGGTCGCCGATGGCCATGCCGGCTTGCCGGACCGCGTGGCCGGGGCGCTGCTGGATCTGATGCCGCCGGCCGCACGCGCGCCGGAGGCGGTCCCTTCGGGGGACCTGACGGAACGGTCAACGACAACGACTTGAGTCGACGAGGTTGGATGCGGGCACCCGGGTTCTGGACGGGCGGCAGCGGGGGGATCGCGCCCCTGCTCCTCTCTCCCTTCTCTGCCATCTACGCCGGCGCCACGGCGCGGCGGATGGCGCGCACGGGCTGGAAAGCGCCAGTGCCGGTGATCTGCTGCGGCAACGCGACCGCCGGCGGGGCGGGCAAGACGACGGTTGCGCGCGACCTCGGCCGGCGGCTCGCGGATCGCGGCATCGCGGCGCATTTCCTGCTCCGCGGCTATGGCGGCAGCCTCAAGGGGCCCGTGCAGGTGGATCCGGAGGCGCATGACAGCACCCAGGTCGGCGACGAGGCGCTGCTGCTGGCCGAGGTGCGCCCGACCTGGGTCTCGGCCGATCGCGGCGTCGGCGGACGGGCGGCGGTGGAGGCCGGGGCGCAGGCGATCGTCATGGATGACGGGCTGCAGAACCCGACGCTCGAGAAGGACCTCTCGCTCCTGGTGATCGACGGCAGCTTCGGCTTCGGCAATGGCCGGGTGATCCCGGCCGGGCCGCTGCGCGAGCCGGTGGCGCGGGCCGCGTCGCGCTGCCGGGCGGCGGTGCTGATCGGGCCGGACGAATGCGGGGCGCTCGACCACCTGCCGCGGTCGCTGCCGGTGCTTCGGGCGCGGCTGGTGGCGGGGCCGGAGGCTGCGATGCTCGCCGGCCAGCCGGTCTTCGCCTTCTGCGGCATCGCCAACCCGGCGAAGTTCTTCGCGACCTTGGGCGAGGCCGGCGCCGTGGTGGCCGGCCGCGCGCCCTTCGCCGACCACTACCCCTATGACGACAGCGACCTCGAGGACCTGCTGGCCCAGGCCGAGGCGCTGCGGGCTGTCGCGGTGACGACGAAGAAGGACTTCGTCCGCATCCCCGCGAAATACCGCTCCCGCGTCACCGTCGTCACCGTCGGGCTCGCCTGGGAGGAGCCGGCGGCGATCGAGAGCCTGCTCGATCCGCTGGTCGCACGGGTGCCGATGCCGGCCTGACTGTACCGGCCGGACGGTTTGTCTCTTGACGAACCGTCCGGCCGGTATAGCTAAGGGCCATGAACGACGGCCCTGCAACGACCCTGGCCTCCCCGCCTCCCGATGCGCGCACCCGCGTGCTCGACGCCGCCGAGGCGATCATCCAGGCCCGCGGCGTGGCCGGGCTGACGCTCGAGGCCGCGGCGCGCGACGCCGGCGTGTCCAAGGGCGGGCTGCTCTATCACTTCGCGTCCAAGGAGGCGCTGCTGGCCGCGCTGATGGCGCGCCTGGCCGCCTTCATGGAGAGCGAGTACCGCGCCTGCGTGGACGCCCAGCCGCCCGGCCCCGGGCGTGTCGCGCGCGCCAACCTCGAATGGGGCTTCGGCGAGGGCGAGCGCGCCTGCAACGAGCGGCATGACCGCGCCGCGGCGATCTTCCTCGCCGCCTTCCACCACGATCCGGCGCTGCTCGACCCGGTGCGGGCGGTGATCGCGCGGATGCGCGCAGACAACGCCGAGGACGGGCTGCCGCCGGGGCTCGGCGAGGCGATCCATGCGGCGGCCGACGGCATGTTCATGGCGCGCATCTTCCGCCTCTACGAACCGGGCGCGGAGGCACGCGCGGCGATGCGCGCCCAGCTCGAGCGGATGCTGGAGGCCGCGCGATGACCCGCCGCGCGAAGTGGCTCGCCGGGGCCGTGCTGCTCGCGGCCGCGGGCGGGGCGGGCTTCCTCTGGACGAGCAGGGGCGAGGCGGACCGCGCCCCCGCGCCGGTCGCAGCACCCGCCGGCCCGGTCGGCGTCGGCGCGCTCGGCCGCGTCGAGCCGGCGTCGCGCATCCTGAAGCTCGGACCGGCGCCGAGCCAGGACGGCGCGCGGATCGACCGGCTGCTCGTGGCGGAGGGTGAGGCCGTGCAGCCCGGCCAGGTGCTCGCCGAGTTTTCCGACGCGGCGCTGAAGGACGCCGCCGTGGCGGGCGCGGAGGCGCAGGTCGCGCAGGCGCGCGCGCGGCTCGAGCGCATCCGCGCCGGCGGGCGGCCATCCGAGATCGCAGCGCAGCGCGCGCGGATCGAGGCGCTGCGCAACGCCGAGGACAGCGCGCGGCGCGAGGCGGAGCGCGCGGAGCGGCTGGAGCGCACCGGCGCCGGCGCCGAAGCGGCTGCGGAGCGCGCCCGCTTCATCGCCAACCGCACGCGTGCCGAGCGCGTCGAGGCCGAGGCCGTGCTCGAGACGCTCTCGCGCCCGCGGCCCGAGGACGTGGCGCTGGCCGAGGCCGAGCTCGCCGCGGCCGGGGCCGCGCTGGCCCGCGCCCGTGCGGAGGCCGCGCTGGCGCGCCTCACCGCGCCGATCGCCGGCACGGTGATCCGCGTGATCGCCCGCGCCGGCGAGCGTGCGCCGAACGAGGGCGTGGTGGAGATCGCCGACCTCTCGCGCCTGGATGTCGTCGCAGATGTCTACGAGACCGACCTGCCGCGGCTGCGCCTCGGCGCCGTGGCCGAGGTGGTGGTGCCCGGCGAGGCGACGCGCTTTCCGGCGACGGTGCGCGAGATCGGCTGGCAGGTCAGGCGCACGACGCAGGCCGGCACGGACCCGGTCGCCGCGGTGGATGCGCGCACCGTCGAGGTGCGGCTGGCGCTGACGCCGGACGCGGCGGGGGCGCTCGCGCGGCGGTCCAACATGCAGGTCCAGGTGGCGATCCGGCCATGAACGAGATCCCGCCCCCCGCGAAACTGCTGCCCTGGGCGCCGGAGCGCACGGGCGAGGCGGCGCCCCCGCCGGCATCCGCGCCCATGCGCCGGGGCCCCGGCTTCGCGGCCGCGACGCTGCTCGCGGTCCGGCTCGCCTGGCGGCAGCTGCGGAGCGAGAAGGCGCGGCTCGCTTCCGCCATCGCCGGCGTGCTCTTCGCCTGCGTGCTTGTGTTCATGCAGCTCGGCTTCCGCAACGCGCTGTTCGAGAGTGCGACGAACCTCATCGGCAGCATGCGGGGCGACCTGTTCCTGATGCACCCGCTGACGACTGCGAGCTTCCGGCCCGAGCCGCTGCCGCGCGTGCGCGCGACCCAGGCGCTGGCCCTGCCGGAGGTGGAGCGCGCCGTGCCGGTCTACCTGGCGCAGGCGACGTGGCGGAACCCGGAGAACGGCACGCGCCGCGCGATCCAGCTGATTGGCGTCGATACGGCAGCGGGCGTGCTGGACTTCCCCGGCCTCGCGCCGCTGGTGGATGCGCTGAAGCCCGCCGACACCGTCGCCTTCGACCTGCGCTCCCGACCCGAATTCGGCGATGTCGCGCGGCTGCTGGGCGAGCGCGGGCCCTTCGAGGTGGAGGTCGGCAACCGCACGGTCCAGGTGGTCGGGCTGGTCGAGATCGGGCCGAGCTTCGGCGCCGATGGCAACCTCGTGCTGTCGGAGGTGAATTTCCGTCGCATCGTGACGCAGCGCCAGGCTTCCGCGGTGGACCTCGTCGCGATCCGGCTGCGGCCCGGGGCCGACATCGCCGCGACGCAGCAGCGCCTGCGCGAAGCGCTGCCGCCCGACGTCGTGGTGATAACCCAGGCGGAGCTGAACGCGCATGAGCGCGGCTATTGGGAGACCGCGACGCCGATCGGCTTCATCTTCACCTTCGGCAGCCTCATGGGCCTCGTCGTCGGAATGGTGATCGTCTACCAGATCCTGTTCAGCGACGTGGCGAGCCACCTCAAGGAATACGCGACGCTGAAGGCGATGGGCTATTCCGGCTTCTATCTTGCGCGCGTGGTGCTGGGGGCGGCGCTGATCCTCGCGGTGGCGGGGTTCCTGCCGGGGCTCGCGCTGTCCACCTTCCTCTATGACGTGGTGGGCGGCGCGACCTTCCTGCCGCTGCGCATGGACCCGCCGCTGGCGTTGACCGTCTTCGCGATGATCTTCGGCATGTGCGCGATCGCGGGGCTGCTCGCGGTGCGCAAGCTGCGGGACGCGAACCCGGCGGATATGTTCTGATGATGCCCTCTAGCCCTCAGACGCCGGGCGGCCGCTCCGCGGCCTTGGCTTCGCGCGGGCCACTGGATCACCCGGCCGCGCTGGCGGTCTGCGCGCGGCGGCCCCGGGGTCCCATCGAAGCGAATGCTTCGATGGGTGCCCCGTTCGGCCGCTCGCCCCGCGTTGCACGCGGGGCGCTTGCACTTGATCTGGTGGCGGCGCGCGCATGAACCCGGTCGAACTCCGCGGCGTCGGGTATGCCTATGGCGAAGGGGAGCTCCGGCGCCCCGTGCTGCGCGACGTGGACCTGACCGTCGGCGCGGGCGAGATCGTGCTGCTCACCGGTCCCTCCGGCTCCGGCAAGACGACGCTGCTGACGCTGATCGGCGCGCTCCGCGCGATGCAGGAGGGCAGCGCGCAGGTGCTCGGCCTGCAGCTGAGCGGCGCGCCGGAACGCGCGCGCGTCGCGCTGCGGCGGCGCATCGGCTTCATCTTCCAGAACCACAACCTGCTCGGCTTCCTCACCGCGCGGCAGAACGTCGCCATGGCGCTGGAGCAGGACGGCGCGACCGGCGAGGGCGCGCGCCTCGCCCGCGCCGGCGAGCTGCTCGGCGCGGTCGGCCTCGCGGGGCACGAGGACCGGCTGCCGGCGAAGCTTTCCGGCGGGCAGCGGCAGCGCGTCTCGGTCGCACGCGCGCTGGCCGCCGATCCGGGCCTGGTGCTGGCCGACGAGCCGACGGCCGCGCTCGACAAGGCGAGCGGGCACGAGGTGGTGCAGCTGCTGCGCGGCCTGGCGAAGTCGCGCGGGGTCGCGATCCTGCTCGTCACGCACGACCCGCGCATCCTCGACATCGCGGACCGCATCGTCGCGATGGAGGACGGGCGCATCGTCACCGCCGACGAGGTGCCCGGCTGACGGGCCCACCGCGCGGCCCGGCCGGGGATTGAGCGCGCCGGCCGGCGCTGCGAAGCTTCCCGGCAACACGGCACCGGGTGGAAACGTTGGACGCGGGACGCAACGTCCTCGCCTTGCCGGATTTCCGGCGGCTCTGGCTCGTCGGCCTCGCGGTCTCCGTCGCGCGCTGGCTCGAGATGCTGGTGGTGGGCGTGGTGGTGTACGGCGCCTCCGGCTCGGCGCTGCTGGTCGCGGCGATGACGCTGCTGCGGCTGGCGCCGATGGGCCTGTTCGGGATGCTGATCGCGGTGCTGGCGGAGCGGGTGCCGCGCCGCGTCTCGCTGCGCTTTATCCTGGCGCTGCAGGCCGGCGCTGTCGGCGCGATGGCGGCACTGGCCTTCATGGATTCGCTTGCGGTCTGGCAGGTGGCGATCGCCTGCTTCGTCGGCGGGCTCGGCTGGGCGACCGACAACCCGGTGCGGCGGATGATGATCGGCGAGGCGGTCGGCGCGGCGCGGATGGGGCCGGCCATGTCGCTCGACGTGCTCGGCAACAATGCCAGCCGGGTGAGCGGCCCGGCGCTGGGCGGGACGCTGCTGGCCACCCTCGGGCCCGACGCGGCCTTCGGGCTGTCGCTGCTGCTCTACCTCGTCGCGATCGGCATCGCGGCCGGGATCGGCGTCGGGGCTGCGGCCGCCGAGGCCCGTCGCGAGCCGGTGCTGCGCGGCATGCGCGACAGCGTCGCCCTCGCGCTGCGCAACGAGCGGCTGCGCGCGGTGCTGGTGGTGACCGTCGTGTTCAACCTCTTCGCCTGGCCCTGCACGAGCATGATTCCGGTGATCGGCAAGGCCGCGCTCGGGCTCGGGCCGTCGGGCGTCGGGGTGCTGGCGAGCATGGAAGGGGTGGGCGCGCTGGCCGGGGCGGCGCTGATCGGCGCGCTGGCGCGGCAGGCCATGTATCCGGCCATCTATCTCGGCGGCACGGCGCTGTACCTGGCGATGATGGTCGCCTTCGCGCTGGCGCCGGGCGCCGTGCCGGCCGGCGCGGCGCTGCTGGTCAGCGGGATCGGGGGGGCGGGCTTCGCGACGATGCAGGCGACGCTGAGCTACCTCGCCGTCCCGCCCGAGGTCCGGGGCCGCGCGCTGGGCGCGCTGTCGACGGCGATCGGGACGGGCCTGCTGGGCTTCCTGCAGATCGGGCTTCTGGCCGAATGGCTTGGGGCGGGCCCGGCGACCGCCCTGGTGGGGGCGCAGGGGCTGGTCGCCCTCGCCCTGACCTGGCCGCTCTGGCGTGTCGTTTTCACGGAAGCGAGGCCCTGATCCTGATGGACGCGTCGCGGTTGCGCATTATGGTGCTGTCGGGGAAGGCGAAACTCACGCGCTTGTTATGCACGCGGCGGTGGAACGTATGCCCATCTGCGGCATTGCAGCCGTCGGTGATCAACCGGGCAGGGACGCACAGAGAATGGCTACCACCGAAACCGAGCGTCGTGTCGGCGCGAGCGGGAGCCCTGAGCGTCCGGGCCAGCGCGCGAACGCGGCGGACCGCCATGTCGGCGCGCGCATCCGTGAACGGCGGGTGATGATGGGGCTGTCGCAGCAGCAGCTCGCGAAGATGATCGGCGTCACCTACCAGCAGGCCCACAAGTACGAGCGCGGGCTGAACCGCATCTCGGCCGGGCGCCTGTTCGAGATCGGCCAGGTGCTCGGCGTGCCGGTGTCCTGGTTCTTCGAGGGCCTCTCGGCCGATGCGGAGAACCAGGAAGCGAGCCCGCGCCAGCGCATGTGCCTCGAGCTCGCGCGCAACTTCGCCCTCATCGACAACGAGAAGCACCAGGAGGCGCTGAGCCAGATGGCGCGCGCCCTGGCCGCCCAGTCCCAGGCGGAGCGCGACGGGCGTAGCTGAGCGCGCCTCCGCGCCCTTTCCACCCGCATCCGGCTGACGGCCATGGCGTGATCCACCCCGGTGGGTCGCGCCATCGGCTTTATTTGACGCTGCCGTCCCGCCGCAGCCGGCGCCGTGGGTGGTCCGGCCGGGGCCTGCGCGCATGCGGGGGTTGGGAACCGGGGGACGCGACGCGCGTTCCGGTTGGGCAGAGGCGCGATGCAGGGACGCAGCGCGCGTTGCCGACGGATTCGGGACATGCCGCAAGAGAGATTGGTTGCCGGCGAGCGGCGCAGTCGCCGCGTGCGGCGCCGGTCGGGCTGGGTGATCGGCGCGGTCGTCCTTCTGCTCGGCGCCGTCCTCTGGGGCGTGCTGGCCGGCCCGGGCGGGCCGCCGCCGGCCCGACCCTTCGGCGCGGGCCTGCCGCCGTCCCAGGTGCCGCGCATGACCTCCGCGCCGCCCGACGCCGATCCGGCGCGTCGGGCGGAGCTCCTCGCAGAGGAAACCCGGATCGCCTCGCTCCGGGCGCAGCGCATCCAGCTCGAGCAGGAGGTCGTGGCGCTCCGCCAGGAGGCGGAGCGGCGGCGCGCCGAGATGCCGGGCCGCAAGGTGTTCCAGCCTGAGACAGCCGCCAGCGGCGCGGCGGCCGCGACGGCTGCCGCCGCGGGCCCGGCCGTCGAGCCCTCGGGGCGGCCGCTGCGCGTCTTCGTCCATCACCGCGCCAACGCGCCCCCCTCGGCGGCGGAAGAGGTGGCGCAGACGCTGCGCGGCGCGGGGATCGAGGTGACGGCGGTGCGGAGCTCCCCCTTCGTGCCCTCGACTCCGGTCGTGCGCTACTTCCACGAGGAGGACCAGGCTGCGGCGACGCGGCTGGCCGGGCGGCTCGGCCGGAGCTGGGCGATCCAGGATTTCCGCGCCTACGCGCCGCAGCCGCCGCCCGGAACGCTCGAGGTCTGGCTGCCGAGCGGCTGAGCTGCGCGGGGCTGGTGCCCCTGCATCGGTTCGTTGACCGGGCGCTTTTCCGCGAACCCCCATCCGGGCCCTCCCCCGCAGGCGGGGCAGGGAGAAGGGGGGGTCAGCCTTCGCCCTGGGCCTTGCTGAAGGCGTCGGCGCCGTCGAAGCGCTGCAGCTTCTCGAGGTGCATCCAGCGGTGCTGGCGGCCGATCCGGTTCAGCAGGTCGGTGATCTCCGCCACCGCGTCACCCTTCGGCGGCTCCTTGAACAGGAAGCGGGCGCGGAAATGGTCGACGAGGAAGGTGTTGCCGCCCTGCTCCGGCCAGACCTGCGTGCCGCGGGAGGAGATCATCTTCAGCGTGAAGGCGCTGCCCTCGGCCGCGGCGGCCAGCGTGATGCCGATGGCGCGCGGGTCGCGTTCGGATTCGACGAAGACATCGACGCCGATCAGCTCGCGCGTCGCGGCGGCCTTGTACCAGGTGATCGCCGGCCAGCGCTGCAGCGTGATCGGGCGGTACTCGCGCGTCGGCACCGCCGCGCTCTCGCGCCCCAGATTGGCGATGACGCGGTCGGTGAAGGCCCCCGTGCCCACGCCCTGGCCGGGGGCGGCGATGTCGCCGGTGAGGTCCCTCCCCTCCTCGAGCGTGACGTAGAGCGCGTGCTCCACTTTCCGCGCGGTGGCGAAGTCGCCGATGTGGCGGAGCATCATCACGGCAGAGAGCAGCAGCGCGGTGGGGTTGGCCAGCCCCTTGCCGGCGATCTGCGGGGCGGAGCCGTGCACCGCCTCGAACATCGCGACCTCGTCGCCGAGGTTCGCGGACGGCGCGACGCCGAGCCCGCCGACGAGGCCCGCCGCGAGGTCGGACAGGATGTCGCCGTTCATGTTGGTCATGACGGTGACGTCGAACTGCTCCGGGCGGATGACCATCTGGTGGGCGCAGTTGTCGACGATCATGCTCTCGTGCTGCAGGTCCGGGTATTCCTTCAGCACCTGCTCGCCGACGCGCTTCATCATGCCTTCGGTGAGCTTCATGATGTTGGCCTTGTGGGCCACCGTGACCTTCTTGCGCCCTTCGGCCAGGGCGAGGCTGGCGGCGAGGCGCACGATCCGCTCGCAGCCGACCTCGGTGATGAGCTTCAGGCATTGCGCGACGCCGGGCGTCTGCATGTGCTCGACGCCGGCGTAGAGGTCCTCGACATTCTCGCGCACCACGACGAAGTCGATGCCGCGCCCCGCAAAGGGCGTGCGGATGCCGGGCAGCTCCCGCACGGGGCGGACATTGCCGTACATCTCGAAGACCTTGCGGAGCGTGACGTTGGCCGATTTCTCGCCATAGCCGACCGGCGTCTCGAGCGGACCCTTCAGCGCGACGCCGTTGCGCGCGATGCTGTCGAGCGTCTCCTTCGGCGCGCCGGAGGCGACGCCCTTGCTGAAGGCGCCGGCGCCGGCCAGCGCGTCCTCCCACTCGACCCCCGCGCCGGCGGCGGCGAGGACCTGCTGGGTCGCCCGCATCACTTCGGGGCCAATGCCGTCGCCGGCAATCGCGGTGACCCTGGTTCGGGTGGCGGCCTGGGCAGGGGGGGCGTCGTTCATGTCGGGGAACCTCAACCGGCTTTTGCGCCGCCCTATAGGGCGAAGCCCGGCGGAAGGCGATGCCCGACGCGCCCCGGGCCGTGGCTGCGACCCGGCTCGGCCCCGCGCGTTATCCGGGCGTGACGCCCCGGAGACCCTGACATGCGCCGCCTGCTTCCGCTTCTCGGCCTGCTCGCCGCCGCCCCGGTCCTGGGGCAGGCGCTCGGCCCGCTGATCGTCGAGGGGAATGCGCAGTCCCGCACGCTCGACTGCGCCGGCCGCGACGTGGTGGTGCGCGGGGAGCGCAACCAGATCGCGCTGACGGGCGGCTGCCGGAGCGTCGAGGTGCAGGGCAACACCAGCGAGATCCGGGCCGAGCTGCAGCCCAATGCGCGGGTCGGCCTGCGGGGCGAGACCATCGATTTCCGCTGGTCCCTGGCGGGAGACGGGCCACCGCCGCGAATCGCCACGGATGGCCGCTCGATCCGGGTGGAGCAGGTGGCGGCCGCGCCGCGTGGCGGGCTGGCACGGCGCGAGATCGGGCGCGGGGTCGCGCTGAACCTGTCCGGCGACGTGCTCTTTCCGTTCGGCGCCGACCAGCTCCGGCCGGAGGCGGCGCAAGGCCTGCAGGAGGTGGCGGAGCTGATCCGCAGCCTGCGCCCGCGCGGCATCACCATCGTCGGGCATACGGATTCCGTCGGCGACGAGACGGCGAACCGCGACCTGTCGCTGCGCCGGGCCCGGGCCGTGCAGCGCTGGCTGGAGTCGCGCGCTGGCGACGCGATGCCGCCCGTGGTGGTGGAGGGACGCGGCGAGGCCGATCCCGTGGCGCCCAACGCCACGCCCGACGGGCGCGACAACCCCGACGGGCGCGCGCAGAACCGCCGGGTGGAGTTCCTGCTGGAACGGTAGCCGCCGGCGCGGGGGTCAGTGGCGGACGATGCCCTCCCTCGTGCCGATCAGCCGGGCGCGGATCCTGGCGGAGAGGATGTCGATCACCGCCACCGTCCCCAGCAGGCAGAGGATGATGAAGGCGACCTCGTCCCAGGCGCGGATGCGGATGCGCTCCGCGATGGAGAGCCCGATCCCGCCGGCGCCGACGATGCCGAGGACGGAGGCGGAGCGCGTGTTGCTCTCCACGAAATAGAGCGCCTGGGCGAGCATCACCGGGAAGACCTGCGGCAGCAGGCCGAAGCGCACGACGAGCGACGGCTTAGCGCCGGTCGCGCGCACGCCCTCCACCTGGCGGCGCTCGGCGTTCTCGATGGCTTCGGCGTAGAGCTTGGCGAGCACGGCGACGTCGGCCACCGCGATCGCCATCACGCCGGCGAGCGGCCCGAGGCCCACGGCGCGGACGAAGACCAGCGCCCAGATGAGCTGGTCCACGCCGCGGAAGCCGTCGAAAAGGCGGCGCAGCGAGAAGTGGAACAGCGCATTCGTCACCACGTTGCTGGCGCCGAGGAAGCCAAGCGGCACGGCGACGATCGCGGCGACGAAGGTGCCGAGGAAGGCCATGGCGACGGTCTGGGCGAGCGCATGCGCGATCTCGTCCCAGTGCTCGCCGGGCGAGGGCGGGATCATCAGCCCGACGATGACGCCGAGATTCCCGAGGCCGCTGGCGATCCGCTGCGGCGTGATGTCGAAGGCCCAGCAGGTGAGCGCGATCCAGGCGATCAGCCCGAGCCACAGCCCCCAGCGCAGCAGGCGCCGCGGCAGCGGGTCCGCGAAGGCGGCGGGGACGCGGGCGCGGGCGAGTGCGATCTCCTCCGGCGTCATCGCGTCGTCTCCGTCAGCCCGCGGCGGAGGCGTTCCGAGCCAAGATCGATGACGGCGACGGTCAGGATGATCAGCACGACGATGGCGCTGATCTCCTCGTAGTAGTTCTGCGCGATGACCGCGTAGAGCTCCTGCCCGATGCCGCCGGCGCCGACGAAGCCGATCACGCTCGCGCCGCGCACGTTGATCTCGAAGCGCAGGATCGCGTAGCTGAGCAGGTTCGGCGCGATGCCGGGCAGCACGCCGTAGCGCATCTGCTGCATCCAGTTGCCGCCGGCGCACTTCACCCCGTCCGCCGCGCCGAGCTCGGCATTCTCGATCACCTCGGCGAAGAGCTTGCCCAGGGCGCCTACGGTGTGGAGCGCGATGGCGAGGATGCCGGCGAGCGGGCCGATGCCGAAGGCCCAGACGAAGATCAGCGCGAAGACGATCTCCGGCACCGTGCGGCAGGCCTCCAGCAGGCGGCGGATGGACACGGCGAGCCAGGGGCGGGTGGCGACGTTGCGCGCGGCGAGGAAGGCGAGCGCGAAGGCGATGACGGCGCCCGACAGCGTCGCGAAGGCGGCGATGTTGGCGGTCTGCAGCAGCAGCCAGGCCCATTCGTCGAGGCGGTAGAACCAGTAGGCGAGGCTGCCTTCCTGCTTCACCCCGGCGAAGAGATGCTGCCAGGTCAGGTGCGGGATCGTCTGGGCGAAGTACTCGCCGAAGCGCGGGATGCCCTCGGCGATCTTGGCCGGGCTCACCTCGCTGGCCCAGGCCGCGACCAGCAGCGCCAGCAGCAGCAGCCCGCCATAGATCAGGGTCGCGCGGCGGCGCTGGGAGAGGAGCTCGGCGCGGCGGCGCTCGAAGGTCGCGACGGCGGGGCTGGCGAGGCTGGCGGACATGCGGGGGATCAGCGGGCGCGGCGGGCCGCGGCCTCGGCGCGCGCCATGGCGATCACCGGCTCGAACATCGCGTGCTCCGCGGCGGCGTAGCCGGCGGCCGAGCCGCGCTCGATCTGGCGGAAGATGCCGGGATGCGCGGCGGGCAGGGCGAGCATGAAGGCGCGCATGTCGTCGCGGAAGGCCTGCGGCAGGTCGCGCCGGGCGGCGGTCGGGCCGTTCGGGATCGGGCGCGAGCGCCAGATGAGGCGGATCTGCGCCATGTCGAGCATGCCCTTCTCGACCAGCGCGCGCAGCGCGCCGCGGGTGTAGCCCTGCGCTTCGTCGCCGACCCCGGATGCCCAGGTGACGCCGGCGTCGAATTGCCGGTTCAGCACCGCGACCATTGCCTGCTCGTGCCCGCCCGCGAAGGCGGTGCGGGAGAAGAAGGTCTCGGTGTTGATCCCCGCCTCGCGCAGCTCGGAGCGGGGGACGAGGTAGCCGGAGGTGGAGTTGGGATCCGCCCAGGCGAGGCTGCGGCCGCGCATGCCCTCGAGGCTCGTGATCCCGCTGTCGGCGCGGACATACATCACGGCGAGGTAGGCGGTGGTGCCGTCCTCGTCGCGCGCGACGACCAGCGGCTCGATGTTGCCGTTCGTGTCGAGCCAGATGCGCGCATAGGGCAGCGGCCCCATGGTGCAGAGGTCGAGCTGGCGCGCGGCGAAGCCCTGCACGATGCCGGCATAATCGCCGGCGGCGAAGACGCGGGTCGGGACGCCGAAATGGCTCTCGACCAGTGCGCGGAAGCCGCCGAAGCGCACCAGCCGGTCGGCCTCGTTCTCGCCGCCGATCAGGCCGATGCGGACCTCCCGCATCTGGTCGGCCCAGGCGCGGCGGCCGGGAGTGGGCATCTGCGCGCGGGCCGTGATCGGCAGGAAGGGCAGCGCGAGCGCGGCGCGGCGAGGAAGCCTCATCGCTGGCGACGCGCCGCGGCCTCGGCGCGGGCCATGGCGAGGATCGGTTCGTACATAGCGTGGGTCGCGAGCTGGTAGCCGGCGCCGCCACCGCGCTCGATCTGCTCGTAGATGCGCGGATGCGTGCTCGGCAGTGCCAGGTGGAAGGCGCGCATGTCGTCCTTGAAGCCCTGCGGCAGGTCGGCGCGGGCCGCGATCATGCCGCCGGGGATGGGCCGGCTGCGCCAGATGATGCGGATGTCGTTCATGTTCAGCATGCCGCGGTCCACCATCAGGCGGAAATTGCCGCGGCTGAAGCCGCGCGACTCGTCGCCGATGCCGGAGCTCGCGGTGATGCCGGCGTCGTATTGCCGGCCGAGCACGGCGACGATCCCCTGCTCGTGCCCGCCGGCGAAGCCGGTGCGGGAGAAGTAGCGGTCGATGTCGATGCCGGCCTCGCGCAGCTCGGACCGCGGCACGAGGAAGCCGGAGGTGGAGTTGGGATCGGCCCAGGCGAGGCTGCGGCCGCGCATGTCCTCCAGGCTGCGGATCGGGCTGTCGGCGCGGACATACATCATCGCGAAGTAGGTGGCCGACCCGTCCTCGGCCAGCGCGGTCACCAGGGGCTCGATGTTGCCGCGGGTGTCGAGCCAGATCCGCGCATAGACCAGCGCGCCCATGTTGGAGATCTCGATCTGCCGCGCGGCGAAGCCCTGCATGACGCCGGAATAGTCCGCCGCCTCGAAGATGCGCGCGGGGATGCCGAAATGTGCGGAGAGGAGGTCGCGATAGGCGGCGGTGCGCGCCATGCGGGCGGCCTGGTTCTCGTCGCTCAGCAGGCCGATGCGCAGTTCCGGCACCTGCTCGGCCCAGGGGCGCCGGCCGGCGGGTGGCATCGGGTGCGCGACGGTCGGCGCCTGGGCGCGCGCGGCCAGCGGCGCGGCGGCGAGCAGGGCGGCGAGGGCGCGGCGGGGGATCATGCGGGGGCTCCAGGGGGGGCGGATGCGCGCCGGTTATGCCACGGCGCGCGCCCGCCCCCCAACCGGTTCAGCGCGTGCGGCGGGCCGCCGCCTCGGCGCGGGCCATGGCGACGATCGGCTCGAAGAAGGCGTGGTCGCGGACGGCATACCCGGCGCCCTGGCCACGCTCGATCTCCCGGTAGATGTCGGGATGCGCGGTGGGCAGGGCGAGGTGGAAGGCGCGCATGTCGTCGCGGAAGGATTGCGGCAGGTCGCGGCGCACGCCGATCGGTCCGTTCGGGATCGGGCGCGAGCGCCAGATGAGGCGGATGTCGGACATCCGCAGCATCTCCTTGTCGACCATGGCGCGCAGGTTGCCGCGGGTGAAGCCCTGGGCTTCCTCGCCGATGCCCGACGCCCAGGTGACGCCGGCGTCGTATTGCCGGTTCAGCACCGCGACCACCGCCTGCTCGTGCCCGCCGCCGAAGCCGGTCCTTGAGAAGAAGGTGTCGGTGTTGATCCCGGCCTCGCGCAGCTCGCTACGCGGCACGAGGAAGCCGGAGGTGGAGTTCGGGTCGGCCCAGGCCAGGCTGCGGCCGCGCATGCCCTCGAGGCTCGTGATGCCCGAATCGGCACGGACATACATCACGGCGACGTAGCTGTCGGACCCGTCGGATTCGAGCGCGACCACCAGCGGCTCGATGTTGCCCTGGGTGTCGAGCCAGATGCGCGCATAGGCGAGCGGGCCGAGGCCGGCGAGCTCGAGCTGGCGCGCGGCGAAGCCCTGCATCACGCCGGCGTAATCGCCGGCGGGGAAGATGCGCGCGGGGACGCCGAAATGCGCCTGGATGAGGTCGCGGTAGCGGCCGTAGCGGGCGAGGCGGTCGGCCTCGTTCTCGCCGCCGAGCAGGCCGACGCGGATCTCGCGCACCTCGTTCGCCCAGGGGCGGCGGCCGGCTTGCGGCATCGGGTGCGGCTGCGCGGGGGCGGTCTGGGCCAGCGCCGAGGCGAAGGGCGCGGCCGCGAGCAGGGCGGCGAGGTGCCGTCGGTTCAGCATGGGTCGGTCTCTCCGGTCGTGGGGGAATGCAGCGTCCGACCGGTCCGACCCGAAGCACTCAGGCGGGAACGGCGGCCACGCCCGCGCGCACCGGCGCGTCGGTCGCAGTGGGATCGGCCGACTCCTCGAACTCGTCCTCGGAGACGCCGTAGATCTCCTGCACGCGCGCGGCCGTCAGCCCCTCGGGCGGGCCGTCGAACATCACGCGGCCGGCTTGCATGGCCACGATCCTGTCGCAGTAGTGCCGCGCGGTGTTCAGGTGGTGCAGGTTAGTGAGCACGGTGATGCCGTCCTCGCGGTTCACCTGGCGCAGCGCGTCCATCACCGTCTTCGCGTTGCGCGGGTCGAGCGAGGCGATCGGCTCGTCGGCGAGGATGAGCTTCGGTTCCTGCAGCAGGGCGCGGCAGATCGCCACCCGCTGCTGCTGCCCGCCCGAGAGCGTGTCGGCGCGCTGCAGCGCGACCTCGGCGAGGTCGAAGCGATCGAGCACGCGGATCGCCATCGCGCGTTCCTCGGCGGTGAACATCTTGAACAGGCTGGTGATCGTGGCGAAGGCGCCGCTGCGGTGGTTCAGCCGCCCGACCAGCACGTTGGTCAGCACGTCGAGCCGCTGCACGAGGTTGAACTGCTGGAAGATCATCGCGCAGTCGGTGCGCCAGCGGCGCAGCGCCGCGCCGCGCAGCGCGGTGACGTCGGCCCCGTCGTGCAGGATGCGGCCTTCCGACGGCTCGGTCAGGCGGTTGACCATGCGCAGCAGCGTGGACTTGCCGGCGCCGGAGCGGCCGATGATCCCCACCATCTGGCCGTCGGGGATGACGAGGCGGACATCGTCCACCGCCGTCACCGCGCCGAACCGCCGCGTCAGGCCCTGTAGCTCGAGCATTCCCGTGTCCTTCGGTGATCGCGCCTCTACCGGCGCGGGGTGACATGCGGATGACGAAGGCATTGCCGTGCCATGTCTTCTGGCGCGGCGGCGAAAAGCAATGGGTTTCGCGGCCGTGCAGGCGGGGCGATGTTGGCGCCCCTGTCCACAGGGGAAGCCCCGATGATCGCCGACCTGCGCATCTACACCACGCTGCCGAACCGGATGGCCGAGTTCGCAGCGCTCTACGAGAGCAAGGCCTGGCCGCTGCAACTGAAGTACCTGGAGAACTGCCTCGGCTGGTACACCACCGTGGAGGGCGCGCTGAACAGCGTGGTTCATCTCTGGGGCTACGCCGACCAGGCCGATCGCGAGCGACGGCGGAACGCGATGGCCGCCGACCCGGCCTGGGGCGCGTATCTCAAGGAGGCCGGGGAGCGCGGCCTGCTGGTGAAGATGGAGAACCGGATCCTGAAGCCGACCGGCTTCTTCGAGGCGTTCCGCGCGGCGCGGGGCTGAGCGCGGGTTGCGCGGGGCGGCGGGGGCCGGTACGTTATGGTATAACATAACGTCGAGGCTCCGATGCGTCGCCGCGCCCTGCTGACCGCGCTCGCCCTGCCCGCGCTGCTGCCCCGCGGCGCCGGCGCGCAGGAGGCGCCGCGCGTCGTCGCCTCCTTCTCCATCCTCGGCGACATGGTGGGGCAGATTGCCGGCAACGGGGTTCGGCTGCGGACGATCGCAGGGCCGAATGCCGATGCGCACAGCTTCCAGCCCCGTCCGGCGGATGCCGAGGCGCTGCGCGGCGCGGCGCTGGTGGTGCGCAACGGGCTCGGCTTCGACGGCTGGATGGACCGGATGATCCGCTCGGCGGGCTACCGCGGCCCGGTGGTGACGGCGGCGGAGGGGATCACGCCGCGCAGCATGCCGGCGCATGCGCATGGCCACAGCCACGGCGGCGGGGCGGAGCGGCGCCAGAACCACTCGGTCGGGCCGCGCAGCGTGCCGGACCCGCATGCCTGGCAGGATCCGCGGCTCGGCGCGGTCTATGCGCGCAACATCGCGCGCGGCCTGGCCGCGCTGCCGGGCGGGGGCGCCTCCGCCGCCGCGGGCGAGGCCTATGCGGCGCGGATCGAGGCGCTGGACGGCTGGATCCGTGCGCAGGTGGAGGCGGTGCCGCAGGCGCGACGGCGGGTGATCACCAGCCACGACGCCTTCGGCTATTTCGGCGCCGCCTATGGCATCCGCTTCGACGCGCCGGGGGGCGTCTCGACCGAAGCGGAACCCTCCGCCCAGCAGGTGGGGCAGTTGATCCGGCTGATCCGAGCCGAGGGCATCACCGCCGTCTTCCTCGAGAACATGGCGAACCCGGCGACGCTCGAGCGGCTGGCGCGGGAGGCCGGGGTGCGGGTGCGCGGGCGGCTCTATGCCGATGCGCTCTCGGCCCCCGACGGCCCGGCGCCGAGCTACGAGGCGATGTTCCGCCACAATGTCGGGCTGCTGGTGCCTGCGATGCGGGGCGACGCGGCCTGAACCCGCTCACGCGGTCCTGTTCCGGCCGGGGTGGACCGGGCCGCCGGGGAATGGCGATGTGGGCGCATGGTCCGGCTTCCTGGCGGCCTGCCCTTCCCCGAGACCGCGGCCGAGGCGCGGCGGCTCATCCCCGACCTGGCGGGGATGGTGGAGACGGCCGACCGCATCGGCGAGGTCACGATCCTGGGAGGGGCCGATGCCTCCTCCACCCGCTTCGACCCGGAGCGCGCGGTGCATGCCGCGGTCGTGGCGCTGGACGCGCATTCACTGCGGGTCATCGGGCAGGGAGGCGCGGTGACGCTCGGCGGGCTGCCCTATGTCCCGGGACTACTCGGCTTCCGCGAGGTGCCGGCGCTGGCCGAGGCCTGGGCGCGGCTGACGCCGAAGCCGGATCTCGTGCTGGTGGATGGGCACGGGGTGGCGCATCCGCAGCGGCTCGGCATCGCCTGCCTGCTCGGGCTGGTGCTCGACGTCCCGACGATCGGGGTCGCGAAGTCGGTGCTGGTCGGGGCGGTGGAGGGCGAGTTGCCCGACGTGCCCGGCGCCTTCGCGCCGCTCACCTGGAAGGGGCGGCGGCTCGCCACGGCGCTGCGCACCCGGCGCGGGGCCAATCCGCTCTATGTCTCGCCGGGGCACCGGGTCTCGCCGGAAGGCGCGGTGGCCTGGGTGGAGCGGTGCTTGCGCGGGCGGCGCCTGCCGGAGCCGACGCGGGCGGCGCATGACGCCGCCGGCGCGCTGCGGCTTTCCGCGGTGGGCGCGCTGCTGTAACCCGCGCCCATGTCACGGGTATGGATCGCGCTCGGCGCGGCGTTCGGCCTCGTTGCCGTCGCCATGGCCGCCTATGCCTCGCACGGCCTGCCGCCGGAGCGCGCGTCGCTGGCGATGACCGGTGCGTCGCTCGGGGCGTGGCACGGGCTGGCGCTGATCGGCGCGGGGCTGCTGGCGGAGCGGCGGCGCGGGCGGATGGTGCATGTCGCCGCGGCGCTTTTCGCGGCGGGCACGCTGATGTTCTGCGGCGGGGTGTTCCTCCGCGCGCTGTCCGACGTCTCGATCGGGCTGGTGACGCCGGTGGGTGGGATGACGCTGCTGGTCGGCTGGGGCGTGCTGGCGGTCGCGGCGCTGCTCGCGCCGCAAAGGTGAGCGGCGCAATGATCGCCGCGGCCTACCTCGCGGCCCAGGGCTTCGAGGCGGAGCTGGCGGAGGAGCTGCGCCGCGCCGGGCGGCGCGTGTCCGGCTGGCACGGGCGGCTCGCGCTGTCGCCGGATGGGCCGGCGCCGTCGGCCTGGGCGCTGGATGTCTGGACCGACCCGCGCGAGGTCGCCGCACCTTCGGTGAAGGCGGCGTCGGATGCGCTGCGCGCGATGCAGCGCAACTGGGCGGCCTATACGGCCGCGCATCACCGCCGCGCGGCGCTGATCACGGAACGCCTGCCGCCGGTGAAGGCGCGGCCGCTGGCCTTTCCCGAAGCGCCGCCGTCTTCGCATCTCGGTGCCTGGACTCTGCTGGCGGGGGACCGGCTGCTCGTCTCGCCGACGAAAACGAGCCCCTTCGTGAATGGCGAGGTCGCCTTCGTCGAGGACCGGGAAGGCCCGCCGTCCCGCGCCTATCTCAAGCTGTGGGAGGCGCTGACGCGGCTCGGCCGCCATCCGGGCCCGGGCGAGCGCTGCCTCGACCTCGGTGCCTCGCCGGGCGGCTGGAGCTGGGCGCTGGCGCGGCTCGGCGCGCGGGTGGAGGCGGTGGACAAGGCGCCGCTCGCGCCAAGCGTGACGGCGATGCCGGGCGTCACCGTGCGGCAGGAGAGCGCCTTCGGCCTCGACCCGGCGAGGGAGCCGCCGGTGGACTGGCTGTTCAGCGACGTCATCTGCTACCCGGCGCGGCTGCTGGCGCTGGTGCGGCGCTGGATCGCGGCGGGGGCGGCGCGGAACATCCTCTGCACGGTGAAGTTCCAGGGCGCGACGGACCACGAGGTCGCGGCCGAATTCGCCGCGATCGAGGGCGCCGTGCTATTCCACGGCGCGCACAACAAGCACGAGCTGATGTTCGCCCGCCTGGCGGAACGGTAGACGCAGCGGACTTAAAATCCGCAATCCGTAAGGGTGTGCCGGTTCGAGTCCGGCGGCGGGCATCCTCTCAGCGCACCGGCTCGAGCGGCGGCAGGCGCCATGATCCGTCCAGGATCGCCGCGCGCGGCAGGTAGAGCCGCATGATGGCGCTCCAGCCGGCCGGCGTCGGGATGCAGTTCGGCGTCGCGGGCCCGCAGCCGCCGAATTGCAGCGTCGTCACGCCATCCGCACCCCGCCGCGCCGTCACGTTGTTCAGCGCATAGAGGTTGCGGTCGTTCGCCTGCATGAACCCGTCCGCGTTGTAGACCGTGACGGACCAGAAGCCGTCCACGGGCACTTCGCCGAGACGCATCCTGTAGGCGGCCTGGCCCGCATCCGCGGGCGGCGTGATGGACATGTAGACGGCGGCGCTGGGCGGGTTGCCGCCCCATCCGGCCGCCGTGCCGATCAGGTGCTCGATCGGGTTCACGTCGCTCCTGCGGCCGAAGGCGCGGCCGAAGCCGCCCGAATACGTCGCGAGCGTGTTCAGCGCGCCCCGCATCGCGTCGAGCTGGGCCCGGTCCCAGTTCGACAGTTCGAGGCGCCCCGGCGCGGCCTGGCTGACGGTCATGCGGTCCTGGAGTGCGCGTGCCGCGTCCATGTCCGCCGCATCGTCCGGATTGGCGAAGGTGCGGCCGAGCAGGACGAGGTAGCGCGTGCCGACCTGCTCGCGGGTGAAGACGAAGGTCGTCGGCGCGTAGAAGGTGCCATAGACGTAGTGGTCCTGATCGATGGCGAGCAGCGACATGAAGCGCCCCGCCGAATCGGGCAGGGTGACCGTCGCGGGCCCCGCATCCAGATCGAGGACCGTGCTCGAGTAGAGCGTGTCTCGGTTCATCCGGATCACGGATTGGCGGTCCACCGGGACCATCTCGTGCTCGTGGCTGAAGCGGCCGAGTGGCGCGCGCTGCGCAAAGTCGGAGATGTAGCGGTCGGTTTCGGCGCGGACGAAGTCGTGCACAATGACCGGGACGGCCTGCTGCGCGGCGGCGCCGGACGCGGCCAGGGCGATCAGCATGGCGAGGGCCGCAAGGCGTCGCATCGGCGGATCCGTCGGACAGCGGGGTTAGAATGCCAGGCGGCGCAAGCGCGGCCGTTCCAAGCCAATCGCGTCCGCTGCACCTTGCGCCAACGAATCGCGACAGGCTCCAGCGTCCGTGACCGATGGGGGACCGCATGTCGAAGAAGCCGAGGAAGCCGGCGCGGCCGGGCGGCGGGCATCCCCGCGCGATGGCCGGCTACTCCGTCGAGGCGATCTCGATCAGGTCGCCGCGGCGCATGCGCGCGAGCATGGCCGTGTGAACCCCGCCGCGCGGATCGAGCGAGCGCTGGATCTGGGCATACACCTCCTGCAGGCTGCGGGACCCGCCGGTCCGGCTGACGAAGACGGAGCCGTTCGCGGCCACGGCCTGCGGCGCGACATGGGAGGTCGCACGCTCCGACGGCGTCCGGGCCAGCTGGCGCAGGAAGCGCTCCGCGCCGGCTTGGCCGAGGAAGTGCACGAGGTAGACATCGGCGGTCCGGACCGGGCGCTGCAGCACGCCGGTCAGGCGCGGGCGCGCCGCGGCAATCCGCGTCATCGCCAGCGACGCCGAGAGCCGCGGGTCGTCGCGGAGCGCGAGGATCTCCGCCCGCAGCCTCGGGTCGGGGACGGAGACGCGGCCGGTGGCGCGGTCGGTGACGATCGCGGCGGCGCTGGCGTCGAGGCCGAAGGCGCGGCCGTGGTCGCGGATCGTCTCCAGCCAGGTGCTGTCCGTGAACTGCATCAGCCCGCGCGCCGAGGAGACCGGGTTGTCGGCCGCGGGGTCGAAGCGGCTCTCGCGCCACGCCAGCGCGAGCAGCAGCACGCCATCGGCCTCGCGCCCGCCCGCGGCCGTCCAGATGGCATCGAGCACATCGGGTGCTGCGTTCGGCAGGACCGGCGTGGCAGGGCTGGCGCGCAGCGGAACCGGGCGCGCCTGCCGCGCCGGCGCGCGCTGCGCCGCCCGCGCGCGCTCGCTCCGGGCCTCATCCGCACGGGTCTGGGGGGTGGCCTGCTCCGCCCGGCCGCGCGTGGCGGCCTCGGCTGCGCCGATGCCGAAAGGGAAAGTGAGAAGGTGAAGGGCGAGCGCGGCCGCGGAGGCGTGCAGCCGCCCCGCGGCGATCGCGTGACGCCCGGCGCGCGCCGTCCTGGGTCCTGTCTTGCTTGGCACAGGGTCCTCCTCGGGGGGCGAGAGGATGGCTGGGCGGGCGGAGAGTGGGGCCCAAGGCGCGGGATGCGCCTCGGGGCAGCGGATGCGCCGCGGACCGGATAGGACGCGGTGGGCGGGGAGTGGTCGTTGCGCGGCCTGGCGAGGCCGGCAGCCTAAAGCCTCGACGCCGGGCGAGTTCCCGGCCTCGCAACGTTGCGAGGCCTGGCCCTGCTTGAGCGACCGATCCGCCGCTCCTGCGATCCCGCGATTCCGCCTCCGCGGCGGGGGCGCTACCGCTTGCGCAGCAGCTGCGCCGTGAGCTTCTCCGCGATCGGCTTGCGCGGCAGGTCGAAGAAGCGCGAGAGGCTCCAGCGCCCGTGGCGGACGCGCGATCGTATATCGGAGAATGCGAGGAAGCCGGCGCGGCCGTGGTAGCGGCCGAGGCCGGAGGCGCCGACGCCGCCGAAGCCGAGCGCGGGGAAGGCCGCGTATTCCACCGCGCGTCCCGTCACCAGCGCGCCGGAGCGGGTCGCCGCCGCGACGCGCTCCTCCTCCGTCCGCGTCGCGCCGAAGAGGTAGATGGCCAGCGGCGGCGGGCGCCCGTTGATCCAGGCGATCGCGGCGTCGAGATCGGCCACTGGCTGCAGCGCGAGCACCGGGCCGAAGATCTCCTCCTGCAGCAGGGCGGAGCCGGGCGGCGCCTCGGCGAGGCTGAGGGCGCGGCGACGGCCGTCATCGGCGCCCAGCGGCGTCAGCCGCGCAGCGGCAGTCATCGCATCGAGCCGCGCGGCCTGCGCGTCGGAGGCGAGCGCGCCTTCGGGCAGCGCGATGCCGCTCGCGCGGCAGGCTTCCGCGAAGCTTGCGGCCGTGTGGCCGACCAGCAGCACCGTGTCGGGCGCGATGCAGGTCTGGCCGGCATTCACCGCCTTGCCGGCGAGGATGTTGCGCGCGGCATCCGCCAGGTCGGCGCCGGGCAGCACCACCGCCGGGCACTTGCCGCCGAGCTCGAGCGTGACGGGGACGAGGTTGCGCGCCGCCGCCTCGGCGACCTTGCGCCCCGTCGCGGTGCCGCCGGTGAAGACGAGGTGGTCCCAGGGCTGGGCCGCGAAGTCGGCCGCGACCTCGCGCCCGCCCAGCACGCCGCGCGCGACGTCGGGGCCGAGCGCCGCGTCCAGCACCTCCACGACGATCGCCGCGGTGCGAGGGACGAATTCGGAGGGCTTCACGCAGACGCGGTTGCCGGCGGCGATCGCGTCCACCACGGGCCAGAGGGCGAGCTGCACAGGGTAGTTCCAGGGCGCGATGACGCCCACCACGCCCTTCGGCACCGGCTCCTCCTCCGCCGTCGTCGGCCAGAAGGGATAGGGAACGTAGGCGCGCCGCGGCTTCGCCCAGCCGCGAAGCTTGGCGCGCGAGTACTTCGCCGCATCGGCGACGATCAGCACGTCCGCGAGCAGCGTGTCATAGCGCGAGCGGCCGCCGTAATCGGCATCCAGCGCGCGCGCGAAATCCTCGGCGCGGTCCAGCACCGCAGCGGCCAGGCGCGCCAGCAGCTCGCGGCGGTGGTCGAGCCCGAGCCGGCCGTCGCGCGCCTCGGCAGCGCGCAGCGCCAGCAGCGCCTCGGATGGCGTCATGCGGGGTCCTTCGGCAGCGGCGCGTGCAGCAGCGCGTTGGCCGCGGCCTCGCCGGAACGCACCGCAGCCTCGATCGTCGCGGGCAGGTCGGGCAGCGTCCAGTCGCCGGCAAGCGCCAGGTTCGCCAGCGGCCGGCGCGGCGGGCGTGGACGCGGCGAGGTGGTGTGGCGCGGCGTCGCGCGACGCTCCCGCACGGCGCGCGCCGGCGGCGGCGCGACGGGCCAGTCGCCGGGCAGGCGGAAGCGGGTCGCCGCCTCGCGGATCTCGGGCCAGATGCGGATGGCGGCCTCGTCCTCGGAGAGGCCCACCGCCTCGTCGGCGGCGCTGACGGTGACCGAGACGCCCTCGGGCCGCACCAGCACCCATTGGGCGATGCCACCGAGCAGGCCGATGAAGCGCACCGGTCCCTCGGTCGCGTGCTGGAAGTGCAGGTTGAGGATCGGCGCGTGCAGGTCCGGGGCGGGCAGCTCGGGCAGCAGCCGCGCGGCTTCCCAGGGCGGGACGGCGAGCAGCACCTGGTCCTCGGGTGCGAGCGTCACCGTCGCATCGCCGAAGTCGAGCGCGGCGGCGCGCCCGTCCTCTCGCACCACGCCGCGCAGCCGCGCGCCGGCGCGGATCGTGGCGCCGTGGCAGGCAAGCGTCGCCAGCGCCGGCGCGACGAGGTCGGGGCCGAGGCCGCGCGCGGCGATGAAGAGCCGCGCGGCGCCGGGCATCGCGAGGCGGCGCAGCACGGCGCCGAGCAGGCGGGCGGAGGCTTCCTCGGTCGGCGTGTTCAACGCGGCGACGGTCAGCGGCTCGACCAGTGCCCGCAGCAGGGCGGGATGCGCGGCGAGGGCGCGGGAGACGGTGCGCTCGCCGCCCGGGAGGGCGAGGCGCGCCATGGCGAAGAGCCCGCCGAGCGTCAGCCCCGCGGGCCGCCGCGCCCCGCGCACCCAGCCGGCCGGCGAGAGCGAGACGAGCCGCGCGCTGTGGTCGGCGAGGTCGAGCACCGGCAGCCCGGCCGGCTCCGGCTCGATCCAGCCGTCGCGCGCGCCGATGGTGGAGAGGAAGCGCAGCGCGACCCGGTTGGCGCCGAGCAGCGCGTGCGTGCCGTTGTCGGTGCCGTCGGGCAGTGCGCGGGCGCGGCCGCCCGGCGCGGGCGCGGCTTCGTGGATGGCGACGCGGTGGCCGAGCCTGGCGAGCATCAGCGCGCCGGCGAGGCCCGCGACGCCGCCACCTATCACATGGATCGTCACGCGGGCCTCAGCGCGAACAGGGCCATGCGGATCTTCTCCCCGCGCGTCAGCCGGGCGCGGCTGCGGGGCGCGGCGAAGCCTTCCGCCAGCATGCGGTCGAGCAGGCGGCGATAGGCCCACATCATCACGCTGGCGGGCTTCAGCGCGCGCGCGTCGTGGCACGGCAGCTCCGCCTGGGCCGCGGCGAAGCCGGCCTCGGCGCGGCGGGCGAGCTCGGCGCAGCAGGCGGCGAAGCCGGGATGGGCGACGATCGCCGCCGCGTCGTCGGTCGCGACGCCATGCGCGTCGAGCAGGCTGCGTGGGACATAGACGCGATCGCGCGAGGCATCCTCCTCCGCGTCGCGGAGGATGTTCACGAGCTGGAAGGTGCGGCCGAGCGCCAGCCCCCACGCCTCGGCGCTCGGCGCGCCGAAGATGCGCACGGCCATGGCCCCGACGCTGCCCGCGACGCGGCGGCAATAGAGGTCGAGCGCGGCATCGTCGGCCAGTCTCACGCGGCCCTCCGCATCCGTCTCCATGCCCGCGACCATCGCGCCGCATTCGGCCTCGGGCAAGGAAAAGGCGCGACGTGCCCAGGCGAGTTCGGACGAGAGCGCGCAGTCGGGCGCGTCGAGCTTGAGGCGCCAGCCGGCGAGGAATCGGCGCTTCTCGGCGAGCGGCATCGCGGCGTCGGCGATGTCGTCCACGGCGCGGCAGAAGCCGTAGACGGCAAAGAGGGCGCGGCGGCGCTCCCCCTTCAGCACCGCCATGCCGCGGCCGAAGGAGGATTTCGCGCGCGTGACGCGGGCGCGCACCACCGCGGCGTCGGAGGGCGGCGGCCGGACGAGGCCGGCGAAGGCGGCGGCGAAGTCGGCCCGGCCGAGCGCGACGCGGCCCTCGACCGGGTCGGCGGCCCGCAGCCTGGCCAGCAGACGCCAGGCGAGCGCGAGGGTGACGGCGGCCTGGCGTCGGAGGCGCGAGCGCAGCAGGCGCGGCAGGGGTGCCGCGGCTTCCAGCGTCGCCTCGACGCGGTCCAGCGCGGCGTCGAGCACGGCGCGGCGCGCTGGGTTGGCGGGGGCGAAGAAGGCACGCTCGCCGCCCGCCTCCTCCATCCAGGCGACGGGCAGGTAGATGCGGTCCAGCGTGTCGCGGTCCGGCACCAGGTCCTGCAGGTGGTTCAGGAGCTGCAGCGCGGTGCAGAGCGCGTCGGAGGCGGCCTGGGCCTCCGCGCCCTCGCCATGCACCCGCAGCAGCATCCGCCCGACCGGGTCGGCGGAGCGGCGGCAATAGGCCTCGAGCTCCGCCCAATCGGCGTAGCGGCGCTGCGTTGCGTCCTGGCGGAAGGCGGAGAGCATCAGCCGCGCCTCGGCGCTGCCGACCTGGGCCAGCGCGGTGTCGGCGGTGGCCTCCAGCGCGTCGAGGCGCCGCAGCTTCTCCTCGGCCGGCAGCGTGCTGTCGGCGATGTCGTCGGCGGTGCGCACGAAACGGTAGAAGGCGAGCACCTGGTCGCGCGTCGCCTTCGGCAGCAGCAGGGACGCGACCGGGAAGTTCTCGCTCGTGTGGTCGCGGGTCGGCGGGCCGACGGCAACCGCGCTTCCGTCCATCGTCGTGCCTTACGCGGCCCCGTCCGGTTGGTACGCGCGGCCTTTCCAGCCGGCCGGCTTGCCCATCAGCCCGCGCACCAGCGCGGTCCACTGGATCGCCAGCGCGACGGCGACGGCCAGCGGGTGCAGCGGGATCGTCCACCAGGGCTCGCGCACGCGGATCGTCACCGCGGTGCGGATCGCGAGGCCGAGGGCGAGTGCCAGGAACGCCCAGGCCTCTGGCAGCAGGGCGACCGGCCAGAGGAAGGCGCCGGCGAGCATCACCGTCCAGATCGGCAGGCCGACCGGCGTCGCCATGCCCTCGCGGGCGTTCTTGATGAAGCCGCGCCAGCATTCGGCGAAGGTCGCGTACATGCGGCACGTGGCCAGCCCCGCGCCCTCCACCACCTCGGTCGCGAAGCCTGCAGCCCGCATCCTGCGCGCAAGCTGCAGCGCATCGTGCAGCACGCCGCGGATCGCGGCATGGCCGCCGGCGGCGTCGTAGGCGGTGCGCTCCACCATCATCAGCTGGCCGCAGGCGGCCGCCATGTCGGCGCGCTTGCTTTCCGCGCGGCCGCCGCCTGGCAGGTAGCAGTAGAGGAGGAAATTGATCATCGGCACGGTCACGGCCTCGCCGAGCCCCCCGATCTCCTGCCGCGGTACGCCGGTGACCATGGCGACGCCGGTGCGCGCGGCATGGCCTGCCATCAGCGCCGCCACATCGGGCTCGAGCCGGACATCGGCGTCGATGAAGAGCAGGTGCGTCCCGCGCGCCGCCTCGGCCAGCCGTGCGCAGGCATGCACCTTGCCTGTCCAGCCCGGCGGCAGCGGCGGCGCGGCTTCCAGCCGTATGCGGGGATCACGCGTGGCGTAGGCGCGGACGATCTCGGCGGTGCGGTCTGTGGAGCCGTCGTCCATCACGACCACCTCAACGCCGACGCCGCGCGAGGCAAGCGCGTGGTCGAGGCAGCGGGCTATGTTGGCTTCCTCGTTGCGGGCAGGGATCAGGACGGAGACGAGCGTGCCATCCGCCGGCGCGCCGCGCGGCGGGCCGACCTTGGTGAGGTTCAGCACCGCCATGACCGCCGGGAGCGTGGCGAGAGCGAGGGCGAGCCAGGCCCAGGTGAAGTCCAGGTCCATCGCCTATCCCGCCTCCTGACGGGTCTCGTGCCGCGGATCGAAGCGCTCGCCGCGCGCAGCCGCCCGAACGCGGCGCCAGAGGTCGTAGATGCCGCCCATTCCCTCGCGGCCCTTGTGGATCGTCTCGAACCGGGCCGGGTCGCGGGCGACCGCATCCTCCGCCAGCCGGTCCATCGTCGCGCCGAGCGCGGCGGAGAGGGCGGCCCCGCGCGCGTCGCGGTCCATCGCCTCCAGCGCGCGTCCCTCGATCGGCTCGCCGAAGGCGCAGAGCATCTCCGGCTTGCGCTCGGTCCAGAACGGGTAGTCGAGGGCGAGGGGAATGAAGAGCGCGTCGGGGGCGAATTCGGGTAGCCGCGTCATGCCGGGCGCGATCGGCACCGGACGCTCCCGCACGTCGGAGAAGCGGCCGGGCGCGTTCATCCAGAGCATCCGGTCGGGCGCGGCCAGCACCTCCTTCGCGGTGCGCAGGAAGGCGATGGCGCCGCGCGGCGAGCCGGTCTCGATCCCGAAGACGCCGAGGCGGCGCATGAAGCCGTAGCGGTCAAGCGCCGCCTTCTCCATTGGGATGAACATGCGCCGCCCCGGGAAGAGCGCGACAGAGAGCAGCATGAAGGCGACGCCGTCCCACCAGCCGGGATGGTTGGCGAAGATCACCAGCGGGCGGGCGCCATAGTCGCGCGGCACGCCCCAGCGGGCGACGCGGGCGGCGCGCATGTGCTTGCCGAAGAAGCGGGAGAACATGAAGTGGTAGAACGCCATGTGGCGCGCGGAGTAGCGGCCGACGGGATCCTCGGCTTTCCCCGCGCCAACGCTGCGCGTCGCCGCGGGGGCACCGGTTTCGGCGTTCATCCTGCCGAGCCTGGCTCACCCCCCCGCGGCAAAGCCGCGGGGAGGCCACCGGGGGTGGAAGGGCATCGGCGGGACCGCCACACTTCCGAACGCGCTCCGGCGGGCAAGATCGTTCTACTCCGCCGCGGCGGCCAGTTCGCGGTCGCGGCGGCCGGCCTCGCGGGCGCGGTCGCCCATGCCCTTGCCGCCGCGGTCCTGATCCATGGCGTCCGCCGCAATCCAGCCGGACATCATCACCATCGGCATGCCCGGACCCGGATGCGCCGCGCCGCCGCAGAGATACAGGCCCTTGACCATCTTGCTGCGATTGCCGGGCTTGAAGGCGCCCATGAAGGAGCCGTGGCTGGCCAGCCCGTAGATCGCGCCGTCCAGCACCTTGTAACGGTTGTGGATGTCCACCGGCGTGAGCTGGCTCTCCACCACGATCCGCTCCTCGATGTCCTCCATCCCGGCGGTGCGCTTCAGCTTGTCGAGGATCTTCTGGCGATAGGCCGGGAACATCTTCGACCAGTCATGGCTCGGGCGCAGATGCGGCGTGTGCACCAGGACATAAAGCGCCTCGCCGCCCGCGGGCGCGGTGGTGTCGTCGCTGCAGGACGTCGCGGCGAGGTAGGCGGTCGGGTCCGGCGCCGGCTCGCCGCGCTTGTAGATAGCGTCGAACTCCTCCTCCGCGTCGCGGGAGAAGACGAAGCAGTGATGCGCGAGGTGGTCGTAGCGCTTCTTGAGCCCGAGATAGAGCACGACGCCGGAGCAGGCCGGCTCGAACCCCTTGCCGTCGTACTTCCGCGCCGGCTCGCCGCCGACCAGCTCGCGATAGGTGCGGATGGCGTCCATGTTGGAGATCACGGCGTCGCAGGCGATCCGCTCGCCCTTGGAGGTGACGACGCCCTTGACCGCACCGTCCACCACGTCGAAGCCGGTCACCTCGGTGTCCGGGCGCAGCTCGGCGCCGAGGTCGCCGGCGAGCTTAGCCAGCCCCTCGGCCACCGCGCGCGTGCCACCGACCGGATACCAGACGCCCTCATGCGCCTGCATGTCGGCGATCGAGGTCAGCACCGCCGGGGCCAGATAGGGCGACGACCCGACATACTGGCAGTAGTGGTCGAGCATCTGCGCCAGCCGCGCATCCGGAACATGGCCGCGGATCACCTTCGCCACCGTGCGGCCCATCTTGAGGCTCATCACGTCCTTCAGCGTGTCGGGCCTCAGGTTGGCCTTGAAGTTCAGCGTGTCGGCGATGCCTTCGACGGGCTTCCAGAAGAAGAAGTTCTCCGACACGCGATGGAGGTTCTCGGCCTCGGCCTGCAGGTTGCGGTAGCCCGCGCCCATGCCCTTGCCCGGCGCGAAGCGGTCCATCTCCGCCGCCATGCGGTCCACGTCCTCGAGCAGGTCGATGCGCGTGCCGTCCTCGAAGAAGCAGCGCCACTGCGGGTCGAGGCGGATCAGCGGCAGCTCGGTCTGCAGGTCGCGGCCGGCCTCGGCGAAGATGCGGCGCAGCACGCGCGGCACCGTCAGGATCGTCGGGCCCATGTCGAAGCGGAACCGGCCCGAGCCGTCCGGCGCATCGAGATGCAGCACCGCCGCCTTGCCGCCGAGCCACGGGTTCTTGTCGAGCACCGTCACCTTGTGCCCGCGCGCAGCCGCCACCGCCGCCGCCGCAAGGCCACCCAACCCGGCCCCGACCACCACCACACGCTCAGCCATGCACGCCATCCTCCTACGGGGCCGGGTAGCCATAGCACGGGGCACGTCCGCGGGGCGCTGCCCCCGCGCTCCCGCCGGGGAGCCTGAGGCTCCCCGCACCCCACCATCAGTTCTTCAATCCCGGAAGGGAGGGCGCCAAGGCCCCCTCCCTTCCGGGACTAAACGGATCGAGGTCCAGGAGGCTCGGCCTCCTGGTGGGGGGTGCAGGGGGGCAAAGCCCCGCGCTGCGGACCCGCCCGTGTCTAACGCTCCGGCCCGTAGGCGGCGGCGGGCGTGGCCGCGGTGAGGTCGCCGGCCGCGGTCGGGCGCGAGGGGGCGCTCGAGAGGCCGAGGTCCTGGGCGATCAGGCCGGTCGTGATCCGGGCGCCCTCGTAGATCACCGGCAGGCCGGAGCCCGGATGGGTGCCGCCGCCGACGAGGTAGAGGCCTTCCACGTCGCGGAAGCGGTTGCCGGGCCGGAAATAGAGCATCTGCGGCAATTCGTGGGAGAGGTTGAAGGTCGCGCCGAAGCCGACCGCGTAGTCGCTCTCCCAGTCCTGCGGCGCGACGATCTTCTCGTAGCGGATGTGCGGGCGGAGGTCGGGCAGGCCGAGCGCCTGGAGGCGGTTCAGCGCGATCTCGCGGTAGCGTGCCGCCTGGGCCGGCCAGTCCGGCTGCTTGATGAGGTTCGGGACAGGCACCAGCACGTAGAGCGCGGAGTGGCCCGGGGGTGCCAGCGTCGGGTCGGTGATGCCGGCGTTCTGGACGTACATGGACGGCACCTCGGGGATGGTGCCGCCCTCGATCTCGGCGATGTTGTCCCGGTAGCCCTCGCTCAGCAGCACGGTGTGGTGCGCGAGTTCGGGCAGCGGCCGGTCGAGGCCGAGATAGAGCATGAAGGTCGAGCAGGAGTAGCGGGCCTTGCCGATCTTCTCGTCCGTCCAGTCGCGGCGGAGCTCGGGCGGGACCAGGCGCGGGATGGCGTGGGCGAAGTCGGCGTTGACCACGACGGCGTCGGTGTCGTGGCGGCGGCCGCCGGCCTCGATCCCGCGCGCGCGGCGGCCTTCGAAGGCGATGCGCTCCACCGGCGCGTTCAGGCGGATCTCGGCGCCCATGCGCTCGGCGACGCGCGCCATGGCGGCGGAGATGGCGCCGCAGCCGCCGATTGGGTGGAACACCCCGTGCTCGTATTCGAGGTGGGAGAGGATGGTGAAGAGGGACGGGCACCGGAAGGGGCTCATCCCGAGGTACTTCGTCTGGAAGGAGAAGGCGAGGCGGACGCGCGGGTCGCGGAAATGCCGGGCAAGATCGCGGTCCACCGTGGACCAGGGGCGCAGCAGCGGCAGCGCGCGGATCATGTCCCACTTCACCATGTCGAGCGGGCCGACGAAGGGCCGTTCGAGCACGGGGCGGAAGACGTCGAGCTTGGCGCGGTTCTCCGCCATGAAGGGGCGCAGGCCCTTGGCGTCGCCGGGCGCGAACTTGGCGAGCTCCGCCTCCATCCGATCCATGTCGGAGGAGCAGTCGATGTGGGTGGCGCCGGACGCCGCCTCGAAGATCAGGCGGTATTGCGGTTCCAGGCGGCGGAGGTCGACCTCGGATTCGAGGTCGGCGCCGCAGCGGACGAAGATCTCCTTGAGGATCCGCGGATAGAGGAAGAAGGTCGGCCCAAGGTCGAAGCTGTACCCTTCGGGTGAGGTCAGTGTGCGCGTGCGGCCGCCGACGACGCCGTCCTTCTCGAAGACGGTGACGCGGGCGCCGGAGGCGGCGAGCAGCATCGCGGCCGCCAGGCCGCCCGGCCCGGCACCGACGATGGCGATTTTCGTGCGTGGCCGCTGGAGGGCAGGTGAAGCGAGTACTGTGTTCATGGGTCCCGCAGCCAGATGCCCCCTACGCGCGAAGGCGCAAGGGGCAACGATCGGCTTCTCATGCCGCAGCTGTCAGTCCCGGGGAAGCCATGCCATTGTGGGCAGCTTCGATTTCGAGGCAGCGGGCCGCGGCGCGCGGCAGCAGGCGCGTCCGGTAGAACTCGGCCAGCGGCGCGCGATCCGGCGCGGCGGCGGCGGCGCGTGCCAGCATCCAGCCGCCGAGCGTCCAGCCGCAGGCTTCCAGATAGGCGACGGCCAGCGACTGCGCGGCGTCCGGGTCGCGCGCCTGCAGGGCGAGCATCGTGCCGGTCGCCCGGCCGAGATCGGCCGCGGCGCCAGCCAGGCCGGGGGCGGTGGCGATCTCGGCGATCAGGCCGCGCATCGCCGCGCCCTCGTCCTTCGCCACCTTGCGGGTCAGCAGGTCGATCGCCTGGATTCCGTTGGTGCCCTCGTAGATCGGGGCGATGCGGGCGTCGCGCAGGACCTGGGCGGCGCCGGTGTCCTCGACGAAGCCCATGCCGCCATGCACCTGGATGCCGAGATTGGCGACATCCACGCCGCGGTCGCTGCACCAGGACTTCACGATCGGGATCAGCAGGGCGAGGCGGGTGCCCGCGACCTCGTCGCCGAGCAGGTGATGGCGGTCGAGCGCGGCCGCCGCTTCCAGCGCCATCAGCCGGCCGGCGAGGGTGACCGCGCGCATCTCGTGCAGCATGCGGGCGACGTCGGGCAGGGTGGCGATCGGGCGGCCGAACTGGGTGCGCCCGTCGGCATAGGTCTCGGCGAGCTGGAGGGCACGCGCGCCCTGGCCGACGCCCTGCACGCCGACGGCCAGCCGCGCGGCATTCATCATGGCGAACATGGCGTTGAGGCCGCGATTCGGCTCGCCGATCATCTCCGCCACCGCCCCCTCGAACAGCATGACGCAGGTGGGGGAGGCGTGGATGCCCATCTTCTTCTCGAGGCCGCCGCAGCGCAGCGCGTTGCGGCTTCCGTCGTCGAGCACCCGCTGGGCGGCAAACAGGCTGATGCCGCGCGAGCCGGGTGGCGCATCGGGCAGGCGGGCGAGGATGAGGTGCAGGATGTTCCCGGTCGTCTCGTGCTCGCCCCAGGTGATGTAGATCTTCTGCCCATGAATGGCGTAGCGCCCGTCGCCGAGCGGCTCGGCGCGGGTGCGGATCGCGCCGAGGTCCGATCCCGCCTGCGGCTCCGTCAGGTTCATCGTGCCCGGCCATTCGCCCGTGACGAGCTTCGGCAGCCAGCGCGCCTTCTGGTCGTCGGAGGCGAAGCGCTCGAGGCAGTCGATCGCGCCGGCGGTCAGGATCGGGCCGAGGAAGAAGGCCATGTCGGCGGCCGAGGCGAGCTCGTTCACCGCGGTCCAGATGGCGTGCGGTAGGCCCTGGCCGCCATGCGCCTCCGGCGCGGCGACGCCCTGCCAGCCGCTTTCGATCCACTGGCGCATGGTGTCGTGGTAGCGCGCGGGGACGGTGACGCGGCCATTCGCATAGGTCGCGCCCTCGCGGTCGGCCTCCTGCCAGCCCGGCGCCAGCACCTCGGTGCAGAAGCGGTCGGCCTCGCGCACCAGCGCCTCGATGTCGGCGGCGGAGAGCGGGGCGCCGGCCGCGGCGGTGAGGCCGGGCAGGTCCACCACCCGGGTGAGGCCGAGGATGAGGTCGTCGGCGGCCGTGCTGCGGGTCATGCGGTCTGGTCCTGGACGAGGTCGGCGAGCAGGCCGGGAGGTGGGGGCGCGAGGCCCGCGGCCCAAGGCGCAAGCGCCGGGCGCAGCGCGGGATCGAGCGCAACGCGTGCGAGGGCGATGCCAAGGACGGGGCCGAACTTGAAGCCGTGGCCGGAGAAGCCGGACATCACGAAGGCACGGGGCGAGAGCGGCTCCACCACGAAGCGCTCGGCCGGCTCCACGTCGTACCAGCAGGCGGCGGCGGACAGCACGCGGTAGCGGTCGAGGTCGCGGATGCGGTGGCGCGCCAGGTCGAGGATCGCCTCGGCCTCCGCCGGCGTGACGTCACGCGGGCCGTCGGGATCGACGGTGGCGCCGAAGCGGTGGTCGCCGATCTTGAGCGGCGTGCCGGCGAGCGGCGGCACGGCGTAGAAGCCGCCATCCTCGGCGAGGTCGAGCACCATCGGCGCGCGCGTCCAGGCCTCCGCGTGCTCGGGCGGCGGGGCGAGGCGGACGACGACCTGGCGCGTCGGGCGCACCCGTGCGGCGAGGCCGGGGATCAGGAGCGGGCCCCAGGGGCCGGCGGCAACGACGAGCAGGTCGCCAGCGCGCGTCGTGCCGTCGGACAGCGTCACCGCCGCGTGGTCGGGGTCGACCGCGACGGCGCGGCCGCGCTCGACCGCGACGCCGCGCGCGGCCAGGTGGCGCGCGAGCATCGCCACGATGCGGCGCGCGAGCAGCACGCCGCCGGTGGGGATACGGATCGCGTCGGCGATGCCGTCGGGCCGCAGGAAGGGGTAGTCTGCGGCGACCCGCGCGGCCGTCAGTTCCTGCGTCGCGCGGCCGTCGGCGGCAAGCGCGGCGCGGCTGTCGGCGAGCCAGCCACCGGCGGCTTCGGCCAGGGCGAGGGTGCCGCAGGCGACATAGGGGCGCTCGCCGGCTTCGGCGAAGAGCAGGTCCCAGGCGGCGTGGGCGGCGTCCACCATACGCATGTAGCCGGGCTGCGCGCCGTAGGCGTGACGGATCAGGCGGTGGTCGTCCACCGAGGAGCCGCGCGGGTTGGGCATGTCATCCTGGTCGAGGATGCGGACCGCGACGCCGGCGCGGGACAGCGCCCAGGCGGCGGAGAGCCCCATGATCCCGGCGCCGAGCACGAGAGCCTGCTGCATCGGCGCAGTCTCGCCCGCCGGGCCGGGCTTGGCGAGGGGGCGGGGCGACCCGCGGAGGAGCCGCCCCTGCCCGTTATGCGATGCTCAGTGCATCTTGCTGCGTGCGGAGCCGCCGCCGCTCCGGCCGGAGCTGCGGCTGCCGCCGGACCGCCCGGCGCTGGCGCGGCTGCCGCCGCTGGCGCGCCCGCCCTTCGCCGCCGCGGCGCTGCGGCGGGTCGCGGTGGACTTGCCGCGGCTCGCCGTCTTCGTGCCGTTGGAGCGCGAGGCCGACTTCGCCGTGCTCCGCCCGCCGCTCTTCGCCGCGGTGGAGCGCGACGTCGTCTTCTTGGCGGTCGAGCGCGTCGAGGCGGACTTGCCGCGCGACGCCGTCGCCGTCTTGCGGCCGGTCGAGGCGGACTTCGCCCGCGTGCCGGTCGATGTCGAGCGGCCGGAGGAGGCCGCCTTGCGCCCGCCCTTCGCCGCCGTGCTCCGCGTCGCGGTCTTGCGCCCGGTCGAGGACGCGGCCTTGCGCGTGCCCGTCGAGGACGCCGACTTGCGCGTGCCCGTGGACGACGCCGACTTGCGCGTGCCGGTCGAGGATGCCGACTTGCGCGTGCCGGTCGAGGATGCGGCCTTGCGTGTGCCGCCGCTGTTCCGCCCGCCCTTGGCCGCCGCCGCGGTGCGTCCGGCCGCGCCGCGCGCGCCCGTGCTCTTGCGCGCGGTGCCCGAAGCCGACTTGCCGCGGCCCGAGGACGCGCTTGTGCTCCGGGTGGACTTGCGGGTGCCGGTCGAGGCGCGGCGCGTGGCGGTGCGGCGCCGCGGCTTCTCCTGCTGCTCGCCGCCCTCCTGGTTCTCCTGGCTGGCCTGGTTCTGCTCCGTCTCGTCGCTCATGTCATGGTGCTCCTGTCTGGGGTTCCGGTCCCGGACGCGGCGACGGGCCATCCCGCCGCCGATCCCGGCGCCGCCGTGCGTCACCTCGCGCATCACCGTCCCCCCGAAGCGCTGACCCGACCACGTCGCGACCCGTGCGATGCGATCCGCTTCCCGATGCCGCGCGCCGCTTCCGGCGTGCTGCCGCGCGGATGATGTGCGCGCGGTTGCCGAGGCGAACGTCACGTCGCGGCGATTGTTCCCGCGGAAGGAGTCAGGAGCGCCAATGAATCATGAGTGATCCATCGATGCTGCTGCCCGGCGGCAGCACATGCATCGCGCCGTGCGCCGCGGCGGCGGGACGATTCGGCGCATCGGGCGCGTGGCTGACGGGCTCCACCGCGATGACGCCGGCCGCTGTCGAGAGTCCGCCGCGGCCGAGTCGCGGCGCGAAGACCTGCAGATTCGCGGCCCATGCGCCGGATGCGCGCAGCGTGACGCCGCGCCCGTCGGGCCAGTCGATCCGCGCGACGCCGTCCCAGCCGGCGAAGTGCGTGTCGAGCCCGTCGAGCACCGCGTCGCCGCCGTTGAGCCCGGCGCAGGGACGCGGCGCGACGGGCAGGGTGCGGCCGTCGCGGCCGAAGACGATGCGGGTCGCGGCGCGGAGCCGCGTGCCGGCAGGGCGCGGGAAGAAGGGATGCCAGCCGAGGCCCATCGGCGTCGGGACGGCGCCGCCATTGGTCAGGCTGAGGGACAGCGCCAGGTGGTCGGGCGCGAGCCGCAACTCCACCCGCGCGGCGCCGGCGAAGGGCGTGCGGTCGAAAGTGCAGCCGAGCACGGCATGGTCGGGCCCGGCCGTTTCGACCGACCATGGCAGGTAGCGCAGGAAGCCATGCAGCGCGGTGTTCTCGTCCGGCCGGTTGACCGGCACGCGGTGCTCGATGCCGGCAACCGCGATGCGGCCGGCGTCGAGCCGGTTGGTCCAGGGCGCCATGACATAGGCGCCGTGAAAGCCGGCGTTGGGATCCGCGCCGTCGGGGACGGGGACGATCAGCGGCCGCCCGTCGAGATCGAGCCGCGTCATGGCGGCGCCGAGATCGGGCCGCAGGACCGCGACGGCGTCGCCGGCGCGGAGCGTCAGCATCGGCGCACACCGGGAGCCGGCCCGCGCGCAGGGTGGGCCGAGGGCGCGAGCGCGCCCCGCGCGGCGACCATCCGCACCGCCGGCGGAACGGCGGCCTGCGCGCAGCAGAGCTCGCGGAGCGGGCGCGTCACGCCGCAGGCGCGCCCTCGGCACGACGAGCCCCAGGGCATCAGTCGAGCGCGAAGGGATCGCGCGGGGAGAAGCCGCTGCGGCGGGAATACTCGATCGGGCAGTAGAAGCCGCCCTGGTAGCGCTCCTCGACCGGGTCGCCGCTGACCACGCCTTCGATCCGGGCCCGGTAGGTCTCGGCGCTGTCCTTCGGCTGCCAGCCGATGCGGTCGCGGTGGTCCTTCGCCCAGAAGCTCTGCGGGTTGTCCGACGCGCCCCAGATCACGGCATGCCCGACGCGGTCGGCCAGGATGCAGCGCTCCACGCAGCTCGCGAGGTCGGGGTAGGACAGCCAGGTCGAGAGGCCGCGGGCGTTGGTCGGCTCCGGCAGGCAGGAGCCGATGCGGATGTTGACGTTCTCCACCCCGTGCTTGTCCCAGTAGAGCCGGCCCATCAGCTCGCCATACACTTTGGAGAGGCCGTAGTAGCCGTCGGGGCGGAAGGCGCAGTCGAAGTCGAGCCGCTCTTCGGGCGACCGCGGGCGCTCGTGGAAGCCGATCGTGTGGTTGGAGGAGGCGAATACCACGCGCGCGCCCTCCCGCCGGGCGGCCTCGTAGATGTGATAGAGGCCGCGGATGTTGGGCTCGAGGATGGTCTCGTAGGGCTGCTCGGTGGCGTTGCCGCCGAAATGCAGGATCGTGGAGCAGCCCTCGGCCTGGCGGACAATGGCCAGCGCCTCGTTCAGGTCGGCGCGGATGAAGCGGGCCCGCGGCGGCAGCGGATCGGGGAAGGGCGCGATGTCGGTCAGGCGGAGCGTGAAGCCGCGCGCGCCGAGCTCGCGCGCGAGCATGCGGCCCAGTGCGCCGGAGGCGCCGGTGAGCAGGACGGGCTTGTCGTGCATGGAGGATGTTCCCGTTTGCGTGAATCAGCCGCCGTAGCCGAGCAGCAGCCGCGGCAGGGTGAGGGAGACGGCGGGCACGTAGGTGGTCAGCGCAAGCGCAAGGAGGATCGCGCCCCAGAAGGGCAGGATCGTGCGGATCACCCTCTCGATCGGGATCTTCCCGATGGCGCAGCCGACGAAGAGCACGGCCCCCACCGGCGGTGTCGTCAGCCCGAGGCCGAGATTCATCATCATCACCATGCCGAACTGCACGGGGTCCACGCCGATCGCGGTGGCCACGGGCAGGAAGATCGGGGTGGTGATGAGGATCAGCGCCGCCATGTCCATCACGGAGCCGAGCAGCAGGAGGCAGATGTTGATCAGCAGCAGGATGACGATCGGGTTGTCGCTGATCGCCAGCATCAGGTCGGTCAGGTGCTCCGGCAGGCGATAGAGGGCGAGGAGATAGGCGAAGGCGGTCGCGGTGCCGACCAGCAGGAAGACCACCGCGGAGGTCCGCACGCTCGCCGCCACGGCGACCTTGAACAGGTCCCAGGTCAGCGCGCGGTAGACGAGGATCGTGACGGCGAGCGCCCAGATCGTGCCGAAGGCCGCGCTCTCGGTGACGGTGAAGACACCGGAGAGCACGCCGCCCAGGATGATCACGGCGGTCAGCAGGCCGGGCAGCGCGTCCACGAAGGTCCAGAGCACCCGGCGGACGCCCTGATAGGGCTCGGCCGGGTAGCCGCGGCGCACCGCCATCACATAGGCGGCGAGGCCGAGAAAGAGGCACATGATGAAGCCCGGCACGATCCCCGCGATGAAGAGCGCCGAGACCGAGATGCCGCCCCCAGCCGCCAGCGAATAGAGGATCATGTTGTGGGAGGGCGGGATCATGATCCCGGCGATGCTGCTGGTGACGGTGACGCTGACCGAATAGTCCGTCCCGTAGCCGCGTTCCTTCATGGCCGGGATCAGCAGCGTCCCGAGCGCCGAGGTGTCCGCCACCGCCGAGCCCGAGATGCCGCCGAACAGCATCGAGGCGGAGACGTTGACCACGCCGAGCCCGCCGCGCATCCAGCCCATCACCCCCGAGGCGAGCGAGATCAGCCGCCGCGCGATGCCGCCATGCAGCATCAGCTCGCCCGCGAAGACGAAGAAGGGGATCGCCAGCAGCGAGAAGATGCTCATGCCCGCCGCCATCTGCTGGAAGGCGACGGCGGGGTTCAGCCCCTCCCACAGGAAGCCCGCCAGCGCGGCGATGCCGAGGGTGAAGGCGACCGGCACCCCGGCGACGATGCCGAGGACGAAGATCGCGATGATCAGCAGGAGGCCGAATTCCACGCGCCTTTACTCCAGGAAGGCGGCCTTCAGGCCGCGCTGCTCGGGGCCCTCCTTGCGGAGGATGTCGAGCAGCACCTGCTCGATCGCAAACAGGGTGACGAGGCCGCCGCAGACCATCAGCGGCACGTAGGTCCAGCCCTGGCTGATGCCGAGGAGCGGGATCCGGAAGGTCCAGACCATGTCCACCAGCTCGCGCGAATAGACCATCATCGCGAAGCCGAAGAGGCCGACGAGCGTGTCGCAGCCCACTGCGATCCAGCGCTGGGCCGCCATCGGCAGCGCCTCGCGGAAGCCGAGGACGGAGAGGTGGAACCGCTCGCGCACGCCGACGGCGGCGACGGGCAGCGCGATGCAGAGGATGGAGAGGGTCGCGGCGCGCTCCACCCAGGTCGGCGTGTCGTTCAGCACGTAGCGACCGAAGACGAGCCAGCCCATCATCGCGACGAGGCCGACGAGCGCTGCGCCGGCGACGACGATCACGAGCCGCGACAGCAGGTCGAGCGCGCGGGAGAAGAGGTGCATGCAGGGCTCCGAACTCTCCCTCCCCCGCTTGCGGGGGAGGGAAGGGGTGGGGGTTCGAGGATCAGAGGGCGCGCCGAATCACGAACCCGCACCCAACCCGCCCCCGCAAGCGGGGGAGGACCTTCGTGGGCGGCAGGCGCTACTGCATGTCCCGGATGCGCTGCACCATGCCCGACAGGCGCGGGTTGCTGCCGGTGTACTTCTGGTAGACGGGCGCCATCAGCTCGGCCCAGGGGCGGCGATCCGCGATCTCGATCACCGTCACGCCTGCGCGCTCGACGGCCTGGCGCGAGCTGCGCTCCCGCTCCGCCCAGACCTGGCGCTGGAAGGCGGCGGATTCGCGCGCCGCGTCGCGCAGGATGGTCCGCTCCTGCTCGTTCAGCCGCTGCCAGCGCTGGCGGGAGACGGCCAGCACCTCTGGCACGTTGGAATGCTCGGTGGTGGTGAAGAAGCGCGCCACCTCGAAGTGGCGGGTGCTCTCGTACGAAGGCCAGTTGTTCTCGGCGCCGTCGATCACCCCGGACTGCAGGCTGGTGAAGACCTCGCCGAAGGGCAGCGGGGTGGGGTTGGCGCCGAGCGCGCGCATCAGGTCGATCCAGAGGTCGGAGGTCTGGACGCGGATCTTCATCCCCCGCAGGTCGGCCGGCGTGCGGACCGGGCGGATCGTGTAGAGGCTGCGCGCCCCGGCATCGTACCAGGCCAGCGCGATGATGCCGATCTGCTCGAGGTCGCGGGCGATCTCCTCCCCGGCCGGCCCGTCGATGGCGCGCTGCATGTGCGCGACGTCGCGGAACAGGAAGGGCAGGGTCACCACCTGCGTCGAGGGCGCGAGGTTGTTGAAGGGCGAGAGGTTGAAATTCGCGAAGTCGATGGAGCCGAGGCGCATCTGCTGGATCGCCTCGTCCTGCTGGCCGAGCTGCGCGGAGTGGTAGGTGCGCATGCGGATCCGGTTGTTGGTGCGCTGCTGCACCAGCTCTCCGAAGCGGTCCATGCCGCGGCCGTTCGGGTAGTCGGCCGCGTGGATGTTCCAGCCGCGCCATTCCTGTGCCCCGGCAGGTGCGGCGAGCCACGGGGTGAGGGCGACGGCGGCGACGGCCGCGGCACGCAGGGCGCGCGCAAGGATCATGGTCGTTTTCCTCCGGGACCGGGGCGTCTCGGCCGCCTGGTCGCGCCTGCATCATACGGACGGGCGCGTGGGCGCTGTCAAATCGGCCGCGGATGGAACTCTCGCGGCGCTTCCACGCTTTGACGTGTCGCGCCAAGGTGGGGACCGATGATGGACAACGACAGCAACGCCCAGAATGCCGAGATGCCGGACGTGCCGCTGGTGCCGGCGGCTGCGGTGGGCTTCCTTCTCTACCCCTGGGCGGTGCAGCTCATCCTCGCCAATCCACCTGCGAACGACGCCGGCCAGCCGCCCGCGAAAGCGTGATCGGGGCGGCTTGCGGGTGACCGCGAGCCGCCGCAGCATCCGGCGCCCCGTCGCCGGATGGCCTCCATGACCTTCCCCACCATCGCCCAGGCCGCCGAGGCGCTCGCCACCGGCCGCACCAGTTCCTCGGCCCTGGTCGAGGATGCGCTCGCGCGCATCGCCGATCCGGCGGGCGAGGGCGCGCGCGCCTTCATCGCGGTGCAGGCGGAGGCGGCGCGCGAAGGGGCGCGCGCGATGGACGCGCTGCGTGCGGCCGGGCGGGCGCCGAGCCCCTGGGCCGGCATCCCGATCAGCATCAAGGACCTCTACGACCAGGCGGGCGTGGTGACGCGCGGCGGGTCGGCGGCGCTCGACGGCGCGGCGCCTGCCGCTGCCACCGCGGTCTCCGTCGCGCGGCTCGAGCGCGCCGGCTTCGTCGTGCTCGGGCGGACGAACATGACGGAGTTCGCCTTCTCCGGCCTCGGCGTGAACCCGCATTACGGCACCCCGCGCTCCCCCTGGGACCGCGCGACGGGGCGGTTGCCGGGCGGGTCGTCCTCGGGTGCTGCGGTCGCGACGGCGGAGGGGATGGGTTTCGCGGGCCTCGGCTCCGACACCGGCGGTTCGTGCCGCATCCCGGCGGCGCTCTGCGGCATCGTGGGGTGGAAGCCGACGGCGCGGCGGGTCCCGCTGACCGGCACGCTGCCGCTGTCCTTCACCCTCGACAGCCTCGGGCCGCTGGCGCGGTCGGTGGCGTGCTGCGCGCTGCTCGACGCGGTGATGGCCGGCGAGGAGGGCTGGACGCCGGCGCCGCTGCCGCCCGTGGCGGGGCTGCGGCTCGGCGTGCTCGGCGGGTATGTGGCGGAGGGTTGGGACGCGACGGTCGGCGCCGCCTTCGAACGCGCGCTGTCGCGTCTCTCGGCCGCCGGCGCGCGGATCGAGCGGCTGGAGGTGCCGGAGCTGGCCGACATCCCGGCGGCGAACGCGGCCGGCGGCTTCGCGGCGAGCGAGGCCTTCGCCTGGCACCGCGCGCTGATCGCGCGACGGGGCGAGGCCTATGACCCGCGCATCCTCATGCGCATCCAGCGTGGGGCGAAGATGTCGGCCGCCGACTACATCGAGCTGACGCAGGCGCGCGCGCGCATCATCGCCGCGATCGCGCCGCGCACGGCACCCTTCGACGCGGTGGTGATGCCGACCTGCCCGCTGGTCCCGCCCGCCATCGCGGAGGTCGAGGACGAGGCAGAGTACGGCCGCATCAACCTCACCCTTCTGCGCAATCCGAGCGTCGCGAACTTCCTCGACCGCTGCGCGATCGCCCTGCCCTGCCACCGCGCCGGGGAAGCGCCGGTCGGCTTCATGCTGATGGGCGAGGCGATGGGGGACGCGCGGCTGCTCGCGGTGGCGCAGGCGGTGGAGGCGGCGCTGGCCGGTTAGGCCGGCTCCGTCTCCTCGCGCTCCTTGCGGCGCGCGGCGATGGTTGCGATCCAGCAGGCCGTCAGCACGACGGCCAGGCGCATGACCTTCACTGTGCCACCCTCCGGCTCGGGGCTCCGGAGTCGCTAGCCCTGGGGCGCGTCGCCGGGCAACGGGATTCCGGTGAGCGCCTGCCAGACGCGGATCACGAAGCCGTCGTCCGCGCGGCCCTGGCCCATGGCGGACGCCGCCGTGAAGAGTTGCTGCGCCTGCACCGCCAGCGGCACGGGGTGGTCGAGCCCGCGCGCCATCTCCGCCACGAGGCCGAGATCCTTGACGAAGATGTCCACGGCCGAGCGCGGCGCGTCGTCGCCGTCCAGCACGCGGGCCATGCGGTTCTCGAACATCCAGGAATTGCCGGCGGCGCTGGTGACCACGTCGTAGAGCTGGCGAGGATCGGCACCCGCGCGGATGCCGAGGGACATCGCCTCCGCCGCCACCGCGATGTGCACGCCGGCGAGCAGCTGGTGGACGACCTTCACCGTGGCGCCGATGCCGGGCGCGTCGCCGAGCGTCCAGACCTTTGTCGCGACCGCGTCGAGCACGGGCCCCGCCTTGGCGAAGGCGGCGGCGCTGCCGGAGGCCATGACGGTCATCTCGCCCGTCGCGGCCTTGGCCGCGCCGCCGGAGACGGGCGCGTCGAGGTAGAGCAGCCCCCGCGCCTCGGCCTCCGCCGCCAGCCGGCGCGCTTCGGCGGGCGACATGGTGGCCGAGGAGATCACGACGGCCCCGGGGGCGAGGCGCTGGGCGCAGCCCGCCTCGCCGAACAGCGCGGCCTCGGTCTGGGCTGCGTTGACGACGAGCAGCAGCACGGCCTCCGTGCCCTGCGGCAGCTCCGCCGGGCTGGCGCAGGCGCCGCCGCCGGCCGCGGCGAAATCGGCGCGCGCCGTCTCGCGCAGGTCGCAGCCCGTGGTGGCGAGGCCGGCGCGCAGGCAGGACTTCGCCGCCCCCATGCCCATCGCGCCCAATCCGATCACGCCGACCTGCATGCGGTGTCCTCCCCGGCCGGCACCCTCGCCGGGCGGGGGCGTCAGCGCAAGACGAGGGCGAGTATCTGGATCACGGCCGCCACGCAGAGCAGGACGAGCACGATGCGGCTGAGCTTGTGGATGGGCGGCATGGCGCGGATCTGGTGCGGCGAGGCCTCAACCGGAAGGGGTGACGAGCCCGCGCAGCAGCGCCTTCAGCGCGGGCGCGGACTCGGCATGGGTAGCGAGCAGCGTGGCTTCGTGCGTGCGCGCTTCCGCGATCAGCGCGGCGGCGAGTTTCGCGCCGGCGCGGGTCAGCGCGACCCGGGTCTGACGCCCCTCGCGCCGGCGGCGCACCAGGCCGTCGGCCTCCATCCGGTCGAGCAGCTTCGTCATGGTCGGCTGCTGCATGAGGCAGGCGGCGGCCAGCGCGCCCACCGTCTCGCCGCGCCCGGCGCCGTGCAGGGTCGCGACGACCCGCCAGACCGGGACCGGCACGCCGCGCGCCTTCAGCCGGGCGTGGAAGCCCGACGACGCGGCGTGGGAGGCGCGCGCCAACAGATAGAGCAGGTAGTCGTCCACGAAGCGGCCGGCCATGGCGGCGAACATATGACTTTTCATGTGACCGCCGCCAGCGCTAGGATCGCCGCACGCAGAGGGAGGCCGTCCGCTTGCGCGACGACCGTATCGAGCCGCAATGGCTGGACGCCTTCGAGGCGGTGTTGCGCCTGTGCAAGGCCGCGCCCGGCGAGACGGTCTGCGTGCTGGGGGAGAGCCAGTCGCGGCCGCTGAACCTCGACCTGGCGGAGCTCGCGGCGCGGCGGCTCGGCTGCCGGGCCTTCCGGCTGATCGTGCCGACGCCGCAGGCCGGGCCGATGCCGATGCGCTCCACCGGCGCGTCGCGCGCGCTGGCCGGACACCCGTCCGTGCTGGCAGCGCTGAAGGCGTCCTCGCTCGTGCTGGACCTGACGCTGGAAGGGCTGCTGCATGCGCCGGAGCTGAAGGAGATCCTGGCGAGTGGCGCGCGGGTGATGATGGTCAGCGACGAGCATCCGGAGGTGCTGGAACGGCTGGTCCCGCGCGCGGAGGACGAGGCGGCGGTGAAGTCCGCGCTGAAGCGGCTGCGCGCGGCGCGCCGCATGCGGGTGACGAGCGCTGCGGGAACCGATCTTGTCGTGGAGGTTGCCGGCGCGCCCAGCGCAGGTGTCTGGGGCTGGACCGACCGGCCCGGCACCGTCGCGCATTGGCCGGGTGGCGTGGTCGTGGCCTTCCCGAAGGCCGGCACGGTGAACGGCACGCTCGTGCTGGCGCCGGGCGACGCCAACCTGACCTTCAAGCGCTATGTGGAGCAGCCGGTCCGCCTCGCGCTGCGCGACGACCACATCGAGGCGATCGAGGGCGAGGGCGCCGATGCGCGGCTGATGCGCGCACACCTGGCCGGCTGGGGCGAGCGCAGCGCCTATGCCGTCAGCCATGTCGGCTGGGGCCTCAACCCGCGCGCGCGGCGCGAGGCGCTGCTGTTCCACGATCGGCGCGACGTGAACGGCACCGAGCTCCGCGCGGCGGCCGGGAACTTCCTGTTCTCGACGGGCGCCAATGAATTCGCCGGGCGCTACACGGACGGGCATTTCGACATCCCCGTCTTCGGCTGCACGATCGAGCTGGATGGCGAGGCGGTGGTCAAGGACGGGGTGGTCGCATGAGCGTGGTGTTGCTGCACGGCATTGGTGGCCCGTCCTGGGACGGGCTCGTCCCCGGCGCGCTGGACTGGCCGATGCCCGGCTTCCGTAGCAGCGCGCCGTTGCCGGAGATGACCTTCCCGGCGCTCGCCGCCGCACTGCGCGATGCGCTGGATGCGCGCGGCATCGGGCGCGCGACGCTGGTCGGGCATTCGATGGGCGGCATGGTCGCGCTGGAATTCGCCGCGACCTTCCCGGAGCGTGTGGCGAAGCTCGTGCTCTACGCCACCACGCCGGCCTTCGGCGGGCGCGACCCGTCCTTCGCCGAGGCCTTCCTGGAGGCGCGGCTCGGCCCGCTGGAGGGCGGGCGGAGCATGGCGGAGGCCGCGCCGGAGATGCTCGAGGGCATGTTCGAGCCGGGCGCCGATCCGCAGGCCATGCCGAAGGCCGCGGCGGCGATGGGCGAGGTTCCGGCGCAGGTCTATCGCGACACGGTCCGCTGCCTGACCACCTTCGACCGCCGCGCCGACCTGTCGCGCATCGCGGTGCCGACGCTGCTCATCGCAGGAGAGCGCGATCAGGCGGCGCCGCTCAAGACCATGCAGCGGATGACTGAGGCGATTCCCGGCGCGCGGCTCGTCGTGATTCCCGGCACGGGGCACATGATCCATCTCGAGCAGCCGGACGCCTTCCGCGCCGCGCTGCTGCCGTTCCTCGCAGAGTGACTCCGATGGACGCGCCGGCGGGCACGACCACGTGCGACGCGCCGATCTTCGACCCCGTCGCCTTCCGATTGACTCCGCAGGAAGCGGGGCTGACGGCGAAGGCGCGGGAGTTCGGCCAGCGCGTCCTGGCCCCGCGCGCCGCGCGCTGGGACCGGGAGGCGTCCTTTCCCACCGACAACTACCGCGACATGCATCGCGAGGGGCTGCTCGGCGTCTGCATTCCGGCGGAGGAGGGCGGCGCCGGTGCCGGGTTCCGCGCTTATTGCCTCACCGCAGCGGAGATCGGCCGCTATTGCGGCGCGACCGCGCTCACCTGGAACATGCATGTCTGCTCCACGCTCTGGACCGGCGCGCTGACCGAGGATCTGGAGCTGGACGCGGCGACCCGCGCCGAGCACCGCCGCCGCCGCAGGGTCCACTACGACAGGATCCTGCGCGACGGCGCGGTCTATTCGCAGCCTTTCTCCGAAGGCGGCGCGGCCGCGGCCGGCACGCAGGCCTTCGGCACGACGGCGCGGCCCGTGGAGGGCGGCTTCCTGGTGAACGGGAAGAAGATCTTCGCAAGCCTCGCCGGCCACGCGGATTACTACGGCATCCTCTGCACCGAGCAGCATGGCGACGAGAAGCTGTCGCGCCGCGACACGCTCTATCTGGGTGTGCCGGCAACGGCGCCCGGCGTGACGGTGGAGGGCGAGTGGGATCCCTTGGGCATGCGCGGCACCGTCTCGCGCAACCTGGTGTTCCGGGACGTCTTCGTGCCGGAGGACGCGGCGCTGATGCCGCCCGGTCTCTACTTCCAGGCGGCCTCGCGCTGGCCGCACATGTTCATGACGCTGACGCCGACCTACATGGGCCTGGCGCAGGCCGCCTATGATTTCTGCGTGCGCTACCTGCGCGGCGAGCAGCCCGGCACGCCACCGGTGAAGCGGCGCATGTACCCGACGAAGCAGATCGCGGTGGCGCAGATGCGCGTGATGCTGGAGGCGACCAAGGCGTTGTGGTTCCAGGCGATCACCGAGGCCGGGCCGGATCCCAGCAAGGAAGGGGTGCTCCGCGCGCTCGCCGCGCAGCACACGGTGATGGAGAACGCGAACGCCATCGCGACGCTCGCGATCCGCACCTGCGGCGGGCAATCCATGCTGAAGTCGCTGCCGCTGGAACGCATCTACCGGGACAGCCGCTGCGGGGCGCTGATGCTGCCCTGGACGGCGGAGCTCTGCCTCGACCGCATCGGGCGCGACGCGCTCTATGAGAAGGGCGAGACGGATTGAGCATCCGGCGCTGGATCGAGCGGCACGCCGACCATGCGCCCGACCGGGTCGCGCTGCGCTTTGAGGGCGAGGCGGTCAGCTATGCCGCGCTGGCCTCGCGAGTCGAAGCCGCGGCCGCGGCGCTGGGCGCGCGGGGAATAAGGCGCGGCGACCGCGTCGGCTTCCTCGGGCATAACCATCCCTCGCAGCTCGTGCTGCTGTTTGCGCTGGCGCGGATCGGCGCGATGCAGGTGCCGCTGAACTGGCGGCTCGCCGCGCCGGAATGGCGCTTCATCCTGGAGGATTCCGGCGCGCGGCTGCTCTGCGCCACGCCGGAGTGGCTTGCCGCCGCACGGGACGCCGCGCCGGGGGGCTGCGACGTGGTGGATGCGACGGCGCTCGCGGGCGGCAAGACGATGCCGGCCAGCGGGGAGGAGGGCGACCCGCTGCTGCTGGTCTACACCTCCGGCACGACGGGACGGCCGAAGGGCGCGGTGCTCGACCAGCGCGCACTGCTGTTCAACGCGCTGAACGCGATCCACGCCTTCGACATGACCTCGGCCGACCGCGTGTTGACGGTGCTGCCGCTGTTCCATGTCGGCGGGCTGAACATCCAGACGGTGCCGGCGCTCCACGCGGGCGCCGAGGTGATTCTGCAGCCGCGCTTCGACCCGGACACCTTCTTCGACGCCGTCGCGCGGGAGCGCCCCACGCTGTCGCTGGTCGTGCCGGCGGTGATGGCGGCGCTGGTGCGGCATCCGCGCTGGGCTGGCGCCGACCTGTCCTCGCTGCGCGCGGTCGGCGCGGGCTCATCCGACGTGCCGGTGCCGCTGATCGAGGCTTTCCACAGCAAGGGCGTGCCGGTGCAGCAAATCTACGGAGCGACCGAGACCTGCCCGATCGCGATCGTACAGACGCGGGAGGAAGCGCTGGCCGCACCCGGCTCGATCGGGCGCCCTGCGATGCATGCCGAATGCCGGCTGGACCCGGCGACGGGTGAGATCCAGGTCCGTGGACCCTCGGTGCTGCGTGGCTACTGGAAACGCGACGACGCGACCCTTCCGGGCGGCTGGTTCCCCACTGGCGATGTCGGGCGCGTGGACCCGCAGGGGCGCTGGTGGTTCACGGACCGGCTGAAGCACGTGATCATCTCGGGCGGGGAGAACATCTACCCGGCCGAGGTGGAGCGCGTGCTGGCCGAGGCGCCGGGCGTCGCGGAAGGCGCCGTGGTCGGCCGCCCCGATCCGCGCTGGGGCGAGGTGCCGGTGGCCGTCGTCGTGCCGGGCCCCGGCTTCGACCCCGCCCGCGTGCTGGCGCATTTGGAGGGGCGCATCGCGCGCTTCAAGCATCCGCGCGAGGTGGTGGCCGTGGAGGCGCTGCCGCGCACCGCGCTCGGTAAGGTCGCGATGGCGGAGCTGCGCGCGATCGTCAGCCGAGGCTGAGCGGCGCCGCGCCCCCGATCGCGGCGGGCTGTTCGTCCTTTAGCGCAACACCGGTGGCGCCGAGGCGCCGTGCCGCGTCCAGCAGCCACAGCAGCTTGGCCGCCGCCTCGGCCGGGCTCAGCCCTGCTTCACGGATGTTGCTGATGCAGTTGCGCTCGGCATCCGTGCGTCCGCGGCGCGGCGCCCAGGTCAGGTAGATGCCGAGGCTGTCGAGCGCGGAGAGACCGGGGCGTTCGCCGATCAGCACCGCGACCGCCGCGGCGCCGAGCGCCTCCCCGATGTCGTCGCCGAGCGCGACGCGGGCCTGGCGCGCGACGACGATCTCGCTCGTCCAGCCAGCCGCGTCCAAGCCAAGGCGCAGCGCTGCCAGCACAGCCGGCGCCTGCGCCGCCACGCCGCTGGCGCAGAGACCGTCGGCGACGACGAGCGCGAGGCAGCCGGGGCACGGGTCCGCGGCGAGGGCAGTGCGGTCCTCGTCGCGCAACCGCCGGCCGAGGTCGGGGCGCAACAGGTAGGTCCGCCGGTCCGGCGCCTCGCTCGCCACCTGCCGCGCATCTGGGAAGGCGCCCGCGTCGAGTTCGGACCACACCGCGTCGCGGGCACGCGCATGCGCTTCCTGAAAGTCGAGATGCGCTGCCGTTGGCTGCGCATGGCCGACGCGCCCAAGGGCAACGCGCGCGGTGGTGAAGCGCCGCAGGTCGCGCCACAGGACGGGCGCCGTCACGCGAGCACCGGCGCCATAGGCGCGGGCAGGCGGTCCGGCGTGCGGTCGGCGAGGCCCATCCGCTCCAGCCACGCCGCGAATTCCGGCGCGGGCCGCTTGCCGAGCGCCGCCCGCGCATAGAGCCCGTCATGGAAGGAGGTGGACTGGTAGGCGAGCATCACGTCATCCGCCCCCGGCACGCCCATCACATAGGTCACGCCCGCGACGCCAAGAAGCGTCAGCAGCGCATCCGTGTCGTCGCCGTCGGCCTCCGCATGGTTCGTGTAGCAGACATCCACGCCCATCGGCAGGCCGAGAAGCTTGCCGCAGAGGTGGTCCTCGAGCCCCGCGCGGGTGATCTGCTTGCCGTCGTACAGATACTCGGGGCCGATGAAGCCGACGACGGAATTGACCAGCAGCGGCGAAAAGGCGCGGGCGACGGCATAGGTCCGCGCCTCGATCGTCTGCTGGTCGCAGCCGTGATGGGCCTCGGCCGAGAGCGCGCTGCCCTGGCCGGTCTCGAAATACATGACGTCCGTGCCACGCGTGCCGCGCTTCAGCGCCAGTGCTGCGTCATGCGCCTCGCGCAGCAGGGCGAGGGACACGCCGAAGCTCTCATTCGTCTTTTGCGTGCCGCCGATGGACTGGAACACCAGGTCCACCGGCGCGCCGCGCTCGATCGCCAGCAGCGTCGTCGTGACATGCGCCAGCACGCAGGATTGCGTCGGGATGTCGAAGCGCTCCCGCAGCCCGTCGAGCATCGCCAACAGCCGGCAGAGGTTGTCCACGTTGTCGGTCGCCGGGTTCACGCCGATCACCGCATCGCCGGCGCCGAGCAGCAGCCCGTCCAGGATCCCCGCCGCGACGCCGCGCGGATCGTCCACCGGGTCGTTCGGCTGCAGGCGGATGGAGAGCGTTCCAGGGGTGCCGATCGTGTTGCGGAAGCGCGTGACGACGCGGCACTTGGCCGCGATGCTCACCAGGTCCTGCAGGCGGCAGATCTTGCTGACGGCCGCGACCATCTCCGGCGTCAGGCCGGGGGCGAGGGCCGTCAGCGCCGCGCCGTCCGCCTCGCCCAGCAGCCAGTCGCGGAAGCCGCCGACGGTCAGGTGCGAGACGGGCGCGAAGGCAGCGGCGTCGTGGCTGTCCATGATCAGCCGCGTGACCTCGTCGTTCTCATAGGGGACGACCGTCTCCGACAGGAAATGCTTCAGCGGCAGGTCCGCCAGCGCCCGCTGCGCCGCGACCCGCTCCGCCGCGCTGGCGGCCGCGACGCCGGCCAGCGCGTCGCCCGAGCGGAAGGGCGTGGCGCGCGCCATCAGCGTGCGCAGATCGTCGAAGACGTGGCGCGTGCCGCCGATGCCATGCGCGAATGCCATGCGGGACCTCCGCGCCTCACATGGCGCCGGTTGCCCCGGCTTGCCAGCCCGTCGCGGTGCCCGGAGGATGCGTCCCATGAATCCCGACTGGCCCGACCGGATCTACGACACGCTGAAGGCGCATGCCGTCACCCAGGTCGCCCTGGTACCGGATGCCGGCCATGCGCGGCTGATCCGGCGCTGCCTGGCCGACCCCGCCATGCGCGCGGTGACGCTGACCACCGAGGAGGAAGGCGTGGCCATGCTGGTCGGGGGCTGGCTCGGCGGCGCCAAGGGCGTGCTGCTGATGCAGTCCTCCGGCGTCGGTAACTGCATCAACATGCTGTCGCTGCCGGTGCTGCACCGCGCGCCGCTGCCGATGATCGTGACGATGCGGGGCGATTTCGGCGAGTTCAACCCGGCGCAGGTGCCGATGGGCAACGCGTCCCAGCCGGCGCTCGAGGCCATGGGTACGCTGGTGCGCCGCGCCGACACGCCGGAAGACGTCGTGCCGGTGGTGGATGCCGTGCTGCGCATGGCCTTCAACACCTACCGGCCGACCGCGGCGCTGCTCGGGCAGCGGTTGATCGGCGCCAAGACCTTCGGCAAGGACTGAGTGCGGTGGCGACACTCGATCGGCGCGACGTTGTGCGCGAGCTGCTGCGGGACCGTGGCGGGCTGCTGGTGGTGGCGGGCCTCGGCGCCTCGGCCTGGGACATTACGGCGGCGGGCGACGGCCCGAACAATTTTCCCCTGTGGGGCGGGATGGGCGGGGCGGCGATGCTCGGCCTCGGGCTGGCGCTGGCGCAGCCGGACAGGCGCGTGCTGGTGATCACGGGCGATGGCGAGATGCTGATGGGCCTCGGCGCGCTCTGCACCATCGCGGTGCAGAAGCCGGCGAACCTCGCCCTCGTCGTGCTCGACAACGAGCATTACAGCGAGACGGGCGGGCAGGAGACGGCGACGCGCCACGGCGTGGACCTCGCCGCGATCGCGCGTGGCGCCGGCATCGCCGATGCGCGCCAGGTGACGGAGGCCGAGGGCGTCGCGACGCTCCGGCGCGACATCCACGCCGCCGCGGCGCCGCTCCTTGCCGTGGTGAAGGTGGCGGCGGGCAACCACCCGCTGGTCCTGCCGCCGCGCGAGGGCGCCTACCTCACGGCGCGGTTCCGGGAGGCCGTTCTCGGCCCCGCCGCGCATCACCAGCTCTGAAGGCCTTGCCATGCCGCATGTGATCTGCCCGCAGCCGATCCACGACGACGCGCTCGCTGTCCTGCGCGCGGCGCCGGGCTTCACCGTGGAGGTGCTGCCGGACCGCAGCCCGGCGACGCTGGCCGCGCGGCTGCCGGAGGCGGATGCGCTGATCCTGCGCACCATCCGCGTGGACCGCGCCTTCCTGGCGAACTGCCCGCGGCTCGGCGTGCTGGTCCGGCACGGCGTCGGCTACGACATCATCGACGTGCCCGCGCTCACCGAGCGCGGCATCCCGCTCTGCATCACGCCGGAGGCGAATGCGGTGAGCGTGGCGGAGCACACGATGATGATGATGCTCGCCTGCATGCGGAAGCTCACGGCCTATGACGCCAACATGCGCCTTCCGCTCTGGGGCGCCCAAGCCGCGCTGCCGGCCTTCGACCTGGCGGGCAGGACGGTGCTGGTGCTGGGCTTCGGGCGGATCGGGACGCGCGTGGCGCGGCTCTCGGCCGCCTTCGGCATGCGGGTGCTGGTGCGCGATCCCTACATGCCGAAGGGCACCATCCGCGGCGCGGGCTACGAGCCGGTGGACGACCTCCCCGCCGCGGTGGCCGAGGCCGACATCGTCACGCTGCACTGCCCCTCCAACGCGGAGACGCGCGGGATGGTGGATGCGGGGTTCCTCGGCACGATGAAGCCGGGTGCGGTCCTCATCAACGCCGCGCGCGGCACGCTGGTGGACCAGGTTGCGCTCGAGGCGGCGCTGCGCGCGGGGCGGTTGGGCGCAGCCGGCCTCGACGTCTTCGAGGAGGAGCCGGTGGAGGCGCCGATCCCGCTGCTCTCGGCGCCCAACCTTATCCTGACGCCGCATGTCGCCGCCAGCACCCAGGAAGGCCTGCGGCGGATGGCGATGGACAGTGCCGCCGCGGTGCTCGCGCATTTCGAGGGGCGGCTCGACCCCGACGTGGTGGTGAATCGGGAGGTCCTGCGGCGGAACGGCTGAGCCCGGCTCAGCGCCCCGTCCAGTTCGGGGAGCGCTTGGCGAGGAAGGCGCTGACACCCTCCCGGAAGTCCTCGCTGCCGAAGCACATGGCGACGAGGTCGTCGCCCTCTATCTCCGCGGTGGTCGCGCGGCGCAGCCGGGCCAGCGCGGCCTTGGTCGCGGCGAGCGTCAGCGGCGCCATGGCGGCCACCGTCTCCGCCAGCTCCATCGCGCGGGCCTCGAGCGCCGCGGCGTCGGGCAGCAGCTCGGACACCAGGCCCGTCGCCAGCGCCTCCGTCCCGGTCACCATGCGCGCGGTGAAGATCACCTCCTTCACCCGCGCCGGCCCCAGCAGCGAGACGAGCCGCGCATAGTTCTGCATCGACAGGCAGTTGCCGAGCGTGCGCGCGATGGGCATGCCGAAACGCGCATCCTCGGTGGCGATGCGCAGGTCGCAGGCGCCCGCGATCGCGAGGCCCCCGCCGGTGCAGAAGCCCGCCACCGCGGCGATGACGGGCTTCGGGCAGTCCTCGATGGCCGCCGGCGCCACTTCCAGCTTCGCCTCGTAGTCGAGCCCGTCCTGGCCGGTGCGGAAGCTCGTGAACTGGCCGATGTCGGTGCCCGCGGCGAAGGCCTTGCCGCCTGCGCCGGTGATGACCCAGGCACGGATCGCGGGATCGGCGGCGACGCGGCGTGCCTGCTCCGTCAGGCCTTCGTACATGGCGAAGGTGAGCGCGTTACGGGCCTGCGGGCGGTTCAGCACCGTCCAGGCCACGGGGCCGCGCGTCTCGTGCAGGATGTCGCTCATCTCGGGTCTCCCTGGCGCCTCTTGTGCGGGCGACGGGGCGGGGGGACAAGGGGCCGAGGAGACAAGCCATGCGCATCGTCAGCGTGAAGGGGGGCGTGGCGCCGATCAGCAGCGCCATCGCCAATGCCTATATCGACTTCTCCAAAATGACCGCCTCGATCGTGGCGGTGACGGTGGAGGGCAATGGGCGCCGCGCCACCGGCTACGGCTTCAACTCCAACGGCCGCTACGCCCAGCCCGGTCTGCTCGCGGAACGCTTCGTCCCGCGCCTGCAGGAGGCGACGGAGGCGCAGGTGACCGACGCGGAAGGCCGGCTCGACCCCGCCGGTGCCTGGTCTGTGATGATGAAGAACGAGAAGCCGGGCGGGCATGGCGAGCGCAGCGTCGCCGTCGGCGTGCTCGACATGGCGCTCTGGGACGCGGCGGCGAAGCTCGAGGGGGTGCCGCTCTGGCGGCTTCTCGCGGACCGCTATAATGGCGGCCAGGCGGATGAGACGGCCTGGGTCTATGCGGCGGGCGGCTACTACTATCCGGGCAAGGGCGTCGATCAGCTCGTCGAGGAGATGAAGCGCTACCTCGGCATGGGCTACAGCGTGGTGAAGATGAAGATCGGCGGCGCGCCGGGCACCGGGCTGAAGGACGCGCTGACCGAGGACCTGGCGCGGATCGAGGCGGTGCTGAAGCTGCTCGGCGGCGACGGGTCGCGGCTCTGCGTGGACGTGAACGGGCGCTTCGGGCTGCATGCCGCGCTGACCTACGCCGCCGCACTCAAGCCCTTCGGCCTGCGCTGGTACGAGGAGCCGCTGGACCCGCTGGACTACGCGACGCATGCGACGCTGGCCGAGCACTACGCCCCGCCGATCGCGACGGGGGAGAACCTGTTCTCCATGCTGGATGCGCGCAACCTGATCCGCCACGGCGGGCTGCGCCCGGATCGCGACGTGCTGCAGTTCGACCCGGCGCTGTCCTACGGGCTCGTCGAGTATCTGCGCACGCTGCAGATGCTGGTCGAGCATGGCTGGTCGCCGCGGCGCTGCGTGCCGCATGGCGGGCACCAGTTCGCGCTGAACATCGCGGTGGGCCTCGGCCTCGGCGGCAATGAGAGCTATCCGGAGGTCTTCGCGCCCTTCGGCGGCTTCGCCGACGACGTGCCCGTGGTGGACAGCCGCGTGCGGATGCCTGAGGTGCCGGGCATCGGCTTCGAGGCGAAGAACGAGCTCTACGCGGTCTTCAGGAGTCTGGACTGAGCCGGTCCGCGAGCCAGGCGGCCGCGTTGCCGTCCGCGCCGGAGGGCAGCGGCCCGGACGGCGCGGCCAGGAAGGCGAGGATGTCGCGCACCACGACGTCGCGGTTGCTGTCCACCAGAAGCAGGTGGAAGCCGCGCGGATAGACGGCGATGCGCGGCCGCGCCTCCGGCGGCACGCGGGCAATCGCGGCGCGCGAGGCATGGCCCGGCACGACCCTGTCGCGCGCGCCGACCAGCATCAGCGCCGGCACCGCCCGCCCGTCGGCCCCGCGGCAGCAGCGCGGCAGCGCCGCCACCGCGGCGTCCATCAGGTCCACGAGGCCGACGGCGCTGTCCACCCGCGTGGTGCGGATGGTCAGCGGGTCGCGGCCGAGGCGGCGCAGCGCCTCGGTGTTGTCGCTCGCCACCACGCCGCCGACGCCGCCCTGGAAGCCCATCACCGGGATAGTGCGCGAGATGAGCCAGAGCCCGCCGCGCATGACCCCGTTCATGAAGTCGCGCGACCAGACGGCCGGCGTCAGCAGGACATAGCCGTCCACCGGCGGGGGCGTGTCGGAAGCGCCGGCGAGGACCGCGACGGAGGCGCCCATGCTCTCGCCCATCAGGTAGATCGGCAGGCCGGGATGGCGCCGGCGCAGCAGCCGCGCGGCGGCGACGGCATCGGCGGCAAGCGTGTCGGCGCCCGCCCAATAGCCACGATTCGGCGCGCGGCCGAAGCCGCGCTGGTCATAGGCATAGACCAGCAATCCGCCTGCATTCAGCGCCGGCAGGCTGTCGGTCAGGAAGTTGCCCGAATGGTCGTTGAAGCCATGCAGGGCGAGCAGGATCGCGCGCGGCATGCCTGCGGGGGGAAAGCTGCGGAGCGGCAGCGTGGCGCCGTCTGCGGCGCGGATCGCGTCCTCGCGCATGTCCGGCGTGCCGATGGCCGGCCCGGCAGGCAGGACGACCGGCGTGCAGGCCGTGACAAGCCATGCGGCCAGGAGGAGGGCCGCGCGCGCCGCGTGCTTCGGGTTGCGACCGGGATTGCGCACGATATCGTGCGGATCGCCGATCCCCGGTCGCCCGTCAAGCGAAAGGCGCCGGCCGTTCCGCGGCCGGCGCCATCGTCACGCCTGGATCAGAACCGGTAGCGGACGCCGACCCCGATGACCCAGGGATTGAGGTCGGCCGTGCCGGTCACCGCACCGCCATTCACCCGCACATCCGGGCTCAGGAAGAGGTACTTCACGTCGAGATTCGCCAGCCAGTTCGGCGCGATCTCGTAGTTCACGCCGGCATTCAGCGCGAAGCCCAGCGTGTCCTTGACGTCCACGCTCGTGATGCCGGGGCTGCGGCTGCCGCCCTCGCTGTAGAAGATCGTGTAGTTCAGGCCCGCGCCGACATAGGGGCTGAACCGCGAGGTCGGCATCGGGTGGTACTGCAGCGTCAGCGTCGGCGGCAGGACCCAGGTGCTGCCGAGGTCGATCGTGCCCGCGCCCGGCACGTTGCGCACCTCGACATCGTGCTTCGTGGTCGCCGCGATGAGGTTCAGCGAGATGTTGGAATTGAGGAAGTAGGTGAAGTCGAGCTGCGCGGTGAATGCGTCGTTCGCATGCGGCGTCCCGCCGATCGAGGTGTTGCCCCCGTTCGTGGGCAGCACGGCAATGCCGCTGAGCCCGATCATGAAGTCGCCCGCCCTGAGGCCGCGCACCTCCTGCGCCAGTGCCGGGCCGGCCGCCACCGCCAGCGCCATCGCCGCGGCAAGCATCCGTGTCGTCATCCGCTTCAAGCCTTCCAGTCCCGCGGCGCGCCTCCATGCGCGTCCGCCGGGGGATCATGGTCAGGCGCGGCCGCTCACGCAGCCTTGATCCATGTCAGGTTCGTGTCGCATCGCAGCAAGGCGTTGCTCTCCTGCAACGCCTTGCCTGCCTTGGATGCCGTCGTGGGAAGCCTATTCCGCGCGGATATTCGCGGCCTGCACCACCTGCCGCCAGCGGGCGATCTCCGCTTCCTGGAAGCGGCGATACTCCTCCGGCGAGTTGGCGACGACGTCGAAGCCGATGGCGCTCAGGCGCTGCACGTTCTCCGTGTTGCGCAGCGCATCCGTGACGGCACCATGCACGCGCGCCAGCAGCGGTGCGGCCATGCCGGCCGGCGCCATCACGGCCTGCCAGGAGGTGACGATGAAGTCGGACAGCCCCTGTTCGATCGCCGTCGGAACATCGGGGAGCAGGCGGTTGCGCTCGGCGCTCGTGACCGCGATGGCGCGCAGCCGCCCGCCCTGGATGTGGCCCGCCACCGTGCCGAGGTTCTGGAAGGAGAGCTGCACATTGCCTGCGATGAGGTCGGTCGCCGCCGCCGCGCCGCCCTGGTAGGGGACGTGCTCCGGGTCCGTGTCCGTGCGCTGCTTGAACAGCTCCATCGTCAGGTGGTCGGAGGAGCCGACGCCCGAGGTCGAGTAGCTCGTCCGGCCGCGGTTGCGCTTCAGCCACTCCACGAGCTCCGCGAGGCTGCGGACCGGCACGCGCTCGGGGTTCACGACCAGCACGTTCGGCGTGGTGACGGCGAGCGTGATCGGCGTGAGCTCACGGATCGGGTCGTAGCCGAGGTTGGGCCGCAGCGCGGTGTTGATCGCGAAGACGCCGATCGAGCCGACGAACAGCATGTGCCCGTCGGGCGCGGAGCGCACGACCTGACGTGCCGCGACTTCCCCGTTCGCGCCGGGCCGGTTCTCCGCGACCACCGGCTGGCCGACGGTCTGGCTCATCCGGTTGGCGATGGAGCGGGCGACGATGTCGGACGGGCCGCCGGCGACGAAGGGCACCAGGATGGTCACCGGCCGGCTCGGCCAGTCGGCGCCCTGGGCCCGGGCGGGCAGGGGCAGCAGCGGCGCGGCGAGTGCCGCCAGCGCGGTACGACGATGCAGGGACATGGTTCTCTCCCGGTGTTTCCTCCGTTCGGAGGATGCGGGCTTCCGGCGCGCGCCGCCACCCTCCTCCGCGCACCAGTCGGAGGGCCCCCCATGGACAGCCTGGTTGCCGTGCCTGCCTGCGCCGCCCTGCCCGGGACGAGCCTCGTGCGCTCGGTAGGGGCCTGGCGCTTCGGGGGTTTCGTCTATGACGAGGCCCGCGCCCTGCTCCGCCGCCCCGACGGCAGCGCGGTGGTGCCGCGGCCGAAGACCGAGCTCGTGCTGATGCTCCTGCTGCGCCGGGCAGGATGCACCGTGTCGCGCGCCGAGTTGCTCGACGCGGTCTGGCCCGAGGCCGACGTGGTGGACGACAGCCTGACCCAATGCATCGCCGAGCTGCGCCGGGCCCTGGGCGACGGGGCGTCGATGCTGCAGACAGCGACGCGGCAGGGCTACCGGCTGGCGGCGGCGGTGAGCTGGCAACCTCCGGGCTGAGCGGTCACCGCTTCCGCGCGGCACGCCCGACCACCGCGCCGCGTCCGGCGAGATCGGCGAGCCGCGCCGGCAGGAGGGCGCGGAGCGCGGCCCGGTCCGGCTTGCGCTCCTTCTTCCACGTCTTCTTCTCGGGCTTGGTCAGCCCGCAGCCGAGGCACCAGCCGGTGGCTTCGTCATAGCGGCAGACGTCGATGCAGGGATGCGCCATGCGCCGCCAACGCGGCGCATCGGCCGCGGTGTCACGGCAGGAAGCGGTAGGCGATCGTCAGGCCGACGACGCCCTGCGTCGGGGTGCCGCGGTCCACCAGCGGGCTGTCGGCGGCGCCGCCCAGGATGCGGCCGACCTCGCCGAAGGCGATCGCGGTCCAGCGCTCCGACAGGAGATAGGTGGCGCCCACCGCCACGCCGGCGAACCAGTAGTCGCTCGGCCGGAAGGGGGCGTAGCCGCTGCGGCGCGACTGGTCCTCGGTGACGCCGAAATAGGTCTCGGCGAAGTCGCGGCTGCCCCAGCTGAGGCGTGGGCCGGCCGAGAGGATGAGGTCAGGCCGAGCACGGAACACCCGGTCGAGCCGGACATCGGCGAGGATCCCGGAATGGCCGCCGAAGCCCTGGCGCAGCTCGGCCCTCGCCAGGTAGGTGCCGTCCGAGTAGCTGACGAAGCCGCCTGCCTCGCCGGCGAGGCGGATATCGCCCATTCCTCGCAGCGCATCGTTGTCGTCCTGGTCGCGGCCGAAGCGCGGGCGCAGCACGAGGCCAGCGGAGAAAGGTCCCTCGCGCAGCAGCGTGCCGCCGAGCCCGTCGCGGAAGGACAGGAAAAAGGTATCGAACGGCGCGCGGACCTCCGGCGCGGCGATCGGCGTGACGCGCCAGTCGTTGGAGCCGAGGTAGTCCGGGGAGAACAGCACCCCGGCGCCGATCGCCACCCGCCAGCGGTCGAAGCCCGGCGCGCCGATGGCCGGTGCGGCCTGCGGCGCGAGACCCGTCTGGGCGAGGGCGGGCGCCCCCAGCAGGCAGGGCAGCAGCGCAGCGGCCGCGCGAAGGATCGAACGCATCGAGATGGTCCCGGCAGGTTTCGCGCCCAGGTGGTGCGGACCGTGGGACATGTCTACCGCTTTACCTTTCCGGTCCAGCCGGATAAGCGCCCGCGGCACGGGGCGAACGACCGGGAGACGCAGCGCATGCCGACCGACCTCGAGATCGCACGGGCGGCGACGCTTCGCCCCATCGCGGAGATCGCGGCCCGGGCCGGGATCCCCGACGCCGCGCTCGAGCCCTACGGCAAGCACAAGGCCAAGATCTCGCCCGACTTCGTGGCGGACGCCTCGGCGCGCGGCCCCGGCAAGCTCGTGCTCGTCACCGGCATCAACCCGACGCCGGCCGGCGAGGGCAAGACGACGACGACGATCGGCCTCGGCGACGCGCTGAACGCGATCGGCACGAAGACCATGATCGCGCTGCGCGAGCCCTCTCTCGGTCCCTGCTTCGGCGTGAAAGGGGGTGCGACCGGCGGCGGCTATGCGCAGGTGCTGCCGATGGAGGACATCAACCTCCACTTCACCGGCGACTTCCACGCCATCACCAGCGCGAACAACCTGCTCTCCGCGATGCTCGACAATCACCTCTACTGGGGGAACGAGCTGGGGCTGGACCCGCGCGGCGTGACGTGGCGCCGCGCGATGGACATGAACGACCGCAACCTGCGCGACTGCGTCGTCGGCCTCGGCGGCGCCTCGCAGGGCGTGGTGCGGGAGGACGGCTTCGACATCACCGTTGCGTCGGAGGTGATGGCGGTGTTCTGCCTCGCGCGCGACCTCGCGGACCTGCAGGCGCGGCTCGGGCGCATGATCGTCGGGCGCACGCGGGACGGAAAGGCCGTGACCGCGAAGGATCTGAAGGCGGACGGCGCGATGGCGGTGCTGCTGCGCGACGCGCTCTCGCCCAACCTCGTGCAGACGATCGAGGGCACGCCCGCGCTGGTGCATGGCGGGCCCTTCGCCAACATCGCGCATGGCTGCAACAGCGTCGTCGCCACGCGGCTCGGCCTCGGGCTGGCCGATGTGGTGGTGACGGAGGCCGGCTTCGGCGCCGATCTCGGCGCCGAGAAGTTCCTCGATATCAAGTGTCGCCTCGCGGGGCTCGAGCCCGGCGCCTGCGTGATCGTGGCGACGGTGCGCGCGCTGAAGATGCATGGCGGCGTGGCCAAGTCCGATCTCGGCCGCGAGGACGTCGCGGCGGTGGAACGCGGCGTCGTCAATCTCGCCCGCCATGTCGAGAACATGCACAAATTCGGCCTGCCGGTGGTGGTGGCGCTGAACAGGTTCACCTCCGACACGCTGGCCGAGATCGCGGCGGTGCAGGCGGCGATGGCGCGGCTCGACACCGAGGCGATCCTCTGCACGCATTGGGGCGACGGCGCCGCCGGCGCCACGGCACTGGCGCATGCCGTCAAGGCACGGCTGGATCGCGGCGCAGCACGCTTCGCGCCGCTCTACCCGGATGCGATGCCGCTGGCGGAAAAGCTGCGCACGGTCGCACGCGAGATCTATCGCGCGGCCGACGTCTCGATCCCCGCCGCCGCGGCGCAGAAGCTGGCGCGCTGGGAAGGGGAGGGTTTCGGCCACCTGCCGGTCTGCGTCGCCAAGACGCAGTACTCCTTCTCCGCCGACCCGACCGCGCTCGGCGCGCCGAGCGGCCACACCCTGCCGCTGCGCGATGTGCGGCTCTCGGCCGGAGCCGGCTTCGTGGTGGCAATCGGCGGGGAGATCATGACGATGCCCGGCCTGCCGCGGCGGCCGGCGGCGGAGACGATCACCCTCGACGGGGGCGGGCGGATCGAAGGGCTGTTCTGAGCCGGGCCGCTCAGCGCGGCGGGCGGGGCGGCATGCTGTCGAGGAGGCGGCGCAGCTCCTCGGGCACCGGCTCGGCCACCGCCGAGTCGTACAGCCGGCCGAGTTCGCCCTTCAACCATCGGTCGAAGGCGACGCCGCCGGGGTCGGTCGGCTGGTCGGGGAGGGAGGTCGCACCGCGTGGGGGCGACGCGCCCCCATGACGGATCTGCGCGCTCATCTTCGCAGCAGCGTCCGGCGCCCGCCGGGGTTCCGCGCACGACTTGCAAAGACGTCGTTTCGTTCCCCTGTTGCAGCACTGCCGCGCAGGGTGCGTCGTGTGCGCAACGAAGCGGCGCCTTCCCGGCCTGCTGCGCGCCCGATGGGCGCCCGGGAAGAACCGGTTTCAGGCGCGCGGGGGTCCACCGGGCCGGGCCGGCGCTGTATAGGCGCCGGGGATGCGCGACGGCGGGCATCCGGGCCTCGGGACGGGACGGCATGGCACAGGCCGCGGTGGACGACATCCTGCGCGAGGCGGCCGGCCGGCACGCCCGGGGCGAACTCGACGGCGCGGCGCGGCTCTACCGCAAGGTCCTGGCGCAGCGCCCGGGCGATCCCAACGCGCTGAACCTGCTCGGCCTGCTGGAGCGGCAGCGCGGCGATCTGCCGCGCGCGCTCGAGCTCGGCGGCAAGGCGGTCGCGGCGCGGCCGGACAGCCCGATCTTCCTCGCCAATTACGGGGCGACGCTGGCCGAGGCCGGGCGGCTGGCGGAGGCGGTGCGCGTCCTGGAAGCCGCGCTGACGCGCCGCCCCGAAGATCCGGTGACGCTGCGCAACCTGGGCCAGGCGCTGACGACGCTCGGCCAGCCCGCGGCGGCGCTCGCACCCCTGCGGCGCGCCGCCGCCCTCGCCCCCGAGGCGCCGGAGCCCTGGCTGGCGCTGGCCCATGCGCTGCGGGAGGCCGGCGAGCCGGGCGCGGCCGAGGCGGCGCGGCGCGTGCTGGCGGTGCCGGGCCTCGCGCCCGCGGTGGCGGCGGGGGCGCAGTTCCTCCTCGCGGCGCTCGGCGAGGCCGCGGCGCCGGACCGCGCGCCGGCCGGCTACGTGCGCGAGCTGTTCGACCAGTATGCGCCGCGCTTCGACGCCGATCTGCAGGACCGGCTCGGCTACCGCACGCCGGCGTTGCTGGCGGCGCTGCTGCGACGGGCCGGCGTCGCGGCAGATGGGACGCGCCGCGTGCTCGACCTCGGCTGCGGGACGGGGCTGTCGGGCGTGGCGCTGAAGCCCTTCGCGATGCGGCTGGTCGGTCTCGACCTCTCGCCGCGCATGCTGGCGGAGGCGCGCCGGCGCGGGATTTACGACGCGCTGGAAGAGGCCGACCTGCTGGACTGGCTGCCCCGCCATCCCGGGCGCTTCGACCTCGTGGCGGCGGCGGATGTGCTGAACTACCTCGGCGACCTCGGCCCCGCGCTGGCGGCGATGGCGGCCGCCCTGGCGCCCGGGGGCGTCGCGGCGTTCAGCGTGGAGGCGGGCGAGGACGCGGCCTTCGCGCTCGGCCCCGGTCTGCGCTACCGGCACGACCCGGCGCATGTCGCGCGGCTCGCCGCCGCGGCGGGCTTCACCGAGCTGGTGCGCGAGGAGGCGGTGCTGCGCGAGGAGCGCGGCGCGCCGGTGCGCGGGGTGTTGTTCGTGTTGCGTCACGGCGGAGCCTAGGCTGCAAGCGCGCGCGCGATCGCCGCGACATCCGTCGCGGCCGCGCTGCCCGGATGGCGCGTCAGCAGCGGGGACTGGGCGCGGATCGCATCCGGCACCTTCGCGTCGCGCCGGATCACGCCCGCCAGGACAAGGCCGCGGCCGAGGAAGCGGCGCGCCGCGGCGTCGAGCGTCGCATGCACGCGCAGCCCGGCGGCGGGCGAGCCGGCCATGTTGACGACGAGGCGCGGCGCGGCGCCGGGCGCGTCGCGCGCCAGCAGCTTCAGCACGGCGTAGCAATCGGTGAGGCTCGTCGGTTCCTCGGTCGCGAGCAGCAGGGCGAGGTCGGCGCCGGCCAGGTATCGCCGCTGCGCCGCCCCGAGCCCCGCGCCGAGATCGACCACGACCTCGTCATGCGACCCGGCGAGGCGGCGCGGCAGGTCGAGGGCCGCGTCGAGGAGCGCTCCCGGCAGATCCGCCAGCGTGCCGCTGCCCGACTGACCCGGCAGCAGGCGGAAGCCGCCGGGATGCGGCAGGATCGCCGCCTCCGCGGGGATCCGGCCCGACAGCACGGCGGCCAGCCCCTGCGCCGGCGCGAGGCCGAGCTGGACATCGGCATTGGCGAGGCCGAGATCCGCATCCAGCAGCAGCACGCGCCGGCCCTGCTGAGCGAGCGCCTGGGCCAGGCTGATGGCGAACCAGGTCTTGCCGACGCCGCCCTTGCCGGAGGCGATCGCGATCACCCGCCCGGTCATGCCGCGCTCCCCATCGCGATGCGCTCCGCCAGCCAGTCCGGCGTCAGCGCCGTCAGGCCCGCGCCCGGATCGGGGCCGGTCCCGGCCTCAGTGAGTGCGAGCCCGGTCGCCGCCGCGGCCAGCACGCCGCCGAGCCGCCGCGCGGCATCGAGCCGCGTCGGCAGCAGGTGCCGGCAGCCGAGGAGCGCGAAGGCGCGCGCCGTCTCCGCCGCTTCCTCCGCGTCGAGCCCGGCGGGCAGGACCAGCACGGAAGCGGCGCGCGCGGCATCGGCGAGGGCAGCGTGGCGCCGCGCCGCCTCGTCGTCGAAGGGATCGCAGGCGGGCATGTCCACCAGCACCGCCTGCCCCTCGCCCCGTCGCGACAGCGCCTTGCCGAGCGCCGACGGCGTCGCGGCGACGGCGAGCGGCAGGTCGAGCACGCGGGCGAAGGCGGCGAGCTGCTCGGCCGCGCCGGCGCGCCTTCCATCGGCGGAGACGAGCAGCGGCGGCCTGCCGGCGAGCACCAGGCGCGTCGCGAGCTTCGCGCAGCTGAGCGTCTTGCCCGCGCCGGGCGGACCGGCGAGCAGCATCGGCGCCTCGGCGAGCGGCAGCGCCTCGAAGGTGAATTCGCGCGCGAGCGCGCTGGCCAGCGGCGCGCCGGCAAGGCGGGCGGCGAGCGCGGCGGGGAGGTTGTGGCGCTGCAGCGCGGCGGGCAGCGAGACGGCGCGGGGCGCGGGCGGGATGAGCAGCGGCTCGTCCTCGGCGTCCTGCGCAGCCGTGACCTCGACGCCGCCGGCGACGCGCCTTGTGGCGAGGATCACCGCCTCTACGCCGAGCTCGGCGCGCAGCGTCGCCATCGCCTCCGACATCTGCGCTGCGCGGACCGTGCGCAACCTCATGCCGCGACGCTGCCGACCGTGCGGATGCGCGCGCGGGGGTGGATCTCGGCATGCGCGAGAACGGTCGTCTGCGGGCGGAAGCGTTCGACGACGGCGCGGACATGCGCGCGGATCGCGCCCGAGCAGACCAGCACCGCGGGCTCCCCGCCCGTTCCGTCGAAGGCGTCGCGCAAGGCGGCCATGAAGGCGCCGAGGCGCGACGGCGCCATGGCGAGCTGCTTCTCCTCGCCGGGGCCGACCAGCGCTTCGGCGAAGTCGCGTTCCCATTCGGGGGCGAGGGCCAGGATCGGGATCACGCCATCCGCCGCGCGCGCCGCGTCGCTAAGCTGGCGTGCGAGGCGGAGGCGGACGGTGGCGACGATATGCGGCAGTCCGCGCCCGCCGGCCGCGACGGCGTCCTGGATGCCTTCGAGAATGGTCGGCAGGTCGCGGATCGAGACGCGCTCCGCCAGCAGGGCCTGCAGCACGCGCTGCACGGTGCCGAGGCTCGCCTGCGTGGGGATGAGGTCGGAGACGAGGCGGCGATGCTCCGGCGGCAGCTCGTCGAGCAGCTTCTGCGTCTCGGCGAAGGAGAGCAGCTCCGGCATCGTGTCGCGGACGATCTCGGTCAGGTGCGTCGCCAGCACGCCGGCGGCGTCCACCACGGTGCAGCCTGCGGCGAGCGCGTCCTCGCGCAAGCCTTCCTCGATCCAGGCGGCGGGCAGGCCGAAGCTAGGCTCCTGCACGCGTTCGCCGGGCAGCGGTGGCGGGTTGCCGGAGGGATCGATGGCCAGGTGCAGCGGCGGCTTCAGGACGCCGCGCCCCGCCTCGATCTCCTTCACGCGCACGACATAGGTGTCGGGCGGAAGCTGGAGGTTGTCCTGGATGCGCACGCTCGGCAGGACGAAGCCCATCTCCTGCGCGGTGGTGCGGCGGAGCGCGCGGATCTGCTCGGTCAGGCGCGGCGCGTCGCCGGCGGCGAGGCTCAGCAGGCCGTAGCCGAGCTCGAGCCTTAGGAGGTCGAGCTTCAGCGCCTCGGCCGCCGGTGGCTCGGCCGGGGGGGGCGGCGGGACGGCGGCCTCGATCGCCTTCGCGCGGTCCGCCAGCCATTGCTGGCGCGCCATCCAGGCGGCGAGTCCGGCGAGGCCGAGGAAAGGCAGCGCCGGCATGCCCGGCAGCAGCGCCATGAAGGCGGAGGCGCCGCCCGCGAGCGCCAGCGGCTTGGCGCCGCCGAGCTGCAGCGCGATGGCGCGGTCGGCGCGCCCCTCGACACCCCCCTTGGTCACCACGATGCCGGCGGCGACGGAGACGAGCAGCGCGGGAATCTGCCCGACGAGGCCGTCGCCGACGGTGAGGAAGGAGAAGGTCGTGATCGCCTCCCCGAACGGCAGGCCGTGGCGCAGCGTGCCGATGGCGATGCCGGCGAGCAGGTTGATGAGCGTGGTGACGAGGCCGGCAATGGCGTCGCCGCGCACGAACTTCGCGGCGCCGTCCATGGCGCCGTAGAAGGCGCTCTCCTCCTCCAGCTCCTTGCGGCGGCGCTTCGCCTCCACTTCGGTGAGCATGCCGGCGGAGAGGTCGGCGTCGATCGCCATCTGCTTGCCCGGCATGGCGTCGAGGCTGAAGCGCGCCGCGACTTCCGCGATGCGCCCCGAGCCCTTGGTGACGACGACGAAGTTCACCAGCAGCAGGATCGAGAAGACGATCAGCCCGACCAGCACGTCGCCACCCATGAGGAAGCTGCCGAAGGCGGAGATGACGGCGCCGGCCGCCCCCTGGCCTTCATGGCCCGAGGTCAGGATGGTGCGCGTCGTCGCGACGTTCAGCGCAAGGCGCAGCAGCGTCGTCAGCAGCAGGATCGTCGGGAAGGCGGTGAAATCGAGCGGCCGCTGCATGAAGAGCGCCACCATCAGCACGAGCACGGAGGAGACGATCGACAGCGCGAGCCCCGCATCCAGCATCCAGCCCGGCAGCGGTACGACAAGCACGGCGACGAGCAGCACCACGCCGAGGGCGAGCGCGACGTCGCCCGACGGGCGCGCCGCACCGACCCAGCCGGGCAGGGCGATGCCCTTCATGCGTCAGGCGAGCCCGGGCAACGGGATCGGCGCCTGGCCCGGCGGGGGTGGCACGGCGACGCCCATCGCGCGGTAGTCCTGCAGCTTGTTGCGGAGAGTCCGGATCGAGATGCCGAGAATCTCCGCCGCGCGCGTCCGGTTGCCGAGGCAGTGCGACAGCGTCTCGAGGATCAGCTCGCGCTCCACCTCCTCGACCTTGCGCCCGACCAGCCCGGCGACGGGCGCGCCGCGTGGCGCGGCCCCCGGCGCCGCCGTGGAAGGCGGCGGGGCTTCGCCGGCGCGCGGCGCGGTCAGCTCGATCGCCTCCGGCCCGATCTCGGCGCCTTCCGCCAGCAGCACGGCGCGGTGCAGGCAGTTCTCCAGCTCGCGGACATTGCCGGGCCACGGATGGGCGAGCAGCCGCGCCTGCGCCAGCGCGGAGATCGCGCGCGCCGGCATGCCGTTCGCGCGGCCGTAGTGGGCGGCGAAATGCTCGGCCAGCGGCAGGATGTCGGCGCGGCGCGCGCGCAGCGGCGGGATGTGCAGCGCGAGCACGTTGAGGCGGAAGAACAGGTCCTCGCGGAAACGGCCCTTCGCCACCTCTGCCGCGAGGTCGCGGTTCGTCGCGGCGAGCAGGCGGACATCCACCTTCACGGGCGCGCCGCCGCCGAGGCGGTCCACCTCCCGCTCCTGGATGACGCGCAGCAGCTTGGCCTGCAGGCGCGGGTCCATCTCGCCGAGCTCGTCAAGCAGCAGCGTGCCGCCATCGGCCTGCTCGAACTTGCCCTTGCGCGCCGCGACGGCGCCGCTGAAGGCGCCCTTCTCGTGGCCGAAGAGCTCGGACTCCAGCAGCGTCTCCGGCAGGGCGGCGCAGTTCAGCGCCACGAAGGGGCCGCGCGCGCGGCGGGAGCGCGCATGGATGTGGCGCGCCAGCACCTCCTTGCCCGTCCCGCTCTCCCCGGTGATTAGCAGCGAGGCATCGGCACGGGCGAGCTGCCCTGCGCGGGCGAGCAGCGCCGCCATCGCCGGGTCCTGCGCGACCGGCCCGTCCCCCGCCGGCTCCGCGCCGGCCGCTTCCAGCATCGCAAGGATCAGGTCGGGATCGGGCGGCAGGGGCAGAAAGTCACGCGCACCGGCCTCGATCGCACGCACCGCCGCATCCGCATCCTCGGCGCGGCCGCAGGCGACCACGGGGCAGGCGATGCGCTCGGCCGTCAGCGCGCCGATCAGCCAGGCGACGTCGTGGCGCAGATCCACCAGGGCAAGGTCCGCGCCATCGGCCCGCAGCCGGGCGAGACCGGCCGCCGCACCCTCCGCATGCGCGAGCCTGGCGCCGCGCGCGATCGCGACACGCGCCGCGGCGCCGAGCTCACCTTCCAGGGATCCGATGATCAGCAGGCGCGGCACGCGTCAGCTCCCACCCCGATCGGCCTTGACGATCTCCGTCATCGTCACGCCGAGCCGGTTGTCGTCCACCATCACCACCTCGCCACGCGCCACAAGCCGGTTGTTGACGTAGATATCCACCGCCTCGCCGAGCTTGCGGTCGAGCTCCACCACCGCGCCGCGGCCGAGCTTCAGCAACTGGCTCACCTGCATCGTCGCGCGCCCGAGTACGGCGCTGACCTGCACCGGGATGTCATAGACCGCGTCCAGGTCGCGCGGCCCCGATGCCGCAGCTGCGCCCTGCGCCTCCGTCGCCGGCACCGGCTCGAAGCCCTCGCTGCTCATGCGTCGTCTCCGTTCCACAGCCCGGTCGCCGCCAGCGCGGCGCGGATCGCCGCGCGGCGCTCCTCGAGCGACAGGATCTGCGCGCCGTCGCGCCATTCGAGCCGCGCATCGCCCGGTGCGAGCAACGCGTCGCCTTCCACCACCAGCCCGGCCGGCAGGCGTGCGGCCACCGCCTCCGCCTGCTCCGGCGCGACGAGCAGCCGCGCCTCCGGCCGGTCGGCCAGTGCCGGGCGCAGCGCGGCGGCGAGCGTTGCCGCCATTTCCGGCCCGTGCCGCGCAGCGAGGCCGGGCAGCGCCGCGTCGAGTGCGGCGAAGACGGTTCTCGCCAGCGCCTCCGCGGCGCGATCCGCCGCCTCCGCACCGCGTGCGCCGGCCTCCTCCATCGCCGCCGCCACGAGGCCGAGGCTCGCGGCGATGGCGGCCTCCTGCGCGTCGCGCTGGCGTCGCGCGCCTTCGGTCAGCCCTTCGGCGAAGCCGCGCGCATGTCCCTCCGCCTCCGCCGCCTCGCGGATCGCGTCGAGCAGCGCGGGATCGGGCGGCGGCGGCGCGACGACAGGCGGCGGCGCGGCCAGGTCGGGGAGAGGGATCGCGCATCTCACGAGATCATCTCCTCCTCGCGCCCATCTGCGAGCTGGATCTGGCCCTGCGCGGCAAGGTCCTTGGCCTGCGCGACGATCATCGCCTGCGCCTCGTCCACGTCGCGCAGCTTGACCGGACCGAGCGCGGCGAGGTCGTCCTTCAGCAGCTTGGAGGCGCGTTCGGAAAGGTTGCGGAAGAACATCTCGCGCAGGCCCTCCGAGGCGCCCTTCAGCGCCAGCACGAGCTTGTCCTTCGGAACCGACCGGATCAGCAGCTGCACCCCGGCGCTGTCGACGCGCTGCAGGTCCTCGAAGGTGAACATCAGCGAGCGGATCTTCTCCGCGCTGTCGCGCGAGCGTTCCTCGAGCGCGGCGAGGATGCGCGATTCGGCGGCCCGGTCGAGGTTGTTGAAGATCTCCGCCATCACCTCATGCGGGTCGCGGCGCTGGCCGCGCGCGAGGTTCGACATGAACTCCGAGCGCAGCGTGCGCTCGAGCCCGTCCAGTGCCTCCTTCTGCACCGTCTCCATCCGCAGCATGCGCATCACGACCTCCATCGCGAAGGCCTCGGGCAGCAGGGCGAGGACGCGGGCGGCGTGGTCGGGCTTCACCTTCGACAGCACGACCGAGACGGTCTGCGGGTATTCGTTCTTCAGGTAGTTGGCGAGCACCGCCTCGTTCACGTTGCCCAGCTTGTCCCACATTGTGCGGCCCGCCGGGCCGCGGATCTCCTCCATGATCTGGGTGACGCGGTCCTTCGGCAGGGACCGCATCAGCATGCGCTCCGTCACCTCGAAGGAGCCGACGAGATGACCGGTCTGGCCGAGCGCCTCCGAGAATTCGCGCGTCACCGTCTCGACCTGGGCGGCGGAGATGGTGCCGAGCGCGGCCATGGCCAGCGAGAGGTCGCGGATCTCGTCCTCGTGCAGGCGGGAGAAGATCTTGGCCGCCTGCTCCTCGCCGAGTGCGAGCATCAGCGTCGCGGCCTTCTGCGGTCCGGTGAGGGACATCAGGGCTCCTCCGGCGTGAGCCAGCGGCGGAGCACGGCTACGCTCTGATCCGGGTTGGCATCCACCAGCGCCGCCACGTCCTGCAGCGCGGAGGCGCGCAGCTGGCCCTGGACGCGGTCAACGCTGACCATCTCATCGGCGCCCTCGGCCCCGTTCACGCCGGTCGAACCTGGCGTGCCGGTGCCGGCGAGCGCGGGCTGCGCTCCCGAAGCGCCCGGCGGCAGCGCCGTCGTGCCCGAGCCCGCCAGCTGCCCGGCCACCGCCTGCGCACCCGCCACGCCGGGCACCACCCCGGCCCCGGCGAGCGCCGGCTGCGGCGCGAGACCGACACTGAGGCGCGAGACCAGCGGGCGCCCGACCAGCAGGATCGCAAGCAGGGCGACGAGGGCGAGCACCGCGCTCTCCACGACGCGCCCGAGCAGCGCGGGCGGCACGGTCTGGCCGAGGATGACGAAGCCCTCCGGCGCGGCATCGGCCGGCGGCGGGTCGGCGAAGCGCAGGCTGACGACCTCCACCCGGTCCCCGCGCCGCTCGTCGAAGCCGACGGCGGAGCGGGCGAGGGAGGTGATGCGCGCCATCTCGTCCGCGGTGCGTTCGCGCCAGCGCGGCGCGGCGCCCGGCACCGGCTCCCACGCGCCGTCCACCAGGACGGCGACCGAGATGCGGCGGATCGCCGGCTGCTCGCGTGTCGTGTTGCGGGTGACGCGGCCGATCTCGAAATTCGTCGTCTCCTCCTGCCGCGACTGCTCATTCCGCGCGCCGCCGCCGGCCGCCTCCGCGCCGGGGAGCTGGTTGGCGACGGAGACGTTGCCGGGTTCTGCGTTGCGGCTCGTCTCGTTGGTGGATTGCGTGCTGCGCGGCACTTGGTTGTCGGGGTCGAAGCGCTCCTCGACCGTCTGGACGCGGTCGAAGTCGAGCTCGACCGTCGCCTCGGCCCGCACGCGGCCGGGGCCGAGGCTGCGCTCCAGCAGGTCCTCCACGGCGCGCGCCAGGCGGAGCTCCTGCGCGCGACGCAGCTCCTCGGCGCCCTGCGCGGCGGCGGGCCCGGAGAGCGCCTGGCCGCCGCGCGCCAGCAACTCGCCGCGGCTGTCCACGATCGAGACGTTCTGCGGCCTGAGGCCGGGCACCGCGGTGGAGACGAGGTGCAGCACCGCCTGCACGCCCTCCCGGTCCAGCCGCTGCGCGCCCTGCATGGTGAGCACGACGGAAGCCTGCGCCTCGCCCCGCTCGCGCGAGAAGGGCTCGCGCCGCGGCAGCACGAGGTGGACGCGCGCGGCGCGCACGCCCGCCAGGCCGCGGATGCTGCGGCCGAGCTCGCCTTCCAGCGCGCGCAGGCGGTTGATGTCCTGCTGAAAGGGCGTGGTGGTGAGGCTCTCGCCGCGGTCGAAGATCTCGTAGCCGGCCGACCCGCCGGAGGGCAGGCCCTCGCGCGCCAGCGCCAAGCGCAAGCGTGGCACGTCGGCTTCCGGGACGAGGATCTGCGACCCGCCGCCGGCGATGCGGTGCGGCACGCGCTGGCGTTCCAGCGCGGCAACGACGGATGCGGCATCGCGCCCCTCGAGATCGCCATAGAGCAGCGCCATGGGCGGCTCCGCGGCGCGCAGCGCGAGGAAGATCAGCAGGGCGAGCACCGCGACGCCGGCGCCCGCCATCGCCGCGAGGCGGAGCGCGCCGAAGCCGCGCAGTTGCGCGATCACCCCGTCCATCGCCGGTCCCGTGCGCATCCTGCGCCCCGCATCTGCCGCCCCCGCCCTGCCAGTGCCTTCGCCCGGCAGCTATTGCCGGGAAGCGGTTGCGGCGGCGTTAAGGCGAGCCGGGAAGTTCACGAAGCCGGTGGAAACCAGCCGACGCCGCGCCGAGGCGCAGCACGAGATCGCCGTCCACGCGCGCCGCCCCCGTCACCCGGCCACTGACGGAGAAGTCGAGCGGCGTCGCGGTTCCGTCCGCGGCGTGGCCGGTCACGGCGACGTCATAGGCGCCGTCCGGCCGTTGCGCCCCGCGCGCGTCGCGCCCATCCCAGCTCCATCGCGTCGCACCGGGGCCAAGCGCCACCGTCTCGCTGCGCAGCAGCGCGCCGGTCGCGTCGCGGATCTCGATCGTCGCGCGGCTGGCCCGGCCGGCTGGCGGCAGCACGATCTCGCCGCGCCCGTCCTGCAGCGGCAGGCGGTCGCTCTCCACGGTCACGCGACGCCCCATCAGCGGCGCGGTGCCGGCGAGCTGGCCGGCCTGCTGCAGGTCGAGCAGGCGGTTGAGCGTCTGGTTGCTGGTGATCTGCTGCTCCACCGTGGCGAACTGCACGAGCTGCTGGGTCAGCGTCTCGGTGTCCATCGGCTTGGTGGGATCCTGGTTGCGCAGCTGCGTCGTCAGCAGGCGCAGGAAGGTGTTGAGGTCGGCCGACAGCCGCGGGCCGCCGCGCGAGCCGCCTTCCGCCGTGGCCGTCGTGGTGGCGCCGATGCTTCCGCTCATGGGTCCGGGTTCCGTTCAGATGGCGAGGTCGAGGAGGCTGCGGCCGGCGGCGCGCGCCGGCTCCGCGATGGGTTGCGGCGTGGCGCGGGGGGCGCCGCGCGGATCCTGGCGCTGACGCCGGTCCTCGGCGCCGCCGCCGCCGAAGGACAGCGCCGGCCCGGCCGAGCCGCCGCCGAAGCCCGCCGAGGCGAGCGCGCGTTCGAGCTCGGCGCGGTCGCGCTGCAGCAGCAGCAGCGTCTCGGGCCGTTCGGTGGTGACGTTGATGCGCGCCTCGGCGCCGCTGCGGTCGATCGCGACCTCGACGCGGCCGAGCTCCACCGGATCGAGCGTGAGGGTGAGGCTGGCGTCGGGGCCGAGGGCGAGCGCGACGGCGAAGGGCGCGACCTGGCGCGCCGGCCAGGCGGAGGGCGCGGCGCGTGGGGCTGCGGGCGGCGCCTCGGCGGGCGGGTCGTTCCGAGGCGGCGGGCGCGGCGCAGGCTCCTGCACGGCGTGCGCTTCCGGCTGCGCCGCGCTGGCGGGCGCGGCGTCGGCCGCGGGTGCTGTTGCAGTGGCAGGCGGTGTCGGGTCCGGCTGCGGTGCGCCAGCCGGTGGCGGCGCGGGCGTGGCGGCCGGGCCGGTCGCGAGGAGGGGCGGCGGCTCGGGCTCCTCGCCGTCCCCGGCGGGCGCCTCGCCTGGAAGCGTTGCCGCCCGGCGCGGCGCAGGTGCCGAGGGATCGCGCGGTGCAGCGGCCGCCGGGCCGGGCAGGGGGGCAGGCGGCTCCGACGCGCGTGAGGTGGGCACCGGCGCCGCCGACATGTGTCCGTGCGCGACCGGCTCCGGGCCGGCGGCGGATGTGGCAGGAGGCGCGGTGGGAAGCTGCGGCGGGATTGCCGTCGTCGCGAAGAGCGGAGCTGCCGAGGTTGGCGTCGTGGGCGGCGAGACATCGCCGGGCGGCGTCGGAAGAGGTGCAGCCGCGGGCGTCGGCCCCGCGCGCGGGGGCGCCTCGGCGGCTGCAGCCGGATCGGCCTCACCGCCTTCGGCCTGCACGCCGGCGGCCGGCAGGTTGCCGATCGGCGACATCGTCTCCGGCACGGTTCGCGGCCCTGCTGCCGGCCCCGCGACGGAGACTGGCGGCGCTGCCGGCGTGCTCCGGTGGGCGGCCACAGCGGCCTCTGGCGATGGCTGGAACGCGGTGGGCACCGGCGCCGCCGTGTTTGGGCCGAGCATCATTGCGGCGTCCTGCGGCAGCGGGGCCGGAGTTGCGGCCGCCGGCGGCACCCCCCTGCCGGTGTCGGAAAGCATGGGCGCTTCCGACAGGAATGCGTCGGCGGCTTCCTCGCCGCCTGTGGCCGGTGCGGTGGCAGGGCTGGGCGCCACGGGCGGGACCAGCGCGGCGGCGCCCGCCACCTCCAGCACGGCGGCCGGCAGCAGCGCGTCGAGCAGGATCGCGAAGGCGTCCCCGCCAGCCGGCATCGCTGCACCGCGGGGCGGCGCGGCGGTCGGGCCGGCTGGGATGACGGGCAGGTCCATGGGCCGGGGTCCTGTACTGCGCGGCGGGCCGTTGCCGCGGCGCGTCGCGAGGCAAGCCGCGTGCCGCGCCCGCGCCGCGTTCGTCGCGGCGTCTCCTGCCCCGTCCCGGCAGGAATTTCCCCTGGGCGGCAGCGGTTGCGGCCATGTCCGCCCTGCAGCGGCTGGCACGCCGCTTGCGCTCCGGTCGCCACGAACCCCTCTTGCGGAGACCCGCCCCGATGTCCTTGCTCGGCTCGATGACCACCGCGATCAGCGGCCTGACGGCGCAGGCGCGCGCGCTGGGCCATGTGTCCGATAACGTCGCCAACAGCCAGACCGTCGGCTTCAAGCGCGTGGACACCAACTTCACCAGCTGGCTCACGCGCTCCACGCTGCGGCTGCACCTGCCGGGCTCGGTCGAGGCGCGGCCGGACTACACCAACACGGTACAGGGCACGATCGAGCAGGTGGAGAACCCGCTCGCCATGGCGATCGCCGGCCAGGGCTTCTTCTCCGTCGCGCAGGCGCGCGGTGGCCAGGGTGGCGACGTGCTATTCGACGAGAGGCAGTTCTTCACCCGCGCCGGCGACTTCGCGATGGATCGTGACGGATACATGGTCAACGGCTCCGGCTACTACCTCGAGGGCTGGCGCATGCTGCCGAATGGCGAGCCGGATCGGACCAATCTCGCGCCGATCCGCATCAGCGAGCTGGTGTTCAACCCGGTCCCGACGAGCCGCATCGACCTCGCCGCCAACGTGCCGTTCAACGTGTCGAGCGTCGCCGCGGTCCCGACGGTGCCGCCCGCGACCTCCTGGGCGCCGGCCGAGACGCCGGTCAGCAGCGTCATCCAGATCTACGACGCGCTCGGCAACCAGCGGCAGGTCACGCTCGACTGGTGGAAGCTCGACGACGATACCTGGCGGCTGCGGATCGAGCCGGCGGGCGACACGCTCACGCCCGGCGGCGGGCGCTTCGTGGACGTCAATTTCGGCGGCGTGATCAGTGCTGGGCCGCCCGCGGTGACGGCGCCGCCCGGCACGATCTCCTCCATCACGCCGCTGGCCAACATCACCGGCGCGGTGCCGCCGCCCATCACGTCCGGCGATCCCGCCTTCCTCGGCTTCACCGCCGATTACGGCTTCGGCCCACAGGCGGTGCAGCTGCGCCTCGGCGGCTATGGAGTGCCGACCGGGCTGACGAACTACGCCGGCACCGAATACGGCGTGCGCGACCTCAGCCAGGACGGCGTGCCGCTCGGCGCCTATTCGGGCGTGACGGTGCGGGAGAACGGCGACGTTGCGGTGAACTACGACAACGGCCAGACGCGCATCGTGGCCCGCGTGCCGATCGTCGCCTTCAACGACCCGGACAAGCTGCAGCGCATGGACGGCCAGGCTTTCATGCGCACGGTCGAGTCCGGGGAGGCACGGGTGACCGACGTGGCGTCGAACGGCGTCGGCAAGCTCGTCACCGGATCGGTGGAGCGCTCCAACGTGGACATCGCGGCGGAGTTCTCGAAGCTCATCCTCGCGCAGCGCGCCTATACAGCGAACACCCGCATCGTCACCGCCTCCGACGAGATGCTGCAGGACACGATCAACATGCGGCGTTAGCGGAGCGTTGACGATCTTCGTGGTGCCCTCGGGCATCATGCGCCAGCCCCTGCCCGCCAACACCTGAGGAGGTCGGATGAGCCTCGACCTTGCCCTGACGGTCGCGCGGAGCGGCCTGCGGCTGCTCGACCGGCAGATGGCGCGCACCGCCGACGACATCGCCAATGCCGGCACCGAGGGGCATACGCGCAAGATCCTGGCCGGCGAGGCGCTCTCGGTCGCCGGGACGGGGATCGGCGTGCGCGCACTGCCGATCGCGCGCGATGTGGACCTCGCCCTGCAGGCGGCGGAGATGCGCGCCGGCGGCGACGTGGCGGCAGGCGAGCTGCGCATGCGCCTGCTCGGCGGCATCGAGGCGGCGCATGGCCGGCCGGAGGATGGCGACAGCCTCGGCGGGCTGCTCGCCGCGCTGCGCGCGAGCCTCGTCGCGCTGCGCGAGGCGCCGGAGGATGCGATCCGCCGCGGCGCGGTGGTGGCCGCCGGCGGGGACCTCGCCGCGCGCTACAACGGCCTCGCCACCGCCATCGGCGGCGCGCGGCAGGAGGCACATGACGCGCTGGTGGCCGAGGCCGGGGCGGCGAATGCCGCGCTCGCCGAGATCGGGGCGCTGACCCTCGACATCCGGCGCGAGCTGGCGTCGGGGCGCAGCGCGGCGGACCTCGAGGACCGGCGCGACCTGGCGCTGGGGCGGCTGGCGGAGTCTCTCGACATCTCCGTGATTCGGGGCGAGCTCGGCAACGTCACCGTCGTGGCGCGCGGCGGGATGGTGCTGCCGCTCGATGGCGCGGCCTTCTCGGTGGCGCCGGCGACCGTCGGCGCGGGCACTTGGCATGGCGGGGCGGGCACGCTGCCCGGCCTGATGCTCGGCGGGCAGGACGTGACGCGGCGCGTGCTCGGCGGGAGGATGGCAGCGGCGGCGGAGCTGCGCGACGTGACGCTGCCGCGCATGGCCGCCGAGCTCGACCTATCCGCGGCGCAGACCGCGGCCCGCTTCGAGGCGCAGGGCCTCAGGCTCTTCACCGACGGCGCCGGCGCGGTGCCGGACCCGGCGCAGCCCTACACCGTGGGCGGCGCGCTCGGCTTCGCCGCGGCGATGCGCGTGAACCCTGCGGTCGCGGCCGATCCGGCGCTGGTGCGCGACGGAACGCATGCGGTGGCGGGCGCGCCCGGCGGGGCGAGCGCCTTCGCGCCGAACCCGCCCGGCGGGCCGGCCGGCTTCGCCACGCTGCTCGACCGGCTGCTCGATTTCACCTTCGGGCGAGAGGTCGCGGCCGGCGTGCCGCACGCCGCGGTCGCGACTGGCGGATTGGGTCCGGATGGAACGCTCGTCTCGCGGCTGTCGGGCCTCGTCACACTCGAGGGCCATGCCGGCGCGCTCGTCGCCGCGCAGGCGAATGAACGCGGCGCGGCGGAGGCGGCGCGCGACCGCGCCTCGGGCCTCGGCCAGCTGCTCGGCGCGCGGGTGCAGGCGCGCTCGGGCGTGGATGTGGACAGGGAGGTCGCGGCGATGGTCGAGCTGCAGAACGCCTATACGGTGAATGCGCGCGTGGTCGCCACGGTGCAGTCCATGTGGGACGCGCTGTTCAGCGCGGTGCGCTAGCCATGTCCATCCTCGCCACGCTCGGCGCCACGGCGCTGGACCAGACGCGGCTGCGGGAGCGGCTGGACGGGCTCGCGCGGCAGGTCGCGACCGGGCAGCGCGGCGCGACGCATGGCGCGCTCGGGCCGGTGGCGCGCGTCGCGATCGACCTGCGCAGCGAGGTGACGCGGCGCGAGACCTATGCGGCTGCCGCGGATTCCGCGCTGGCGCGCATGGGCGCGACGCAGGACGTGCTCGGCCGGCTGGAGACGATCGTCTCGGAGGTGGCGGCGGAGGCGATGCGGTCGCGCAGCTTCGGCGCCTCGGGCGTCGAGGCGCTGGCCCGCACCGCTCGCGCCGCCCTGGAGGAGGTGGCGGCGCTGCTCAACAGCCGCTCCGGCGGGGAATACCTGTTCGGCGGCAGCGACCTGGCGGCCGTGCCGGTGCCGAACGCCGCCGGCATCGCGACGGGCCCGATGGCGGCCGCGATCGCGGCGGCGGTGGCGACACTCGACCCGACCAATGCGGCGGCGGTGCGTGCTGCGACGGCCGCGGCAACGACGGCGCCGGCCACGGCGCCCTTCAGCACGCATCTGGAAGGTCCCGCGCTGCCGGAGCCGCGCCGCGCCGTGCAGGTCGCGGATGGCGAGCGCATCGGCTGGGGCGTGCTGGCGAGCCAGGATGCGGCGGGCGAAGTGGCGCTGTCCTGGGGGCGCGAGATGCTGCGCGGGCTGGCGACGCTGGCCGCGCTGACGCCGGCCTCGGCGGCGCAGGTGCCGGGCTATGACGAGCTGCTGGCCGGGGTGGCGTCCGATCTCGGTGCGGCCGGGCGTGGACTGGCGCAGGAGCGCGGCGTGCTCGGCGCGGCGGAGAAGCGGGTCGAGGCGACGCGCGAGCGCCACCGCGACACCCTCGTCACGCTGCGTGCGCAGGTGGTGTCGCTGGAACGGGTGGACCTGGCCGAGGTCTCGGCTTCGCTCGCGGAGACCCAGCTTCGGCTGGAAGCGTCCTATGCGACGACGGCGCGGATTGCCGGATTGTCGCTGGCGAGCCTGCTGCGATGACGCGCGTCCTTCAGCGCCGGTTAAGGCGCTTGCGGCAGGATGGCGGGGCGCCGAGCCGCTGCCCAGTTCCGCGGCGGGGCGCATCCCCGAGGAACGGGCACGCGGTGACCCGCGTGGCGGCGAAAATCGCGCGATCGCCGGCAAAGGCCGGCTGCCGGTGCAGGCCCCTGCGCCGACAAGGGGAGTGTGGCATGTCCACGTTGGTGCTCGAGATGCGGGCCGGCGACCTGATGGTGGTGAACGGCGCGTCGCTGCGCTTCCGCAGCCGCACCCGCGTCGAGCTGGTGGCGCGGGCGCGCTTCCTGTTCGGCAAGCAGGTGATGACGCCGGAGGGCGCCAGCACGCCCGCGCGGCGGATCTATTTCGCCCTGCAATGCGCCTATGTCGGACCGGAGGAGGAGCGGGAGGCGGCCATGGCCGACGCGCACCGCCTGGTCGAGGAGTTCCAGGAGGCGACGACGTCGAACATGGCGCGCCAGCTGCTGGACCGGGCGCTGGCGCTGGCCGAGGGCGACGAGTGGTACCAGGCGCTGCGGCTGGTCCGGCACGTGATGCGGCACGAGGCGGCGGTGCTCGGCCTCGATCCGGTGAGCGGCGCCCCGCTGCCGCCCGGCGCCGTGGCGGCGCTGCGCGATGCGGTGCGACCGGCGGCGCTCGATTGAGCGCGATTCACCTGATCTTCACCCTCGCGTGAGAGGGTGACCGAGTTCCCGGCCCACCAGTGAGCCGGGCACCCGCGCGATGACGCGCGGATCACCGCGGCGGGCGGCAAGAGGCCCAACCCGTTGCGGACGATGCACAAGGAGTGGGGACGATGTCCTCCATCAACACGAACGTTTCGGCGATGGCCGCGGTGCGGTCGCTGTCGACGATCTCGAACTCGATGAGCAACACGCAGGCGCGGATCGAGAGCGGCCTGCGGATCAACAAGGCGAATGACGACCCGGCGGTCTTCGCGATCGCGCAGAACATGCGGGCAGACCTGAACGCCATGACGGCCGTGCGGGACAGCCTGGCCTTCGGCCGTTCCGCGCTGACCGTGGCGCGGGACGCCGCGACCAAGATCAGCAACGAGCTGGCGACGCTGAAGCAGACCATCACGCAGGGTCAGCAGCAGGGACTGAACGCGACGCAGATCGACAGCCAGATCTCCGATGCGCTGGCCAATATCGACGCCTATGCCCGGTCGGCGACCTTCAACGGCGTCAACCTGCTCACCAACGGCGTCGGCGGCGTGCCCGGCGTGACCGACAATAACCTCGACATCGTGCGCGACATCCAGGGCGCGACGACGTCGGTAACGGGGACGAACAGCACCTCGGCCGGCCTCAGCCTGACGGGCCTGTCGGTGAACTCCGGCGCCTGGAGCGTGGCCTTCGACAACACCCTCGCCCCGGCGAATGGCGAGCTGCTGACCGTGACGGTCGGCGGGACGGACTTCACCTTCGAGATGAGCGATGGCTCCGCGGCGCTGACCACGACGCCGACGGCGACGACGAAGGTCTTCGACGTGCAGTTCACCGGGACGGACAGCCCGCTGCAGATCATCGGCAACCTGATCACGCGCATGCAGGACGCCGGCATCGATGCGGGGCTGAGCGGCAACGGGGAGCTGATCATCCGCGGCGCTGCGACGGCGGTGACCACGACCGTGACCGGCGCCGCGGCGCCAACGCAGATCGGTGGCGCAACCGGCGCGATCGCCGTGGTGGAAGGCGCCATCGACCAGATGGGCACGCGGCTGGCCGGCCTGGGCGCGAATCTGCGGCAGGTCGATGGCCTGTCCGAGTTCACCAAGCAGCTGACCGACTCCGTCAGGGAAGGTCTCGGCGCACTGGTGGACGCCGACCTCGCCGAGGAAAGCGCGCGCCTCACCAGCCTGCAGACGAAGCAGCAGCTGGCGACGCAGTCGCTCTCCATCGCGAATCAGCAGAGCCAGTCCATCCTGAGCCTGTTCCGCTGACGATCGGGGCCGGGGCGCGTCGTGGCGCCCCGGCCGCCTGAACCGGGATCCGACGACGCGCCATGCTCGCCCGCTACGCCGCCCAGCAGAACGCCGCCGCCTCGCCGCGCGAGGTGGAGCTTCGCGCCTTCCGCTACGTCAACGGGCTGCTCTCCAGTGCGGCGGACGTGGCGGGGCGGGTCAAGGCGCTGCACAAGACCCATCTGCTCTGGTCGCTGCTCATTGCCGACCTCGCCCTTCCGGGCAATATGCTGCCGGCCGACCTCAAGGGAAGGCTGGTGTCGCTCGGCCTCTGGGCGCAGCGCGAGGCGATGGCGCGGATGGAGGATGCCGCGCCCCTCGCGCCGCTGATCGAGCTGCATCGCGACATGATCGCGGGGCTGGAGGCGCAGTCGCAGTCTCCTGCGCCGTCGGCGCCGCGCGCGGCCTTCGCTGCCGGATCGGCCTGAGATGCTTGCCGGCCTCGGCGCGGGCGCGACGCTGGCCGTCGTTGATCGCCAAGGTGCCGCACTCCAGGCCCGCTTCGCGGCGCGTCGCGACGTCGCGGCCGAGATGGACCGCTTCCGCGAGCGTGCGCCGCCGATACGCGACATCGATGCGCTGCTCCGTGACCGCCGGGCGCTGACCGTGGTGCTGGAAGCCTTCCAGCTGGAAGGCGAGGTGGACAAGCGCGCGCTGCTGCGGCGGGTGATGACCGAGGATCCGACGGCGAGCGGCAGCCTCTCCCAGCGGCTGACCGATCCGCGATGGCGGCAGCTCGCCGCGGCCTTCGCCGGGCGCAGCGGCCCGCCCCTGGCCGATGCGGCGCTGGTGGACCGCTTGGTCGGGCGCGCCGTGACGAACCGCTTCGAGAAGGCGATGGGCGAAGCCAATCCCGGGCTGCGGGAAGCGCTCTATTTCCGCCGGATGGCATCGCAGGTGGGCAGCGTGCCGCAGCTCATGTCCGACCGCGCCCTGATGGAGGTGGCGCGCGGCGCGCTCGGCCTGCCGCGGGAATTCGCGCTGCTCTCCTTCGAGCAGCAGCGCGATACGCTCGCCAGGCGGCTCGACGTGACGCAGCTGCAGGATCCCAGGGCCGTGGCACGCATGACGCAGCGCTATCTCGCCAACGCCGACCGTGCGGCGCCGACCGTGCCGGCACTTCAGCTGCTCGGCGGGGGCGCCGCCAATCCGGCGGGCATTGTCGCCCTTCGGCTTTCCCTTAGCGCTTGACGTCCACGGCCCGCGTCGCGGCGCCGGATGCCTGCTCGCGACGATAGGCGTCGAGCTCACGCGGCGAGGGGATGCTGTCGCGAAGCTCACCCGTGCCGGTGCGGAACTCGAGCACCACGAGGTTCAGCTCGGGATCAAGGCGCAGCCGTGGATTGAAGACAGGCACGGCGACGGCGGGCGGTTCCAGCGTCGCGGGTTCCGCGGCCGGGCCGTCGGAACCTGGCGGGGCGGGGCGTGTCGCCGGCAGGCCGGGAACGTCGCGGATCATGGCGCAGGACTCCAGAGGGGCCGTCCTGGCCGAAATCGAGGCGCCGTATGCGGCGGCGCTCCATCCTGGTGGAGCCTTGTTGAGAAAGGGTGAAGATACGGCCGGCCCAGCCTCAACCGCCCGTGGCCCTGTGCGTCCCGAAGCCGAGACCGGCGAGGAAGCCCGGCCAGGCGGCTTCCCGCAGCGCGCCGCCGGTCGCGCGCGCATGGCCCTGGCCGTATTCCTCGCCGGCGCCGGGCGGCGCGTGGTCGCGCAGGAAGGCGATGAGGTCGGTGTCGCCGCCGCGTGCGGCGAAATGCACCCAGCCGGGGCGATAGCCCTCATTCGCCGCAATGACGATCTTGCCGCGCAGCCGCCCCGTCCAGGTTTGTGCGACGAGGGGATGGATCTGGCAGGGGAGCGCAGCGCGGATTTCATCGCGCCGTCCAGTTCCAATGGCTGCGCGATGGCGTGTGCCTATTGCTACGTCGCGCGGCGCAAGGGCCACGCCAACCCGATCACCGTCTTCGCCAACATGGAGGACGTGACGGCGGCGATCGCGCGGCATGCCGGCGGGCTCGGGTCGAAGCGGCCGAACCAGGTGGACCCGCGGGACTGGGTCTATGACCTTGGCGAGAACAGCGACCTGTCGGTGGATGCGATGGTGTCGGACAATGTCCGCGACCTCGTCGCGGCCTTCCGCGCGCTGCCGAACGCCAAGGGCAGCTTCGCCACGAAGTGGGTCAGCCCGGAGCTGCTCGGCTACGACCCGCAGGTGCGGACGCGCATCCGCATGTCGCTGATGCCGCCGGCGATGGCGAAGCTGCTTGACGTGCGGGCCGCCCCGGTGGCGACGCGCATCGCCGCGCTGCCCGACCTCCACCGCGCCGGCTACGAGCTGCACCTGCACTTCTCGCCCGTCGTGCTGCGCGAGGGGTGGGAGCGCGACTGGGGCGAGCTCTTCGCCGAACTCGACGATTTGCTGCCGGCGCCGGTGAAGGATGGGCTCGCGGCGGAGGTGATCATGCTGACCCACAATGCCGGCCTGCACGAGTTGAACCTCGCCTGGCACCCGAAGGCCGAGGAGCTGCTCTGGCGGCCCGGCATCCAGGAGGAGAAGCGGAGCGAATCGGGCGCCGTGAACCTCCGCTACCGCACGGGCTGGAAGGGGAAGTGGCTGCGGCGCTTCCTCGACTTGCTGGCGGACCGCATGTCCTATTGCCGGGTGCGCTATGCCGTTTGACATCCCGGTCCAGCACCGGCTCTGGGTGCCGAAGCGCGTGCTGGCCACCGCCACCGCGCTCTCCTGGCCGGGGGGCGAGGCGATGGCGGAGCGTGCGGCGGCGCTCGGCGCGGAGGTGGTGCGGCTGAAGGGCGACCGGCTGACGGGGCTGCCCGAGAGCTACAAGGACGCGAAATCCACCCTGGCGATCGTCGTCGCCTCGCCGTCCAAGCGCCGTCCGCAGCCGATCCCGCCCTCGGCCGATTGGCGCTTCGACCTCGCCGCGGGCTGCCCGGCGCATTGCCAGTACTGCTACCTCGCCGGCTCGCTCGCCGGGCCGCCGATCGTGCGCGCCCATGCGAACCTGCCGGAGATCCTGGCGGAGCTGCCGCCGCTGCTCGGGCAGGGGCGCGTGACCTCGACCGATCCGCGCCGCGCGGGAGAGGGCACGACCTTCGAGGCGTCCTGCTACACCGATCCGCTCGGCATCGAGCACCTGACCGGCGCGCTGGCCGAGACGGTGCGCTTCTTCGGCGCCTGGGACGCGGCGGTGCAGCTGCGCTTCACGACGAAGTACGACGGCGTCGCGCCGCTGCTCGGCCTGCCGCATGGCGGGCGCACGCGCATCCGCTTCTCGGTCAGCGCACGCGCCGCGGAGCGCTTCGAGGGCGGCGCGCCGCGGATGGCGAACCGGCTGGCGGCGATGCGGCAGGCGGCGCTGGCGGGCTACCGGATCGGGCTGACCGTCGCGCCGATCATGCCGCTGCCGGACTGGCAGTCGGAATACGACCGGCTGCTGGTCGATTGCGCCGCCGCGCTGGAGGGCGCGCCGGATCCCGACCTGACGGTGGAGATGATCACCCACCGCTTCACCGCGGGGTCGAAGGAGGTGCTCGGCGGCTGGTACCCGGGCAGCGCGCTAGAGATGGACGAGGCGCAGCGGGCGCGGAAGCTGACGAAGTTCGGCAGCGCGAAATTCGTCTTCCCGCGCGAACGGATGGTGGAGCTTCGCACGACGATCGAGGCGTCGCTTGCGCGGCACCTGCCGGGCGCGCGGCGGCTCTACTGGACCTGAGGGGAGGTGGAGCGGGCGATGGGAATCGAACCCACGACATTCAGCTTGGGAAGCTGACGTTCTACCTCTGAACTACGCCCGCAGCCGGGCTCGATATAGGGGCAGCCGGGCGCGAAGGGCAAGCGGTCTTGACCGTGCCGCGCCGCCGGCCGTAACTGCGCGCTCCCTCGCGATTTGTCCGGCCTGATTGCGGCGAGGTCCCGGTGGCGGGCGGTGGGCAACCATCGAAAAGAAACGCGCTAAAGGGCCGCCGGGAGCGCCATGCGCCCTCGCGTGCCCCCACGGGGCCGGACGCCGGAGCCGCTTGCGGCGCAGACCAGGTGTCCCAATGGCCAAGTCCCTGCCCGACCGTCCCCTTCGCCCCGCGACCAGGCTCGTCCGCGGCGGGCAGATGCGCTCGGGCTTCGACGAGACATCCGAAGCGCTCTTCCTCACCTCCGGCTTCGTCTACGACGACGCGGAACAGGCGGAGGCCACTTTTCTCGGCACCGCCACCCACTACCAGTATTCGCGCTTCGGCAACCCGACCACCTCGATGCTCGAAGACCGCCTCGCGCTGCTCGAGGGCGCCGAAGCGTGCCGGCTGACGGCGACGGGCATGGCCGCGGTGCATGCCGCCATGCTGTCGCACCTCAAGGCGGGCGACCGCGTGGTGGCGAGCCGCGCGCTGTTCGGATCCTGCCACTGGATCGTCTCCACCCTGCTGCCGCGCTACGGGATCAAGCACGAATTCGTGGACGGCGCCGACCTCGATCAGTGGCGGCGCGCATTGTCCACGCCGGCGAGCCTCGTGCTGCTCGAGACGCCGTCGAACCCGATGCTGGAGCTGGTGGACCTCGGCGCGGTCTGCGACCTGGCACATGCGGCGGGCGCGATCGTCGTGGTGGACAACGTCTTCGCCACGCCGCTGCTTCAGAAGCCGATGGAGTTCGGCGCCGACGTCGTCGTCTATTCCTGCACGAAGCACATGGACGGCCAGGGCCGCGTGCTCGGCGGCGCGGTGCTGGGGCGGAAGAAGTGGGTAGACGAGGTCCTGCAGCCCTTCATCCGCAACACCGGCCCGGCCATGTCACCCTTCAACGCCTGGGTGATCCTGAAGGGGCTGGAGACGCTGCACCTGCGACTGCCGGCCATGTGCCGCTCCGCCGCCGCGATCGCCGACTTCCTCGCCGAGCGGTCGGAGGTCGCCCGCGTCTTCTACCCGTTCCGCGCCGACCACCCGCAGGCGGCGCTGGCCAAGGCGCAGATGGCGGCCGGCGGCAGCCTCGTCACCTTCGACCTGAAGGGCGGGAAGGAGGCTGCGTTCCGCTTCATGAACGCGCTCGGCATCGTCGATGTCTCGAACAACCTCGGCGATGCGAAGTCGCTGGTGACGCATCCGGCCACCACCACGCATATGCGCGTGGGCGCGGAGGAGCGCGCGCGGCTTGGCATCTCCGACGGCACGGTGCGGCTCTCGGTCGGGCTCGAGGATGTCGCGGACCTCATCGCCGACCTGTCGGAGGCGCTGGATGCCGTCGCGCCGGCGCCCGCGCCGGGGCGGCCGCGGCCCGTGGTGGCGCCGGTCGAGGAGCCGCCGGTGCTCACCCCGCCGCCGGCCGAACTCGCCGGGACGGAAACGCCGAAGCCGAAGCGGGCGAAGCCGAAGCCGGAGCGCCCGGCCGAGCCGCCGCCGCTCCTCGAGCTCGCCGCGCCGCTGCCGGAGGCGCCGGGCCGCAAGGGCTGACCGCCGCGGGGCGAAGCGCGGTAGTCTCCCCGCCATGTCGTCCCGCCGGCCTCCTGCCGAGCAACCCGCCCGCGCCACCATCACCGATGTGGCGCGCGAAGCCGGCGTGCACGCCTCCACCGTCTCGCGCGCGCTGAACCCGGCGACGCGCGGCATGGTGACAGAGGCGGTGGCGGCGCGCGTGGCCGAGGTCGCGGAACGGCTCGGCTGGCGCCCCTCGACATTGGCCGCCGGGCTGCGCACGCGGCGGTCGCGCAGCATCGGCATCCTCGTGCCCGATCTCGTGAACCCGGTCTTCCCGCCGATCGTGCGCGCCGCCGAGGCGCGTCTGGCCGAGGCCGGCTACGTGACCTTCGTCGCCAACACCGACACCGACCCGGCGCGGGAGGCGACGATCGTCGAGCGCATGGCGGCGCATCTGGTGGACGGGCTGATGCTCGCCTCCGCGACGGAGGGCAGCCAGGCGCTGGCGATCTGCGAGCGCTTCGGAATCCCGACCGTCCTCGTCAACCGTCGCCAGCCCGGCTCGCGCCATGGCACGGTCGTGCATGACGACGCGCGCGGCATGGCGCTGGTGGTCGGGCACCTTCATGCGCTCGGGCACCGGGCGATCGCGCATCTCGCCGGGCCGCCCGGCGTCTCGACGGCCAGCGACCGGCTGCGCGGCTTTCGCGATGCGCTGGCCTCGCACGGGCTGGACGCCAAGGCAGCGCCGGTCGCGGTGGCGGAGGCCTATTCGCGCGAGGCGGGACGGTCCGCCATGGTCAGCCTGATCGAGCGCGGCGGCTTCACCGCCGTCGCGGCGGCGAACGACATGCTCTGCCTCGGCATCTACGATGCGCTGGAGGCGGCGGGACTGGCCGTCGGTCGTGACGTCTCCGTCACCGGCTTCAACGACATGCCCTTCGTGGACCGCATCCACCCGCCGCTGACAACCGTGCGCATCCAGCACGCCGAGATGGGGCGCCGCGCCGCCGAACTTCTCCTGGCCGAGATGGCGGAACCGGGCGAGGGCGAGCGCGAGGTCGTGCTGCAGCCGGAACTCGTCGTCCGGTCGAGCACGGCGCCGCCCCGCAATGTCTGACGAGGGGCTGATCACCGCCGCGGTTTGACGCGGCGCGGCGGCGGGCCGATGGTGCGCCGCGAAAGATCCCCGAGTGCCGCGTTTCCCCTCCCCAGCCCAGATCGGGCCGCATCTGCTGACAGCCCTCGTCGCGACGATCGGCGGCGCGGTGTTCTGGTGGCTCCACATCCCGCTGCCCTGGATGCTCGGCGCGCTGGCCGCGACCGGCGCGCTGGCCTGGAACGGACATGCCGCGGTGGCCTGGCCGATCCGGCCGCTGGCGCTGATCCTGCTCGGGCTCGGGCTCGGGCAGACCTTCACGCCGTCGGTGATGGCGGCGGTCGGCTTCGCGCTGCCCTGGCTCGTCGTGGCGGCGGTGCTCTCCATCCTCGCCGGCGCGATGGTGGCGCGGCTCTTCGCGCGGCTGGCCGGGACGGATGCGCAGACCGGCTACTACGCCTCCGTCCCCGGCGGCGTCATCGTAATGGCGATCCTCGCGCAGCGGGCCGGCATCCCGGCGACGCCGGTGATCCTTGCCCAGACCATCCGCGTGATCCTGGTGGTCGCGATCGTGCCGGCGGCCGTCACGTTGCTGGTCGGGCGAGGCGAGGGCGGCGCCTTCCTCACCGACCGGCCCGAGGTGCACCTCGCGGGTCTCGCGGCGCTGGCGCTGGGCGGACTCGGCACCGCCTTCGTCGGGCACAAGCTCGGACTGGCCAATCCCTGGATGCTCGGGCCCTGCGCCCTGGTGATCGCGCTGGCCGCCTTCGGCGCGCTGCCCTCCGGCGTCCCGATGTGGATGCTGGACGCGGCGCAGGTCGGGCTCGGCATGGCGCTCGGGCTGCGGCTGAACCGAGAACGCCTGATGTCGGCGCGGCGGCTGGTGATCGCCGCGGCGGGCACGACGCTCCTGCTTGGCGTGGTGATGGCGGCGCTCGCCGTCGGGCTGGCCTGGGCCGCGGGGCTGCCGGTCGGGGCGACGGTTCTCGGCATGGCGCCCGGCGGCATGCCGGAGATGGCGATCACCGCGAAGACGCTCGAGGTCGGCGTGCCGCTGGTGCTCGGCTTCCACCTCATCCGCACGCTGCTGGCGAACCTGTTCGTCTCGTCGATCTGGCGGGCCGCGGTGCGCCTCGGACTCGTGCGCTGACCGCGGCGCGCCGTCAGCCGGCCTGGAAGGCCAGGCGCCGCCTGAGCCACTCGCGATAGCCGAGCGCCACCTCAGCCGAGGGGCAGAGGGTGGCGAGGGCCGCCACGGCGTCCTCCGCCACCACGCGGCGCGAGTCGAGGTCGGCGCCGTCCCCCTCCTCCTCGGCCCAGCGCCGCGCCGCGCCGCGCCACAGAGCGACCGTGTCGGAGGAGGTGAGGGCGGGCAGCACGAGGGCGCCGCGCACCCGCAGGCCGGCGCCGGCCGCCCGAGCCGCCGCCAGCAGCTCCGGCCGGGCCGGATCCGGCAGCAGCTCTCCCAGTGCCGGGACGCCCGGCATAGCGGGCTCCCGGCCGCCGGCCGTGCCGTCGAAACTGAACCAGGGCTGAAGGCCAAGCGCGCCGGCGCGCGCGAGCACGGCGTGGCCGGTGAGCACGGCGGCGTCCGCCGCCCCCGCGGTCACAGCGGCCTCGGGCGAGACGCCCGAGGCGACGAAGACCGGCGTCGCCGGCCGGCCGAGCAGGTCCAGCGCGAGCAGGGCGCCCGCTTCCGGCGCAGCCGGGCCGGGCAGGGCGAGGCGGAGGGGCTGGCCCTCCGTAGGCGCGCCCCGCCCCGCGAGCACCGCGGGCCCGAGGCTCGCGGCGATCGCGGGCCAGTGGCGCGGCTCGAAGCGGGCGCGGCTCTCGCCGACCAGCAGCGCCTGTGCCGCGAGGCCGGGCATGACGAGCAGGACGCGGCCATCTGCCGGGGTCGAGGCGGCGAAGCGGTTCGCGGCCGTGATGCCGTCCGGGCCGCCCACGATGCTGACGCGCAGCGCCGCGGCCTGGACGAGGGCGCGCGCCAGGCCCCGCGCGGCGCGCTCGGCGAAGCCGGCGGCCAGCCCCTCTTCGGGGCCAGGGGCAATGAGGGTTGCGGCCTCCGGCACGCCGGTGCTGGCAGGGGCCGCGCGTGCCGGGATGGCGGCGGCGAGGCCGAGGAGCCCGCGGCGGGTGGCGCGAAGACCGGTCATCCTGTCGCCCTCCCGTGACGTGGGGCGGGCACCTAAGCCGTCGGAATGGGGCAAAACGGTGGCGCGGCCGTCACGAGGGGTGGAGGGTCACGCCGCTCCACCGGCCGTGACGCCGCCTGCCCGGGCCAGCGCGTGCAGCGTGCGGTCGACGAGCCGCGGCAGGCCTTGGACGAGCTCGGCCACGGCCCGGATGTCCCCCGCCGCCGCGGCGCGTTCGAGCGCGGTCCCGACCTCGCGTAGCGCGGCGGCGCCGAAGGTGCCGGCGGCCGATTGCAGGGCATGCGCCTCCGCCTCGACGGCCGCGAGCGTCGAGTCGTCCGAGAGGCGCCCGACCCGGGCGAGGGTCTCGGCCGCGAAGACGCCGATGAGGTCGGGCAGGCGGCCGGGCCCGACGGCGGCGCGCAGCTCCTCGAGCGTCTCACGCACCAGCACGGCGTGCGACGGGCTCGGCTCCGCGAGCGGGGCGGGGGCGCGCGGCCGCGCCGGCACCGCGGCCAGCAGCGCCGCCACAGCGCCGAGCAGGCCCGCGCGGTCCACCGGCTTGGCGAGGTGCGCGTCCATCCCGGCCGCGAGGCTCCGCTGCACGTCGCCCGGCATGGCGGAGGCGGTCAGCGCCAGGATCCGCACCCGCCCGGCCGGTCCGTCCAGCGCGCGGATGCGGCGCGTCGCGGCGTAGCCGTCGAGGCCCGGCATCCGGACATCCATCAGGATCGCATCGTAGGTGCCGGCGGTGGCGGCCGCGACGGCGCTGTCCCCGTCGCGCACCAGGTCCACCTCGTAGCCGGCCTTGCGCAGGATCGCCGCGGCGACGAGCTGGCTCGCCTCGCTGTCCTCGGCCAGCAGGAGCCGCCCGAAGGGCGCGTCGCCCGCAGCCCGGCGCGCCGGCGTGTCGGAGAGCGGCGGCGCCAAGCTGGGCGCGTCGTCGGCGGCCCGGCGGAGCGGCAGGTCGAAGCGGAAGACGCTGCCCGCGCCCGGCTCGCTCTCGACGGCGATCTCCCCGCCCATCAGCCCGACGAGCCGGCGGCAGATCATCAGGCCGAGCCCCGACCCGCCGTGGCGCCGCGCCGTGCCGGCATCGGCCTGCTGGAAGCGGCGGAACAGCCGGCGGCGCAGCTCCGGCGGGATGCCGGCGCCGGTGTCGCGGACCTCCACCTCCATCCGGTCGCCGCGCCGCGCGACCTTGACCTCGACGGCGCCGGCGGCGGTGAACTTGATGGCGTTGTCCACGAGGTTCATCAGCACCTGCCGGAGGCGCCGCGGATCTCCGAGGATCCGGGGCGGCAGCGACGCGTCGATGCTCGCGGCGAGGTGCAGCCCCTTGTCGGCCGCGGCCGCGGCCTGCAGCGCCAGGACCTCGCGCACCGGTGCGGCGGGGTCGAAGGCGAGCTCCTCCAGCTCCAGCTTGCCGGCCTCGATGCGCGACAGGTCGAGCAGCTCGTTGACCGTCCAGAGCAGCGTCTCGCCCGAGCGCCGCGCGGTTTCCGCATAGGCGCGCTGCTCGGCGTCGATCGGCGTGTCGAGCAGCAGCGAGAGGGTGCCGAGCACGCCGTTCAGCGGGGTGCGGACCTCGTGGCTGACGAAGGCGAGGAAGTCGGATTTCTCGGCCGAGGCACGCTCCGCCGCGCGGCGCGCCTTGGCTTCCGCGCGCTGCGCGCGACGTGCGGCTTCCTCGGCGCGCACCCGCTCCGTCACGTCGTGCTGGATGCCCATGAAGTAGAGCAGCCGTCCCGCGTCGTCATGGACGGGCGAGATGTGCAGCTCGTTGACGAAGCGCTTGCCGTCGCGCCGGTAATTCACCAGCCGGATGTCGATCGGCCGCGCTTCGGCGATGGCCTGGCGGATCGCCATGACGGCGGCGGGATCGGTCCCCGGTCCCTGGAGGAAGCGGCAATTGCGGCCGACCACCTCTTCCGGCGGGTAGCCGGTGATGCGGTGGAAGGCCGGGTTGGCGAAGACGATCGGGCAATCGGGCAGGTTCGGGTCGCTGATGACGACGCCGGTCGGCGCCGCCGCGACCGAGGCCGCGAGCGCGCCGGCAAAGCGCGCCGCCTCGGCGGCCGCCTCCGCACTCCCCGCAGCGCCGCCCTCAGGCGTCGTAGGAGACGAGCGCTTCGAACGGGACATCGAGGCGCTCCCGACCTTTGAGGAAGGTCAGCTCGATCAGGCAGGCGGCGCAGGGCACGGTGGCGCCGGCCTGGCGGAGCAGGGAGATGCCGGCCGACATCGTGCCGCCGGTCGCCAGCAGGTCGTCGAGGACGACCACCCGCTGCCCGCGTTGCACCGCATCGGCCTGCATCTCGATCCGGTCGGCGCCGTATTCGAGGGCGTAGTTCAGCCCGATGGTCAGGCCCGGCAGCTTGCGCGGCTTGCGGAGCATGACGAAGCCGAGGCCCAGCTCGAGCGCGAGGGGGGCGGCGACGAGGAAGCCGCGGCTCTCGATGCCGGCGAGTACGTCGGGCTTGTGGGGCGCGAGGCGCTCGGCCAGGCGCGCCATCGCCGTCCGCCAGGCGCGGCCGTGCCGCAGCAGGGTCGAGATGTCGTAGAACAGGATGCCCGGCTTCGGAAAATCCGGGATGCCGCGGATGTGGTCCTTGAGGTCGATGTTCGGATCGGCCTCGAGTCGCGAGGGGCTCGGCGTGTCGGTCATCGGCGGGTGACGCGGGGTCCTGCGGGCTGGCGGATGACACACGCCGCGCGACCCCCGCGCAGGATGTGCGGGACCCCGGTGCAGCTTGCCTTCCTCGCATGGGAAGCTACGCGGCGAGCGGGCCGGCTGCAACCGAGACCACGCCCCCCTTGCGGCGCGGGCTTGGCGAGGCGGCCGGCGCGGGCCACATCGCGGTCATGCCGCGCCCGATCCTCGCCCTGCTGATCGGAACCTTCGGGTTCCTGCTCTATGTCGGCGTCGTGGTCGCCTTGGCCGATTGGGTGCTGCAGCTGCACTGGACGATGCAGCTCGTCTATTTCGCAGTCGCCGGGATCGCCTGGGTGAAGCCGGCGCGCGCGCTGATGTTCTGGGCGGCGCGCGTCGGCGGGTAAGCCCCCGGGGCCCGGTTCAGAAAGGCCGGCTGAGCGACAGCACCACCGTGGTTCCGCAGATCTTCTGGCCGCCGAAGCAATCGGCCCGCTCCAGTGTGGTGGTGCTGGCCGTCACGGCGCCGACGACGCCGTAGGCGATCTCGCGCGACAGGCCGATCGAGAACACCCCGTAGTCCGGCGCGCCAAAATAGCCGCGGTCGGTGCGTGAGGTGGCGGTCGGCACGTTGCGCTCGATCCACTGATAGCCGGCGCGGAGCGACAGGGTCAGGCCCGACTCCGCCCCGACCAGGTCGACGCCGCCCTCGACATAGACGGCGTTGCCGGATTCGAAGTTGAAGTTCGGCGAGTAGAAGGCGCTGCCGAGCAGCTTCATCGCTTCGTTCGGCTGCCAGGTCGCGCGGATCGCGCCCTCCCACCAGGCCGCCTCGAAGCCGCCGGAGGGGCGCGAGTAGCCGGGATACCCGTAGTAGATGGCGCCGATATCGAGCTTCACATCCCCGACGGAGAAGCGATAGCCGAACAGGCCGTCCACCTCCTGGCGGATGTCGGTGCCTGCGAAATTGGCATTCGAGACGAAGCCCCCGACATAGACGCCGGAGGCGTGCTCGACATCGAGCGTCAGTTGCACGGCGGGGCGGTTGCGGGTCTGGCTGATGCCGCGGAACCGGTAATCCGTCAGCGCTGCCGGGGTGGTTGTGACGGTGAGGCCGAGGCTGTCGATCGTCTGCTGCGCGCCGGCCGGCGCGGACAGCAGCAGGCCGCTGCCGAGCAGGGCGGCGCTGCCGAGCGCGAGTGCAATCTTCATGAGGGCTCCTTGGCAGGTAGGTGGACCTGCCAGGGCGGAGCAATCCTCACGCCGCCGAGAGTGTCGCGACGCTTGATGGCCAAAAGCTCATGGGCCGGAGAGGCGCGATCCAGAAACGAAGAACCCCGCCCGGGTCTGTCTTGGGCGGGGTTCCGCGTCACGCGCATGCTTGGTCGGAGTGAGAGGATTCGAACCTCCGGCCCCTGCGTCCCGAACACAGTGCTCTACCAGGCTGAGCTACACTCCGGTGGGCGAGGCGCGCCGTATAGCGAAGCGGCTGCGGCGGGGCAAGCCGGGGTCACAGTTCGTCACGTGGCGGGGCGTTGTCATCCGTTGCGCGGGTTGCAAGGCTTACCGTCATTGCATGAAGGGGAGCCTCATGAGGGCAGTGGTGCTGGCTGCGACCGTCGCAGCCGGATTGGGCTTTGTCGGCGCCGCGCTTGCGCAGGGCGACGTCATCGCCGAGCGGCGCAACGGCATGCGTGAGATGGGACGTCATCTCGAGGCGATCCAGGGCATACTGCAGGCGCGTGGCGACCAGCGGCAGATCGCGGTCCGCGCCGACCAGATCGTTGCCTTCTACGGGAACCTGAACGCGCTCTACCCGGCGCCGAGCCTGACACCGCCGGTGACCGAAGGGCGCGGGGAGGGGCAGACCCGCTCGCTCGCCGCCATCGAGCCGAACCGGGCGGCCTTCCAGCAGCTCGCCAACAGCATGGTGGCACAACTCAACACGATGAAGGCGGCCGCCGAGGCTGGGAACGCCACGCCAGACATGCTTCGCCAGGCCGGCGCCATCTGCAGCGACTGCCACCAGCGGTTCCGGGCGCGCTGACCGGGTGGTGCCTGCCGCGCGTGCGGCAGGCGCCCTCCATCAGAACATCGACGCCGGCCGCAGCGTGCTGATCCACCACACGAACCCGCCCGAGGCAGCCAGCAGGGCGAGCGCGAGCACCGGGCTGCCGAGCCGCGGCGCCGCCGCCTGCTGCCCGTCGGGCAGCACCAGGCTGCCGGTCAGCATCGTGCGCACGAGGTTGCGGCCGAGCAGCACGCGATAGGCTGCCACCGCCAGCACATGCAGCACGGCAAGGGCGACGATCACCCAGAACACGCGCAGATGGATCGAGGTGGCGAGGCTGCTCCATGCCTCGTCCACGCGCCGCGCCAGCGGGCCGCGCGTGAAGATCAGGTCGTCGGCGAAGAGCCCCGCCGCGGCCTGGACCAACAGCAGCAGCAGCAGCGCGAGCACCATCCAGCCGCCGGCCGCGTTGTGGCCGACATCCACCGGCGCCTCGCGCCGGCGGAGATGCGAGAGGTGCCGCAGCGCGGCGACGGGGCTCTTCAGGAAATGGCCGAACCGCGCCGTCTCCGACCCGACCAGCCCCCATGCGATCCGGAACAGCACGAGCGTCAGGATCGCGTAGCCCGACAGGAAGTGCAGGTCGTGGCGCGACGTCTCCGCCGTCCACCAGGAAAAGGGCAGCAGCAGCGCGATCGCCCAGTGGGTCAGGCGCACCCAGGGATCCCACACTTTGAGCACCCGCACGTTCGGCACGCCGCGTTCCGTCATCGCCCAACCCATCCTGCCGGCGGGCATCCTTCGGGCTCCGCCGCCATCCGGCAAGTTTCCGACGGTGTCGGTTGCGCTGGCCCCGGCGGGAGGGGCAGAGCGCCGGCATGGAACTGCCGGCAGCCCTGATCGAGTCGCTCCGCCCGCATGCCGGTGCCGCGGTGGCCTTCGCCGTCGCGTTGGCGACCGCGCTTGCGGCGGCGAGCAGCGGCCGGCCGCTGCTCGCCGGCCTGGCGGGCGGCATCGGCGTGCTGGCGGGTTGGTGGTTCACCTTCGGCCTGCTGACGGCGACGCCGCGGCAATTGCCGGAGCGCCTGCCCCTGCTGATGCTGATGATCGTGCTGGCCGCGGCGCTCGCCGGCGCAGTTGCGCGGCGGTGGAGGTGGCTGGCCTGGCCGGGCTCGGTGCTCGTCGCGGCGCTGGCCGGATGGTGGATGGCCGGCGCGCCGCGGATCCTGCCCGACCTCCACCGTGCCTGGCCCGCCTGGCTTGGCGTTGCGGCTGCAACGGTCGTGCTCGCCGCACGCGGAGCGCCGCCCTGGGCGGCGGCGGTCGCGGCCGGGTCTTTGCTCGCCGCGCTCATTGCCGCCCGGCTGCCCGGGCCGCAGGTCGTGCTGGGCGGCGCGCTGCTCGCCGCCGCGATCGCCACCGCCCTCGCCCCAGCTGCGATCCGCAGGGCGCCGATGCCGGCCTCGGCGCTGCCCCTGGCCGCGGGCGTCGCGGCGCTGGCCGCGTTGCCGCTGCTCGCGCGCGGCGCGCCGGCCGATTGGGCGACGGCGGCAGCGCCGATCGCCGCCCTGGCGCTCGGCGCGCCTGCCGGTGCCCGGCTCTGGCGCGGGGGCGGGGCGCCCCTGGGGGCAGGCCTGGCGGGGGCCGCCTGCGTGCTCGCGGTGGTGCTGTTGCGGTAACCGATCCGCGACCCGCAATGGTTCTCTTGTTCTCAGGGCGGCGGACCGCCAAGTTACGGAATCATGAGTGCCGGCGCAGGCGCGTCCTTCGTTGCAGTGGTGGTGCTCGGCGGTGTCGCGGCCGTGGTGGCGAGCGGCATGCTCGACGACGCGGGGCCATCCCCCGCCTCCCGGATCTGGGCCGCGCCCGCGCCCGTGCAGCGCCCGGCCGTGCCCGTCGTCGTTCAGACCGCGTCCGTCGCCTCGTCGCCGTCCCTGGCGCCCGCGCTCCAGCCGCTCCGCCGCGCTGCGGAGACGCCGAGCTTCGACGTGGTGCGGGTGGGCGCGCGCGGGGCCGCCGTCATCGCCGGCCGCGCCGCCCCCGGTGCCGAGGTCCTTCTCCTCGAGGATGGGCAGGAGGTCGCCCGCGCCCGCGCCGACGCGCGGGGCGAATGGGTGATCCTGCCGGGCGATCCGCTGAGCCCCGGCGTACGGCAATTCACCCTGCTTGCGCGCATCGGCGGCGAGGAGGTGGCCGGCACCGACAGTGTCGTCGTGGTCGTGCCCGACCCGGCCCCGCCCGTTGCCGCGGTGGCCGCACCGGGGATCGGAACGCGCGCCGATGCGCCGGCGCCGGCCGGGCCGGTCGTGGTGCTCGTGCCGCCGACGCAGGCGCCTCCCCGGTTGCTGCAAGGCCCGGCGCCGCACCAGGGCCTGGCGCTCGGTCAGGTGGATTACGACGACGCCGGCGCGATCCGCTTCGCGGGCACCGCGACGCCGAACGCGACGGTGCGGCTCTACGTGAATGACCGCCACGCCGGCGACGCGCAGGCCGACCCGCAGGGCCGCTGGGCGCTCGCGCCGCAGGAGGAGGTGGCGATCGGGCGTCATCGGCTGCGGCTCGACCAGCTGGCGTCCGCCGGGGCGGTCGCGGCGCGGATCGAACTGCCGTTCCAGCGTGACCAGCTGCCGGAGGGCGCGGTCCCGGAGGGCCGCGTCGTTGTCCAGCCGGGCCACAATCTGTGGCGCCTCGCCCGTGCGACCTACGGCCGCGGCACCCATTTCACCGTGATCTTCGACGCGAACCGCGAGCAGATCCGCAACCCGAACCTGATCTTCCCCGGTCAGGTCTTCGCGGTGCCCGCGACGATGCCGGCCGAGGCGAGCAGGTCCAGATAGGGATCGAGATCGAGCGCGAAGCCGACCAGCGCGCCGAGCAGCGCGGTGGCGGTGACCGGTGCGGGCAGCGCGCGTTCGGCCTCGAGCTTCAGGCGGTGATCCGGCAGCACCCGGAGCAGCCATCCCCGCGGCAGTTCGGACGGCAGCCGGCCGATGGCAGCCACCGCGCCGGTTCTCCCCGTGACGCATTCGGCCGTGTAGGGCAGGGCGCCTGCGGCCGCCGACAGGCGGAGCCGGCCATCGGCGAGCCGCGCCTCACAGGCCCGTCCGCGCCAGGCGAAGCGGAGCGCGGGCCAGCCGCGCGGCTGCATCGCGCCGTCCGGGTCCACCAGGAAGGGCCCATGCGCGAAGGGTTGCAGGGGGGAAACGTCATGCGGCGCCGTCATGCCGCCTTGTTGTCCGAGAGGGGTGAAGGGACCATAACCGGCCGCATGAGCCTGTCCTCCACGATCCGCATGGTCCTGGCGAAGCCGCACCCGGCCGGGAAGCCCTTCATCTATGGCGGCGCCGCCGTCGCCGTCCTCGGCGGCCTGATCCTCGGCGGCTGGGTGTTCTGGCCCGCGACGCTGTTCACCCTGTTCTGCCTCTACTTCTTCCGCGACCCGGAGCGGGTCACGCCGACGCGCCACAACGCCGTGGTGGCGCCCGCCGATGGGCGTATCGTGCTGGTCGGGCCTGCGGTGCCGCCAGCCGAGCTGGGCTTGGGCGATGCGCCGCGCCAGCGGGTGGCGATCTTCCTCTCGGTGCTCGACGTGCACGTGAACCGCGCCCCGATCGAGGGGCGCGTGACGAAGATCGCCTATCGCGCCGGCGCCTTCGTCAACGCCGCGCTCGACAAGGCGAGCGACGACAACGAGCGCAACGCCATCGCGATCCGCACGACGGACGGGCGCGACTTCGCCGTGGTGCAGATCGCCGGGCTGATCGCCCGGCGGATCGTCTGCACGGTGCGGGAGGGCGACGTGCTCAACACCGGCGAGCGCTTCGGCATCATCCGCTTCGGCAGCCGCACCGACCTCTATCTGCCTGAGGGCGTGCGGCCGCTGGTCTCGGTGGGGCAGACGACGATCGGCGGCGAGACTGTGATCGCGGAACTGCCGCCTGTGGTGGCTCCACGATGAGCGACGGAGCGCCGAAGAAGCCGCAGCCGCTGCACCGCTTCAGCCGGCGCTTCCGCCCGCGCACGCGGCCGCGCTTCGAGGGGCTCTCCTTCAACCGGCTGATCCCGAACATCCTGACGATGCTCGGGCTCTGCGCCGGGCTGGTGGCGATCCGCTTCGCCATTGACGGGCGCTGGCCGCAGGCGGCGACCTTCATCGTGGTGGCGGGCGTGATCGACGGGCTGGACGGGCGGCTCGCGCGGCTGCTGAAGGCGACCAGCCGCTTCGGGGCGGAGTTCGACAGCCTCGCCGACTTCCTGTCCTTCGGCGTGGCGCCGGCGCTGGTGTTGTATCTGTGGTCCATGCAGACGGTCGGACCGCTCGGCTTCGTACCCTGCCTGCTCTTCGCGGTCTGCTCCTCGCTCCGGCTGGCGCGCTTCAACGCCTCGCTCGACATCGGGCCGGGCAAGCCGACGCCGGCCTATGCCTACAACTTCTTCACCGGCGTGCCGGCGCCCGCCGGCGCAGGCTGTGCGCTGTTCCCCCTCTTCGCCGCGATCGCCTTCGGCGAATGGGGCTGGGAGGGCTTCGCGGCGGCGATCCGCCACCCGGTTCTCGTCGGCATCGTGCTGGTGGCGGTCGGCGCGATGATGGTCAGCACCCTGCCGACCTGGTCCTTCAAGAACTTCAAGGTGCCGCGCGCGGCGATCCTGCCGCTGCTGCTCGGCGTCGGGCTCTATGTCGCGCTGCTGGTCGCCGAGCCCTGGGCGGCGCTGGCGGCGGCGGGTGTCATCTACCTCGGCATGCTGCCCTTCTCGGTCCGCTCTTACCTCGCCTTGAAGGCGGAGGCCGAGGCGCTGATCGAACAGGTGGCCGAGCCCGCGCCGAAGCCCGCCACGACCGCGAGCTGACGCTTGGTGCGCGGTGCCCGGAGTGACGCCGTGATCGCGCGCGCGGTCGTGGAATGTGCATCGCAGGACGGCTCGCACGCCGATCCCGCGGCCCGCCTGCGGGCGCTGCCGCCGCAATGACGCGCCTGCGCGGCACGCTGCCGCTGGTGGTCGCCGGACGGCCGGTGCGGATCACCGGCGGCCCGTTCGACGCCATCCCGGACGGCGCCTTCGGCGTCTGCCTGGAACCGGCATCCGTGAAGGCGTGGCTCGCCGAGGTCGCATTGCCGACGCCGGATTTCGGTCTGCCGGATCCGGCGGCGCTGAGAGACGCGGTGCGCGCCGTCCTGGCGCAGTTGGAGGCGGAGCCGGACCGGCCCGTGCATGTCGGCTGCCGCGCCGGCGTCGGGCGCACCGGTCTTTTCCTCGCCTGCCTGGCGCGTGCGGCGGGGGTTGAGGGCGACGCGCTCGATTACGTGCGCGCGCACTACCTGCCGGAAGCGGCAGAAACCCCGGAGCAGCAGGCGATGGCGCGCGGCTTCACCTGGCCCTGAGCCACGCCACCGCCCGCCCGTCGATCGCGAGCACGCCGAGCCCGATCACCGCCATCCCCGCGAAGTGCCGGGGCGCCAGCTGCTCGCCGAGTATGAGCGTCCCGAGCAGCAGCGCCGTGACCGGCACCAGCAGCGTCACCAGCATCGCATTGGTCGCGCCCGCCCGCGCCAGGATGACATAGAACAGCGCATAGGCGAGCGCGGTGGACAGCAGCCCGAAGGCGAGCAGCGCGGCGACCGCCTCCGCCGGTGGCGCGGCCAGCGCCCAGGGCGCGTCGAAGGCCAGCACGAGCGGCAGCATCATGAGCGTGGAGGCGATGCATTGCCCCGCCGCCGCCGGCAGCGGCTGCAGCCCCGCCAGCCTGACGCGGCGCGACCAGACGCCCGAGAGCCCGTAGGAGAGGCACGCGCAGAGGCAAAGCGCGATGCCCAGCAGCTCGGCGCCATGCCCCGCCGTCAGCGCCGCCGGACCCGCCAGGATCGCCACGCCCAGCAGGCCGGTCAGCGCGCCGGCGAGCTTGTTGGTGGTCAGCCGCTCATCGGCGGTGAGCCAATGTGCGCAGAGCACCGCGAAGACCGGCGTCGCGGCGTTCACCACGGCCGCGAGGCCGGACGGGATGAACTGCTGCGCGGCGATGATGAGGCTGAAGGGCAGCGCGTTGTTGAGCAGCCCCATGCCTGCGCAGGCGAGCCAGGCCCTGCGCCCCCGCGGCAGCAACATCCGCATGGCGCGGCAGGCGAGGACGAGCGCGGCGGCCGCGATCGCCACGCGGCCGAGCACGATGGTGAAGGGCGGGAAGCCCGTCAGCGCGACCACGGCGAAGAAGAAGGAGGCGCCCCAGATCGCCGAGAGCAGCACCAGCAAACCCCAGAGCTGCAGCGTCATCGGTGCGGGCATGTCGACGTGTCTCGCTCCCCCCCGCCCGGTTCCGCCATCCGGTCATTGCGCAGATCCGGCATGCGCGGGCACCATCGGCTGGGGAGGGGCCCATGGCAGCGACGATTCACGTGCCCGGGGGAGGCTACCGCTTCATCCCTGGCGTCTACCAGTACAGCGCCGGCGTCGCCGCCGAGCCCGGCTTCACGCTCGAGCGCCTGCGCTTCGCCGAGCCCCTCCCGCTGATGGCCGGCTTCGCCCGGATCGCCGAGATCCTGGAAGCCGCCGGGCGCCCGAAGGCCGCCTTCTGCGCCTGCGAGCTGCGCTCCCCCGCACCCTTCACCGAAGACGGCTTCGCGGCCTTCAACCGCGTCTATGGCGGCGTGCTGCAGGAATGGGGCCTGTTCCGCGATGGCCTGAACCCGGTTGCCCGCAGCAATGTCTGCCCCGAGATCGCGCCGCCGGCCGAGCCGAGCTTCCACGCCTTCGTCTACACCGTGCCCGATGCCTCGGCCGTGCCGTCCTTCGCCGTCGCCGGCAGCGGCGAGGCGCCGGAGGGCAAGGGCAACTACCGTGACCACATCGTCGCGCGCGGCGATCTCTCGCCCGGCGGCTTCCGCAGCAAGGCGCGCTGGGTGCTGGGCGAGATGGAGCGGCGCATGGGCCTCCTCGGCGGGGCCTGGAACGCGACGACGGGCGTGCAGGTCTACAGCGTGCACGACATCCATCCGGTGCTGGCCGACGAGATCGTGGCCCGCGGCGCCGCGCGGCACGGCATCACCTGGCAGTTCTGCCGGCCGCCGGTCGTCGAGCTCGACTACGAGATGGATTGCCGGGCGGTGTGGCGCGAGCGCGTCCTGCCGCCCTGATCGAGGAGACCCGCCATGCCGTCACGCCGCCTGCTGCTCGCCGCGATGCTCGCCGCGCCCGCCGTGGCGCGTGCCCAGGCACCGCAAGGGGCCTGGTCGCCGACCCAGCCCGTGCGGGTCATCATCCCGTTTCCGCCCGGCGGCACGATGGATCCGGTGGTGCGCATCGTGCAGGAGATCCTGACACGCGACCTCGGCCAGCCGGTTGTCGTGGAGCACCGGCCGGGTGGCGCGACCGTGGTCGGCACGACGGAAGCCTTCCGCGCGGCCGCCGACGGACACACCACGATCATGGTGGCCAACAGCTTCGCAGCGAACATCACTTTGAGACCCACAACGCCCTACAACGGGCTGCGCGACTTCGCGCCGGTCGTCATGGCGACGGTGGTGCCGCATGTGCTGGCGGTGCATCCCTCCGTCGCGCGCGACTTCGCCGGTTTTCTGGAGGCCGGCCGGCGGCCCGGGGCGGGGCTGTCCTTCGGCTCCTACGGGATCGGCACGTCGAACCACCTCGGCGGCGAGCAGTTCCGCGAAGCCGCGCGCCTCAACGCCACGCATGTGCCCTATCTCAGTCCCGCCGGCGCGCATAACGACCTGATCGGCGGACGGCTGCAGTTCATGCTGGCGAACCTGCCGGACATGATCCAGCCGGTGCAGACGGGGCAGCTCCGCGCCGTCGCGATCTCCGCCGAGCGCCGCGTGCGCGAGCTGCCCGACACGCCGACGGTGGCCGAGCTCGGCTTCCCGCTCGTGCTGTCAGACAGCTGGTTCGGCCTCGTCGCGCGCAGCACCGTGCCGGAGGCGGCGCGCGCGCGTCTCGAAACCGCCTGGACGGCGGCGCTGAATCGCCCGGAGGTGCGTGGGCGGCTCGAGGAGATGGGCTTCACCGTGCTGGCCCATGGCGCGACCCGCTTCGGCCAGGAGATCCGCCGCTATTCGGAGACCTACGCCGAGGTCATCCGCGCTAACGGCATCCGCGTCGAATAGTCGGTCAGCCCGCGCGGGCTTCCATCAGCTGTGCGGCGACCAGGCGCCGTGCGGGCGCAAGCGCAGCACCGAGGCGGAGCACGGCGCCGCGCAGCACCCGCGCCGGCGCGCGGTCATCCGTGTAGAGCGAGGCGATCGCGTTCGTCGCGGTGAAGAGTGGCCAGGTGGCGCGGCGATGCGCCAGCTCGTAGCGGAGCAGCCCGCCGGGATCTGCGATGTCGCGCCGGCGGTCCTGGGAGGTGCGGATCTGCCCCGCCAGCCGCGATGCGCCCGCCAGGCCGAAGTTGAAGCCATGCGCGGTCACCGGATGCATGCCGACCGCCGCGTCGCCGACGAGCGCGAAGCGCGTGCCGACGAAGCGCTGCGCATAGGTCGCGACCAGCGGATAGGCGTGCCGCGTGCCAGCCAGCGCCATTGCGCCCCAGCGCCCGTCGGTGCGGCGCGTCGCGTCGGCGCCGAAGGCCTCCGGCGTCGCCGCCATCAGCGCCTCGATCTGCCGCGCCGGCAATGTCAGGACGATGGAGGAGACCTCGCCCCGGAGCGGCAGCATCGCGACCGTCTGCCCATGGCCGAACCACTCGGTCGCGACGCCGCCATGCGGCTTCTCGTGCGCGACGCGGGCGACGAGCATCGACTTCCCGAAGTCGCGCATCCGCGTCGCGATGCCCATCTGGCGCCGCGCCTCGGAGAAGCGGGTGTCGGCCGCGACGATCAGGCGGGCGCGGATCTCGCGCCCGTCGGCGAGCTTCAGCACGCCCCCGCGCGGCGATGTCTCGACCGCCGTCACCGCGACACCGGTCAGCAGCGTCGCGCAACCGGCATCGCGGACGGCCTCGTACAGCGCGCGCCGGATCAGGTGGTTCGGCACAAGCACCCCGAGCGGCGTCTCGCCCGGCGGCGAGAAGTCGAGCACGAAGGGCGAGGCGCCGTCCTGCACGCGCGCATGACGCAGCGGCGACATCTCCTCCGCCGGGATGCGCTCCCAGGCGCCGAGGTCGCGCAGGATGTCCTGCGACCGGTGCGTCAGTGCGATCTCGCGCCCGTCGAAGGCGGGATCGGCCAGCGCCGTCTCCGGCGCGCGTTCGACCAGCACGATGCCGAGGCCGCTTGCGGCCATCGCGCGGGCGAAGGACAGGCCGGCCGGGCCGGCACCGATGACGGCGATGTCGAACTGCATGGCTGCGTTCTGTCCCCTCGCTGCCGCTTCGCCCATGACCTGGATCAACCCCGTTTCAACGCCGCGCCTGCACGACGATCCCGCTCGCCTCGAGCTCGGCGATCCTCTCCGGCGTGAAGCCGTGCGCGGCGAGGATCGCGGTGCCGTGCTCGTTGAAGCGGGGTGGCGCCGCGCGGGTTCCGCCTGGCGTGCGGCTCATCTTGATCGGCGTGCCGAGGCCCCGGTACCAGCCGAGCTCCGTCACCATGGCACGATGCGCGGTGTGGGCGGCCGCCATCGTCTCGTCCACATGCAGCACCGGCCCGGCGGGGACGCCGCTGCGCAGCAGACGGTCGGTGAGATCGTGCCCGTCCTCCTCCGCCAGCCGAGCATCGAGGATCGCGTCCAGCTCGGCCCGGTTGGTCACGCGCAGCGCGTTGGTCGCGAAGCGCGGGTCCTTCGGCAGATCGGACAGGCCGAGGAAGTCGCAGAAGCGGCGGAAGGTCGGCTCGTTGCCGACGGCGACGAAGATCTCGCAGGTGCGGGTGCGGTACTTGGAGTAGGGGCTGATGTTCGGATGCGGGTTGCCTGTCGCCTTCGGGCGCCGGCCGTTCAGGAAGTGGTTCGCGGCCTGCGGGTGCAGCAGCGCCATGCCGCAATCATGCAGCGTCATGTCGAGGAACTGGCCATGGCCGCTCCGCTGCCGCTCCTGCAGCGCCATGAGGATGCCGATGCAGGAATAGAGCCCGGTCGCGAGATCCACGATCGGCGTGCCCATGCGCAGCGGGCCGGTGCCGTCATTGCCATTGATGGACATCAGCCCGACCATCGCCTGGATCACCGCGTCGTAGCCGGGCAGCGCGCCGAGCGGCCCGTCGCCGCCGAAGCCGGAGACGCGGCAATGCACCAGGCGCGGGAAGCGCTCCGACAGAACCTCGTAACCGATGCCCCACTTTTCCATGCTGCCGGGCTTGTAGTTCTCCACCAGCACGTCGGCATCGGCGAGCAGGCGGAGCAGCACCTCGCGCCCCTCCGCCTTCGACAGGTCGAGGGCGAGGCTGCGCTTGTTGCGGTTCACGCCGATGAAATAGCTCGCATCCTGGTCCCCTGCCGCATGGCCGTGGAAGGGCGGGCCCCAGTCGCGCACCTCGTCGCCCTGCGGCGGCTCGATCTTGATCACCTCCGCGCCGTGGTCCGAGAGGATCATGGTGCAATAGGGACCGCCGAGCACGCGGGTGAGATCGATCACCTTCAGCCCGGCGAGCGCGCCGGGCGACAGCGCGAGGCCCTTGCCCTCGGTGGTCGGGACGGCGTCGGTCATGCCGCGTGTTTCCTGTCGAAGACCCGGGCGCAGAAGTCGGGATAGGTTTCCAGCATCTCGTCACGCACCGGCCCGCGCAGCAGCGCGAGCTCCGCCGCGGTCGGGTCGGGCGTGGTCGGCACATCCGCGCCCGCGTCGAAGTCGAAGCCCGTCGCCTCGCGGATGCTCGCCACGCTCTCGCCGGGATGGACGCTCTCCAGAGAGAAGCGCGCTCGGCCAGCGTGGAAGCGGAAGATGCAGCGGCCGGTGACCAGCGCCTGCGCCGTTCCGCGGCGGAACACGCCGGGCGCCGAGACGCCGGGGGCGGAGACCATGTCCACGCGCGGCACCAGCACGCGCGGCGAGTGCTCTTCGCGGAACAGGATGGTGCGTGGAGTCATGAGGTACATGAAGGCGGAGCCGAAGGATCCCGGAAAGCGCACGCCGGTCCCGGGCCAGTTGCCGGTGCCGACAAGATTGATGTTGGCCTCCCCGTCGATCTGTCCACCGCCGAGGAAGAAGAGGTCGATGCGGCCCTGGCCGGTGAGATCGAAGAGCTCGCGCGAGCCCTCCGTGAAGGGGTTGCCGCTGCGCTTGTGAAGCAGCGAGAGCCGCACCGGGTGCCCCGCCTTCCTCACCAGCCAGCAGGCCGCGGCCGGGATGGGCGAGGCCGCGCCGACGGCGATGTGCCGCGCAGGCGGCGCCGACGGGTCCAGGATGAGCCGCGCCAGCGCGGCGGCCAGGCGTTCCTCGGGCTGGATGCTCATTCCGCGGCCGCCCGCTGCGTGAAGACATGCCGGTCGAGGTAGGTGCGGAACCCCGCCTCGGTCTTCGCCAGCGCTGCGTACTCCGCGACATGCGCTGCGTCGAAGCCGTATTCGTCGAGCAGCGCCACCGGCCAGGCGCCGCGTTCCGCTATCGCCACCGCCTCGACATAGGTGGACGATATGCAGCCGGGTGCGAGCCGCTCATCCTCCAGCATGTTCCCCGGCACGCGGCGCTCGACGGTCGCGAGAACCCGCTTCGCGGCATGCGCGAGCGTCGCAAGTTCGCGGCGCCGCCCGACCCAGACATTGCCGTCCTCGTCGGCCATCACGCCATGGATGGCAGCAATGTCGGGCGAGAGGGCGGGCAGCAGCACGATCGGATCCTCGCCCGCGGCGAAGGGGTTGGCGACCACCTTCCAGTCCGGCCGATGCGCGAGGATGTCGCTGCCGATCAGGCCGCGCAGCGGCATGAAGGGCACGCCCTTCTCGGCTGCCTGCAGCATCGTGTGGATGGCCGGGCAGGTCGCGTCGCGCACCGTGATGCGGCCCGCCTTCAGCGCAGCGGTAAAGCGCGGCGCGAAGCCGGCCTCGCCGAGCGAGACGGCGCTGGTCTCCACCTCCGTCACGCAGCCCGCGCCGATCAGCAGGTCGGTGGCGAAGCCGGAGACCGGGACGCCGAGCAGCCGCAGGCCTCGCGCGCCGCGGCGCACCAGCGCGCGGGCGAGGGCGATGGAGGGAAGGGAATTGTCCGGCGGAAGCGCCACCAGCGCCCCGTCCGGCACGGATGCGGCCATCGCCTCGAGGCTGATCGGGGTCATCGCGTCTCCTCCCCGCGATACCTAGCCCTCGCGACCGGTGCGGCCAAGGCGTGGTAACCCTGGCGCCATGCCCGCCCCCGTTACGCTGCACGGCCCCCGCGTCACGCTCCGCCCCTGGCGGCTGCCGGAGGACCTCGACCCGCTCTTCGCGATCAACGGCGATCCCGAGGCGATGCGGTTCTTCCTCAACGTCCATGACCGCGCCGAATCGGATGCCTGGGGTCGGCGCATCGCCGGAGCGTTCGGCGAGCGCGGCTACGGCTTCTGGGTGGTGGAGCTGCCCGGAGAGGGCATGGTGGGCGTCGTCGGCCTCCAGCCCGTCTTCTTTGACGCGGCCTTCACGCCCGCGGTCGAGATCGGCTGGCGCATCGCCACGCGCGTCCAGCGGCGCGGCCTGGCGGAGGAAGCAGCACGGATCGCCCTAGCGCACGGCTTCGGCCCGGCCGGGCTCGACCGGATCGTCGCCTTCACCCCGCCGGCGAACGAGCCGTCCTGGCGGTTGATGGAGAAGCTCGGCATGCGACGCGCGCTGACCTTCGAGCACCCGCGCGTGCCGGGCGGCCATCCCTATCGGGAGCACCTGCTCTACGAGCTCACCCGCCCCGACTGGATCGCGAGCCGGCTGGGGCCCTAGGCCAGGCTCCATCGCATTTCCTGCTTGTCATGAACCGCCGCCTTGTTCAAATGAGCCGATGCGGCGTGCCCCCCTCGCCTTCGGAGTCCTTGTCGCTGCGCCCCTGCTCGGTGGCGCCGCGACCCCCGGCCATACCCCGCCGGAGCTCGAGGCGGCGGGCTGGCGCAAGGTGGAATGGACGGGGATCCGGCCTGCCGAGTTCACCGCCACGCCGTCGGGCGGGGTGCGGATCCGGGCGGTGGGTCAGGGCAGCTTCGTGGCCCGGCCGCTACAGGGCCAGGCGGGTTGCCTGGCTTGGCGCTGGCGCGTGGATGCCGGACCGCCGCCGACCGACCTGACGCGCCGCGGCGGGGATGACCGCGCCATCGCGGTTTCGATCGGCTTCGTGGGCTTCGGACCCCAGGCCGGCCTCGCCATCCGAACCCAGCATGCCGTGGCCCAGGCCTCCGCCGGCCAGGTCCGCCTCCCGCGCAGCGCGCTGACCTATGTCTGGGGCGGGACGGGCCGCGAGGCGCAAGGCCAGCCGGGCGGTTTCTTCCCCAGCCCCTGGACGGGCGGCATCGGGCAGATCCGTGTGCTGCGGGCGGCGGATGCGCCGCGGGGGCAATGGATGGAGGAACGCGTCGACCTCGGCGCCGACTGGCGGACGGCCTTCGGCAGCGGCGACGTGCCGCCGATGCTCGAGCTCGTCGTCTCCACCGACGTGGAGGACACCGGCGCCAGGGTTGACGCCCAGGTGGAGAACATCCGCTTCGTTCCCTGCCGGTAGGCGGGACGGGGAACATCCCCTGCGCTGACGGGTTGCGGCTTCTCTGCCCAGAGGAGCCGCCCGATGCGCGACACCGCAGGCCTGGATACAGCCCGGCAGGATGGCAGCGCGTTCCAGACGGACGTGCCGGCCAGGCTCGACCGGCTGCCCTGGGATCGCTTCCACACCCTGGTCTGCGTGGCGCTCGGCGTGACCTGGATCCTGGACGGGCTCGAGGTGACGCTCGTCGGGAGCCTCGCGCCGGCCATCGCGGCGAGCCCGTCCCTGCAGCTGACCGAGACGCAGGTCGGGCTGACGGCCTCGGCCTATCTGCTCGGCGCTGTGATCGGCGCATTGATGTTCGGCTGGCTGACGGATCGGTTGGGGCGGAAGAAGCTCTTCACCCTGACCGTGCTCGTCTACCTCCTGGCGACCATCGCCACCGGCTTCTCATGGGATTTCTGGTCCTTCGCGCTGTTCCGCTTCCTGACCGGCGCCGGCATCGGGGGCGAGTACGCCGCGGTGAACAGCGCGATCCAGGAACTCATCCCTGCCAGGCGCCGCGGGCAGACCGACCTGATCATCAACGGCACCTTCTGGGCGGGCGGGGCGCTCGGCGCGATCATCTCGCTCGTGGTGCTGAGCCCGGCGCTGGTGGACCCCGAGATCGGCTGGCGCGCCGCCTTCGTCGTGGGCGGCGCGCTCTCCTTCGTCATCCTGCTGCTGCGGCGGTGGATCCCGGAGAGCCCGCGCTGGCTGATGACCCACGGCCGGCCGGAGGAAGCGGACCGCGTCGTGCGCGACATCGAGGCGGGGGCGGAGAGCCGCCACGGGAAGCTGCCCCCGACCGAATACGGCCCGATCACCCTGCACCGGCGCGACCACATCAGCATCGCGGAGGTCGTGTCCGTGATGTTCCACCGGCACCGCGACCGCAGCGTGCTGGCGCTGACGCTGATGGCCTGCCAGGCCTTCTGCTACAACGCGATCTTCTTCACCTATGCGCTCGTGCTGACGAAATTCTACGACGTGCCGGCCGCCTCGGTCGGCTGGTACATCCTGCCCTTCGCGATCGGCAACCTGCTCGGCCCGCTCACGCTCGGACACCTGTTCGACAGCGTCGGTCGGCGTCCGATGATCACGCTGACCTATGCGCTCTCCGGCATCCTGCTGGCCGCGACGGGGTTCGCCTTTGCGCAGGGCTGGCTATCGGCGGCGATGCTGACGGCGGCCTGGACGGTGATCTTCTTCTTCGCCTCCGCGGCGGCCTCGGCGGCCTACCTTACGGTTGGCGAGGCCTTCCCGCTCGAGATGCGCGCCATGGGGATCGCGGTGTTCTACGCCTTCGGCACCGGGATCGGCGGCGTCGTCGGCCCGACGCTCTTCGGCTGGCTGATCGAGGGCGGCGAGCGGACCGACATCATGTGGGGCTACCTGTTCGGCGCCGCGCTGATGCTGTTGGCCGCGGCGACCGAGTGGCGGCTCGGCTTCGCGGCCGAGCGGAAGCCGCTCGAAGCGGTGAGCGAGCCTGTCTCGGCCCGGCCACGGCCGGGGTGACGGCTTTGCAACCGCTGGTCTGCACACCATGTTGCGGCCCATGACGGTCTCGAGCCAGGAATTCCGTGACGCCATGGCGCGGCTGGGCGCGGCGGTGAACGTCGTCACCACCGACGGCGCCGCCGGTCGAGCCGGCCTCACGGCGAGCGCCGTCTGCTCGGTGACCGACGACCCGCCGACGCTGCTGGTCTGCCTCAACCGCAAGAGCAGCGGTAATGCGCTGTTCAAGGCCAATGGCGTGCTCTGCGTGAACACGCTCGCCTCCGGCTGCGGCGCGCTGTCGGACGCCTTCGCCGGCAAGGGCGGGCTCGATACCGATGGCCGCTTTGCGATGGCGACGTGGAGCCGCCTGGTCACCGGCGCGCCGGTGCTGGACGACAACGCGGTCGTCGCCTTCGACTGCCGCATCGCCGAGGTGGTCGAGAAGGGCACGCACAGCGTGCTCTTCGCCGAGATCGAGGCGATCCGGCAGGGCTCGCCGGGCGGCGCGCTGATCTGGTACGGGCGCGGCTACCATCCGGTGGGCCACCCCGCCGACGCGGCGTAGCGCGCTACCACTCCCCGTAGAAGACGCCCGCCGCCTTGTGACGGTCGGTGCGGAACTCGGCCTCGGCCCAGCTCAGCGTCGTGCGGCGCTTGAGGCCGGAGAACCACGTCAGAAGCCGCTCGCGCAACGCCTGCCGCACGCCCGCATGCGAGGCGTCCGCGCCGAGGTCGTGGAACTCCTCCGGGTCGGCTTCGAGGTCGAAGAGCTGCGGCCGGTGCCCGCTGCTCCAGTGCACGTATTTCCAGCGTGCGTCGCGCACCATCCAGGCGCCGTGCTGCCCGGTCGGATGGCCCAGCCGCCGGCGCGCGCCGCGGAAGGTCCAGTCGAGTTCGCTGAACACCGCGTCGCGCCAGCCGGCAGCCCCACCCCGCGTGAGGCCCAGAAGCGAGCGGCCCTCGACGAGGTGTTCCGCCGGATCGAGGGCGAGCGCGTCGAGGATCGTGGGCACGACGTCGATCGCCTCGACGAAGCGCGGATCGGCGGTGCCGCGTGTCGCATCCGCCTCCGGCGAAGGGTCGTAGACGATGAACGGCACCCGCTGGATGCAGTCGTGAAACAGCTCCTTCTCGCCCAGCCAGTGATCGCCGAGGTAGTCGCCGTGGTCGGAGCAGAAGATGACGAGCGTGTCCCGCCAGCGGCCGAGCCTCTCCATCTCCTCCCACAGGCGGCCGAGGTGGTGGTCGAGCTGGGATATCAGCCCCTGGTAGGTCGGCCGGACGGTGCGGACGCAGTCGTCCTGCTGGAAGCTGCGCGCGACTTCCTCGTCCTGGAAGGCGCGGAAGACGGGGTGCGCGGCGTCGCCTCGCTCGGCGGCGTGGCGGGAGACTGGAAGGCATTGGTCCGCCGAATAGGCGGCATGCCACGGCGCAGGCGCGACATAGGGCCAGTGCGGCTTCACGTAGGACAGGTGCAGCACCCACGGCTCGTCGCCCTGGCGCCGCATGAAGTCGAGCGCGACGTCGGTGGTGTAGGCCGTTTCGCTGTGCCGTTCCTGCACGCGCGCGGGCAGCCGCGCGTGGCGCATCTTCCAGCCGTTCAGGACGCGGCCGGCCTCGTCCTCCACCGCGATGACGTAGTCGGTCCAGGGATCTTGGCTGTCATAGCCCTGCGCGCGCAGCCAATGCGCATAGGCGGAATCGGGTTCGGCATGGTGGCCGTCATGGCGGTCCACCAGCGTAAACCAGCCCTCGTCCAGCAGCGCCTTGAGGTCGTGCTGGCCGTCGAGCCGCAGGCGACGCATGCCGCGCGCGTCGGGCAGCACATGCGTCTTGCCGACGAGGGCGAGCGTCCGGCCCGCCTCGCGCAGGTGCCAGCCGAGCGTCACCTCGCCGACCGACAGCGGAACGCGGTTATGCGTCGCGCCGTGCGAGGCGACGTAGCGCCCCGTGTAGTAGCTCATGCGGGACGGGCCGCAGATGCCGGATTGCACATAGGCCTGGGTGAAGCGCACCCCGCGGCCGGCCAGCACATCGAGGTTCGGCGTCCGCAGCCAGGGGTGCCCCGCGCAGCCGAGGTGATCCCAGCGCAGCTGGTCGCACATCACGAACAGCACGTTGCGGATCGTTGCCATCAGCCGGTCCCCTGCCGCCGGCGGAAGGAAGCATCGAAGGTGGCCCCGGGGCAATGCGGCGTCGCAACCGGACGCCAGTCCCGCGATCGGTCCAGGGCTTTCGGGGAAGTTTCGTCCTTGGTTCGGGATTCGGCCTTCTGACGGTGGTTGCATGGCCTGCCTGCTTGGAGGGGGCAACCGTGCGCGCAGCCGCTTCCGGAACCGTCGCCTTCGCACTGGCCCTGTTCGTCGCCACGACGGCCGTCGCCGACGAGCGGGCAGCCGAGCTGGTGGCGTTGCCGGAGCCCGCCCGGCTTGGACGGCTGGTCAGCCCCGCCCCGGGCAGCCAGATGCCGCTGGTCATCATCCTGCCTGACGCGCTGGGTGAGGATGGACGGTCCGAGCCCTATGTCGATTCTCTGCTGGCCCGTGGCATCGCGACCCTCGTGCTCGGCCTCGGCGATGACCTCGAGACGGCGCCATCCCCGGTGGAGCCGGCGGCGTCGCCGGCAGCCGCGGCACTTGCCCTGGCCTGGGCTGCGGATGCCGGTTTCGCCGCGGCGCGCATCGGCTTGCTCGGCTTCGGCCTCGGCGGGCGCGCGGCCATGGCGACGGAGGCGGGCCTTCCCGTGGCCGCGCTCTACCCTGGCTGCACCGACCTGCCCCCGCGCGCGGCGGCTCCGGCGCTCGTGCTGCAAGGCGGCGAGCGCGCGCGGGATTGCGACGTCGTCGCCGCACGGGGCGACGTGACGGTGCAGGTTCTGCACGGCGCCGGCCATGCATGGGACGCGCTGGGTGCCATCTGGCCGTCGCTTGGGCCTGTGCTGCCGGATCCCGCCGGTGGCGGCCTGCTGCGTGCGCAGACGAGTCTCGATGCGACGCTGGCGGCGGCGGAGGCCGTCGCGGACTGGTTCACGACCTATCTCCTGACGCCGCAGAGGAGCGCCGCGCGATGACGCCGAATGGCTATCGCGCCGCGCTGCTCCACGCGGCAGCCGCCCGGGACGCCACGCGCTTGGAACGGCTCTCGCGGGTGCAGGCCTGGTGCGTGCTGCGGATGGCGATGCGAAGCGGCGTGGCATGGCTGGCGGCGCTGGTCCTGCCAGCGCGCCGGCGCGCCACACGGCGATGAGCCGTCCGCTGCGGGCCAGGCGACAAGCGCAACCGGCACGTCACGCCTTCAAGCCGCGCGCCGGAGGCCGCCCGGAGCCTATCGCGGCGCTGGCGCCGCTGCCGCTGCCCTCGTCGCTGGGGTGGCAGGTCGTCTTCGGCGCCTTCCTCGTGACGCTGGTCGGCTTCGGCGCCATCTACTCCTATTCCGCTTTCGCCGAAGAGATCGCCGCCGAGTTCGGATCGCCGCGCAGCGCGGTGACCCTCGTCTTCATGCTGAGCGGGAGCGCCTGCTACTTCGTCAGCGCGATCAGTGGGACGCTTGCGGACCATGTCGGGTCCCGGGTCGTGGCTGCGGCCGGAATGACGCTCGTCGGGCTTGGCCTGATGGTCGCCGCGATCGCGAAGAGCCTCATCGAGGTCTATATCGGCTACGGTCTGCTGATAGGCCTGGGGACGGGCTTCGCCTATGTGCCGGCCGTCGCCGCGGTGCAGCGCTGGTTCGTGGTGCATCGCGGCCTTGCCTCGGGCATTGCGGTCAGCGGTGTCGGGATCGGCACGGCGCTGGTTCCGCCCGCAGCCGAGGCCCTGGCGCTGCTCGGCGATTGGCGTGTCGCATTCATCATCTGCGGCGTGCTCGCGGTCGGGGTCGGCCTTGCCGGCGCCGCCCTGCTGCACGACGCGCCTGAGCGCTTCGGACTGGGCCCCGACGGGACCCGCCCTGGCGTGCCGCCGGCGCAGGGCGCACCACCGGACGACCTCCTCGACGTGGTGCGGAGCCGTGCCTTTCTGCTGGCCTATGTCGGCACCCTGCTCATCGCGATGCCGGTGGCGCTGCCCTATGCCCTGCTGGTCCCGACCGCGCGTGACCTGGGCATTCCGCGCCAAGACGCGCTCGCGCTGCTGGCCCTCATCGGCCTCGGCTCGATCGCGGGCCGCTTCGTGCTGGCTGCGCTTGCCGATGCGGTCGGCCGGCGGCTCGTCTTCCTCGGATGCTGCGGCGGCGTGGCGGCCTGCACGCTCGGCTGGGCCGTCGCGGACAGCCTGGCGCAACTGCAGGCTTTCGCCCTGCTCTTCGGTGGGCTGCAGGGCGGATTCGTCGCCCTTCTGCCGGCCTTCGTGGCAGACAGGTTCGGGCGCGGCTCGGTCGGAAGCGTGCTGGGCGTCCTCTACACCGGCCGTGGCATCGCGCTGCTGGCGGCGCCGTCCGCTGTCGCCGTGGGAATCGCGGCCGTCGCGGCCCATGCCGCGCCCGTCGCCGCCATCGCATTGCTCGGCGGAGTCGGGACGCTGCTGCTCGCGAAGACCGGCCGGGGCACGTGACGATGGAGCTCGACCTGGCCCTGCCGGCGGCGCCGCTGATCGCGAAGTTCGCGCTCGGCTACCTCGCCGCGCTCGCCCTGGCGGCCCTGCTCGTGACCCCGCTGCTGCACGCCCGCTGACGCGCGGCCGGCCGGGCTGCCCCGGCCGGCCGCAGGCCAGGCCTACATCTCGGCGTAGCTGCCGTTGCGCCAGACGTAGAAGACGTAGTCGGGCACCGTGACGTCGCCCTTCTCGGTGAACGAGATCTCCCCGAGCACGCTCTGCCACGGCCCGCCCGACTTCAGCAGCGCGGCGATGCGGCGCGGGTCGACGCCGTTGCTGCGCTGCGCGGCTGCCGCCCAGATCTGGATGGCGGCATAGGTGTAGAGGACGTAGCCCTCGGGATCGACGTTGCGGGCGCGGAAGCGCTGCACCACCTGGGCCGCGGTCGGCCGGCGCCGCGGGTCGGAGCTGAAGGTCATCAGCGTGCCCTCGCCGGCGGCGCCGGTGATCTGCCAGAACTCGTTCGTCACCAGCGCGTCGCCGCCGATCAGCGTGATGTTCATCCCGCGCTCGCGCGCCTGGCGCAGGATCAGGCCGCTTTCCGTGTGGTAGCCGCCGACATAGACCACCTGGACGTTCGCCTGCTGCAGGCGGGAGACGATGGCGGAGTAGTCGCGCTCGCCGGGCGTGTAGGCGCTGAAGAGCGTCTCCTGCATGCCGGCCGCGTTCAGCGCCTTCTTCGTCTCCTCGGCCAGGCCGCGGCCATAGGCGCTGTTGTCGTGCAGGATCGCCACGCGCCGGTCACGCATGTTCTGTGCGATGTGCCGGCCGGCGACCTGGCCCTGCTGGTCGTCGCGGCCGCAGACGCGGAAGGTGTTCCACTTGCCTTCGTCGGTGAAGCGCGGGTTGGTGGAGGCGGGGCTGATCTGCAGCACGCCTTCCTCGGCGTAGACGTCGCGCGCCGGGATCGAGCTGCCCGAGCAGAAATGCCCGGCCACCAGTGCCACGCGTCGGCCGGCAAGCTGGTTCGCCACGCTGACCGCCTGGCGGGGGTCGCAGGCGTCGTCTCCGATCTCGAGCGCAAGCTGGCGGCCGAGCACGCCGCCCGCGCCATTCAGGTCGGTCACCGCCTGTTCCGCACCGGCCCGCATCTGGCCGCCGAAGGCCGCGTACTGACCTGTCATCGGCCCCGCCGTGGCGATCCGGATCGGCCCGGCGGCCTGCGCGAAAGCGGCACGACCACCCGTGAGGAGTGCGGGTGCGCCGAGCGCACCCAGCACCACCGTCCTGCGCTTCAGCATGTTTCGTCTCCCTTGCATCGGCCCGAACCTGGCGCCGTGGGAGCGAGGCTAGAGCCTTCCGCCCGCACCTGTGCAGCCGCGACGGCGACATCTTACGTGGAGTTCACCATTCTCACCGTGCATCCAGACGGCGCCTGTGGCGGACCGCGCGCGCCAGGACGATTGTGCCTGCCCGCGACCGGCCCAGCCAGGACCGGCTGCCGGCACGCCGGTGCGATCGGAGTCGCCTTTGGGATGACGGTGTTCTTCACCGCGGACACGCATTTCGGCCATGGCGGGGCGCGGAGCCTGTTCCGCAGACCCTTCGCGTCCGTCGCGGAGATGGACGGCGCGCTCGTCGCCAACTGGGATACCGTGGTGACGCCGGAGGACGAGGTCTGGCATCTGGGCGATGTCGCGGTCCGGCTCGACCGAACGCGCGTCGAGGCGTTGCTAGCGCGGTTGCACGGTCGCAAGCACCTGGTGACCGGCAACAACGATGGTCCCGCGACCAGCGCCGCCCTCGGGTGGGAAAGCGTGCAGCCCTATGCCGAGGCGACGCTGGACGGGGTGCGCCTCGTGCTCTGCCACTACCCGCTCCGCAGCTGGCGTGACATGGGACGCGGCGCCTGGAACCTGCACGGCCACAGCCATGGTCGCTTGGCGCCGATGCCGCGGCAGGCGGATGTCGGCGTGGATGCGCGGGACTTCCGGCCGGTAACGCTCGCCGAGCTGATAGCGGCCCGGCGCGTCAGGTCCGTCCGGCCAGCAGCGCGTCGATCGCCCTCGCCAGCTTGACGTCCCGCGCCGACAGGCCGCCCGCATCATGCGTGGTGAGCAGGATCTCCACGCGGTTGTAGACGTTCGACCATTCGGGATGGTGATCCTGCGCCTCCGCCAGCAGGGCGACGCGGCTCATGAAGCCCCAGGCTTCGGAGAAGTCGGCGAAGCGGAGGCTGCGTCGGATGGCGTCGCGCCCCTCTGCGATGCCCCACTCCGGCAAGGTCTCCGCGAGGGCCGCGCGGGCGGTGGGATCCAGCTTCTCGGCCATCTCTGTCTCCTGGCTTGACGGGGCGGGCAGTGGTGAGGTGGATGCGCCATGCCGCGCTTCCACCACCCGCCGGGCCTCGACGATATCGTGGAGATGGCCGAACAGGCCTTCGCCGCCATCCCGAAGGAACTCCGCGATCTCGTCCGCGGAGCGGCGATCGTGGTCGAGGAGGTGGCGGACGAGGAGACGGCCGCGGAAGTCGGGCTGGAAAGCCCCTGGGCGCTGACCGGCCTCTACCGCGGCACGCCGATGACCCAGAAAAGCGTGCTGGACGCGCCGTTCGAGCCCGACAGCATCACCCTCTACCGCGAGCCGATCCTGCTGGAATGGGTCGAGACGGGCGAGGACCTGTTCCGGCTCGTGCGCAACGTGCTGATCCACGAGATCGCGCATCACTTCGGCTTCTCGGACGAGGACATCGACCGGCTGGAACGCGAGGACTGACGCGCGGACGAGACGCTCAGAAGATCGGGGCGACGGAACCGGCGGGCACAGCCTGGCCGAGCGCCAGGTCGGGGCTGACGACGGACAGCACCCCCACGACGCCCCAGCGGCGTCCGTCCGGCATCAGGGCGAGCAGCGGCGCGCCGCTCGACCCCCGCGTGCCGGCGCAGTCATGGACGAGGATGGGATGACCGCTGGCCTGCCGCTGCAGGCCGAGCACGCGGCAGGCCGTGTCCGCCATCAGCACCTCCGGCCGGTCCTGCTGGTAGCCGCCGAGCATGACCGGCGTGCGGGGCGGCGGAGGCTCCCGGATCAGCGGAAGGATGCGATCGGCGGCGGCGATCGGCTGCTCCAGCACGAGGAGCGCCCAATCCGCGCCGGAGGGGCCGCGATCCGGCGCGTAGCCCTGGCCGATCACGTAGGACACCACGCGCGCGCGCGCGGCGAAGTCGCCGCGCTCGTAGCCGAGCAGGAAGTGGATCGAGCCAGGCTGCACGAATTGCCGCGAGGTCGGGGAGACGAGGCAATGCGCGGCCGTCAGCACGCGGTTCGTCGCGACCATGACGCCCGTGCAGCGCCCGCCGAGTTCGGTCTGCACCCGCCCGAGGGCACGCCACGGCATCTGCCTCGTATCCGCGGGCCGACGCGGATCCGCGCTGCCGATCCCCGGCAGGGGTGCTGCCTGCTGCGCGCGGCGCGGATCCTGGGCGGAGACGGAAGCGGATGCGAGCAACGCCAGCAGGCCGATGCCCGCCATCCACCACCGGCCCCGCCCGGCTGGGCCGATCCTCGTCGCGATCATGTCGCCAGCATGCCGTGCCGGCGGCGAAACGCAATCAGCCGTTTGCGGTTACACCGTGTGCAGCAACTCCTGCACCAGGGCGGGCACGACCTGCGTCGCAGGGCCGTGCCGCACCTCGTCGAAGAGCCGGCTGCTCTCGGTCGGCTCGAGATTGGCCTCGACCGTGCGGGCACGCCCGCGCACCTCGGCGACGAAGCCGGCGGCCGGATAGACCTGCCCGCTCGTGCCGATCGCGAGGAACAGGTCGCACCCTTCGAGGGCGCGTCCAATCTCCTCGAGGTGCAGCGGGATCTCTCCGAACCAGACGACATGCGGCCGCATGCCGCCGGCCTGCCGGCAGGCAGGGCAGGGCGTGGCCGTGGAGAGATCGCAGGCCCAGGGCTGCACCGCCTCGCAGCGGACGCAGCGCGCCTTCATCAACTCGCCATGCATGTGCAGCAGCCGGCGCGAGCCCGCCTTCTCGTGCAGGTCGTCCACGTTCTGCGTCACCAGCAGCAGCTCGCCCGGCCAGAGTGCGTCGAGCTCGGCCAGGGCGAGATGCGCGGCGTTCGGATGCAGCGAGGGATCGCGGAGCCCGGCGCGGCGCGCATTGTAGAAGCCGTGCACGCGCGCCGGGTCGCGGGCGAAGGCCTCCGGCGTCGCGACGTCCTCGATCTGCACCTTCGCCCAGATGCCGTCGGCGTCTCGGAAGGTGGCCAGGCCGGATTCGCGGCTGATGCCGGCGCCGGTGAGGATGACGAGGGAGGGTGCGGGCATGCGCCATCCTAGCGCGGTGGCAGCCGCATGGCGCGATGAAGGACCCGCGTGTCGCGTCAACGGGTGAAGGGCAGGCGCCAGATAAGCCAGGTGAGCAGCAGGCCGAGGCCGAAGAGCGCAACCGGGACGGCTCCTGGCCCGGCCAAGTCGGCGGCGAAGCCCATCAGCCCCGGCAGGATCGCAACGCCCGCCATCGCGCTGGCGACCTGGAAGCCGAAGGCCTGCACGGCCAGCGGCCCGAGGCGCGCCGGGGTGCGCGCCATCACCGTCGGATAGACGGGCGCGAGCGCCGCGGCCAGCAGCCCGAGCGCGACGAGGTCGGCAAACCCGCTCGCGTAGAGCGCCGCCGCGCCGAGCATGGCGGGCATGGCGAGGCGCAGCAGCCGGTCCGGCCCGATCCGATCCACCACGAAGCCCATCGCGATCCGTGCGGCCGCCAGACCGGCCCAGAACAGCGTGGCGGCCGCCGCGCCCTCGGCCGCGCTCGCGCCTCGGGCGGTCAGCACGGTCGCGGCCCATTGCCCGGCCCCGACCTCGAGGCCCGTATAGACGAAGAAGACGGCCATCTGCAGCCGCACGAGCGGATGCCGAAGCGCCGCGATCGCGCCCCCCCGCGGAGGCTCGGGCGCGGGCGAATCATCCCAGCGCCGCCGCGTGGCGACGAAGGCGGCGGCGAGCGCGGCGAGCAGCACGGCGGCGGCGGCATAGCCGGCCTGCCACCCGGCGCCCGCGGCCAGCAGCCCCGTCGCCGCCGCGGGGCCGAGCGTGGCGCCGATGCCCCAGCAGGCGTGCAGCCAGTTGAGGTGCCGCGGCGAGAAATGCGTCGCCGAATAGGCATTCAGCGCCGCATCCACGGCCCCGCCGCCGAGCCCCGCCAGCACGGCAAGTGCCACGAAGGCCGTAAAGGGCGGCGCGAGGGCATGGCCGAAGGCCGCGACCGCCGTGGCCGCCACGCTGGCCGCCAGGACGCCGCCGATGCCGATCGCGAGGATCACCCGGCCGGCCATGAGGCCCGCCAGGATGTAGCCGAGCGACAGCCCAGCCAGCACGAGGCCGAGCGCCGCATTGGGCAGCCCATAGGCCTTGCCGACCTCGGGCCACAGCGTTCCCGGCAGCGGGTCGGGAAGCCCGAGGCCCACGAAGGCGAGGAAAGCGAGGACGAGGAGGGGCACGGCCCCGCCTAGCCCGACGGCGGCTCCGGTCCTAGACCCGGGGGTGCCCGGGGCAACCTCGGCTAATGCCGGTGCCCGGCGGCAGCCGGACCGCGCGCGCCGGCGGCCTCGACGGAGAGCTGGAACTCGACCTCGCCGGCGCGTTCGAAGACCAGCGTCACGGGCACGCGCTCCCCCTGACGGAGCGGCGCCGTCAGGCCGATCAGCATCAGGTGCAGCCCGCCCGGCTGCAGCCGCGCCTCCCCCCCTGGCGGCAGGTCGATCGAGGGCACCGGGCGCATGCGCATCACCTCGCCCTCCCGAATGTGCGTGTGCAGCTCGACGGTCCGGGCGGCGGGCGTCCGGGCTGAGACGAGCCGATCTGGCGAGGCGCCGGTGTTGCGCAGCGTCATGTAGCCGACGCCGGTCGCACCCGCGCCCGCTGCCCGCGTCCAGGCGCCCGAGATGCGGAGGGGGCCGAGCGACGCCTCCTGCGCGCGCAGCCCGGGGATGAGTGCGAAGCCCGTCAGCGCGCCGAGGGCAGCGCGGCGGGCGATGGCGAACGGCATGCTTCCTGTTCCTTCTCCTGATGCGACCTGGGCGCGATCAGGAGGTGGGCGGCGCCCGGGGCTGGCAGCTCCGGGGTGGCAGGGGTGTCGGAGCCGGAGGCGGCGGCGGTGGCGGGTCCGCCGCCTGCACCAGCTGGAGCGGCGGCGGGATCGCCGGGGCCAGTGTTGGGAATCCCCCGGCGGAGCCGAGGCAGGCCGGGCAAGCGGGCCCCGATGACGGCGCCTTGTCCTTTCCGTCAGGTGCGCCGGGCAGCACCACGAGGTGCAGGCCGTCCGGCGTGCAGATCTCCATCGCCAGCCCAGGCGGCGGCGAGGCGAGGCGCAGGCAATGCGCGAAGGCCGTGCCCCACTGCAGGAGCAGCAGGGCCGCGAGCAGGACGGTCAGGGCGGAGCGGCGACGCACGCCGGCCGGCCTAGCATCAGGCGAGTTCGTATTCCACCTCCGGCACGTAATGCGCGGCCTCCTTTCCAAGCTTTGAGGAGAAGAGGGTGAAGTGCTCGACCGCCACCGGCGGCAGCCGCACCAGCGCGTGGGTCTGCACGAAGGAGATGAGCTTGAAGGTCTCCGCCTTGTCGGTGCGGGCCAGCGTCACATGCGGCGCGAAACGCCGGCGCTCGGGCTCCAGGCCGACGCGCTGCAGAGCCGTCTCGACCTTCGCCTGCAACCGGGCCAGCGCTTCCGACCGTTCGGCCGTAACGTGGAGCGACTGGATGCGCCCGCCCTTCTCGAAGGTGCCGATCCCGGCCAGGGCGAGTTCGAAGCGCGGCGCGCGGATCGCGGCCAGCGCCGCGTCCACCTCCTCGGCCTGCCAGGGTTCGATCTCGCCGATGAAGCGGAGGGTGAGATGGTAATTCTCTGGCGGCACCCACTTCGCCCCAGGGATGCCGCCCGCAAGCGCGCCCAACTGCGCCTTGATGAGGGCTGGAAGCGCGAGAGCCACGAAGAGGCGCAGCATCGGCGGGTGGCCCTCCCGAATCGTCCAGCGTTCAGCCTGCCGCCGGAACGCGCACCCGGTCCAGGAGGGTTTCGATGAAGGGCAGCATCCGACGCGCGATCAGGTCGGCTCCCTGCGCGGTCGGGTGGATCCGGTCCGGCTGGTTGAGCGTCGGCTCCCCCGCCACGCCGTCGAGGAGGAACGGGTAGAACACGACATCCGGCCGCTCCCGTGCCAGGCTCTCGAACACGCCGACGAACTCCCGCCCATACTCGGCCCCGAGGTTCGGCGGGGCGATCATCCCGGCCAGCAGGGTGGGGATGTTGCGGCGGCCCAGCGAGTCGAGGATCGCGACGAGGTTCGCGCGCATCTGGGCAGGCGTCAGCCCGCGCAGGCCGTCATTCCCGCCCAACGCCACGACTGCGGCATGCGGCCGGTCGGCCAGCGCCCATTCGATGCGCGCCCGGCCTCCGGCCGTGGTGTCGCCCGACACGCCGGCATCGATCACCCGCACGTTGCGCCCACGCTCGCGGAGCAGCGCCTGGATGCGGGCGGGCGGCCCCTCGGAGCGGGCGAGTCCGTAGCCCGCAGTGATGGAATCGCCGAGCATCAGGAGGCGGAGCTCGGCGCCCGGCAGGGGCTGGGTCCGTGCCACCCTGGTGCCGGCCAGCAACATTCCGAGACCGGCGACAGCCTTTTGCAGCGCAGCGCGGCGCCCATATCGGGCGGGACCTGCCGAGGACTCCCCATCCGTGACATCGCCCGCCGAGGCCCCGCTGATCAGTGCCAAGGGGCTCGTCTTCACTGCCACCGCCGCCTCCGGTCCCGTCCATGTGCTGCGTGGCGTGGACCTCGCCGTGCCGACGGGGGAGGCGGTCGGGATCGTGGGGCCTTCGGGCTCTGGCAAGACGTCGCTCCTGATGCTCCTGGCCGGGCTCGAGAGGCCGACCGGCGGGTCGCTGATGGTGGCGGGCCGGGATCTCGCCGCCCTCGACGAGGACGCCCTGGCCCGGTTCCGTCGGGACGAGGTGGGGATCGTCTTCCAGGCCTTCCACCTCGTGCCGACCATGACGGCGCTCGAGAACGTCGCCGTGCCGCTCGAATTCGCCGGCCGGCGCGATGCGTTCGAGCGCGCGGCGTCGTCACTGAAGGAGGTCGGCCTCGGCCATCGCCTGGACCATTACCCGGGGCAGCTGTCGGGTGGCGAGCAGCAGCGCGTGGCGCTGGCCCGCGCCGTGGTGGCTGAGCCGCGGCTGATCCTTGCCGACGAGCCGACCGGCAACCTCGACCGCGGGACGGGGACGGTCGTGATGGATCTGCTGTTCGGCCTGCGCGCGCGGCTCGGCACGACGCTGCTGCTCATCACGCATGACCCGGCGCTGGCCGAGCGCTGCGGCCGGCAGGTGCGCATCGAGGACGGTCGGATCGTGTCCGACATCCCGGCCATCCGTCTGGCCGCTGAATGAGCGAGCATCTCCGGCAGGGCTGGCGCCTCGCGCGCCGGGAGCTCCGCGGCGGGCTGAAGTCGCTGCGGATCGTGCTGGCCTGCCTCGCGCTCGGCGTCGCGGCCATCGCGGCGGTCGGCACGCTGCGGGCGGCGACCGAGGCGGGGCTCGCAGCCGATGGCGCCCGCCTGCTCGGCGGCGACATCGAGGTGCGGACCAGCCAGCGCCCGATGCCCGAGGCCGCGAAGGACTGGGCCACGACGCGCGGGGCGCGGCTGTCCGAAGTTGTCGAGATGCGCGCCATGGCCGTCGCCCCCTCTGGCGAGCGGTCGCTGGTCGAGCTGAAGGCGGTGGACGGCGCCTATCCCCTCTACGGCGACCTCGTGCTAGCGCCGGCGGAGGCCCGGCTGACGCGGCGGAGCCTTGCCCTCGAATCCTCCGTCGCCGAGCGGCTCGGTCTTCGGGTCGGCGATCCGGTCCGCATCGGCGAGGCCAGCCTGACCTTCGTGGGCGTGATCGCCACCGAGCCCGACCGCGTGGCGAGCCCCGCCGTGCTCGGCCCGCGCGCCCTCATCCTCGCCGAGGCGCTGCCGGATACCGCGCTGATCCAGCCCGGCAGCCTCGTCAACTATGACACGCGTGTCCGCCTGCCCGCCGGCGCGGCCGCACGCCCCTTCGCCGAGGCGTGGCGCGCCGCGCATGGCGATGGCGGCTGGCGCCTGCGCTATGCCGACCAGGCCGAGCCCGGCGTGAACCGCTTCCTCGACCGTGCCGCGTCCTTCCTGACGCTGGCGGGGCTGACCGCCCTGCTGGTCGGCGGGATCGGCGTCGCGACCGGGGTGCGGGCCTGGCTCGATGCGCGCGGTCGCACGATCGCGACGCTGCGCTGCCTCGGCGCACCGGCGGGGACCATCCTGGCGACCTATCTCATCCAGGTGCTCGTCCTCGCGGGCCTCGGGATCGCAATCGGGCTGGTGGCGGGCTTCGGCCTGACCTGGATCGCGGCACAGGCCCTGGCCGGAACGCTTCCCGTGCCGCCGCGACTCGGGATCTATCCACGGGAGCTCGGCCTCGCCGCCCTCTACGGGCTGCTGACCGCGATCGCCTTCGCGCTCTGGCCGCTCGGACGCGCGCAGCGCATCCCCGGCGCAGCCCTGTTCCGGGACACCGTCACCGCGACGCCGGGCCGCCCGTCCCAGCGCATCATCGTCTGGAACGTCATCGCCGGGCTTGCCCTGGTCGCCCTGGTCGTGACGACGGCCGAGCAGCCGCGCTTCGCGCTCGGCTTCGTGGTCGGCGCCGCGGCCACGCTCCTGCTGTTCCGGCTTGGCGCCGTCCTGCTGATGCAGGCCGCGAGGCTGGCGCGGCATGTGCGCCGGCCCGCCTGGCGACTGGGTCTGGCGAACCTCTATCGGCCAGGTGCGCCGACGCCCACGATGCTGGTCGCGCTCGGCATCGGCCTGACGACGCTCGCGGCCATCGCGACCATCGAGGGGAATTTGCGGCGGCAGATCTCGGACCAGCTGCCGCAGGCGGCGCCCTCCTTCTTCTTCATCGACATCCAGAACGACCAGGCGCGCGAGTTCGACCGGCTCGCCGGGGCCCAGCCTGGCGTCGCGGAGGTGAAGCGCGCGCCCTCGCTCCGCGCGCGCATCGTGTCCGTGGACGGCGTGCCGGCCGAGCGGGTGAACGCGACCGAGGACACGCGCTGGGCGTTGCGCGGGGACCGCGGCCTGACCTACGCGGCGACGCCGCCCGAGGGGACCCGGCTGGTCGCAGGGCAATGGTGGCCCGCCGATTACGACGGCCCGCCGCTGATGTCCTTCGACGCAAATCTCGCGCGCGGCTGGGGGATCGGTCTCGGCTCGACGATCACGGTGAACGTGCTCGGGCGCGACATCGACCTGCGCATCGCTTCCCTGCGCGAGATCCAGTGGCGTGGGCTCGGCATCAACTACGCCATGGTCGCCTCACCCGGCATGCTGGAGGCCGCGCCGCACACCCATATCGCGACCGTCCGCAGCACGCCGCAGTCCGAAACCGGGGTGCTGCGCGCCCTCACCGACGCTTTCCCGAACGTGTCCGGGATCCGGGTGCGCGATGCGCTCGAGGCGGTCTCGAACCTGCTCTCGCGTGTCGGCGTGGCGCTGCAGGCGACGTCCTCGGTGACGCTCCTCGCGGGCATGCTCGTCCTGGCCGGAGCCGTCGCGGCCGGCCAGCGGCGCCGTGTGCGGGATGCGGTCGTCCTCAAGACCGTCGGCGCTACCCGGTCCCAGATCCGTGCGGCCTGGCTGGTCGAGTTCGGGCTTCTCGGCCTTGTGGCGGGATTGCTGGCGGCGGCTGCCGGCTCGGCCGCGTCCTGGGCCGTGACGCGCTTCGTGATGGGCGCGAGCTGGGTCTTCCTGCCCGGCACCCTGGCCGTGGTCGTGATCGGCTGCGTGCTGCTGACACTTGCCCTTGGTTATGTCGGGACCGCGCTCGCCTTGCGGGCCCGCCCGGCACCGCTGTTGCGCAACGAGTAGGATCGGGGTTCGATCGCCTGATGGATCAGGTCCCCCCCGAGCCCGATGCGGCCCGTCTGCGACACGCCTTTCGCTTGGCGCAGGCGGCACGCGCCCGTGGCGACCGACCCTTCGCGGCGGTGGTAGTTGCAGACGACGGCAAGATCCTCGCGGAGGGGCTCTCCACCCAGGGCCAGGGCGGAGGCGGCACGCTCGCGCATTCCGAGATGAATGCCTGCCAGGCGGTGATCGCCGCGGGGGTTCCGCGGCAGGCGCTTCGGCGGGCGACGATCTACTCGTCGGGCGAGCCCTGCGCGATGTGCGCGGCCGCCATCTTCTACACCGGGATCGGCCGGGTGGTGTACGGGCTGTCGGCCGCCGCCATTCTGCATCTCCGCAACGCCCAGCCGCACACGGCCGGCTTGTCCCTGTCGTGCCGGGCCGTGCTGGAAAGCGCCGCCGAGGCCGTCGAGGTCGTCGGGCCCTGTCTGGAGGCCGAAGGCGCCGTGCCGCACGAGGGCTATTGGGTGCCGGGCGCCGCCTGAGGCAGGGCAGGGCGCCCCCTCGCGACCCTGCGTCCTTCGCGGGGCGGAATGCTCCGCCTGACCCGGTTGATCTGGATTACCAAAACTCCATATGATGGCCAACGCCGGGATAGACCACTGTCACCCCTGTCCCGCCGGGAGGATTTACTCACCATGGCTTTCGGTCCCGACAACCGCTTCCAGACGGGCGCGTCGGCCTGGACCCAGCCCTTCGGGCGGGCCTCGGCCGTGGACGCTGCCCAACTCGACGCCGGGCTGCGGGCGTACATGCTGCGGGTCTACAATTGGATGGCCTCCGGCCTTCTGCTGACCGGCATCGTCGCCTACCTGATCGCCCACAACCCCGATGTGGCCAGCATGTTCTACCAGGTGGTCCGGACGCCGCGCGGCAACGCGACGGTGCCGACGATCCTGGGCTGGGTCGCGATGTTCGCGCCGCTCGCCTTCATCCTGGTGTTGAGCTTCGGCATCAACCGGATGAGCAAGACCACCGCACAGGCCCTGTTCTGGACCTTCTGCGCGGTCATGGGCGCGTCGATGTCGAACATCTTCGCGATCTACACCTCGGCCTCGATCGCCTCGACCTTCTTCATCACGGCGGCGATGTTCGCAGGTGTGAGCCTCTACGGCTACACCACGAAGGCCGACCTGACGAAGCTCGGCACCTTCATGATGATGGGCCTGATCGGCATCATCATCGCGGGCATCGTGAACATCTTCCTGCAGAGCTCGGCCCTTCAGTTCGCGATCTCGGTGATCGGCGTCGTGGTGTTCGTCGGCCTGACCGCCTACGACACCCAGCGGATCAAGGCGGACTATATCGAGCACGCCTATGCCGAGGGCACGGACGAGGCCGGCAAGCGCAGCGTGTTCGACGCGCTCGGGCTCTACCTGAACTTCGTCAACCTGTTCCAGCTGATGCTGCAGTTCATGGGCGTCCGCCAGAACAGCGAGTGATCCGTCAGGCTGCCTGACGGCATCGACCCCGGCAGGGCGACCTGCCGGGGTTTTTCATGCCGGCTCAGAAATACCCCTCGCGCTTCTTCCGCTCCATCGAAGCCTCCTGGTCGCGGTCAATGAGGCGCCCGGCCCGCTCGCTCTGGCGGGTCTCGGCGATCTCGCGGATCACGTCAGCGACTGTGGCCGCATCGCTGTCCTGTGCGGCCGTCAACGGCCAGTCCCCCATCGTCCGGAACCGAACCCGGCGCAGCTCCTCCGCCTCGCCGGGCAGCAGAGGCATGCGACCGTCGTCGCGCATGATCAGCATGCCGTCACGGCGCACCACGCGCCGCGGCGCCGCGAAGTAGAGCGGGACCACCGGAACCTCGGCTGCGGCGATGTAGGTCCACACGTCGAGCTCGGTCCAGTCGGACAGCGGGAAGACCCGCATCGTCTCCCCTGGCCCCAGCCGCGTGTTCCACAGGCGCCAGAGCTCCGGGCGCTGGTGGCGCGGATCCCAGCAATGCCCCGGTCCGCGATGGCTGAAGACGCGCTCCTTCGCCCTGCTCCGCTCCTCGTCGCGTCGCGCGCCGCCGATGGCCGCATCGAACTGTCCCCCATCGAGGGCCTGACGCAGCGCCTCGGTCCCCATCACCTGCATATGCAGGCGTGACCCATGCTCCAGCGGATTGATGCCGCGCGCGAGGCCGTCCGGGTTGGTGTGCACGATCAGGCGCAGTCCGAGCTCGGCGACGCGCCGGTCGCGGAACTCCAGCATCGCGCGGAAGTCCCAGCCGGTCGCGATGTGGAGCAGGGCGAAGGGCGGCGGGGCGGGCGCGAAGGCCTTCAGCGCCAGGTGAAGGACGACCGAACTGTCCTTGCCGATCGAGTAGAGCAGGACGGGATTGCGGAAGCTCGCCGCCGCCTCGCGCAGGACCCCGATAGCCTCCGCCTCGAGGCGCCGAAGATGGGGGGTCATCAGTGTCCGCCCGGGCCCGCGGCCCGAGGTCAGCCCGATTTCAGCACCCCTTGCAGCTTCTCGGCCGCGGTCGCCTTGTCCGTGCGGTCGATCGCAGCCAGCTCGGCGGCGAGCCGGTCCAGGGCCTGCTCATAGATCTGCCGCTCGGAGAAGGACTGGTCGGGCTGGCCGGCATTGCGGTGCAGGTCGCGCACAACCTCCGCGATCGCGAGCGGGTCGCCCGAGTTGATCTTCTGCTCGTATTCCTGGGCGCGCCGCGACCACATGGTTCGCTTGATGCGGGCGCGACCGCGCAGCACGTCCAGCGCCTCGTTGATCAGCGCCTCGCTGGCAAGCTTGCGAAGGCCCGACGAGGCAGCCTTGTTAACCGGGACGCGCAGCGTCATCCGGTTCTCCTCGAAGGTGACGATGATCACCTTCAGCGACAGGCCGGCGACAGGCATGTCCTCGATACCCTGCACCTGGCCGACGCCATGGGTGGGGTAGACGACGTAGTCGCCCGACTTGAACTCGACGGGCGGTCCCTTCGGCTTGGGCGGCGCCGGTGGCGCGCCATCCGTGCCGGGGGGCGGGGCGCCATGGCGCAGACCCATCATCCCTGGGGGACGCGGCGGGAAGCCCGGTCGCGGCGGGCCGGCAGGGCGGGGAATTGGCGGCGGCAGTTGATGGGAAGGCACCGGCTGGGACGCCTGGACGGGAGCCGGGCGCGGGGCTGCCATGGCCATGGCCTTCGGAACGGCTTGCGCAGGCGCCGGGATGGGCTTCGGCGCCACGACGGACGGTGCGCCGGCAACAGGCACGGTGTCCGGCACCTCCGAGACAGCCGTCGGTGGCGCCTGTGGCCTGGACGGCGCCGCTGCGACAATTTCCGACTTCGAAGGGGGCTTCGCCGCCTTCGGCTCAGCGACCTTGGCGGGTGTGGTCCTGGCTGGCTTGGCCGCTTTGGGCGGTGCGGCCTTGGCCGGCTTTGCCTTCGCAGCGACGGGCTTCTGTGCGGCCGGCTTCACCGGGGCCGCCGCCTTCTTCTTCGCTGGCGGCGCCGCGGCTGCGCCCCTCGAAGTGGGGGTCTTGCTCACGGTGCCCTTGCCGGCCGCAGCGCGTGACGCAGCCGGCTTCGCGCCGGAAGCCTTGCGGATGGCCTTCGCCACGGGCTTGGGGGCCGGCTTCGCGGCGCGCTTCGGGGCCGTGCTAGGGGTCCCGCGTCGCCCGGTCGCCGCCGCTTTCGGCTTGGCTACTGGCTTGCGGGATGTTTTCGCGGTGGGCTTGGTCGGCCGAACAGCCTTGGCCGCGGGCTTTGCCGTCTTCTTCGCGACGGCCGTTCGGGCGGGCTTCGCCGTCCGGCTCTTGGTCCGGCCGCTCTTCGACTGGGCGGTTGCCTTCATCACGCTACCCGCTGTCCGCGCACCCGGGATTCCGCGACCCTGGGTCTGTGTCGCAGAGACTGGCGTCGCTCCCTCCGGGTCCCTGGCGAACCCAGCGAAGCCCGATCGAACCGACAGCCAAGCCCCGGACGACTTCCGGGGGCCCGGCCCATTTCCAATCCCGTTCCAAATATAGCGCGAAAATCAGCCAGTTACCACCCCGGACACATATGTGCGGGGCGGCAGCCCGAAGAGGGCAGGACGTAGGCTACGGCTTGCCCGGCTCCGGGCTGAAGAGCTCGCGCTTGCCCGGCTTGTCCTTCCAGTCATCGGCATCGGGCGGCGCCTCGCCCTTGCGGGTGATGTTCGGCCATTGCGGCGCGTAGGTGCGGTTCAGCTCGACCCAGGCCGAAGCCTTGTCGTCCGAATCCGGCACGATCGCCTCGGCCGGGCATTCGGGCTCGCAGACGCCGCAGTCGATGCATTCGTCGGGGTGAATGACGAGCATGTTCTCGCCCACGTAGAAGCAGTCCACGGGACAGACTTCGACGCAGTCCATGTACTTGCACTTGATGCAGTTCTCGGTGACGACGTAAGTCACTGCAGCCTCCGGCCACGCGCGGGCGCGCTCGCTGCGGCGGCGGTCCCGGCGCCAGAGGATTGGCCTGCCGCGGCGCACAACGCAAGCCGGCCCCGCCCGCGATCGCGCTTGCTGCGCACGCCGGAGGCGGCGGATGAGAGCGTCGTTCGCCAAGCAAAGACGAGGCCGGTCTAGGCGTCTTTCGCCGACAGATCCTCGTAGAGGAGCCGCGCTTCCGCCGGCGGCCCGCGGCGGGCGGCGAGCAACAGCACGCGCCAGACGCGCACCCGGCCATGGACCGCGACCGTCAGCACGTCGCCGACGCGCAGCCGCGCATGAGCCTTATCGGTGGGCTGCCTGTTCAGCCGGATCGCCCCGGCCGCGACCAAGCGCGAGCACTCCGCCCGCGTCTTCGCCAGCCGTGCGCACCAGAGCCAGAGGTCGAGCCGCTGCCAATCGGCACCGGGCTCCGCCTCCGCCACGTCAGTCCTTCTTCAGCTTCAACTGCGCCAGCACCGCGAAAGGCGAATCCGCCTTCGGGCCGGACTGGTACTCGCGCGGCCCTCGATCCGTGTCCCGGTCCCGCCGGGGGCCGTCGAAGCGCGGACGGTCTCCCCGCGGCCCCTGGCCGTCGCGCCGCCCGTCTCGCGCGGGTGCATCGGCGCGGCCGCCATCGGGGCGCGGACGGTCGGAGCGCGGCCGGTCTGGCCGCGGCCCGCGCGGTGCCTGCGATGGCCCCCCCCCCGAGGGCTGGGCCGCAGCCGATGCACGCGCCGCTTCGGCCTGAGGCGCATCGGCGGCCCGCGGACGGTCGGTGCGCGGCGGTCGGTCGCGGCGCGCCGGGTCGCGACGCGGGCCTCGGTCAGGCCGCGGTGCCCGCAACTCCCGCGGAATGGCGGGGCCGAACATGACGGCCGGGTCCCACCGCGCCGGGCCACCTTCGGGCTGCGCCTGCCGCTGCGGCCGGTCCTGGCGCGGCGGGCGCGGATGCGGCCGTTCCGGACGGAGCACCCCGATCCGCGCCGGGACGGGCGGTCCGAACGCTCCCTCCTCCATCGCCACCGCCGGCATCAGGCGGAAGCCCATCGCGGTGAGCACCATGTCGAGCACGTCGCCCTTGATGCCGAGGCGCGATGCCAAGCCGTCCGGAACCGGCGCCGGCGCCCGGCGCGTGACGTAGCCGAGCTCCCCGGCCACGCGCTCGACGACGTCGAGGCGCAGCAGCACATGGCCGGCCTGGAGCCACCCCATCGCGGCCGCGAAGCCCGGCGGCCAGCTCTCGGGCGGCCGCGGCGCCTGCGGGTCCTCTGGCGGCGGCTGCGGCGTCTCGGGCAGCGTCACGGAGACGAGGCCCGGGTTGGGCAGCGCCGGCGTCGGCAGGTGGTGCCGCAGCGCCCAGAACTGCGCGCGCAGGGTCATGGCGCGCGGCTTGAGCACCTCCGGCAGGTACAGCGCGTAGCGGCCTGCACGGATGCCGATCGCCTTGAGGCGCGAGCGGAGCTCCGCCGGCACGTCGCGTTCCGTCGCGCCGGGCACGAGCCCCATGCCTTCGCGCAGCCGATACGCGGGACCGCGCAGCGTGTTGTCCTCCGCCGCCTTCGCCTCGACGGCGGCGAGCGTGCCGAGCTCGCGCTTCACGACGCCCTCGAGCCACGCGGTCAGGCGCAGCCGGACGCGCTCGCGCTGCGCGTTGTCGAGGAATTCGCTCGCGATCGGGTCCACATGCGGCTTGAGGGGCTCGGGGCCGGGGCGCAGCCGAGCGACCTCGGCGCCGTCCCACAGCACGCGGTGCTGCGGCGTCAGGCTGAAGGCCTCGTCCTTGGCGATTTCAAGCGCGGCGAGGCGGCGCGGCATCTCCTCGCGCAGGGCGCGGCGCGCGGCGCGGAGGACCAGCCGCCTCTCCTCCTCCTTCGTGGCTTCGGGGTCGGGCTCGAAGTGGAAGCCGTGGACGCGGCCGACGGTATGGCCCTCCACCACCACCTCGCCCTGCCGCGTGACGGCGGAGAGGAGATTGGCGTCGTCCTCGTCGAGGCGGCGGATCAGATGCGCGGCGCGCCGGTCCACGAAGCGCGCGAGCAGCCGCTCATGCAGCGCATCGGAGACGTTGTCCTCGGCCTTGCGCGCCTCGGCCTGGTGGGCGGCGGCGTCGGCCAGCCAATCGGCCCGGGCGGCGACATAGGACCAGATCCGGATGTTCGCGAGCCGCGCCATCAGCGTGTCGAGGTCGCCCTCGATGTTGTCGAGCCCGGCGATGGAGCCCGCGACCCAGTCGTCCGGAAGGCGGCCATCCTTCGCGAGGTGGCCGAAGATCCGCCCGCAGAGCCGCGTGTGGCTGTCATCCGCGATCTTGCGGAAGTCGGGCACCTGGCAGGCTTCCCACAACAGCCGCACGCGCGCGCGGCCCTGGGCGAGGTCGCGGATCTCGGTCTCGCGCGACAGGGCGTGCAGCGTGACGTGGTCCACTGCGTCGTTACCCTTGGACAGGCCGGGCAGGTGCGGCGGCGTCGCCAGCGAGGCGAGCAGCGCGTCCACGCTCGCGAAGTCGAGGTCGGAGTTCCGCCAGGCGAGCTGCTGCAGGGCTTCGAATTCGTGGTTCTCGATCTGCTTCGCGAGCTCGTCGGGAAGCGGCGGGCACTCCGCGGTCGTGCCGAAGCTGCCGTCGCGCATGCCGCGTCCGGCGCGGCCGGCGATCTGCGCCGCCTCCTGCGCGGTCAGGCCACGGATCTGGTGGCCGTCGAACTTCTGGAGCGCGGCGAAGGCGACATGGTCCACATCCATGTTGAGCCCCATCCCGATGGCGTCCGTGGCCACCAGGAAGTCGACTTCGCGGTTCTGGTAGAGCGCGACCTGCGCGTTGCGCGTGCGCGGCGAGAGGCGGCCCATCACGACCGCGCAGCCGCCGCGCCGTCGGCGCACGGCCTCGGCGATCGCGTAGACCTCAGTCGCGCTGAAGGCGACGATGGCGGAGCGCGGCGGCAGGCGCGTGAGCTTCGCCGGGCCGGCATGGGTCAGCTGCGACAGCCGCGGCCTGGTCTCGATCTCGGCGCCGGGGACCAGGCGCTGGAGCAGCGGGCGGATCGTCTCCGCGCCCAGGAACATGGTTTCGACCATGCCGCGTGCGTTCAGCAGACGGTCGGTGAAGATGTGCCCGCGATCGGCGTCCGCGCAGAGCTGGATCTCGTCCACCGCAACGAACTCCGTCCGGCGATCGAGCGGCATCGCCTCCACCGTGCAGGCGAACCATTTCGCCTCGGGCGGGACGATCTTCTCCTCGCCCGTGATGAGCGCGACGTGGCGCTCTCCCTTCACGGCCACCATGCGGTCGTAGTTCTCGCGGGCGAGAAGCCGCAGCGGGAAGCCGATCACGCCCGAGGCATGCGCGAGCAGGCGCGTGATGGCGAGATGCGTCTTCCCCGTGTTGGTGGGGCCGAGCACGGCGCGAACCCGGGCGGGAAACATCTGACGGTCGGACATATGTGGGTGGGGGACCGGTCCGTAGGAAGCAGGTGTTCGGACCCGTCGCACGGCGGGGCCTGCTTGGCAACTGCGGGGGCGGGGACGGGTCCTGCGCCGGCGGTGCCCTTGGCGTGCCGTGACCGGCGCGGCAGCCTGGGGCGGTGAGCCCCGCCAGCCGTCACGCCCTCGTCTACGCGACGCAGTTCTTCGCCTTCGGCGTGATGCTGCCCTTCCTGCCGGCCGTTCTCGCCGCGCGCGGGCTCGACGCGACGGAGGTCGGCATCGTCCTCGCCGCGGGCTCCGCGCTCCGTCTCCTGGCTGGCCCGATGGGTGGAAGGCTGGCCGATGCGCTCGCTGCTCCGCGCACGGTGCTCGCCCTGTCCGCCGCGGCGGCGGCGCTGTGCGGTGCGGGGTTCCTGCTGGCGGCCGGCTTCGTCGCCGTCCTGCTCGTCCATGCGCTGCTGAGTGTCGCACTCGCGCCGATCATGCCGATGACGGATGCGGTGACGCTTGCGGCCATCCGCCGGACTCCGTTCGACTACGGCCGCGTGCGGGCGGCAGGCTCGGTCGCCTTCATCGCGGCATCGCTGCTGGCCGGGCAGGCCGTGGCGTGGCTCGGCGTCGGCGGGGCGGTGCCGTTGATGATGGCGGGGTTTCTCGCGACAGCCGGCGTTGCGATGCTCCTGCCGCGCGCCGATGCGCCACGGGTGTCCGGTACCGGGCAAGGGCTGGCAGGGTTCATCGCGCCGCTGCGCATCCCTTCGCTGCGCTGGCTTATCCTGGTGAGCGCCCTCGTGCAGGGGAGCCATGCCTTCTACTACGCCTTCGGGACGCTGCATTGGCAGGCGGCAGGGCTGGGCGCCGGGCTGATCGGGGCGCTCTGGGCCGCCGGCGTGCTGGCCGAGATCGCGCTGTTTTTCTGGGGCCGCGGCGTGGTTGCCCGGCTCGGGCCGGTGCGCCTGTCGCTGATCGCAGCGGCGAGCGGTGTGGTCCGCTGGGCGCTCACCGCGGTGACGACGGACCCCGCGACGCTGTTCGTCCTGCAGATCCTGCATGCGGCAACCTTCGGGGCGCAGCACCTCGCGACGATGATGGTCCTCTCGCGCGTCGTGCCGCCCGCGCAGGCGGGCACCGCCCAGGCGCTCCATGCCTCCCTCGGCGGAGGGCTGTCGATCGGCCTGCTGACCCTCTTCGCCGGGCCGCTCTATGGCGCCTTCGCGGGCGGCGGCTACTGGATGATGGCGGCGCTCTGCGCCGCGGCGGTGCCGGCCTGTTTCGCCCTGGCGCGCGCGCTCAGGCGCTGACCTCCTGCCAGCCGCCCGCCTGCCAGATGCGTGAGGCGACATGCGCCTCGCCCCGCTCCACGGTGATCCGATGCCAGGCGTTCGGCGCACCGCGCAGCCGGTGCGATGTCGCCGTCGCGCCCTGCACGAGCATCAGTCGCGCGCCGCCCGGCAGGTCGCGCGCCGGCGCGATGTCGGGCAGGTGCAGGTGACCGGTCAGCAGCATGCCGACGCCATGCCGCGCGAGGATCGCCAGCGCCTCCGACGCCCCGCCGACAGTGCGGGCTTCCGGGGCCAGCGCCGGCGAGGCGAAGGGGTGATGCGCGACGACGATCCTGAACAGCCCGGCAGGCAGGCCCGCCAGCCTGGCTTCGAGGCGCTGCAGCCGCGCCGGGTCCACCCGGCCTCGTGCCCAGTTCAGGTAGAGGCCGCCGCGCCGCGCCGTGTTCAGGCCGACCACGCCGATCTCGCCGTCCATCCAGACCGGCTCCGTTTCCGCGGCAACGTGACGTCGCCAGCGCTGCCAGGGGTCAGTGAAGCGCTCGAGCAGGTCGAAGGGTGTCACGTCGTGGTTCCCGGGCACGGCCAGCACCGGTGCCGGCAGGCTCTTCAGGAACTGCGCCGCGGCGTGGAACTCGCGATGCCGCGCGCGCTGCGTCAGGTCGCCCGACACTGCGACCAGGTCGGGTCGCGCCGCGGCCACGTCGGCCGCCAGCGCGGTGACGGCCGCTTGGTCCTCGGCCCCGAAATGGAGGTCCGAGAGGTGCGCGATGACCGTCACGCCGCGGCGGGTCGCGTCACGGGAAGATCGGCAGGCCGCGTCGCCGCCGGGATCTCGGCGGCTTCCGCCGCGGGCGGGACGATGACCCTGAGCGCGCCGGGATGGATCCGATAGACCAGCGGCGACGCGAGCACCTGCGCTTCGCCGTCGCTCATCACCCGCAAGGCCTTGCGCGGCGAGCGGATCGTCACCTCGCGTGCCGTGCGTTCGTGCACGAGCTTCGCACCGCGCCAACTGCCGAGGAACATGCCGACCAGCAGCCGAGCCCACCACCACAGCCCGTAGCGCCGGGCGACGTAGAGCGTGAGCTCGCCGGCATCGAGCCGCGGCCGCGACATGACCAGGCCGAAGCCCTCCGCATAGCGGTTGTTCGCAACGGCGATCGCCCTGGTCCAGAGCCGGACCGCGCGCCGCCCGCCATCGAGTTCGACGAGGAGCCGCATCGGGCGGTGCCGCCATGCGGCACGGATGTTGGCGATGGCGAAGGCGATGCGGGTGCGAAGGCTCGCCTTCCCCCGGTGACGCTCGCGATGGCGGCCGAGCCAGGAGGGCGAGCCGATGACGGAGTTGCAGAGGTAGATCTGGCCGTTGACCTCGGCCACGTCGATGGCCCGTATCGCGCCATGTGCCAGCGCTTCGGCCGCCTGTCCGAGCTCGAGCGGTATGCCCAGATCCTTGGCGAGCATGTTCATCGTGCCAAGCGGCAGGATGCCCAGGGCGGTGTTGCTGCCCATCAGCTTGGCCGCCGCGGCGGCGATGGTGCCGTCACCGCCGCCCACGACGACCGCGTCCGCGCCATGCGCGATGGCGTCGTCGAGCCGCGCGATCAGGCCGTCCGGGTGGTCCGGAACATGGATCGCCTCGAGGCCGGCCGAGGCCAGATGCCGCGCGACCTCAGCCTCGGCCTCGTTGCGGCCCAGAAGCGACCCGGCGGAGGAGTTGAGGACGACGGCGACGCGCATGAGAACCGGAACGACAGCGGGCGCCCCGGGGTTCGCCGCCGCCCAGGGCTTCTCCGCCGCGCGCAGCAAAAAGGGGCGCGATCCATCCCGGACCGCGCCCCTGCATGGCCGTGGCCGGCGGCTCAGGCGGCCTTCGCCATCCCGCGCAGCACGTAATGGAGGATGCCGCCGTTCCGGTAGTACTCGACCTCGTCCGCCGTATCGACGCGGCAGAGCAGGCCGGTGCGGTGCGTCGAGCCGTCGGCGCGGCGGATGACCATCTCGACGGTCATGCGGGCCTTCAGGTCCTCCAGGCCGAGCAGGTCGATCACCTCGTCGCCCTTCAGCCCGAGCGTCTTGCGGTCCTCGCCGTCCCGGAAGGTGAGCGGCAGCACGCCCATGCCGACCAGGTTGGAGCGGTGGATGCGCTCGAAGCTCTCGGCGACCACGGCCCTCACGCCGAGAAGGAAGGTGCCCTTCGCCGCCCAGTCGCGCGACGAGCCCGTGCCGTATTCCTTGCCGCCGAAGACGACCAGGGGCACGCCCTCCTTACGGTAGCGCATCGCCACGTCGTAGATCGGCGCGACATCGCCCGACGGGTGGTGCTTCGACATGCCGCCCTCGATGCCCGGGAGCATCTCGTTGCGGATGCGGATGTTGGCGAAGGTGCCGCGCATCATGACTTCGTGGTTGCCACGGCGCGCGCCGTAGCTGTTGAAATCGGCCTGCCGCACCTGGTGCTCGAGCAGGTATTCGCCGCCGGGCGACGCCTTCTTGATCGAGCCCGCCGGCGAGATGTGGTCCGTGGTGATGCTGTCGCCGAGCAGCGCAAGGACCCGTGCCCCATGCACCGAGGTGATGGGCGCGATGTCCATCGTCATGCCCTCGAAGTAGGGCGGGTTCTGGACGTAGGTGGAGCCGGAGTTCCAACGATAGGTGTCGCTGTCGGCATCGACGCGGATCGCCTGCCACTGCGCCGGGCCCTTGAAGACGTCGCCGTAGCGCTCCTGGAACATCTCGCGAGTCAGCACGGCGTGGACGGTGTCGTTCACCTCCTGCTGCGTCGGCCAGATGTCCTTGAGGTACACCGGCTTGCCGTCGCTGCCGGCGCCGATCGGGTCGGTCGTCAGGTTCAGCTTCACCGTCCCGGCCAGCGAATAGGCGACGACCAGCGGCGGCGAGGCGAGGTAGTTGGCGCGCACGTTCTGGTGCACGCGGCCCTCGAAGTTGCGGTTGCCGGACAGCACGCTCGCGGCGACCAGCTTGTTGTTCTCGATTGCGTCCACAATCGGATCCGGCAGCGGGCCCGAATTGCCGATGCAGGTCGTGCAGCCATAGCCGACGGTCTGGAAGCCCATCGCGTCGAGCTCGGCCTGCAGGCCGGACTTCGTCAGGTATTCGGTGACCACCTGCGAGCCCGGGGCGAGCGAGGTCTTCACCCAGGGCTTCGGCTTCAGGCCCTTGGCGCGCGCCTTCTTCGCCACCAGCCCCGCGGCGACCAGCACGTAGGGGTTCGACGTGTTGGTGCAGGAGGTGATCGCAGCGATCACCACGTCGCCATGGCCGAGGTCGTAGTTCGCGCCCTCGACCGGCACGCGGAGGTCGGCCTTATCGCCCGGCACACCCATCGTGCCGGCGGCGAGGTCCTTGGCGAAGCTGCCGGCGACATTGGTCAGCGCCACGCGATCCTGCGGCCGCTTCGGCCCGGCGAGCGACGGCTCAACGGTCGAGAGATCGAGCTCCAGCGTGTCGGTGAAGACCGGGTCGGGCGTGGATGCGTCGCGCCACATGCCCTGCGCCTTCAGGTATGCCTCCGCGAGCGCGATGCGGTGCTCGTCCCGGCCCGAAAGGCGCAGATAGTCAATGGTGGTCTTGTCCACCGGGAAGAAGCCGCAGGTCGCGCCGTATTCCGGCGCCATATTGCCGATCGTCGCCCGGTCCGCGAGCGGCAGGTCCTCGAGCCCCGGGCCGTAGAACTCGACGAACTTGCCGACCACGCCCTTCTTGCGGAGCATCTGCGTGACGGTCAGCACGAGGTCGGTGGCGGTGACGCCTTCCTTCACCTTGCCGATCAGCTTGAAGCCGATGACGTCGGGAATGAGCATCGCGATGGGCTGGCCGAGCATCGCGGCCTCCGCCTCGATGCCGCCGACGCCCCAGCCGAGCACGCCGAGGCCGTTCACCATCGTCGTGTGGCTGTCCGTGCCGTAGCAGCTGTCAGGGAAGGCGTAGCTGTCGGGGCCGTCCTGCGAGGTCCAGACGACCTGCGCGAGATACTCGAGGTTCACCTGGTGGCAGATGCCGGTGCCCGGCGGCACGACGCGGAAATTCGCGAAGGCCGACTGGCCCCAGCGGAGGAACTCGTAGCGCTCCCCGTTGCGCTCGAACTCGATGTCGACGTTCCTCTGCAGGGCGTCCTTCGTGCCGGAGACGTCCACCATCACCGAGTGGTCGATGACGAGATCGACCGGCACCAGCGGGTTCACCTTGCGGGGGTCGCCATCGAGCTTGCTGAGCGCGTCGCGCATCGCGGCGAGGTCCACCACGGCGGGCACGCCCGTGAAGTCCTGCAGGAGGATTCGGGCGGGGCGGAAGGGCACCTCCTTGTCGGAGCGGCCGTTCTCGAGCCAGCCGGCGATCGCCTTCGCGTCGTTCACCGTGTAGCTGCGGCCGTCCTCGAAGCGCAGCACGTTCTCGAGCAGCACCTTGAGGCTGAACGGCAGGCGGGAGATGTCGCCGATCTGCTTTGCCGCCTCGGGCAGACTGAAGTAGTGGTATTCCTTGCCGCCGACGCTCAGCGTCCGGCGCGTCTTCAGGCTGTCCTGCCCGATCATGCGCATGGTCCGGGATCCCCGTGTCGCCCAAGGGGCTTTTGTTGGGCGCCACGGCCGGTTGCGCCCCCCGGAACAGAGGGTGCCTTCCGCCGCCCGCGGCGCGATCTCGCCAGGCCGCTTTCGCGACCGCAGCATGCGGCTTAAACCACATGGCCGAAGGGCAGGCCAGGGGGCGCCGTCCCGCGGGACATGGGCAGTCGGGGACGCATGCTGGAGGGGGAGGATCTGGCCTGCTGGCGCGGCGAGAGAGCGGTTTTCGCTGGGCTTTCCTTCGCCCTGGCGCCGGGCGGGGCGCTTCTGCTCACCGGTGCGAACGGGGCGGGGAAGTCCTCCCTCCTGCGGCTCGTCGCCGGGCTGATCCGGCCCGTTGAGGGGCGGCTTCTCTGGAATGGCGAGGACGCCATGTCCGACCTTCCCACACATGCAGGCCGGCTGCGCTACCTGAGCCATGCGGACGCTCTGAAGCCATCCCTGACCGCGCGGGAGAACCTGGACTTCTACGCGAGGCTCTGGGGCGGACAGGTGATGCCGGCGCTCGCAGCCCTGGGCCTGACGGATCTCGCCGATCTTCCGGCGCGCGTCCTGTCCTCCGGCCAGAAACGACGGCTCGCCCTGGCGCGGCTGGCGCTCGCCCCGGCCGCGCTCTGGCTTCTGGATGAGCCGACGGTGGGGCTCGACGCGGCGTCGGTCGAGCGGCTCGGCGCGCTGCTCGCCGCGCATCGCGGCGGCGGCGGCATGGTGCTGGCCGCGACGCATCTTCCCTTGCCTTTGCCGGATGCGGGGGAACTGCGGCTTTGAGGGCCTTCGCCGCCGTCTTCCTGCGCGAGGTGCGGCTGGCGATGCGTCATCCGGCCGACACGCTCGCGGCCGTCATGTTCTTCGTCCTCGTCTGCGCCCTGTTCCCCTTCGGCGTCGGCCCCGCGCCGGAGACGCTCGCGCGAATCGCGCCCGGCGCGCTGCTGGCGGCTGCGCTGCTGGCGGCGCTGCTGCCCCTCGACCGCCTGTTCGGGGCGGAGGCCGAGGACGGCTCGCTGGAACAGCTTCTGCTGTCCGGGCTACCGCCTGCCGCACTGGCGGCTTCGAAGGCGCTCGGTCACTGGGTCACGACTGGATTGCCCCTGCTCGCAGCGACGCCCTTCGCCGCGGCGATGCTGAACCTGCCCGTCGAGGCCTGGGGGGCAGCGCTCGGCGCGCTCGCGCTCGCGACGGCGGTGCTCTCTCTGTTCGGGACGGCGGGGGCGGCCCTGACGCTCGGGGCGCGGCGCGGTGGGGTCCTACTGCCGTTGCTGGTTCTGCCGCTCGCCATTCCCGCGGTCATCTTCGGGGCCGCGGCGATCGAGGCAGCCGCGGCCGGGCTGCCGGCGCGCCCCTACCTGCTGCTGCTCGGTGCCCTGGTCGCCGTCGCCGCGCCGGTCGCGCCGCTGGCCGCCGCCCTTGCCTTGCGCGCCGACTGAAACTCCCGCGCAGGTTGCGCATTCCTCACGGAGGATGACGCGAGGGCGAGGCCATGGCGTTCAGGGGCAAGCCGCCAGGCGCAGGATCGGGCGAGATGTCGCTGCGGACCGCCGCCTTGCGTCCCCAGATCGCCCTGACGCCCGAGGAGGCGACGAAGGCGCGCGCGCTGCGCCGCCGGGGCGCGGAGCCGGAGGACATCGCCGCTCGCTTCGGCGTTCCGGTCGCCGAGGTCGAGAAGGCGCTCGTGCAGATGCGCTCGCGGCGGCCGGAGACGACGCGTGGCACGCTGAACGTGACGCTGGCCGCCCATCGCCTGGTCATGGCGGAGCGGGTGGGCAATGAGCCCCTCTGGCAGACGGTGGACCGGCTGCTCGACGAGCTGCTTCGCCTGCGCGCGACACAGGCTGCCCGCCCGCGACGCCGGAAGCCGAGCCCGGCCCTGCCGCTGTTCCCTGCGGATCCGAGCTGATGCGGACAAAGAAAAGGCCCGCGAACCCATCGGGTTCGCAGGCCAAGTCAAACAGGGAGGCTTCACGTCTGGGAGACGAAGGGGTTCGGCGGGGAGCCGAATGACCCTGTCCCGACATCGTCGTCGGGATGCCGGAAAGGTAACCCGGACAAACCCATGCGCCATTCGCCAAAAGTGTCGATCCGCCATGCGTATTAGGCATGGATGAAGCCGGTCGAGCGACAGGAAGCGCCTACTGTGCGGCGATCCGGCTCGGGCCGGCGAGCTCGGCGACGAGGAAATCGCGGAACACGGCGACCCGCTTCGAATGCCGCAGCTCCTCCGGGTAGACGAAATACGCCTCGATCCGGGGTGCCTTCAGCTCCGGCAGGACCTGCACCAGGCCGTCCAGCTCCTCGCCCATGTAGTCGGGCAAGGCTCCGATCCCGAGTCCGCTCCGCACGGCCTGCAGGATGCCGGGGAGGGAGTTCATTTCGAGCACCGCGCGGCGCGGCGCACCCGGGCGCCGGCCGGCATCGGCAAGCCAGTTCACGCTCTCGACCGGCGGGCGGTAGTCGCCATAGACGATCATCCGATGCGCATCGAGGTCCTCGGCGCGCTGCGGGATGCCGTGGCGCTTCAGGTAGTCGGGCGCCCCGCACACCCGCCAGGAAAAGCTGCCGAGGTTCCGCTGGATCAGGTCCGGCTGGCGCGGCGGATGCATGCGGATGGCCACGTCCGCCTCGCGCATCGCAAGGTCGAGATCCGCGTCGTCCAGCAGCACGGTGAGCGTCACGTCGGGGTGCATGCCAAGAAAGCGGTGCAGCCGCGGCGCCAGCCAGATGCTGCCGAACCCGGTCGTCGTCGTGACCTTCAGGCGCCCGGTCGGCTTCTCGCGGCTTTCCGTCAGCAGAGCCTCTGTCATGGCGAGCTTGGCGAAGACCTCGCGCACGGCACGGTTCAGCGTCTCGCCCTGCTCGGTCAGGATCAGGCCACGGGCATGGCGATGGAACAGCGGGACGGCGAGCGCTTCCTCCAGCGCCTGGATCTGCCGCGACACCGCGGATTGGCTGAGGTTCAGCGTCTCGCCGGCATGCGTGAAGGAGCCAGCCTCCGCCACGGCGTGGAACACGCGGAGCTTGTCCCAGTCGAGCGGCATACCCGCGACGTCCCCCTAGGTCTTCGTTGGGTGCAGGCTGCCATGTGGGGCGGCACCCTGCCTAGACGATGGTTGCGTCACGCCTCAGTCCCACGCCTCGACGGCCGGCGCATCGGCCGGCATGTGCGCGAGGAACTTCTCCGCGTCCAGCGCGGCCATGCAGCCGCTTCCCGCGGCCGTGACGGCCTGCCGGTAGATGCGGTCCTGCACGTCGCCGGCGGCGAACACCCCGGGTACCGAGGTGCGTGTCGTGCCCGGGACAGTTACGATATAGCCCTCGCTATCCATATCGAGCTGCCCCCGGAAGAGGGCCGTCGCCGGGTCGTGTCCGATCGCGACGAACACCCCGTGGACCGGTAATTCGGACCGCTCGCCCGTCTTCGTGTGGAGCAGGGCCAGGGCGCGGGCGACCGGCATGCGGCCGGAGGTGTCGGCCAAAATCTCCTCGACGACGCTGTCCCAGACGAATGAGACATTCGGCTTGGCGCGCAGGCGCTCCTGAAGGATGCGCTCGGACCGAAGCGCATCCCGGCGGTGGACCAGCGTCACGTGGCGGGCGAGATTGGAGAGATAGAGGGCCTCCTCGGTCGCGCTGTTGCCGCCCCCGATCACGGCGACATCCTTGCCGCGGAAGAAGAAGCCGTCGCATGTCGCGCAGGCGGACACGCCGAAGCCCGACAACTCCTTCTCGCCCTTCACGCCGAGCCAGCGGGCCTGCGCGCCGGTTGCGATGACGAGCGAGTCGGCAAGGTAGATCACCCCGCCGTCGCCCCGTGCCCGGAAGGGGCGTCGCGAAAGGTCGACCTCGGTAACGACGTCATGGATGACCTCGGCTCCGACATGCTCCGCCTGCGCCCGCATCTGGTCCATCAGCCACGGTCCCTGGACAGCGGCGGCGAAGCCGGGAAAATTCTCCACATCCGTGGTGATCGTCAGCTGGCCGCCCGGCTGCAGCCCGGCGACGACCAGGGGCGCGAGGCTGGCGCGGGCCGCATAGATCGCGGCGGTGTAGCCGGCCGGACCGGCACCGATGACAAGAAGCTTCGTCCGACGCGTGTCAGCCACGGTTGCCCATGTTCCAGATTGCCACCGCCTCCATATCGGCGCGATTGGCGGCAGCCTCAACCGATTCGCGGCGACATGAACACTGCCATATAGCAATCCTTGCGGATCGGTAATTTGAAACCATATGCCTTCTCGACCACTGCAGCGCAAAGAAGGGCCGCTCATGCGTCGCATTGCCGAGCCTGATCTGGACGCCGTCGACCGCCAGATCCTGGCTGAACTCCAGGCGGATGGCCGCATGACGAATGTGGAACTCGCTCGCCGCGTCGGCCTCTCGGCGCCGCCCTGCCTCCGTCGCGTCCGGCGGCTCGAGGAGCAAGGCATCATCCGGGGCTATCACGCGGACCTCGATGCCCAGGCCCTCGGCTGGCAGATCTCCTTCTTCGCCCTGGTCGGGTTGGAGACGCAGAAGGAGGCCGTGCTGTCCGCCTTCGAGCGCATGGTCACGGCCTGGCCCGAGGTGCGGGAGTGCCACATGATCCGCGGCGGCGGCGACTTCCTGCTGCGACTCGTCGCGAAGGACACGCAGCACGAGAACGCGTTGACCGCCCGCCTGACGGAGGCGCCCCAAGTGCTGCGCGTGCAGACCATGCCGACGATCCGCACGGCACGCGACCTGTCGGGCGTGCCGGTGGAGCGTGAAGCCGTCACGGCCTGACCGGGATGGGCAGCCCGGCGCGCCGCGTCAGCCGAAGGCCCAGCGCAGCGTCCGCGCGACGCCGAGCGTACCGGCCTGCACCAGCGGCCGCCCGAGCGTCGGGGGCACCCCGTGCATCCGCCGCGCCCAGGCCGGCAGGAGGTCGAGCCCGGCTTCCACCGTCAGGGCCTGCAGCGGTTCCGCCAGGGTCGTGAGCGCCGGACGCTCGAGCAGGATCTGCGCAACCTCGCGCGTCCGCGCGTCCACGCGCAGTTCGGGCCGCATCTCCGCGATCAGGCGTGCCGCTTCGGCGCGGTTCACCGGGACTGGATCCGCGCCGAGAGCGACGCCCACCCGGGCGATCTCGGCGAAGTAGCGGTCCCGGTCGCGCCCGGACATGGCGGGCTCCGCATAGCGGACCCAGGCCTGGAGGAAGCTCGTCGCCTCCGTGACGTGCACCCAGGCGAGCAGCCGCGGGTCGTTGGCGCGGTACGGCGTGCCGTCCGGCAGCGTCCCGCCGACATGGTCATGGATGCGGCGGACACGCGCGATGGCGGCCTCCGCCTCCTCGGCGCCGCCATAGGTGGTCAGCGCGATGAACCGCGCCGTGCGGCGCAAGCGGCCGTTCAGATCCTCGCGAAACCGTGAGTGGTCCCAGACGCCGGCCAGCACCGCCGGGTGCAGCATCTGCAGCATCAGCGCCGCGATACCGCCCACCAGCATCGAGGTGACGTCGCCGTGCACGCGCCAGATGACGGAGCGCGGCCCGAACATCCCGTCCGGCCGGCGCACCACCGGGCTCTCGCCGCGCGTGCGGTCGTTGAAGATCGCGACGACCTGCTGGGCAATCGCCTGGCGGAGCGGCTGCACGACGCGAGCGCCAAGGGAACTGGCCACTGAATCTCCAGGGTATGGCATGAGCCGGAGATCGTGAGCGTGGCCCCTGCTGCAAGGTGCTCGCCCAAACACGAGCCGCGGCGACGTTACCCGCGTCGAACGACGTAGCTGCCCGCCTGCAACGCCGCGACGATCGCCGCGCCCTGCGCGGCGTCCCGCACTTCGACCATCAGCTCGAGCTCGGCCGATTGCACCGAGGGCGCGGCAAAGAGGCGCTGGTGGTTCACCTCGATGACATTACCCCCGGCGGCCGCGACACGGGTCGCGATGTCGGCGAGGACGCCGGGCCGGTCCGGGATGTCGAGGTGCAGGCGGAGGATGCGGCCGTCGCGCAGCAACTGGCGCAGCAGCACGTTGGACAGCACGCGCGCGTCGATGTTCCCACCGCAGATCGGGATGCCGACGATGCGCCCGGCGAAGCGCTCGGGATGCGCGAGGACGGCGGCCAAGCCCGCGGCCCCGGCGCCCTCGGCCACCACCTTCGCACCTTCGGCAAGCAGGGCGATCGCCTCCTCGACCGCGCGCTCGGGCACGACGAGCACCTCGATGCCGTGCGCCTTCAGCCAGGCGAAGGGCAGTTCGCCGACGTCGCGCACCGCGATGCCCTCGGCGATCGTCGGCCCTCCGACGGACACGGGCCTGCCGTGCAGGCGCTGCGCCATGGCCGGGTAGCCCTCGACCTCCACGCCGAAGACGCTGAGCCCCGGCTTGAGCTCGAGCGCGGCCGCGGCGCAGCCGGTCAGCAGGCCGCCGCCGCCGACCGGGATGGCGAGCGCCTCCACCTCCGGCGCGTCCTCCAGCAGTTCGAGGGCGGCGGTGCCCTGGCCGGCGATGACGCCGGGATCGTCGTAGGGATGGATAAAGGTCAGCCCGTCGCGCAGCGCGAGCTCATGCGCATGGGCTGCGGCCTCGGCGAGTGTCTCGCCCTGCAGGACCACCTTCGCGCCCCAGCCCTCCGTCCGGGTCACCTTCGTCGCCGGCGTGAAGCGCGGCATCACGATCGTCGCCGCGATGCCCGCCAGCGCAGCGTGGCGCGCGACGGCCTGCGCATGGTTGCCGGCCGACATGGCGACGACGCCCGCGGCCCGCTCGCGCGGCGTGAGCAGCGCGACGCGGTTCGCCGCGCCGCGTTCCTTGAAGGCGCCGGTGGCCTGCAAATTGTCGAGCTTCAGGATGATCGTCGCCCCGGTGGCCCGCGACAGGGCGTCGCACCGGATCGTCGGCGTGCGCAGCACCGCACCCCTGATTCGCGCGGCGGCTGCACGGATATCGGCCAGCGTCACATGCGGCACGGCGGCCGAGTCCAGGGCGGCGGCCTCGCCGCGCAGCGGTGACATGGTCGTAGGGTCCTCAGCCAGCCGATCGTCGCGCCGGAGTTTTGCCGTGTCGCACCGCGAAATCACCAGAGACTCCGGCAAGCCCCCGTCAGTTGAAGCGGACCGCCGCGATCTCGTAGACGCGGGATCCGCCCGGCGCCGGCACCTCGACGCTGTCGCCGACCCTCTTGCCGATCAGCGCCTTGGCCAAGGGCGAGGAGATGGAGATCGAGCCCGCCTTCATGTCGGCCTCGAAGGCGCCGACGATGCGATAGGTCTTCTCGTCCTCGGTTTCCTCGTCCACGACCGTCACATGGGCACCGAAGCGGACCTGGTCGCCCGACATCTTGGCCGTGTCGATCACCTCGACCGAGGGGATGATGGATTCGAGCTCGCCGATCCGCCCCTCGATGAAGGACTGGCGCTCCCGCGCCGCGTGGTACTCGGCGTTCTCCGACAGGTCGCCATGGGCGCGCGCCTCTGCGATGGCGCGGATCACCGCCGGGCGCTCCTCGGCTTTCAACTGCCGCAGTTCCTCCTGGAGGCGGGACAGGCCCTCCGCGGTCATGGGGAACTTCTGCACGTCGCGTCCTTCCTTCAGACGGCCCGCCGGGGCCGAATTGACATCTGAGCACGGAATGGCCGGCGGGGGGCAAAAACGAGTTAGGGCGGCGGAGAGGTGGCCCCTCACCGCCGCCCAGCACGTCAGAATGAGCGCCTGAAATACGCCTGCAGGGGCGCAACATCAAGGGTTCCAGCCTTCAGGGCGGCGATCGCATGGACCGCCGCCCGGGCGCCGGCCATCGTCGTGTAGTGCGGCACCCCGTGGGTCAGCGCGCTCCGCCGGATGTCGAAGCTGTCCGACACCGACTGGCCGCCGCTGGTGGTGTTGATCACCAGATGGATCGCATCGGACTTGATGGCGTCCACGCAATGCGGCCGGCCCTCCAGCACCTTGTTCACGACGCTGCAATCGAGCCCGGCCTCGCGCAGCTTCGTGGCGGTGCCGCGGGTGGCGGCCACCTTGAATCCCATGTCGAGCAGCCGCCGCGCCAGCGTGACCGCGCCCGTCTTGTCCCCATCCTTCACCGAGATGAAGGCGGTGCCGGCTTCCGGCAGCTTCACCCCTGCGCCGAGCTGCGATTTCAGGAAGGCTCGCTCGAAGGAGCTGTCGAGACCCATCACCTCGCCGGTCGACTTCATCTCCGGCCCGAGCAGCACGTCCACGCCAGGGAAGCGGTTGAAGGGGAACACCGCCTCCTTCACCGCGACATGCGGCGCGATGGCGGCGTCATCGAGATCGAAGTCGCGCAAGGACGCGCCGGCCATGACACGGGCGCCGATCTTCGCGACCGGGACGCCGGTCGCCTTCGCGACGAAGGGCACGGTGCGGGAGGCGCGCGGGTTCACCTCCAGCACATAGACCTCGCCGTCCTTCACCGCATACTGCACGTTCATCAGGCCCTTGACCTTCAGCGCCTTGGCCATCGCCTCGGTCTCGGCCTTGAGTTCGGTCACCAGCGCAGGCGGCAGCGAGTAGGGCGGCAGCGAGCAGGCGCTGTCGCCCGAATGGATGCCGGCCTCCTCGATATGCTCCATCACGCCGGCGACGTAGACCTCGCCCGCCTCGTCCGCGATGCAGTCCACGTCGACCTCGATCGCGTCGACGAGGTACTTGTCCACCAGGATCGGGTTGTCGCCCGAGACCTGCACCGCGACGGCGCCGAAGCGGCGGAGCTGTTCGCGGTTGTAGCAGATCTCCATCGCGCGCCCGCCGAGCACGTAGGAGGGGCGGACGACGACCGGGTAGCCGATGCGCTCCGCCTCGCGCTCCGCCTCGTCGAGGTCGCGCGCCGTGCCGTTGGCGGGCTGCTTCAGGCCGAGGCCTTTCAGCAGGTGCTGGAAGCGCTCGCGATCCTCGGCGATGTCGATCGCCTCAGCGCTCGTCCCCAGGATCGGGATGCCCGCCTTGTGCAGCGCCTGGGAGAGCTTGAGCGGAGTCTGCCCGCCATACTGCACGATGCAGCCGAGGACGGCGCCGTTCTCCTGCTCCTTGCGGACGAGGGCGGTGACGTCCTCGTCCGTCAGCGGCTCGAAATAAAGGCGGTCGGAGGTGTCGTAGTCGGTCGAGACCGTCTCCGGGTTGCAGTTGACCATGATCGTCTCGAAGCCGGCCTCGCGCAGCGCATAAGCGGCGTGGACGCAGCAATAGTCGAACTCGATGCCCTGCCCGATGCGGTTCGGGCCGCCGCCGAGGATGATGATCTTTTGCCGGTCCGTCGGCCGTGACTCGCAGTCCGGTGTCCCGAACCCGCCCTCGTAGGTGGAGTACATGTAGGGCGTGTCGGAGGCGAACTCGGCCGCGCAGGTGTCGATGCGCTTGTAGACCGGCGTCACGCCGAGCGCCTGGCGCGCCGCCGCGACCTTCGCCTCCGTCGTGCCGGCGAGCTTCGCGAGGCGCCGGTCGGAGAAGCCGAGCGCCTTCAGCGCGCGGAAGGCGGTGGCGCTTCGCGGCAGGCCTTCCGCCTTCACCCGCGCCTCGGCGCCCACGATGCGGTCGAACTCGCGGATGAACCAGGGATCGAACTTCGACGCCTCGTGGATCTCCTCCACCGACATGCCGGCGCGCAGCGCCTGCGCCACGACGAGGGCGCGGTCCGGCGTCGGCGTGGCGAGCGCGGTGCGCAGCGCGGTGTGATCGGTGATGTCGAGGTCGTCGAGGCCCGATAGCCCCGTCTCGAGACCGCGCATGCCCTTCTGGAACGCCTCGCAGAAGGACCGCCCGATCGCCATCGTCTCGCCGACCGACTTCATGCTCGTGGTCAGCGTCGCAGGCGTGCCGGGGAACTTCTCGAAGGTGAAGCGGGGGATCTTCACCACGACGTAGTCGATCGTCGGCTCGAAGCTCGCCGGCGTGACGCGGGTGATGTCGTTGGCAAGCTCGTCGAGCGTGTACCCGACGGCGAGCTTCGCCGCGATCTTGGCGATCGGGAAGCCGGTCGCCTTCGAGGCCAGCGCGGAGGAGCGGGAGACGCGCGGGTTCATCTCGATGATGACCATGCGCCCATCGGCCGGGTTGATGCCGAACTGCACGTTCGACCCGCCGGTGTCTACGCCGATCTCGCGCAGGCAGGCGATGGAGGCGTCGCGCATGCGCTGGTATTCCTTGTCGGTCAGCGTCAGCGCCGGCGCGATGGTGACGCTGTCGCCCGTATGCACGCCCATCGGGTCGAGGTTCTCGATGGAGCAGACGATGATGCAATTGTCCGCCTTGTCGCGGACCACCTCCATCTCGAACTCCTTCCAGCCGAGCACGCTCTCCTCGACCAGCACCTCCGTCGTCATGGAGGCGGCGAGGCCGGCGGAGACGATCTGCTCGAACTCCTCGCGGTTGTAGGCGATGCCGCCGCCGGTGCCGCCGAGCGTGAAGGAGGGGCGGATGACACAGGGCAGGCCCACCTGCTCCAGCGCCTCATGCGCTTCCGCCATGGTGTGCGCGATCGCGCTCTTCGGGCTCTCGATGCCGATCTTCGACATCGCGTCGCGGAATTTCTGGCGGTCCTCGGCCTTGTCGATGACCTCCGCCTTGGCGCCGATCAGCTCGCAGCCGTATTTCGTCAGCACGCCGGCGGCGTCGAGTTTGAGGGCGGTGTTCAGCGCGGTCTGGCCGCCCATGGTCGGCAGCAGCGCGTCCGGGCGTTCCTTCGCGATGATCTTCTCGACCATGTCGGGCGTGATCGGCTCGATGTAGGTCGCATCCGCCAGCCCGGGATCGGTCATGATCGTGGCCGGGTTGGAGTTCACAAGGATGACGCGGTAGCCCTCCGCGCGCAGCGCCTTGCAGGCCTGGGCGCCCGAATAGTCGAACTCGCAGGCCTGGCCGATGACGATCGGGCCGGCGCCGATGATGAGGATTGATTGGATGTCGGTGCGCTTCGGCATGGTCAGTCCCTGGTCTCCGGCGCGGGCCGGGTGATCTCGGTGTGCGTGTCGCTGCGCAGGCGCTCGGGGTGGCGCAGCGCGGCGTGAAGGGTCAGGCCGACGCCGGCGAGCACGGTCGCCGCGCCGGTCAGCGCCGACAGCCAGGCGATGCCCGGCGGAAGGGAGATGGCCGCGGCGACCAGCCCGGCGCCGACGAGCAGCAGACAGAGGATCAGCGTTGGGGCGCTGGTGTGGCTCGCGCCGCTGCGGATGCGCTCGGTCACGGCACGCGTTCCTGGCGGCGCGCGGACCACAGCAGCAGCGGCAGGATCAGCAGGTGCGGCAGGCCCCAAAAGGCGAGCGCCAGCAGCGCCTGCTCGCCCATCAGGAGCGTCGTCGCGCCATGGACGGCGGCCGAGATCGCAAAGGCCGTCAGCGCCGCGCGCATCGGAGGGAAGACCTTGCGCAGCGCGCCCGCCAGCACGAAGAGCACAAGCCCCGAATAGGCCAGGGCAAAGAGCCCCATCGCCGATTCCATCATGCCCGGCTCTCCGTCGCGAGCTTCACCGCGAGCAGCCCGAGCGCCGCGCCCAGGAGCCAGCGCTGCGCCGCCATCCAGCCCGGCTTGGTCGAGAGGAACCGCGCCGTGCCCGCCGCGCCCCAGACGAGCACCGCATCCCATGCGGCGCAGACGCCGATCTGCACCGCGCCGAGGATCGCCGCCTGCAGGAACAGCTTGCCGGCATCCGGGTCGAGGAAGGGCGGCAGCACGGCCATGTAGAACAGCGCCACCTTCGGGTTCAGCGCGGCGGTGGCGAAGCCGACGCCGAACAGTCGCGCCGTGGGCTCACGCGGCAGCGGCCGCGGCGAGAACAGCGGCTGCCCGCCCGGCCGCACGCATTGCCAGGCGAGGAAGAGCAGGTAGGCCGCACCGCCGAGCCGCAGCACGTCCCACGCATAGGGGATCGCGAGCAGCGCCGCCGTGATGCCCGCCGCCGCGCAGAGCATGATCGCAAGCGATCCTGCCTGGCACCCGGCGAGCGAGATCATTCCCGCCCCCGTGCCCTGCGCGAGGGCGCGCGAGACGAGGTAAAGCATGTTCGGCCCCGGCGTCACCGCGAGGCCGAGCGACAGCAGCGCGAAGACGAGCAGCGTATCGCCGGCGGGCATGCGGCCCTCAGGCGCCCTTGCGCTGCTCGATCAGCCCGACGAAGCGCCCGAACAGGTGATGGCTGTCGGTCGGGCCCGGCGAGGCCTCCGGATGGTACTGCACGGAGAAGGCCGGTAGCGTCGTGCTCGCGATGCCCTCGTTCGATCCGTCGAACAGGCTGCGATGCGTCACCACGACCCCCTCCGGCAGCGACGCCTCGTCCACCGCGAAGCCGTGGTTCTGGCTGGTGATCTCGACCTTGCCGGTCTTGAGATCCTTCACCGGCTGGTTCGCGCCGCGATGCCCGCGCTCGAGCTTGTAGGTCTTCGCGCCAAGCGCCAGTGCCAGCAGCTGGTGGCCGAGGCAGATGCCGAAAGTCGGCACGCCGGTCTTCAGCACCTCGCGGATGGCGGGCACGGCATACTCGCCCGTCGCAGCCGGGTCGCCCGGGCCGTTGGAGAGGAAGACGCCGTCCGGCTTGTGGCGCAGGATGTCCTCGGCCGTCGCGGTAGCGGGCACAACCGTCACCTCGCAGCCCGCGGCCGAGAGGCAACGCAGGATGTTGCGCTTCGCGCCGTAGTCCACGGCCACGACCCTGAAGCGCGGTGCCGGCTGCGTCCCGTAGCCCGCGCCGAGCGTCCAGGTGGTCTCGTTCCACGCATAGGTCTGCCGGGTCGAGACCTCCTTCGCGAGATCCATCCCCTCGAGCCCCGGCCAGTCCTCTGCCTGGCGCTGCAAGGCAGCGAGGTCGAAGCGGCCATCGGCCGGGAAGGACAGCACGCCGTTCGGGGCGCCGCCGTCGCGGATCCGGGCCGTGAGCGCGCGCGTGTCCACGCCGGCGATGCCGGGCACGCCGTGCGACTTGAGCCAGTCGTCGAGGTGCCGCGTGGCGCGCCAGTTCGACGGCTCGGTCACGTCCTGCTTGATGATCAGCCCGCGCGCGACCGGCGTCGTCGCCTCGATGTCCTCGGGGTTGGCGCCGACATTGCCGATATGCGGGAAGGTGAAGCAGATGGTCTGGCCGGCGTAGGAGGGATCGGTCAGCACCTCCTGGTAGCCGGTCATGGAGGTGTTGAAGCAGATCTCCGCGACGGTCGTCGTCTGCGCGCCGAAGCCGCGGCCCCAGAAGACGCTGCCATCGGCGAGGACGAGGGCCGCGGTGGCGCCTTCGGGAATGGTCTGCTCGGTCACGGGGATCTCCGTGCGGGTCTTGCGGGGCTCGCCGCGCGGCAGCTCGTCGAGCGGGAGGCCGGTGGCGGCGATGACCTCGGGCCAGTGCTTGGTGGGGATAGCGCGGGTCTGGCGCCACTTGCGCACGGCCTCGGTGCCGATGCCAAGCCGGGCGGCCGCCGCCTCGGCTCCGCCCAGAAGGGCGACGATGTGTTCGACCGTTCGCATGACGGCCTTATGTGGGAAAAGAATTCCCAAGTCCAGGGCGGCGCGGGTCGGGAAGAAAATTCCCAACGAGCGTGTTCTCGCCGCTCGCGACTGCTAGGGTTGGGTCCCGGAGGTCCAGCCGCTAGATGGGGCCTGAAGGAGACCAGCATTCCATGGCCGACGACCTGCGCACCCGCTTCAGCGCCGCCTTGAAGGAGGCGATGCTCGCGAAGGACGCCGCGAAGACTTCCACGGTGCGGATGATCATGGCCAAGCTGAAGGATGTGGACATCGCCGCCCGGCCTTCCGGCGTCGAGAAGGTGCCGGACGATCAGGTCGTGTCCATGCTCCGCTCCATGGTGAAGTCCCGGCGGGAGAGCGTGGACCTCTATCGCCAGGGCGGCCGCGCCGACCTCCAGGCGAAGGAGGAGGCGGAGATCGCCGTGATCGAATCCTTCCTGCCGCAGCAGATGGACGACGCGCAGATCGCCGCGGCGGTGGACGCCGCGATTGCAGAGGCCGGGGCCACGACCGTCAAGGACATGGGCAAGGTCATGGCGGCGCTGAAGCGGCATGGCGGGGCGCTCGACATGTCCCGGGCGAACCCGCTGGTGAAGGCCAGGCTCGGGGCGTGAGCCGCGCCGTCCCCCCTTCTGCCACCCGGCGGCGGGCCGGGGGTTAGCCGCGCATGGCCCTGCCGCCCGCCTTTCTCGACGAGCTGCGGCTGCGGACCCCGCTGCCGGGCCTTATCGGGCGGAAGACGCGGCTCACCCGCTCGGGCCGCAACTGGAAGGCCTGCTGCCCCTTCCACGGCGAGAAGACGCCCTCCTTCTACGTCTATGACGACCACTTCCACTGCTTCGGTTGCGGCGCGCATGGCGACGCCATCAGCTTCGTCATGCGGGCCGAGGGCGCATCCTTCCCCGAAGCGGTGGAGCGACTGGCCTCCGAAGCCGGGTTGGACGTGCCGAAGCCGACGCCCGAGGCCGCCGCGCGGGAGAGGAGGGCGCGCGACCTCCATGGCGTGCTCGAGGCCGCCTCCGCCGCCTTCCAGCGCCGCCTGCGGCTTCCCGAAGGGGCCGAGGGCCTCGCCTATCTGAAGCGCCGTGGGCTGACCGAGGCGACGATCGCCGGCTTCGGCCTCGGCTGGTCCGGCGGCGGGCGCGGCGCCATAGCGGCGGACCTCAAGGCCGAGGGGATCACCCAGGAGCAGCTTGCCGAAGCCGGGCTGATCCGGCTGCGGGAGGAGGGCGAGGGCTACACCGACCTCTTCTTCAACCGGGTCATGTTCCCGATCCGCGACCGGCGCGGCCGGACGATCAGCTTCGGCGGCCGCGTCCTCGGCGACGGCGTACCGAAATACGTGAACGGGCCGGAGACGGTCCTCTTCAAGAAGCGGAACAGCCTCTACGCGCTCGACCTGGCGAAGGAGGGCGCCTTCCGCGGCGCCGTCGTGGTGGCGGTCGAGGGCTACATGGACGTCATCGCGCTTCACCAGGCGGGCTTCACCGGCGCGGTCGCGCCGCTCGGCACGGCGCTGACGACGGAGCAGATGGAGGAGCTGTGGCGGCTGACGCCGGAGCCGGTGCTCTGCTTCGACGGCGACGCGGCCGGCGCCCGGGCGGCCGCGCGGGCGGCCGAGGCCGCGCTGCCCCTGCTGACGCCGGAGCGCACCTTGAGGCTGGCCACGCTCCCCGCCGGCGAGGACCCCGACACGTTGCTGGCGAAGGGCGGCGCGGCCGCCTTCCAGGCCGTGCTGGACGCGGCGCGCCCGCTCGGCGAGGCGCTCTACGGGCTGGTGGCCGAGGGGAGGCCAGCCGGAACGCCCGAACAGCGCGCCGCGCTCCGCCGCCGGCTGGAGGAGGTGGCGGCGACCATCGCCGACCGCGCGCTCGCGGCGGAGTACCGCCGCGCGCTGCTCGACCGCTTCTTCCAGGCGACGCGTCCCGCCCCGCGTGGCGGCCGCGGCAACCCCCGCGCGCCGGTCCCGACCCGGGCCAGGCCGGCCATCACGCCGGAACGGAGGCGTGCGGCGCAGGGCGCGGCGCTGCTGGCGGTCACGCTGCGCCATCCCTGGCTGCTGGCCGAGGTAGAGGAGAGCCTCGGCGGCCTCGACCTCGGCGCCGGGCCGGCGGCGCAGTGCCGCGACGCCGTGCTCGCATGGCTGGCACACGGCGACGTGCTTGACTCGGCTGGGCTCATGGACCACCTCGCCAGGGCCGGGTTGGGGGAGTTCGCCGCGGAGCTTCTCCGCGACCCCTCCCTTCCGCTCGCGGCGCGGCCCGACGCGCAGCCCAAGGAGGCGCTGGACGGCTGGTGGCATTTCTTCGGCCTGCTGCGCGGCGAGGCGGAGCTGCTGGAGGACCAGGCCGCCGCGGAGCGCGCCTGGACCGACAGCACCGACCCAGACGGACAGGAACGGGCGCTGCGTCGCCTCGTGCGGCTGCGGACCGCGATCTCTGCCCTCCGCCGCGGCGAGTGGGGCGAGGATGAAGAGCAGCCGGCGGCGGGTGTCGGCATCGGGGACGCGCCCGGGGGATCGCCCCCAGGGACCACCCCATAGGATAGAGGGGCTTTGCGTCACCGGCGGGGTGAGGCGGCCCCGGGTGGTGGCCCGGCCAGTGGCACGGACCGCCACAGGCGAGACGACGGAGCAGGGTCAGGCATGGCAACCAAGGTCGCCAACGGCGCCGAGACGGTCGAAGGTCGCGACGAGGCGGTGGAGGGCGTGCTGCTCGACATCCAGTCGGCGGCCGTCAAGAAGCTCGTCGCCCGCGGCAAGGAGCGGGGCTACGTCACCTATGACGAGCTGAACGCCGCCCTGCCATCCGAGCAGGTGTCCTCCGAGACGATCGAGGACACGATGGCGATGCTGTCGGACCTCGGCATCAACGTCGTCGAGAACGAGGAGGGCGAGGACGGCGAGGCTGCCGCGCCGAAGCCCGTCGCCGCCGAGAAGGAGGACGAGGAGGAGGAGTCGGGCGGCAACGTCGACGAGGAGAGCCTCGGCCGCACCGACGACCCGGTCCGCATGTACCTCCGCGAGATGGGCAGCGTGAAGCTGCTCTCGCGCGAGGGCGAGATCGCTATCGCCAAGCGCATCGAGGCCGGGCGCGACATGATGATCGGCGGGCTCTGCGAGAGCCCGCTGACCTTCAAGGCCATCGTCGCCTGGCATGACGCGGTCAAGGAAGGCCGCATGCTGCTGCGCGACGTCATCGACCTCGAGGCGACGGCCGGCGCCAACAACCCCGAAGGCGCCGCCCAGCCGCAGGAGGAAGAGTTCGAGGAGGGCGACGAGGAGGGCGGCGGGCTCGGCCTCTCGCTATCGGCGCTTGAGGAAAAGCTGAAGCCCGAGGCGCTGGCCGCCTTCGAGGCGATCGAGGGCGCCTATTCCAAGCTGCACAAGCTCTCGTCCAAGCGGATGGACGCCTACACCTCGGGCGGCGAGACCTCGGCGCGCAGCGAGAAGACCTATGAGAAGCAGCGCGTCGAGCTCGTCGCGCTGGTGGAGAAGGTGCATCTCCACAACAACCGGATCGAGGAGCTGGTGGACCAGCTCAAGGGCTTGAACCGGCGGCTGACGACCCTGGAGGGCCAGATCCTCCGCATGGCCGAGAGCCACAAGGTGAAGCGCGAGGAGTTCATCCAGAACTGGCGCGGCCATGAGCTCGACCCCGCCTGGTTCGAGGGGCTGACCAAGCTGAAGGGCAAGGGCTGGCAGGCCTTCGTCACGAAGTCCAAGGACGACGTCGAGGCGGTGCGGGGCGAGATCGCCAAGGTCGCCGGCGACACCGGCCTTCCGGTGGACGAGTTCAAGCGCGTCTATGCGACGGTCTCGCGCGGCGAGCGCGACATGACGCAGGCGAAGAAGGAGATGATCGAGGCGAACCTGCGCCTCGTGATCTCGATCGCCAAGAAATACACCAACCGCGGCCTGCAGTTTCTGGACCTGATCCAGGAGGGCAACATCGGCCTGATGAAGGCGGTGGACAAGTTCGAGTATCGCCGCGGCTACAAGTTCTCGACCTACGCGACCTGGTGGATCCGCCAGGCGATCACGCGATCCATCGCGGACCAGGCGCGGACCATCCGCATCCCGGTGCACATGATCGAGACGATCAACAAGCTGGTGCGCACCAGCCGCCAGATGCTGCACGAGATCGGCCGCGAGCCGACGCCGGAGGAACTCGCCGAGAAGCTCGGCATGCCGCTCGAGAAGGTGCGGAAGGTGCTGAAGATCGCGAAGGAGCCCATCTCCCTCGAGACTCCGATCGGCGACGAGGAGGACAGCCATCTCGGCGACTTCATCGAGGACAAGAACGCGATCATCCCGCTCGACGCCGCGATCCAGTCCAACCTGCGGGAAGCCACGACGCGCGTGCTGTCGAGCCTGACGCCGCGCGAGGAACGCGTGCTGCGCATGCGCTTCGGTATCGGCATGAACACCGACCACACGCTGGAAGAGGTCGGGCAGCAGTTCAACGTGACTCGTGAGCGCATCCGCCAGATCGAGGCGAAGGCGCTGCGCAAGCTCAAGCACCCGAGCCGGTCGCGCAAGCTGCGCAGCTTCCTGGACAACTGAGCCGGCCATGAGTGGGGCGCGCGAACCGGTCACCCGCATCGCGGTGGACGTGACCTTCCTGCGGATGGACGCGCGGCCCACCGGCGCGGCGCCGGCGCTGCCCGAGGGCGCGAGCGTCGTCCGCGTCACGCGCCCGTCGGTGCCCTTCTACCGCTACCTCTACGACACGGTCGGCCGCGACTGGGTGTGGTGGCTGCGCCGGACCGTGTCGGACGAGGAGATCGCCGGGCTGCTGGCGCGTCCCGACATTTCGATCCACGTGCTCTACCAGGGCGGCGAGCCTGCCGGCTTTTATGAGCTCGAGCGGCGCGGCGGCGATGCCGGGGTGAACATCTCCTATTTCGGTCTCATGCCGCATGCCATCGGTGGGGGCCTCGGCCGCACCCTGTTGCGCCACGCGGTGGACGCGGCCTGGGCCGAGCGGCCTGCGGCAGTGACCGTCAACACCTGCACGGCCGACCATCCGCGCGCGCTGCCGAACTATGTCGCGGCCGGCTTCCGCGTGCTGCGCACCGTGCGGGAGGTCTGGCCCGTGCCCCAGCGCCTGGGACTCAGCATCCCGGACCGCCTGCGCGTCTGATCCGCGGGTTTCCGCCCTGGTTCCATCCACTCTAGACTGGAACGGGAACGAAAGGGGGCGCGGTGATGCGACCGGTTCGGATTGCGCTTGCCGGGGTTGCCATGCTCGGCGGCTGCTCGCCCGACTATTCCGCGGTGCGGGACTGGTCCTCGCAGGCGCGGGAAGCGGTGCTGCCGCTCGATGTCAGTCGGGTTGGCGCCGAGCTGGGCGCGCTTCCGCCGCCGCCGGCGCCCGTCGCAGCCGAGGGCCGGGCCGGCGCGGTGCTGGCGCTGCAGGAAGGCATTGCCGCCTGGCTTGGCCTGCTCGCCTATCTCGCGGACGATGGCTGGCCGCGGCAGCGCGAGAACCCGCTGACCGAGCTCGTCGCCAAGGTGCAGCCCTTCGATCCGGAGGGTGCGGCGGCGCTGACGAGTCTCGGCGAGATCATGGCCTACACCGCGCGGCGCAACACGCGGGCCCCGTATCTTCGGACGGCGATCGGGCTGGGCGACCCACATCTGCAGGCCGCGGTTGTCGCCCTGCGCCGCCAGGGCGACGCGCTGCTGGCCGAGGCCCCGCAGGCGACGGTCGAAGAGCCGACGCTGCCGCGCAACGCCACGCCGGAGCAGCGCGCGGCGGTGCAGGAGCTGGTGGCGGCGCGCCGTGCGGAGCTGGCCCGTCCGCACCCCGCGCAGGAGGCCCGGCGCGCGGCGCTCGACCGCGTCGCCGCCGGCCACGCCTGGATGGCGGCGCATGCGAGCGTGATCTCGCAGAGCGAGGCGGCCCGGCTGCTGCGCGCGCAGGAGAGCGAGTTACGGCGTTTGACGCTTCTCGGCGTCGCTGGGGAGCGGAGATGAAAAGGGCCGGCGGATCGCTCCGCCGGCCCCGTCGCGACAGAGGTGCCGCGCCTCAGCTGTGGGCGAGGATCGCCAGCAGCAGCAGCGCCACGATGTTGGTGATCTTGATCATCGGGTTCACCGCCGGGCCCGCCGTGTCCTTGTACGGGTCGCCGACCGTGTCGCCGGTCACCGCGGCCTTGTGGGCCTCGCTGCCCTTGCCGCCGTAGTTGCCCTCTTCGATGTACTTCTTTGCGTTATCCCAGGCGCCGCCGCCGGTCGTCATGGAGACCGCGACGAAGAAGCCGGTGACGATCACGCCGAGCAGCATCGCGCCGAGCGCCGAGAAGGCAGCCGCCTTGCCGCCGATCAGCAGGATCACGAGGAAGACGACGATCGGGCTGAGCACCGGCAGCAGCGAGGGGATGATCATCTCCTTGATCGCCGCCTTGGTCAGCATGTCCACCGCTCGGCCGTAATCCGGCTTCTCGGTGCCCTGCATGATACCCGGCTTCTCGCGGAACTGACGCCGCACCTCCTCGACCACCGCGAAGGCCGCGCGGCCGACCGCTGTCATGGACATGCCGCCGAACAGGTAGGGCAGCAGCCCGCCGAACAGCAGGCCGACGACGACATAGGGGTCGGACAGGCTGAAGGTCAGGTTCCCAAGGCCGGCGAAGTACGGGTACTGCGCCGGGTTGGCGATGAAGTAGGCGAGGTCCTGCGTGTAGGCCGCGAAGAGCACCAGCGCGCCGAGGCCCGCCGAACCGATCGCGTAGCCCTTGGTGACCGCCTTGGTCGTGTTGCCCACTGCGTCGAGCGCGTCGGTTGACACGCGCACTTCCTTCGGCAGTCCCGCCATCTCCGCGATGCCGCCGGCATTGTCCGTCACCGGGCCGAAGGCGTCGAGCGCCACCACCATGCCGGCCAGCGCCAGCATCGTGGTCGTCGCGATCGCGATGCCATAGAGGCCCGCCAGGCCATAGGCCGAGAGCACGCCGGCGATGATGATCAGCGCCGGCAGCGCCGTGGACTCCATCGACACCGCAAGGCCGCGGATCACGTTGGTGCCGTGGCCGGTCTGCGACGCCTCGGCGATCGAGCGCACGGGGCGGAAATCGGTACCCGTGTAGTACTCGGTGACCCAGACGATCGCGGCCGTGACCGCAAGGCCGACGGCGCCGCAGAGGAACAGGCTGAAGGCGCCGAAGGTCGCGCCGCCCGCCGTGACGGTGCCGGTGCCGAAAGTCAGGAAGCTGAGCGGCAGCAGCACCGCCAGCGACAGCGCGCCGGTGACGATGAAGCCGCGGTACATCGCGCCCATGATCGAGTTGTTCGCCGGCAGCTTCACGAAGTAGGTGCCCGCGATCGAGGTCACGACGCAGACCGCGCCGATCGCCAGCGGGAAGAGCATCGCGGCGACCCGCGCCTCCGGCCCGAAGGAGATGGCAGCGAGCACCATCGTCGCGACCATGGTCACCGCGTAGGTTTCGAACAGGTCGGCGGCCATGCCGGCGCAGTCGCCGACGTTATCGCCGACGTTGTCGGCGATGGTCGCCGGGTTGCGGGGGTCATCCTCGGGGATGCCGGCCTCGACCTTGCCGACCATGTCGCCGCCGACATCCGCACCCTTGGTGAAGATGCCGCCACCGAGACGGGCGAAGATCGAGATCAGCGAGGCGCCGAAGCCGAGTGCCACCAGCGCGTCGATCACCAGGCGGCTGTTCGGTGCTGCGCCACCGATCGGGACCAGGATGAGGAAGTAGACCGCAACGCCGAGCAGCGCGAGGCCGGCCACCAGCATGCCCGTGATCGCGCCCGACTTGAACGCGACGTCGAGGCCCGCGGCGAGCGACTGCGTCGCGGCCTGGGCCGTGCGGACATTGGCCCGCACCGACACGTTCATGCCGATGAAGCCGGCGGCCCCCGACAGGACGGCGCCGATCAGGAAGCCGATGGCCACCGCGAAGGCGTGCCCGCCGAAGCCGAAGGCGACCAGGATCAGCACGAACAGCACCGCGCCGACGATCCCGATCGTGGTGTATTGCCGCTTGAGGTAGGCTGAGGCGCCTTCCGCGATCGCCGCGGCGATCTCCTGCATGCGGGGGGACCCGGCGTCGAGCGCCATGATCTCCTTGGTCGTGCGCAAGCCGTAGGCGATGGACAACGCCCCCAGCGCGATGATCAGAAGCACCGATATTGTTATCAAGGCGGCCTACCCCCCACTTCTCACCCGGCGCCGGCAGTCAGCCGGCCGCAGGGCGCAACGGAGGCGCACTCATGCGGGCCGGCCCGGCCTGCGGGCCCGGCGGAACCTTGCGCGAAGGGGCCTCGGCTGGCAACGCCACCCCCGGTGGAAAAGTGGCAATCCGGGCGGGCTCGGCCATCGGTCAGGCCCTTCCACCGCCTCTCGCGGCAGGGCCGGTTTTGTGGTTCATGCAACCAACCGTCCGAAGGAGCCCCAGCGCCCCATGCGCATCGAGCACATCCCCATCGGCAACAACCCGCCCGAGGACATCAATGTCATCGTCGAGGTCGGGGTGGGCGGCGAGCCCATCAAGTACGAGATGGACAAGGCGTCGGGGACGCTTTTCGTGGACCGCTTCCTGCACACGCCGATGCGTTACCCGGGCAACTACGGCTTCGTGCCCCACACGCTCTGCGGGGACGGCGATCCGCTCGACGTGCTGGTGGCCAACACCCGGCCGATCGCGCCTGGCGCCGTCATCAATGTCCGCCCGGTTGGCGTGCTGCTGATGGAAGACGATGGCGGTCATGACGAGAAGATCATCGCCGTGCCAACGCCAAAGCTGACCAAGCGCTACGAGAGGGTGCTCGACTACACGCATCTGCCGCAGATCACGCTGGACCAGATCCAGCACTTCTTCGCCCACTACAAGGACCTCGAGCCGGGCAAGTGGGTGAAGCTTCTCGGCTGGGGTGACGCGGCACAGGCGAAGGCCTACGTCACCGAATCGATCGCGAGGGCGAAGGCGGCGGGCTGATGCGCCGCGCCCGGGCTTGCGCCCGGCTCGCGGTTTGGCGATCAGTGCGCCTTCCGGGCCTGTAGCTCAACTGGTCAGAGCTGGCCGCTCATAACGGCTTGGTTGGGGGTTCGAGTCCCTCCGGGCCCATCGCCCGCTTGGCGAGCCGCGCGTCGCGTCCCATTTGCCGGGCATCGACCCGACCCGCCCGATCCTGACCCACCTCCTGCCCACCTGTCCGCTCTGCTTGCGGCCGATCCCGCCCGACAGCAGGCCGACCCGCCACCACCTGACGCCCCGCCTGAGGGGCGGCAGGAGCGGGCCGGTCGTGATCCTGCACAGGATCTGCCACAACGCGATCCATGCCCGCTTCAGCGAGGCCGAGCTCGCGCGTCGGCTGAACGACATCGACGCCCTGCGCGCCGAGCCGGACATCGCCCGCTTCCTCGCCTGGATCGATGGCAAGCCGCCCGGCTTCCACGCCGCGACCCGCCGCGCCAAGTCGAAGCGCGGGCCGTCCCGCGGGCGCATGGCCTGACGTCGCGTCTGGCCTCCCGCCCCTCAGCGCGATAGAACCCCGCGCCTCCCCATACCCGCCGGAAGTCCCGCCCCATGCCCGCCTGGCAGTACGTCTACGTGATGAAGGATCTCACCAAGTCCTACCCGGGCGGCCGTGAGGTCTTCAAAGGCATCACCCTTTCCTTTCTCCCCGACGCCAAGATCGGCGTGCTCGGGCCGAACGGCGCCGGCAAGTCGACCCTGCTCAAGATCATGGCCGGGATCGACAAGGAGTACGGCGGCGAGGCCTGGGTGGCCGAGGGCGCGCGTGTCGGCTACCTGCCGCAGGAGCCGCACCTCAACCCCGACAAGACGGTCGGCGAGAACGTGATGGAGGCCTTCACCGAGCTCTCCTCCCAGCTCGCCCGCTTCAACGAGATCTCCGAGAAGTTCGCCGAGGAGATGTCGGAGGAGGAGATGAACACCCTTCTCGCAGAGCAGGCGGAGCTGCAGGAGAAGATCGACGCCGCCGAAGGCTGGGAACTGGAGCGCCGCATCGAGATCGCGCTCGACGCGCTGCGCTGCCCGCCCTTCGACAGCGCGGTCGCGCACCTGTCGGGCGGCGAGCGGCGCCGCGTCGCGCTCTGCAAGCTGCTGCTCGAGAAGCCTGACCTCCTGCTGCTCGACGAGCCGACCAATCACCTCGATGCCGAAAGCGTGTCCTGGCTCGAGAAGACGCTGCGCGAGTGGCAGGGCGCGGTGCTCGTCGTCACCCACGACCGCTACTTCCTCGACAACGTGACGAACTGGATCCTCGAGGTCGATCGCGGCCGCGGCTTCCCCTACCAGGGCAACTACTCCGCCTATCTCGACAGCAAGCGCAAGCGCCTGCAACAGGAGGAGCGCGAAGAGAGCGCGCGCCAGCGCCAGCTCGCCCGCGAGCAGGAGTGGATTGGCCGCAGCCCCGCCGCCCGCCAGGCGAAGAGCAAGGCGCGCATCACTGCCTATGAGGAACTGCTGCAGAAGAGCCAGGAGAAGGGCCCCGGCGACGCGGAGATCGTCATCCCGCCCGCACCCCGCCTCGGCAACCTCGTCATCCAGGCGGAGAACCTCCGCAAGGGCTACGGCAACCGGCTGCTGATCGACGATCTCGACTTCAAGCTGCCGCCCGGCGGCATCGTCGGCATCATCGGGCCGAACGGCGCCGGCAAGTCCACGCTGTTCAAGATGATCACCGGTGTCGAGCAGCCCGATGCTGGCAAGCTCACCATCGGCGACAGCGTCAAGCTCGGCTACGTGGACCAGTCGCGCGACAGCCTCGACGACAACAAGACCGTCTGGCAGGAGATCTCGGACGGGCTCGACCAGATCACGATCGGCAAGCGCACCGTCCCGTCGCGCGCCTATGTCGCCGCCTTCAACTTCAAGGGCGCCGACCAGCAGAAGCGGGTCGGCATCCTTTCGGGCGGCGAGCGCAACCGGGTGCACCTCGCGAAGATGCTGAAGCGCGAGCACAACGTGCTGCTGCTCGACGAACCGACGAACGACCTCGACGTGGACACGCTGCGCGCGCTGGAAGACGCGCTGGAGGAGTTCGCGGGCTGCGCCGTGGTGATCAGCCACGACCGCTGGTTCCTCGACCGCCTGGCGACCCACATCCTGGCCTTCGAGGGCGACAGCCATGTCGAGTGGTTCGAGGGCAACTTCGAGGCCTATGAGGCGGACAAGCGCCGACGGCTCGGCTCGGCGGCGGACCAGCCGCACCGCATCAAGTACCGCCCTCTCGCGCGCTAGGCCGTGGCGATGCCGGGGGGGCATCCGCCGCAGGTGTGGCTGCGCGTCGGACCGGGAGAGGTGGGGATCGCCTGCCGCTACAAGGCGGGTCCCGCGGTGCGCAGCACCGACGAGGGCGGGCACGCAGATGCGATCCTGCCGGGCGGCGTGCCGGTCGGCTACTACGCGCGGACGCGCCGCGACCGGCGGCTTGCCATCATCGCGCCCGGCATGGTGCGCGATGCGCGCGCGCTGCTGCGCGACCGGCCCGAATACATGCTCGCGCACGACGCGCGGGCGCGGCGCTGCCCGACGACCTTCTGCCTCGTCGAGGTCGGGCGCGAGGCCGCGCTGCGCTTCGTGCGGGCCTGGGAGGACCTGGCGGACCGCCCGCCGCACTTCTTCGCGATCGGCGGCAATTGCGCCCAGGTGATCGCGCGCGCGCTCGCCGAGGCCGGTGCCATGCAGCGCCGCTGGCCGCCGCCCGGCAGCCCGGACGCGCTGTTCCGCGCGCTGCACCGCGCGCGGCCGGATGCACGCATCGCGACGGGCTTCGCCGAGTTCGTCGCCGAGGGCGACGGCTACGCCATTCGCCTGGATCCGGCGTGACCACGCCGATCCTCTCGGCCCCGCGCATGCTGCACACGCCGCGGCTGTCCCTGCTGCCGCCTGGCCCGGAGCACCTGCCGGAGCTCATCCGCCTGAAGGCCGACGAGCGCGTCTTCGGCTTCATGCTGCACGGCACCCGCAGCCCCGAGCGGACGAAGGAGGAGCTCGAGGACGACATGGAGTTCTGGCTCGTCCGCGGCTACGGCACCTGGAGCGTCTTCGAGCGGAAAAGCGGCGAGTTCCTCGGCATCTGCGGCCTGATGGAGCGGCCGGATGGACGCGGCGTCGCGCTGCGCTTCGCGCTCTGGCCCGAATGCCGCGGCAAGGGTTACGCGCGGGAGGCGGCGACGGCGGCGCTGGAGTTCGGCCATCGCGCCGGCCTGCCGCGCATCATCGCCGTGGCGCGGGAGACGAATGCTGCCTCACGCGCCGTGCTCACCGATATCGGCATGCGCCTGGCCGGCGAGTTCCAGCACCAGGGCCACCGCATGGTCCTTTTCGAGAGCGTCAGATAGCGGTCAGGCGCCCTCGCGCTGCGCCAGCTGCTGGATCTGCTGCCGCATCGCGGCGAGCAGGGCGCCGACGTTGCCGTTGTTGCGGGTGACGACGCTGCTGTACTCGCTGCGCGTCGTCAGGCGCAGGCTGGTCCCCTCCGCGATCACGTCCACGACCTTCGGCTGCCCACCGATTTCCGCCACGCGCCAATCGAGGCCGAAGGCGGGCGTGCCGGGCCGCTCGATGACGGTGCTGACCAGCGCGTCCTCCTCCGTGCGCGCCTGCGTGCGCCCGAGGGAGAAGCGCACGCCCTGGTACTCGCCGAAGCGCGCCGAGAGGTTGCGGATCAGGATCTGCTCGAAGAGCTGCATGTATTCGGCCTGCTGCTCGGGCGTCGCGTTGCGCCACCAGCGGCCCAGGATGAACCGCCCGACGCCGTCCACGTCCACGGCGCGCCGCAGGATCTGCGCCACCCGCTCGCGCCGGACCGCGACGGAGGCATTGGCGGCGTTGATCGCGGCCACCAGCTCGTTGCCGGTCGCCTGGATGAAGCCGGTCGCGCGCCCGATGTCGACCTGCTGCGCAGAGGTGGGGACGGCGGTGCCGGTGGCCGCCGCCGCGGCGGCGAACAGCAGGAAACGACGGTTCAGTCTCGTCATGGTCATGTCCTCAGGCCGCGGGCGCGCCGCGGCGATGTGTCGGGCGCGCCGCTCACCGGGTCTGGCCCGCGCCGCCTGTCCCGGCGCCGAAGCCGGTGCCGCGTGCCGCCGGGGCGGCCGAATCGCGGTTCCCGATCTCGGCCGCGCGGCGCTGCCGGTACGCGCTGCGGATGGTGGCATAGGGATCAAGCGAACCGTTCCGCACGGCGTCGAGCGTCTCGATCAGGCCTTCCCGGGTGTCGAGGCCCTGCAGCACGATGCGGGTATTCGTCGCGGCGTCGAAGAACTCGTTGCCGGTCAGCCAGGTGAAGGGGTTGGTTGCGGCGTCCACTCCGAACCCCACCAGATCGCGCGAGTTGGACGGGCCGAGCACCGGGATGAAGAGGTAGGGACCTTCCGAGGCGCCCCAGACGGCCAGGGTCTGGCCGAAATCCTCGGCATGGCCGGGCAGGCCGAAACCCGTGGCGACGTCGAAGATGCCGCCCACCCCGAGCGTGGTGTTCAGGACGAAGCGACCGACCGTGTTCCCGGCCCGTTGCGTCTCGCCCTGCAGCAGGTCGTTCACCAGGATCACGGGGGTGCGCAGGTTGCCGAGCACGTTGCGCACGCCTGTCCTGACCTCTGGCGGGATGAAGATGCGATAGGCCTCGGCCGCCGGGCGAAGGACAAGGGTATCGACCCCGTCATTCACGAAGAAGGAGGCGCGGTTCAGCGGCTCGAGCGGGTCGTTGTTCGCCCGGAACTCGGCGACGGCCTCCGCATCGGTCGGATCCGGCCGTGTCGCGCAGGCGCCGAGCCCGAGCATCATGGCGCAGGCCAGGACAAGCATCAGGCCGGGTCGCGAATGACGGCGCGTGCAACTCAAGCGGCTTCTCCTCAAGGCGCCTGGAGGCCAGGCCCGGTCCGCCCGCCGGGGCTTCCGGAGACGTAACCCCCCCTATATATGCGCGGGCCGGCCAGGGCGGAACGCCCGTCCCTTGAAGGTACTGGGCCTGCCGTCATGCCGTGCCGTCTCGGCGCTGGGGGAGAGCGATGAACGTCGCGATGAACGCCGGAACGCTGCAGCGGTGGCTGACCGGCCCGAGGGTCTCGGGCCTGCCGCAGCCGACCGAGCTGCCGCCGCCCAAGCTGTCCTTCGAGTTCTTCCCGCCGAAGAACGAGGCACTGGGGCAGGCGCTCTGGACGGCGATCCGCCGGCTGGAGCCGCTGGCGCCGCGTTTCGTCTCCGTGACCTACGGTGCCGGCGGCTCGACCCGGGCGCGCACCCATGAGACCGTCGCGAGGCTCTCGCGGGAGACCTCCCTCACTCCGGCGGCGCACCTGACCTGCGTCGGCGCGACGCGCGAGGAGGTGGACGAAGTGGCGCGCGACTACCTCGCAGCCGGCGTGCGGCACATCGTGGCCCTTCGGGGCGATCCCCCGGCCGGGGCGACCGAGTACACCCCGCACCCCGGCGGCTACGCCCAGGCCGAGGACCTCGTGCGCGGCCTTCGCCGCATCGCCGATTTCGACATCAGCGTCGGCGCCTATCCGGAGATGCATCCGGCGGCGAGTTCGGCCACGACTGATCTCGACTTCCTCAAGCGCAAGATCGACGCCGGCGCGACCCGCGCGATCACCCAGTACTTCTTCGACACCGACATTTATCTGCGCTTCCTCGACCGCTGCGCGGCGGCCGGCATCACCGTGCCGATCGTGCCGGGCATCCTGCCGGTGTCCAATTTCAAGCAGGTGCAGAAGTTCAGCGCCATGTGCGGCGCCTCGGTGCCGGGCTGGATGGCGAAGCTGTTCGACGGGCTCGAAGAGGATGCGGAGACGCGGCGCATGGTGGCCGCGGTCGTCGCGGCGGAACAGGTGCGGCTGCTGCAGGCCAATGGCGTGGATGAGTTCCATTTCTACACGCTGAATCGGGCCGACCTGACCTACGCCATCGCGCACCTCCTCGGCGTACGCCCGAAGGTTGCGGACGCGCTCGGCTGAGCCGGGCGGGGTGCCGTGTCCCTGCGGTGGCCGCTCGGCGCGCCGGTCACCGCATCAGGTTGAACTTGTCGATCAGGAACAGCGTGCCGAACAGCGTCCCTGCGAAGATCAGCAGATGGATGCGGACCGCGTCCTTGCGGAAGACCATGGCCGGCGGCGGGTCCGGGACGGCCGAAGCCGCCAGCGCGGCGAGGCCGCGCAGCGGTTCCGGCGTGCGCTCCGGCGGCGGAGCGGCGGGCGTGGCGGCGGCCACGGCGTCCGCCACGGCCGCCTCGGCCTCGGCCGGGGTGAGGCAGGGGCCGAGATAGGCGAAGCGGCGCGCGGCGTCCTCCGGGCCGACCGTGCTGCCGTCCCAGAGCACCCAGTGCCGGAGATGCGGGTTCCAGCCGACGGGCAGCGGATGCAGCCCGCCATCCTCCGTCCGCGAAACCCAATGCCAGGGGCGAGCGGGATCCGCGGGTTCGCCAGGACGTGCCGCAGCGGGCCAGGACATCGCGCCTCTCTCCAGTGTTGCGCGGGGAGCGTAACGCCCAAGCGCGCCCGGAGTCAGCCCGTCAGCCCGGCCCGGCGCAGGCGGTCATAGACGGGACGGAGCAGGAAGGGGCTCAGGAAGAGCGGGAACTGGCACAGCGCGAAGAACAGCAGGATGCGCGGATCCGTCGCAGCCGGCAGCACGGCGAGGTAGAGCGCCATGTTGCGGTTGCCGCTGAGAAGTCCGGTGGCGAGGGCGATTCCGCGGCCGGCCGGAAGGCACGTGATCGCCGTCAGCGCGTTCAGCCCGAAATTCCCGGCGAAGGCGAGGGCGAGGCCGCCTGCCACCCAGAGCGGGTCGGACAGCAGCTTGGCCTGCATGCCGTCCATCACCCCGATCCCGTACATCACCAGCAGCACCACCACCGTGCCATCGACCATCCCGGACCAGCCGGCGATGCGCTCCGCCGGCACGACGCGCCGGATCGCGAGCGCGAGCAGCAAGGGCAGTCCGACGATGAGCGCGAGCCGCGCCATCAGCCCGCCGACCGAGATTGCAAGGTCGATGCCGAGCAACCCGAGCGCGAGCGGCGGCGCGGTGAAGGGCACGAGCAGCGTCGAGACGACGGCAACGACGAGCGAAATCGAGGCATCGAGCCCCACCAGTCGCGCGAAGGCGGGCGAGGACGTCGCGGCGCAGCCCGTCGCCATGATCACCAGCGCGGCGCCGAGCGGCCCGTCGAGCCCTGCCAGGCGCACCAGTGCGAAGACGAGCAGCGGGGAGGCGACGAGAATCCACAGCAGCAGCGCCGCAACCAGCAGGGGCCGCCGGAGATAGCTGACCACCTGCGCCAGGTCGATCCGCAGCAGGACGAGCGTCATCAGGCCGGCCACGGTCACGGTGAGCGTATCGCGCAGCAGGGCGGCAAGCGGTGGCACCGCCACGCCGACGAAGATGCAACCCGCGAGCAGCAGCCCGCCGCGGCGGGCCGCCCATTCGAGAAAGGATTTGACCGGGCCCAAGGCGAGTGGCGTTGCGGAGACGGTTGGATGTGTTCGACCCCTGTTCTATATGGCGCGGCGTGCCCCGTCACTCCCAACTGGTCCTCGCGCTGCTCGTGACGCTCGTCACCCAGCCGGTGCTCGCCGCCTGCACCGATCCGCCGGCGCCTGAGGTGGCGTGGCGGCGCTGCCTTCTCGACGGACGGGACCTGTCGGGCGCGGACCTCTCGCGCGCGCATCTGCGCGACGCCTCCTTCCAGCGCGCCAGGCTGCAACGCGCGCAGATGACCGGCGCCGATGCAACGGATGCGCGCTTCGTCTCGGCGGACCTCGAAGGCGCCGTGCTGGCCGAAGCGACGTTGCGCGAGGCGGATTTCACCCGCGCAGTCTTGCGTGGTGCGACGCTCACCGGCGCCGATCTCCGCCGCGCCCGCCTGTTCCGCGCCGACCTGACGGGGGCGGACCTGACCGGGGCCGTCCTGACCGGTGCGGATTTCTCCGGTGCGGTGCTGGATGGGGCGCGCTGGAGCGACGGGCAGCGCGTCTGCGGCGCGGGCAGCGTCGGAACCTGCCAATGAGCAGCTACCTTGAGGCGCTGAACCCCGAACAGCGCGAGGCGGTGGAGACGCTGGACGGGCCCCTGCTTGTGCTCGCCGGCGCCGGCACCGGGAAGACACGGGTGCTGACGACGCGTTTCGCGCACATCCTCGTCAGCGGGCGCGCGCGCCCCTGGGAGGTCCTCGCCGTCACCTTCACGAACAAGGCGGCGCGCGAGATGCGGGAGCGCATCGCATCCATCCTTGGCCGCCCCGTCGAAGGCCTCTGGCTCGGCACCTTCCACGCGCTATGCGCGCGGATGCTGCGCCGGCACGCGGAGCTCGTCGGCCTCACCGGCTCCTTCACCATCCTCGACGCCGACGATCAGCTGCGGCTCCTCAAGCAGGTGATGGACGCTGCCGGCGTGGACCTCAAGCGCTGGCCGGCGCAGGGGATGATGGCGCAGATCCAGCGATGGAAGGACCGTGGCCTGACCCCGGCGCGCGTGACGCCGGCCGAGGACACCGACTACGCCGCCGGGCGCGCGCGCGCGCTCTACACGGCCTATCAGGACCGGCTCCGGGCGCTGAACACCGCCGATTTCGGCGACCTTCTCCTGCACGTGACGGAGATCCTCCGTACGCAGCCCGACGTGCTAGCGGGCTATCATCGCAGCTTCCGCTACATCCTGGTGGACGAGTACCAGGACACCAACCTCGTGCAGTACCTGTGGCTGCGCCTGCTCGCGCAGCGCGCGGAGCCGGAGCCGCAGAACATCTGCTGCGTCGGCGACGACGACCAGTCCATCTATTCCTGGCGCGGCGCGGAGATCGAGAACATCCTGCGCTTCGAGAAGGATTTCCGAGGCGCCCGGATCGTCCGCCTCGAGGCCAATTACCGCTCCACGCGCCCGATCCTCGGCGCGGCGAGCGGGCTCATCGCGCGCAACACCGGCCGGCTCGGCAAGACGCTGCGGCCCGGGCGCAACGACGCGGATGGGGAGAAGGTGCGCGTCGTCTCGCTGTGGGACAGCGAGGAGGAGGCGCGCATGGTTGGCGAACGGATCGAGGCCGCGCAGCGGTCGGGCCACCGGCTGAGCGAGATCGCCATCCTCATCCGCGCCGGCTTCCAGACGCGCAGCTTCGAGGAACGGCTGATCGTGCTCGGCCTGCCCTATCGCGTCGTCGGCGGGCTGAAGTTCTACGAACGGCAGGAGGTGCGCGACGCGCTCGCCTATCTGCGCATCCTGAACCAGCCCGCCGACGACCTCGCCTTCGAACGTATCGTCAACGTGCCGAAGCGCGGCCTCGGCGATTCCGGCCTACGTGCCCTTCACGAGCGGGCCAGGGCGGAACGGATTCCGCTCGCAGTCGCCGCGGAACGGATCGTGGAGGGCGACACGCTCAAGCCGAAGCCCCGCGGCGCCGTCCGCGAGTTGATGCAGGGCTTCGCGCGCTGGCGCCAGGTGAACGAGAAGGACGGCCATGTCGTCGCGGCGGCGACGCTGCTGGACGAGAGCGGCTACACCGCGATGTGGCAGGCGGAAGCCACGAAGAACAACGCCGAGGCGCAGGGCAGGCTCGAGAACCTGAAGGAGCTGCTCCGCGCCATGGGCGAGTTCCAATCGCTCGCCGGTTTCCTCGACCACGTGGCGCTGGTCATGGAGAACGACGAGAACGCGGATGCCGACCGCGTTCAGGTGATGACGCTTCACGCCGCAAAGGGCCTCGAGTTCGACACCGTTTTCCTGCCCGGCTGGGAGGAGGGCCTGTTCCCCTCGCAGCGCAGCATGGACGAGGGCGGCGAGAAGGCGCTCGAGGAGGAGCGGCGGCTGGCCTATGTCGGCATCACGCGCGCGCGCAAGCGTGCGATCATCAGCCACGCCGCGAACCGACGCATCTACGGCAACTGGTCGCCGGCGATCCCCTCCCGCTTTCTCGACGAGCTGCCGGACGACATGGTGATCCGGGAAGGCGGGACGGGACGCGTGCCCCGGGCGGCTGACACGCCCTCGGTCTTCAACGGTGGCGGGCTCTTCGCGCGCCGCCCGCGTGTCATCGAGGCCGGCTCCTGGGAGGTGAAGGAGCGGCCGGCACAGAGCGTCGGCTTCGTCCGCGGCGAGCGCGTCTTCCACGACAAGTTCGGCTACGGGACGGTGACGGCGGTGGAGGACGACCGGCTCGAGGTCGCCTTCGACAAGGCCGACGCGAAGCGCGTGCTCGACCGCTTCGTCCGCCGGGCGAGCGAGGTCTGATGGCGCGCGACGTCTATTCCGGGAAGCGCGAACGGCGCGCCGATCCGCTCGAGACGATCTGGCTCGACGCCTTGCCGGAAGGCGCGGTGCCGGCCTTCGAAGCCGCCTTACAGACGGTTTGCCGGTCGGTGGCACTGTTCCGCGACGAGGCGACGGACACCTGGCGTGTCGAAGGCGTAAGGCCGCGGGGCGCAGGCGACGACGAGCTTTCCGGCGCGCTCGCGCTCGCAGCCGCGGTGTCCGGGATCGAGGTGCCGCGCCTCGACTCCGCCCCGGTGGAGGCCGAGGGCTGGCTCGCGCGCACCGTCGCCGCCTTCGGCGAGCAGGAGATCGGCGGCGACTTCCTCATCCGACCCACCCATCTCCCGGCGCGCCGGGTCTATGGCCGGACCGTCCTGGTGCTTGATGCGGGAATCGCCTTCGGCTCCGGCGAGCACGCCTCGACGCGCGGCTGCCTCATCGCCTTCGAGCGCGTCGCGAAGGACCGACGCACGCTGCGGCGGGTGCTGGACCTCGGGACCGGCTCCGGCATCCTCGCCATGGCGGCCGCGAAGCGGCGCCGGCGCCCGGTGCTCGCCACGGACATCGAGCCCTGGAGCGTGCGCGTCGCCGAGCAGAATGCGCGGATGAACGGGCTCGGCGCGCTGGTCACCGCGCGGCTGGCGGATGGGTGGCGGGAGCGGCATGTCCGCTCCGGGCGGCCCTACGACCTCGTCTTCGCCAATATCCTCGCGCGCCCGCTCTGCGCCATGGCGCGGCACCTCTCGGCTGGCCTGGCGCCGGGGGGAACGGCGATCCTGGCCGGGCTGCTCGGCACGCAGGCGCGCATGGTGCTCGCTGCGCATCGTCGCCAGGGGCTCAGGCTTGAACGCGCCGTGCCGGTCGGTGCCTGGACGACACTGGTGATCCGGAAGCCCCGATAGGCCATGCAACACGAAGAACGGGGCCGGCGCCGGGGGAGGGCGCCGGCCCCGTGCGTCCGCAGGGCCTTACGAGGGAGGGGGCAGGCCCCGCGGAGTGGGGTGTCAGGCCGCCTGGGCCCGGGCCGTCGCCGGCGCGCTGTTCGCGTTGGCGGGCCGGGTCGGCAGGCGGAAATCCGGCTCGAACACGCGGACGATGTCACCGCGCGTCAGGCCGATATCCGCCAGTTCGCGGTCGGTGAGCCGTCGGAGGTTGTCGTAAGTCGCGTGCCGCTCCGGCCAGCTCAGCAGCGCGGCGCCGAGCGCGGCGAAGGCCTGACCCACGCGGCGCAGACCACCGCGCAGCATGTCGCCGATCGCGGCGTCGCGGGCGCGGGCGGCCTCGAGGCGGATCGCCTCGATGTCGGCGCGGCCGGGTCCGGTGATCCGGAACAGCCCGCTCTGTTCCTGTGCTTGACGGGGATCCATGGTGTTCTCGTCCTGCGGCGCCAGCGGGCAGGGTCCCGATGACCCTCGTCACTGCGCCTCGTTGCGGAGAAATAAGGGCGCGTGGGCCACAGGTGATGCGGTCATGTCACACCTTAGGCATGCAGATTTGACATGACTATCTGTGAATACATGCTCTCAGATCGGGACTCTTCTGATGGAACAGGCGCAACACCGCCCCGCCGCGTTCAGCCGGCTCTTGGCGCTTCGGAAGGAACTGGCCCGCCTCCGGGTGGATGGGGTGCTGGTCCCGCGGGGCGACGCCTTCCTCGGTGAGTATGTCCCGCCCTCGGCGGAACGGCTGGCTTGGCTGACCGGCTTCACGGGGAGCGCCGGCCTCGCGCTGGTCCTGCGCCGACGCGCCGTCCTGTTCGTCGATGGCCGCTACACGACGCAGGCCGAGCGCGAGGCGGACCCGGCGCTCTGGACGCTCCACCACCTGATCGAGCAGCCCCCGGTCGATGCGCTGAAGGCGGAGCCGAACGGCACCCGCGTCGGCTACGATCCCTGGCTGCACACCGAGGCGGCGATCGAACGCCTGGCCGCGTCCGGTGTCGAAATGGTGCCGCTCGAGGCCAACCCGGTGGACGCCGTCTGGGCCGACCGCCCGGCGGCGCCGAACGGGCCTGCGGAGCCGCACCCGCTGGCTTTCGCTGGTCTCGAGGCGACGGCGAAGCGCGAGGCCGCGGCGGCCGAGCTGCGGAAGGCCGGCGAGGACGCGGCCGTGCTCGCGGACCCGCACTCCGTCGCCTGGCTGCTGAACCTGCGCGGGCGCGACCTCGCGCATACGCCGCTCGTGCTCGCGCAGGCGCTGCTGGCCGCGGATGGCCGGGTCGAGCTGTTCCTGGACCCGGCGCGCGCCGATGCGGCGCTGCGCGAGCATCTCGGCAACGCCGTCGCGCTGCGCCCGCCGGCCGAGCTTCCGGCGGCGCTCGATGCGCTGGCCGGGCGGACGCTGCGGCTCGATCCGGACGTGACGCCGGCCTGGTTCGCGCGCCGGCTCCGCACCGCCGGCGCTACCCTCGTTGCTGGCGAGGATCCGTGCCGCTTCCCGCGCGCGCGCAAGAACCCGACCGAGCAGGATGGGACGCGTGCCGCGCATCGTCGTGATGCCGTCGCGCTCGCGCGGTTTCTCGCCTGGTTTTCAGCTGCGCCGCGTGGCGACATCACCGAGATGGCGGTCGCGGCACGCCTCCTCGCGCTGCGCTCCGAAGGCCAACACTTCGTCGCCGAGAGCTTCCCCGCGATCGCCGGCGCCGGCGAGCATGGCGCGATAGTGCATTACCGCGCGACACCGGACACAGATCGTACGGTCCGGCCTGATGAGGTGTTCCTGCTCGATTCCGGCGCGCAGTACCGCGACGGCACCACGGACGTGACGCGCACGCTCTGGACCGGACCAGGGGCCGCGCCGGACCTGATTCGCGCGCGCTACACCCGCGTGCTGCAAGGCCATCTCGCGCTCGCCGCCACGCGGTTCCCGGAAGGTGTGGCGGGCCCGCATCTCGATGCGATTGCGCGCCGTGCCCTGTGGCAGGCGGGCCTGGACTACGACCACGGTACCGGCCACGGCGTTGGCAGCTTCCTCTCGGTGCATGAGGGACCTGCGGGCATCAGCCGCGCCGCAAAGCCGGTGGCGCTCAAGGCCGGCATGATCCTGTCCGACGAACCGGGCTACTACGAGCCCGGCGCCTACGGCATCCGCATCGAGAACCTGCTGCTCGTGCGCACCGCACCGGAGCAGGCGGGCCAGCGCAAGCCCTTCCTGGAATTCGAGGTGCTGACCCTCGCGCCATACGAGCGTGCGCTCATCGAGGCCGGCATGCTCGCGCCGGACGAACGCGCGCAGGTGGACGCGTATCATGCGCGCGTGCTGCGCGAGGTCGGGCCGCTGCTGGACGGCGCGACACGCGAGTGGCTCGTGAAGGCCTGCGCGCCCCTGGGCTAGTGGCCGACCGCCACCTCGAGCCATCCGCGTGGATCGAGCCTCGCGACGTCGCCGGGCAGCAGCAGCACGGTCGTCGTCTCGCTCTCGATGATCGCGGGTCCGGGCACGGACTGTGACGGCGCAAGCGCGTCGAAGCTGAACACGGGCAAGGGCCGCGTCGCTCCGCCTATCCACGCCTCGCGAAGCCCGATCGGCGTTGCTGCGGGGCGCGCGGGTACCAGGGGGGCGGCGCGGGGCTCCAGGCGCCGGATCGCCGCGACGCGGGCCGTCACGAGCACCCCTTCCTCTCCGCGCAGGGCGTAGGTGAAGAGCGCTTCGTGGCGAGAGTGGAAGGCCTCGGTCAGCCGCGCCGGCAGGCCTGGCGCGGTCCACTCGACGCCGTCCAGCGGCACGCCGATCTCGAAGACCTGCTCGCCGTAGCGCATATCGGCGCTGCGGCGCAGCTCGGGCGTGCCTGCGACCCAGGTGGAGAGGCGGAGGCGGGCCTGCTCCTCCAGCTCCGCGAAGAGCGCGCGCAGAGTTGCCTCGTCCGGCATGGCGGAGGCGTCCGCGAGGCTCCGCGACACCTCGTAGCGCAGATCGGTCTGCAACATCCCCCAGGCGGAGAGTCCCGCGGCAAGGGTCGGCACCGCAACGCGCCGCATGCCGAGATCGCGCGCCACCGCGCTGGCGTGCAGACCGGCGGCGCCGCCGAAGGCAAGAAGGGTGAAGTCGCGCGGATCGACGCCGCGCCGCACCGTCGCAACACGGATCCCTTCGGCCATCGCCACATTGGCGAGCTGGTGGATGCCCGCGGCACAGCCCGGCAGATCGATCCCGAGCGCATCGGCAAGCCGTCCGACCGCGGCCTGCGCGGCCGCGCGATCCAGGCGGCGCCGCCCGCCCAGGAAGCGTTCGGGATCAAGGTAGCCGAGCACCAGGTTGGCGTCCGTCACAGCGGGTTCCGTGCCGCCTGCGGCGTAGCTCGCCGGGCCGGGCACCGCGCCGGCGCTCCGCGGCCCGACACGCAGCATGCCGCCCGCATCGAGATAGGCGATCGAGCCGCCGCCCGCGCCGAGCGTCACGATGTCGAGGCTCTCGAGCGCGATGCGCTCACCCCCGACGACCCGTCCACGGCCCAGCGCGGCCTCCCCGCCCGCGACGAGCGCCACGTCGGTCGAGGTGCCACCGACATCGAAAGTCACCAGATCGTCCCCGAGTCCGGCGCGCGCCAGCGCCAGGGCGGCCGCAACGCCGCCCGCAGGCCCCGACAGCGCGGTTCCCGCCGCGAGGCGCTGCGCCTCTTCCACCGGTGCGACGCCACCATGGCTGAGGATGACGAAGAGCGGCCCGTGGAAGCCTGCCGCCTCGAGGCGCTGCTGCAGGCGGCCGAGGTAGCGCCCCACGACGGGGCCGACGGCCGCGTTCACGACGGTCGTGCTGAACCGCTCGAATTCCTTGATCTGGGGCAGCACGTCAGACGACAGCGTCACGAAGGCTTCGGGCAACGCGTCGCGCACGGCCCTGGCGGCGGAGAGCTCATGCGTCGGCTCGCGCCAGGCGTGCAGCAGGCAGATCGCCACCGCATCCACCTCTGCAGCCTTCAGTGCCTCGATCGCCGCGTCCAGCGAAGTGGGGTCGAGCGGAACCTCCACGCGCCCATCCGCGCGCAGGCGTTCGCGCAGCGCCAACCGCAAGCGACGCGGCACGAGCGTGTCGGGCTTCGGCAGGCGCAGGTCGTAGCGCTCGGGCTTCAGCCCCTCCCGCATCTCGACGACGTCGCGGTGGCCCTCGGTCGTCAGCAACGCGACCCGGGCGGTGCGGCGTTCGAGCAGCGCGTTGGTCGCAACCGTGGTGCCATGCACGAGCCGCTCGGTGGCTTCGAGCAGCTCGCGCAGCGTGACGTGCAGGGCGGAGGCGAGGGCCGCCAGCCCGTCCAGCACGCCTTGCGACTGGTCGTGCGGCGTCGTGGCCGCCTTGACCAGCAGCGTGTCTCCCTCCGCGCCGATGCAGACGACGTCGGTGAAGGTGCCGCCGACATCGACGCCGATCCGGTATGGCCCCATCACGGCGAGACAAGCCCCTCTGCAGCATCGGCCGCGCGGAGCGCAGGGTCGCGGTTCTCGGGCGGACCCCAGCCGCCGCCGCCGCCCGAGCTGACGCGCAGCACGTCGCCCGGGCAGAGCTCGACCCCGGTTTCCTTCGTTCGGAGCTCACGCTCCGTGCCGTCGGCATGGCGCAGGGTGTAGCGGTGCGGCGCGCCATCGCGCCCGCCCAGCATCCCCGCGGCACCGTGGCGGATGCCGTCGCCGGCCGTATTGGCGCGGGCTGGCCCGTCCGTCTCGAGCACCAGATCGAGCTCGGCGCCGAGCCCGCCGCGATGCGTGCCGTCGCCCGCCGATCCCGGGCGGAACTCGTGATGCCGGAAGAACAGCGGAAACCGCGCCTCGGCCATTTCCACGCTGCCGAATTTGAGGCCGCCCGCCGAATGCCATTCTCCGACCGAGGACCAGCCATCGCCCCGCGCATGCCCGCCCCCGCCCGGGCGGGCGTGGAACAGGTGCCACACGAAGCGGCGCCCGGGCCGCCTGGGATCGGCACCCGTGATGGCGATGCGGAAGCGCCGCCCCCAGCCGCCCATCGCACGCTCCGGGCACGCCGGCGCGAGCGCCTTGACGATCGCCTCGACGATCTCGTTGGACGGGTGGCTCGTGCAAAGCGTCACCGCGGCGCCCTCGCGCGGGCGCACGATGCTGCCCTCCGGCGCGACCACCTGCAGCACGCGGAAGGCGCCGTCATTCTTGGCGACATCTGGATCGAGCAGGTAGGCGAGCGCCATGCGCGCCGCGCTCACTGTATTCGGCCAGGAGGAGTTGACGAAGCCGCGAACCTGATCGGCGCTGCCCGAGAGGTCCACCGTGACCGTGTCGCCCCGCTTCAGGACGCGCGCGCGGATCGGGATGTCGGTCGCGCCATGGCCGTCATCGTCCAGCAGCGCCTCGCCAAGATACTCGCCATCCGCCCATCCCGCCACGATCCGGCGGGCATGCCGCTCCGCGAGGTCGAGGATCGTCTCCGACGCGGCGTCCAGCCGCGCGGGTCCGTGTTCGTCCAGCAGCGCCTCGATCCGCTTCGCGCCCAGGCGCGCCGCCCCCCACATCGCCATCAGGTCCCCGCGGAAGTCACGCGGGATGCGCGTGTTCAGCGCCAGCATGGCGACGAGGTCCTCGCGAAGTGTCTCGCCCTCGCCGAGCCGGATCGGTGGGATCCGGATGCCCTCCTGCCAGATCTCGAAGGCCGCCGGGTTGTAGCCGCCATGTGTCGCGCCGCCGATGTCGGATTGGTGCGCGCGCACGACCATGAGGAAACGTAGCCGCTCCGCCGCGAAGACGGGCTGCACGATGGTCAGGTCGGGCAGGTGGCTCCCGCCGTGCCATGGATCGTTGAGCAGGTAGCAGTCACCCGACCGGATCGCGCCGCCGAAGGCGTCGAGAACGGCCTGCGCCGCGAAGGGCATTGCGCCGACATGGACAGGGATATGGTCGGCCTGCGCGACCAGCCGGCCCCCCCCGTCGCAGAGGGCGATGGAGAAGTCACGCGACGAGTTGAGGATCTGCGATGTCGCAGTCCGCAGCAGCGCCTCGCCCGTCTCCTCGACGATGGCGCGGAATCGGTTCTCGATGACTGCCAGGAAGACCGGGTCGAGGGACATGTCCGGACCGTCCCGCCGCTCTGCACCGGCGTCAAGCGACCCGCTTTCATCCGCGTGAGGGCATCGGGGTCGAACCGATTCGGGCGTCGCGCGTTGCGTGCCGGGTGGAGGGGCGCCGGAGGGCCATGTTCGTCGCGCGGGCCAGGCCCAATCATGATCCGCGCCTCGCCAGCCCGGCGCCGCAGCCTCCGGCCCTGGCGCTGTTCGTCGTGTTCCTGCTGGCGGCCTTCCTCCTCCGCTCGCCGGGAATCCTGCGCGCCGCGATCGACCCCGACGAGGGTCTCTACATCCTGCAGGCCCAGGCCTGGATGGGTGGCGGATGGCCCTACCTCGCCGTCTGGGACATGCACCCGCCGGGCGCCCCGGCGCTGCTCATGCCGGTGCTGGCCGTCGTGGGCGATCCGGTGCTGGCGCTGCGGCTGACCGGGGTGCTGGCCGTGGCGACCACGGCGAGCCTCCTCTGCGGCACCGCCCGCCTGCTGGGCGCCGGATCGGCGACTTCCCTGGCGGCGGGCCTGCTCTTCATCGCCTACAGCGTGCTGCCCGGCGGCCTCGCCACCAACACCGAGATCCTGTTCGCGCCCTTCGTGGCGGCGGTTGCCCGCCTGCTCCTGAACGATGTGCTGCGCGGCCACCCGCCGCGGGCCTCCCTGGTCTTCGCGGCCGGGCTGTGCGCCGGCGTTGCACTCTGGGTGAAGCAGACCACCGCGCTCGAGAGTTCGGCGCTCTGGCTCACGATGCTCGGCCTGGCCATGGCGGCGAGGCCGATCGCATGGTGGCGCGTTGCGGTCCAGGCGGCGCTCTTCGCGCTCGGCGCGGGAGCGCCGACGCTCGGCGTCGCCGCGGGGTATGCCGCGACCGGTCACTTCGAGCCGTGGCTGCGCGGCAACCTGCTCGCGCCGCTGGCCTATCCGGGAGAGGACGGCATCGCACCCGGCCTGCGGCTGGGGCTGGCCGTGGCCCTGCCGCCGCTGTCGCCCCTGCTGCTCGCCTGTGCGGGCTTGGCGTTTCCGGACCCGCTCGCGCGGCGCGCGGGCCTGCTGCTCTCGCCCTGGCTCGGCGCGGCCGCGCTGGCCGTGGCGCTGCCGGGGAAATGGTACGACCACTACTTCCTGGTCCTCGCCGCGCCGCTCTCGATCATCGCGGCCTTCGCCCTGGCGGCGATCGCGCGGCACGCCTTGCGTCCGGAGCTGTCACGACCGGGCTTCGCCATCCTCGTCGGGCTCTCCGCCGCGGTGCCGGTGGCCGCGATGCTCCACCCGCGTCTTGCGCACGGCATCGGCCTGCGGGAGGCCGATCCGGTGAGGCAGGTCGCCCACGCCGTCACGCGGGAGCTGAGACCGGGGGAGGCACTGTTCGTCGCCAACTGGCACAGCATCACCTACGCACTGGCCCGCCAGCGGCCGCCGACCCGCTACGCCTTTCCGTTCCATCTCTCGGGCCGCATCCAGGGCCTCACTGGCGAGGACATGGATGCCGAACTCGCGCGCGTCCTCGCCATCCCGCCCGGCGTGATCGTGCTGGCGGCCGACGAGGTCCGCTGGCGCGGGATGCGCGCCGCCGCCCGTGCTGCGATCGAGACCCAGGTGAGGCGCGACTACGACCTTGTCGCCTCGGTGCATGACGGCGTGGGGGAGGTTCAGGTCTGGCGGCGTCGCTGAGCCGGGACCATGATGCGCCGCCATGTCGCGGCCCGGCACGATCACCGAGATCCTCGAGGCGACCGCTGCGCGCCGCCCCGACGCGGCGGCGCTGCCGGGGCTGAGCTGGGCCGAGGCCGCGGCCGTCATCCAGCGCATGGCGGGCGGCCTGGCGCGCGAGGGGATCGGTCCGGGCGACAGGGTCGCGCTCTTCCTGCCTAACCGCCCCGGCTTCCTCCTCCTGCTGGCGGCGCTGGCGCGGCGCGGTGCCTGCGCTGTGCTGCTCAACACGCGGTTCCGCGCCGAAGAGATCGGACCCCTGCTGGCACGCGCACGGCCCGTTGCGATCGCGCTCGCGCGCGATTTCGCGGCCGTGGATGCGCCTGCCGTGCTCGCTGCCGTGCCGGCGGCGCGGCGTTCGTCCCTGCACCTGGCGATCGGCGTGGACCCGCTGGGTGCGGGGCGTGTGCTGGACATGCCCGTCACGCCCCTGGCGACGCTGCAGGCGGCGGAGGCCGTGCCCGACGCATCGACGCTCGACTCCGAGTGCCTGACCTTCACCACCTCCGGGACGACCGGCGGCCCGAAGCTCGTGCTGCATCGGCAGCGCAGCATCGTGACGCATGCGCTGGATGTGGCGGCGCGCATCGGGCTCGATGCGCCGAACGCGAGCTTCCTGGCAGCGGTCCCGCTCTGCGGCACCTTCGGCCTGGCCCCCGCGATGGCGGCGCTGGCGGGCGGGGCCGCGATCCACACCATGGAACGCTTCGACGCGGCGGAGGCCGACGCGATCATCCGCCGTGCCACCATCACGCATCTCGTCGGCGGCGACGACCTGCTGCTGCGTCTGGCGGAGGCGGCGCCTCGGCCATACGCCGCCCTTGCCTTCACCGGCTTCGCCAACTTCCACGGCAAGGCGGACCGCGTGATGGCGGAGTCTGCGCGGCTCGGCCTCGCCGCGCGCGGCGTCTACGGCAGCTCGGAGGCGCAGGCGCTCTTCGCCCTGCAGGATCCAGCCGGCGCGCATGCCTCGGTCGGCGGGGGCCGTCCCGCAAGCGAAGCCGCGGCCTTCGCGGTCGGCGCGGGTGGCGGGTTGCTCCTGCGCGGCCCGTCGCTGTTCGACTGCTACCTCGGCGATCCGGATGCGACCGAACGTTCCAGGACGGCGGATGGCTGGTTCCGCACCGGCGATCTCGCCACGGCGCACGGGGACGGCCGCGGCTTCGACTTCGCGACGAGGGCCGGCGACGCCCTGCGGCTCGGCGGCTTTCTTGTCGCGCCGGAGGAGATCGAAGCCTTTCTCGCGGCGCAGCCGGGCGTCACGGCCGCGCAAGTCGTGGCCCATGACGGCCGCGCGGTCGCCTTCGTGATCCCGGACCGCGGCTTCGACGCCGCGGCGGTTCTCGATGCATGCCGCGCACGGCTCGCCACCTTCAAGGTGCCGGCCCGAATCGTGACCTTGCCCGAATTCCCGACGACGGATGGCCCAAACGGACGCAAGGTGCAGCGCGCCCGGCTGCGCGAGATGGCCGTTGGCTGAGGCCAGGGATCCGCGCACCATCGCGGCGATCGTCGCCAGCGCGCTCTTCATGCAGAACCTTGATGCCAGCGTGGTCGCGACGGCACTGCCGTCGATGGCGCGCGACCTCGCGGTCGATCCGGTGCATCTCTCGGTCGCGATCACCTCCTACCTCGTCGCGCTCTGCGTCTTCATCCCGGTCTCGGGCTGGGTCGCGGATCGGTTCGGCGCGCGGCGCGTGTTCATGGTGGCGATCGTCGTCTTCACCTTCGCCTCGGCGCTCGTCGGCCTTTCGCAGGGCCTCGGCTCCCTCGTCGCGGCGCGGGTGCTGCAGGGGCTCGGCGGCGCGATGATGGTGCCTGTCGGCCGCCTCCTCCTGCTCCGCCGCGTCCGCAAGGACGAGCTGGTGACGGCGATGACCTGGCTGACCATGCCGGGCCTCCTCGGCCCTGTTTTCGGCCCGCCGGTCGGCGGCCTGCTCACCGACGCGTTTTCCTGGCGCGCGGTGTTCTGGCTCAACATCCCGGTCGGCGTGATCGGGCTGCTGCTCGTCTGGCGCTTCATCCCGGAGGTCGAGAAGCAGGACCCCGGCCCGCTCGACGCACGCGGCCTCACGCTCTGGGGCTTCGCCCTGGCGTGCCTCATGGCGGGGCTCGAGACGGTCGGCCGCAGCATCGCACCTGCCCCGTTCGCGCCCGCGATGCTGGCGCTGGGCGCCTTCTCAGCGGTCCTCGCTGTGCGGCATTCGCGGCGCGCCGCGCGTCCGGCGGTGGACCTCTCGCTGCTGCGGCTGCAGAGCTTCGGGGCTTCCATGGGCGGTGGCAGCCTGTTCCGCATCGGCGCCTCGACGCTGCCCTTCCTGCTGCCGCTGAAGCTGCAGATCGTCTTCGGCCTGTCGGCGAGCGCGAGCGGCATGATCACCTTCGCGACCGCCCTCGGCGCCTTCACCATGAAGCCGCTGGTCCGTCCGCTGCTGAAGCGCTTCGGCTTCCGCGCCGTGCTGAGCGTCAATGCGGTGCTCGCCGCGGCGGGGGTCGCGATTTGCGCCGCCTTCACGCCTGCCTGGCCGCTGGTGGCAATCTTCGCCGTGCTGGCCGTCGGCGGGCTGACGCGTGCGCTGCAATTCACCTCGCTCGCTACGCTCTCCTATGCCGATGTCCCGCAGGACAAGCTGGCGCCAGCGACCGCGATGTCGGGCACGATGCAGCAGCTTGGCCAGGCGCTCGGCGTCGTGCTGGGCTCGCTCAGCCTCGAGGCCGCGGTCTGGGGCACCGGCGCGGCCGCGCCCGGCGCGCGGGAATTCGGCATCGCCTTCCTGGTCGCCGGCGCCGTCGTGCTGTCTTCGCTGCCCTCCGTCCTGCGCCTGCCGCGGGATGCCGGATCGGGCGTCTCCGGGCATCGCGGCTAACGCGGAATCCATGCAGGCGCTTTGGCTGCGTGGCATGATTTCCCGCGGATGGGGGAAGTCGCCATGCTGCGCCTGCTGACGCTGCTGATCCTTGTTCTCGGGCTCGGCCTGAACGGACCGGCCTCCGCCTTCGAGATCCCCGGGCTCGACAACGACGCGCTCTCCTACGAAACCCAGCTGAACCGCCGTTTCCCGGCCGGCGCCACCACCCAGCAGCGCGCTGCCGCCGAGGCGCGGGCGCGCGCCGCGCAGGGGCGCGCCGACTGGACCGCCGCCGCCGCCGCATGGGAGGAACGCGTCGGCGCCGGCCAGACGGGCGCCGACCACTGGCTCGCGCTCGCCGAGGCCCAGCTGCGCCGCACCCCACCCGAGCCGATGCGCGCCCTGCAGGCTGGATGGCGGGCCTTCATGCTCGTCCCCGGCGGCGCGCCCGAGATCCCCTCGCTGCTCGTGATGGCGGAGGCGCTGCGCCGGCTCGACCAGCCGATCTGGCAAATTCAAGCGCTCGAGGCCGTGGTGGAACGCGCGCCGGAGGAGGTGCGCCACCGCGAGGCGCTCGCCGCCGCCCGCCGCGCCGCCGGCCTGCTGGTGCGCCAGCTCCGTACCGAGCCGGATGCCGAGCCGGCGCGCGCTTGCCTCGCCTTCACCTCGGCGCCGGCGCGCCGCACCGATTGGCAGCCGGGCGACTGGATCCGCGCCGAGCCCGCGCTGCCCGGCCTCGCCGTCACGAACGAGGGCGACCAGATCTGCGTCGCCGGCCTGCCCTGGGGCCGTTCCACGCGGCTTCTGCTGCGCGCCGGGCTGCCCGGCGAGGACGGGCTGCGCGTCATGCGCGACACGCCACTCAACGTCGTGATGCCGAACCGCGCCGCGCGCATCGTCTTCGACAGCCGGAGCTTCATCCTGCCGCGCGGCCAGCAGCCGCGCCTGACCGTCGCGACCGTCAACGTCACGCAGATGTCGCTGCGCCTGATGCGGGTGACGGAGCGCAACCTGGTGAACCTCACCCGCGACTGGCGCCCTGGCGAGCAGATGGAGAGCTGGACCGCGTCGAACATCTCCGAGGACAGCGGCCGCACTGTCTGGGAGGGACGGGCGGAGCTGCCGGCCGGCGAGCCCAACCGGCTGCTGCGCCAGGCGCTGCCGCTGCCGGACGCGCTGCTGACGGCCGGGCCGGGCATGTACGTGCTGCTGGCCGCACCGGCGGACGGCGGGCGCAATCGCTCCAGCGCCGAGGCCGCAGTCGCGGTGATGGTGACCGACCTCGGCGTGACGGCGTGGCGCGGCAATGGGCTCGCGGCGCAGATCCGCGGCTTCTCCGACGCGCGCCTGCGCGAGGGCGTGCGCGTTGCGCTGCTCGCCCGCAACAACGACATCCTGGCCGAGGCGACGACCGGCGCCGACGGGCTGGTGCGCTTCCCGCCCGCGTTGCTGCGCGGCCAGGGCCCGCTCGCGCCGCAGTCGCTGCACGCCTTCGCGGGTGAGGATTTCGCGGCACTCGACCTCGAGACGGCGGCCTTCGACCTCTCGGACCGTGGCGCGGCGGGGCAGCCGCATCCCGGCCCGCTCGATGCTTTCGTGTGGCTCGACCGCGGCATCTATCGCCCGGGCGAGGCGGTGCAGGTTTCCGCGCTGCTGCGCGATTCGGCCGGGCAGCCTGCCGAGATCCCGGCGCGGCTTCGCATCCGCCGGCCGAACGGCCAGGTGTTCTGGCAGGGCGTGCCGGACCGTGTCGGCGGCGCCGCCTTCACTCTGCCGGTGCGCCTCTCGGCCGGCGCCGGTGTCGGCATGTGGACGGTCGAGGTGCTGGCCGACCCCGACGGCCCGCCGATCGGCTCCACCACCTTCCGGGTGGACGCCTTCGTGCCCGAGCGGCTGGAAGTCACCGCGGGCCCCGCGCCGGGACCGCTGGTCGGGGGCCAGCCGCTCGCCATCCCGGTCACGGCGCGCTTCCTCTACGGCGCACCCGGCGCCGGCCTCACCGGCACCGCCGAGCTGCGCCTGACGCTGGATCCCGAGCCCTTCGAAGCCTGGCGCGGCTGGCGCTTCGGGCTCGCCGAGGAGAGCTTCGCGCCCGATCTCCGCAGCTTCGCGATCCCCGAGACGGACCCGCAAGGCCGCAGCACGCTGCTGCTGAACCTGCCGAACGCGCCCGACACCACGCGCCCGGTGCGCGCCGAGGTGAGCGTGCTGATGGAGGAACCCGGCGGCCGGCCGAGCGGCACGCGCTTCAGCCTGCCGGTGCGCGCCCGCGGCACGCTGCTGGCCATCCGCCCCGCCTTCGCCGGCGATGCGGTGGACGCGAATGCCGAGGCCGGCTTCGAGATCGCGGCGGTCAGCCCCGAAGGTGCCGCGGTCGCCGCCAACCTGCGCCTGCGCCTGCGCCTGCTGCGCGAGCGGCCCGACTGGCGCATCGTGATCCGCGAACGCGTCGCCCGCTACGAGACGGTCTGGCGCGACGAGCCGGTGGACAGCACGGAGGTCCGCGTCGCCCCCGGCGCGCCCGCACGCTTCGCGCGCAGGCTGCCCTTCGGCCGCTACCGGGTGGAGGTGACGGAGCCGAACGGGCTCGCCATCGCCTCCTACCGCTTTCGATCCGGCTGGGCCGGCGCGGAGTCGCCCGAGGTGCCGGACCGCGTGGACCTGGCGACGGCACGGCGCGACTACCGCGCGGGGGAGACGGCGCGCATCCGCGTCACGCCGCCCTTCGCCGGGCGCGCCAGCGTCGCCGTGCTGACCGACCGCGTGATGTCGCTGCGGGAGATCGAGATTCCCGAAGCCGGCGCCGAAATCGAGGTGCCGGTCGATGCCGCCTGGGGGCCCGGCGCGCATGTCGCGGTCACGGTCTTCCGCGCCGGCCAGTCGCCAGCCGGCCGTCCGGCGCGCGCCCTCGGCCTCGCCTGGATCGGCCTCGATCCCGCGCAGCGGCGCATGGAGGTGGCGATCGAGGCGCCCGACCTCGCGCGTCCGCGCACCCGGGTGGAGGTTCCGGTGCGCCTCGCCGGCGCCACCGGCGGCACGGCGATGCTGACCCTCGCCGCGGTGGATGAGGGCATCCTGCGCATCACTGGCTTCCGCTCGCCCGACCCCGTCGCGCATTTCCTCGCGCGCCGCCGGCTCGGCACAGACATCCGCGACGATTACGGCCGGCTGATCGCGCCCGCCGACGGCGAGGCAGCCGTGCTTCGCCAAGGCGGCGACGAGGGCGCCGGGATGATCGAGATCCCGCAGCGCCTCGTCGCGCTGTTCAGCGGGGCGGTGGCGGTCGGCCCGGACGGCACCGCGCGCGTGCCGCTCGACCTACCGGATTTCGCGGGCGAGCTGCGCCTGATGGTCGTCGCCTGGGACGGCGCGCGCGTCGGCGCCGCCGCGCGCCCGATGACCGTGCGGGAGGCGGTGGTCGCGGAGGCGCTGCTGCCGCGCTTCCTCGCACCCGGCGACGAGGCGCGCCTGCCGCTGCTGCTGCACAACATCGAGCTTCCCGCGGGCGAGGTCGTCGCAACGCTGACCGCAAGCGGCGCGATCGAGCTCGCCGGCCCCGCGCGCCTGACGCAGACGCTCGTGACGGGCGCGCGCGCCACGCCCGCCACGGCGCTGCGCGGGACGAGCGCCGGGGAAGGGGTGCTGCTTCTCGCCGTCACCGGCCCGAACGGCTTCCGCACGGAACGCGAGGCGCGCATCGCCGTGCGCTCCTCCCGCGCGCCGGTCACGGAGGTCGCGATGCGGACGCTGGCGCCGAACGAGACGGCGCCGGTCCCGCTGCCCTCCGACCGGTTCCTGTCCGGCAGCTGGAGCGCGCGCGCCACCTGGGGCGCGCCGGTGCGCTACGATCCGGGCGGGATGCTCGCCGCGCTGAAGCGCTTCCCGCTCGACTGCCTCGAGCAGGCCTCCTCCCGCGTGCTTGGCCTGGTCTACGCGCCGCTCAACCCGGACCTCGCGCAGGAGGACGCAGCGATGCTCGGCCAGGCGATCACCTCCGTGCTCGACCGCCAGCGCTTCGACGGCCGCTTCGGTTTCTGGAGCGCCGAGGGCAACGTGCAGGACTGGGCCAGCCTCTATGCGACCGAGGCGCTGCTGCGCGCCCGCGCCGCTGGCGCGTCGGTCCCCGATGCCGCGCTCAACGAGGCGCTGCGCGCCGCGGAGGAGGCGCTGGAGCGCGAGGCGCGCGACCCCGAGCAGCGCGCGCTGCTGGCCTACCGCGTGCACGTGCTCGCCCTTGCCGGCCGCAACCGGCTCGGCGCCGCGCGGCGGCTTGCGGAAGACGTGGATGCGCTGCCGACGCCCCTCGCACGCGCGCAACTCGCCAGCGCCTTCGCACGCGCCGGCGACCGGACGCGGGCGGAGCAGATCTTCGCGGGCGTGTTGGCCAACACGGCGCGCAACACCTGGTGGTTCGATTTCGGCAGCGCGCCGCGCGACCTGCTCGCGATCGCGGTGCTGCTGCGCGAGAGCGGCGTCGCGGGGGACCAGTTGCCGAACCTGCTCGGCCGCCTTCCCGGCGCGGATTTCACGCCCGGGATGGCGAACACGCAGGAGCAGGCCTGGGCGATCGCCGCCGCGACGCTGCTCGGGCGCGATGGCCGGCCCGTGCGCGTGACGCTCGACGGGCGCGACCTGCCCACAGCGCCAGTCGCCGGCGCGGCGCTGACCGCCCCGGGGAGCGCGACGAACCGCGGCGACGCGCCGGTGGTGCAGGCGGTCTCCGTCACCGGCGTGCCGACCTCGCCCCTGCCGGCGGCGTCGCAGGGGCTGCGCGTCGCGCGGCGCTTCTTCGCGACCGACGGCAGCGCGCTCGATCTCGACCGCCTGCGTGCCGGCACGGATTTCGTGCTGCTGATCGAGGCGCGCGCCCTGACGGGCGAGCGTCACCAGGCAATGGTGATGCAGGGTCTGCCGGCGGGTTGGGAGATCACCGGCCGCCTGCCGCCGGGCGAGGTGCAGGGCATGCCGTGGCTCGGGACGCTGACCGAGCCGGAGGCGCAGCCAGCGCGCGACGACCGCTTCGCCGCGGCGGTGACGCTGACGCAGGCCGAGCCGCTCGCGCGCCTCGCCATCCGCCTGCGCGCGGTGACGCCCGGCCGCTTCGATCTGCCGGGGCTGGAGGCATCCGACATGTATCGCCCCGGCGTCTTCGCGCGGCAGAACAGCGGCCGCATCGTCGTCCATGCCGACGGCGAGGCGATGCCCCCGCCGCCTGCGCCCACGCCGGCGCCCGGCCCGCAAGCGCCGCGCTGAGGCCCGGTGGCGCGGCGCGGCCGGGTCGCGCTGCTTGCCGTCGCGCTGCTCGGCGCGGCGGTGGTGACGCTCGACCGGCTGCTGCCGCCCGACCTCTCGCGCTACCAAGCCGTCGGCGTCGAGGTGCTGGACCGCGAGGGACGCGTGCTCTCCGTGCTGCCGGCGGCCGGCGGCGTCTGGCGCCTGCGCACCGGGGCCACCGACGTCCCGCCACACCTTCTCGCCATGCTGCTGGCGGCGGAGGACCGGCGCTTCCGCCACCATCCCGGGGTGGACCCGCTCGCCATCGCCCGCGCCGCGGCCCAATGGGCGCGCGCGGGGCGCGTCGTCTCGGGCGGCTCGACGATCACCATGCAGGCGGCGCGCCTGCTGGAGCCGCGCCCGCGCACGCTCCGCAGCAAGGCCGTCGAGATCCTGCGCGCGCTGCAACTCGAAGCGCGCTTCTCGAAGGATGAGATCCTCGGCATCTGGCTGTCGCTCGCGCCGCAGGGGGGCAACCTCGAAGGGCTGCGGGCCGGCTCGCTCGCTTGGTTCGGCCGGTCGCCGGCGACGCTGGACGCGGCCGAGTCCGCCCTCCTCGTCGCGCTCGCCCGCCGTCCGGAAGCGCTGCGCCCCGACCGCCACGCCGACGCCGCGCGGCGTGCCCGCGACGCCGTGCTGCTCTCCCGCGCAGCGGGCGCGGGTGAGGTCAATGGGGATGAGCGCGCGGTCGCGCTGGCCGGCGATGTGCCGCGGCACCGCCAGCCCATGCCGCGGCTCGCTCCCCATCTCGCGCGCGACGTGGCGCGCGGCGCGGCACCCGGCGCGCGGATCGCGACGACGCTCGACCGCGACCTGCAGCGCGCCGCGGAGCGGCTGGCGCAGGACACGCTGCGCGGCCTGCCCGAGCGCACGGCGCTCGCCCTCGTCATCGCCGAGACTGCCACGCGGGAGGTGCGCGCCCTGGTCGGCGGCGCCTTCGGCGAGGCCTCGCGCGCCGGCTCGCTCGACCTGACGCGCGCCGTCCGCTCGCCCGGCTCGGCGCTGAAACCCTTCGTCTATGCGCTCGCCTTCGAAGGTGGCGTCGCGCGGCCGGACAGCGTCCTGGCCGACCTGCCGCTGCGCTTTGGCGGCTATGCGCCGGAGAATTTCGACCGCAACTTCGCCGGCCGCGTCACCGCCGCCGATGCGCTGCGCCAGTCCCTGAACCTGCCCGCCGTCGCGCTGCTGAACGAGGTCGGCGCGCTGCGCTTCGCCGGTCTGCTGAAGGCCGCCGGCACGCCGCCGCGCCTGCCCGCCGGCGCCGAGCCTTCGCTGCCGCTCGCGCTCGGCGGAGCGGGAATGACGCTGCGCGGGATGGTCTCGCTCTATGCGATGCTCGGCGATGAGGGTCGCGCCGCGCCGCTGCGCGTTGCGCCGCCCGACGTCGCGCCGGCAAACGGGCCGCGACCGGTGCTCGCGCCGCGCGCCGTGGCGGCGGTCGCCGCGGTGCTCGTGCAACCCTTTCCCGGGGGCGGCCCGCCCGGCGTCGCGTGGAAGACCGGCACCAGTTGGGGCGGGCGCGATGCCTGGGCCTTCGGCCTGGATGCGCGGCACGTGGCGGGGGTCTGGATCGGGCGGCCCGATGGCACGCCGATCCCCGGCGCCACGGGCCGCTCCCTCGCCCTGCCCGTGCTGGCGCGCGGCTTCGCCCTGCTGCCCGCGGCGCCGCGCGAGCCCGCGCTGGTCCGCGCCGCGCCCTCTTCCTTCGCCGAGAACGCCGATCGGCTGCGGCTGCTCTTCCCGATGCCGGGCGCCGTGCTCGCCGAGGGCGGCAGCGTTACGATCCGCGCCGCCGGCGGCCGCCGGCCGCTCACCTTCCTCGTGGACGGCGCGCCGCTGGAGGTGGAGCGCGCGCGGCGCGAGGCGGCGTGGAGCCCGCCGGGTCCGGGCTTCTACCGGATCACCGTGCTCGACGCCGACGGCGTCGCGGTGCGGGCGGAGCTCAGGGTGCGCTGAGCCGTTCCACGGCCGCGCGCATGTGGTCGGGCACGTGGGCCGTCACGCGCAGCGGAAGGTCGGGCAGGGCGAGCTCCCGGGCCAGCAGGTGCAGGGGCCCAGCGCCTCCCCCATAGAGCGCATCCCCGAGGATCGGCGCGCCGAGAAGCGCGCAATGCACGCGAAGCTGATGCGTCCGCCCCGTCTCGGGCCGCAGTTCCACGAAGGTCAGCCCGCCGCCCCGGCCGAGCACGCGCCACGCCGTGCGGGCCGGGTCGCCGGCGGGGTGCGCTTCCATCCGCCAGCCGCGCGCGGCGCTGCTGACCTTGCGCAGCGGCACCTCCACCAGCCCGGCCTCGTCGGCGGGCGTGCCGCGCAGCACCGCCCAGTATAGCTTCCCGACGCGACGCGCGGCGAACAGCGCGTTGAGCCGCGCCAGCATCGGCGCCGTGCGCCCCATGACGAGGCAGCCCGCCGTGTCGGCGTCGAGCCGGTGCGCCGGCTGCGGATCCCGCCGCTTGCCCATGCGCAGCGCCGGCAGCCAGCGCTCCAGGCTCTCGCCACCCCGTGCCGAGACCGGGAGGCCGGCCGGCTTGTCGAGGACCATCACCTCCGGGTCGAGATGCAGGATGCGCGCCCGCAGCCAATCCGGCGGCGCCTCGTCATGGCGCGGCCCGGCGAGACTCTCTTTGCGCGGCCCGGCCGCAGCGGGCACCCTGCGGCGCATGGCTCCTGATCTCCGCCCCGTCGTCGTCTGCCTCGGCAGCGTCGTCATGGACCACACCTTCCACGTGGACGACATCGTCCAGCCGCCGTCCAAGAACCGTGCAAGGAGCTACGCCCTCGGCGCGGGTGGGTTGGCGGCCAATGCCTCCATCGCCGTCAGCCGGCTCGGCGGCAACTGCATCTTCTGGGGCCGGGTCGGCGACGACCTGAACGGACGGCCGCTGCTGGCCGCCCTGGCGGGGCAGGGGGTGGACGTCTCCCGGTGCCGCCTGGCGCCGGGCGGCCGCACCCCCGTCTCTGCCGTGCTCGTGGACCCGCAGGGCGAGCGGAGCATCTACAGCTACCGCGGCGAGGGGCTGGGCACCGACCCGGATTGGCTGCCGCTGCAGCTGATCGATACCGCGCGCTGCTTCCTCTGCGATCCGCGCTGGCCGGAGGGCGCGTCGCGCGCGCTGGACCATGCCCGGGCGAAGGGCGTGCCGACGGTGATCGACGGCGAGAAGACCGAGATGCGCATCCTGCTCGACCTCATCCCGCGCGTGGATCACGCCGTCTTCTCGGTCCCCGGCCTCGGCAACTACGCGCCAGGCCAGAAGCCGGCCGAGGGACTGCGCAAGGCGATCGCCGCCGGCTGCCGCGTCGCCGCCGTGACGCAGGGTGAGAAGGGAACGCTCTGGATGACGGCCGAGGACCCGACGCCGCGCCGCACGCCCGCCTTTCGCGTGCAGGCGACGAACACGACTGGCGCCGGCGATGTCTTCCACGGCGCCTATGCGCTCGCCCTCGCCGAGGGCCAGCCGATCGAGGCGGTGATGCGCTTCTCCTCCGCCGCTGGCGCTCTGCGCGCCCGGGACGGCGCGACGCCGACGCGGGCAATGGTCGAGGAGTTGATCCGCGGCTGAGCTACGCCGCCTTCGGCAGCACCCGCCAGGTCGCCTCCGCCCAGTCGAAATAGAGCTCGCGCGCCTTGCGGGCCAGCGGCCCGGGCTGCAGCGCGCGGCCGTGATAGTTGGTGCAGGGCTGCACCTTGGCGTAGTTACCGGTCGAGAAGATCTCGTCGGCGGTCTCGAGCTCCTCCGGCTTCACCGCGCGCTCCTCCACGGGAACGCCGGCGGCCCGCAGCAGCGTCAGCACGCGCTGGCGCGTGATGCCGTTGAGGAAGCTGCCGTTGACGGCCGGCGTGACCACGACGCCGTCCTTGGCGAACATGAGGTTCGCGCTGGCGAACTCCGCCACGTTGCCGAGCGCGTCGCAGATCACGGCATTGTCGAAGCCGCGCTCCGCCGCCCAGGCGCCGGCGCGCGCGCCGTTCGGGTAGAGGCAGGACGCTTTCGCATCGGTCGGCGCCATGTCGGGCGCGGGCCGCCGGAACGGCGCCAGGCAGGCCGAGAACCCGGTGAAGCCCGGCAGCGGGCTGTCGTAGATCGCCAGCACGAAATCCGTGCTGTTCGGATCCGGCCGGGCCGCGCCGAGGCCCTTTCGGACGAAGAACATCGGGCGGACGTAGAGCGTGGCGTCCGGGCCCATGCGGCGAATTCCCTCGCGGCACAGCGCCTCGATCTCCTCGGCCGACTTGGTCGGCCTCATCAGCATTTTGCGCGCGCTTTCCACGCAGCGCGCCGCGTGCCGGTCGAGGTCAGGGGCAACACCCTTGATGCTGCGCCCGCCGTCGAAGATCACCGAGCCGAGCCAGAAGGCGTGGTCCATGGGCCCGGTGAGCTTCGGCTCCTCGGTCATCCATTCGCCGCCATACCAATAGACGCCGGCCATCCGTCCCGCCCCCGATCAGGTTCCCACGCGCCTAGAAAGCACGGCTTCGGGGGGTGGTTGAAGGGGCGGGGGCGCAACTCTAGGGTGCGCGCCTCGAATTGCAGGAGGGGAAACGCGATGACCATTCACTTTGTTGTTCATGATGAGGGTGACAGCGTGGGGGTGGTGGTAGTGGAGGGTTTGCGGTCTGGTCAGCGGCTGAATGGCTGGATCATGGACCAGGACCGGATGGTTGAGTTCG